>Ga0209738_10000067_pt1 | contig 23449 bp, 22 predicted proteins | sample TergutNc150P5_FD_187289 | JGI IMG/M metagenome (GOLD analysis project Ga0209738, IMG submission 187289) | Nasutitermes corniger P5 segment gut microbial community from laboratory colony in Florida, USA - Nc150 P5 (SPAdes) (version 2) | ecosystem: Host-associated > Arthropoda: Insects >...
CCCCCGCCGTCGCCGGGCCGTCCCAAGACGGCGGGCGCCCCCTCGGGGGGCAGCGAACCATGCGCAGCAGGGAGCGTGGGGGCGTCTGTATACACCGCCATCCGCCCGCCGCCGCGCGCCAGACACTGCTCGATGGCCTCGATTACCCGCGCGCGCTCGGCGCGTGAGATGCGCAAGCGGTCGGCCACCACATCCAGCACTTTCTTGCCGCCTTCCTCGCGCTCGGCCTGCACACGCGTGTAGCCGCTGGCGGAAAGCCACTGAGCGATTTCATCGGGCGAGGTATTAGCGGGCAGTTCAACTGGAAAAGTTAGAGCTAAACGGGGATCCTGCGCAGCGGCAGCCCGCGCCTGCAATTCGGCATAGATACTTTCGGGCGTGTCGCGGTGCACCGGCAGCGCGGTCCGGCGGTCGAACAATTGCCCGGCGCGTGCGAACAGCAGCTTGAAATGGTCGTTGAGTTCGGTCATCGTCCCGACCGTCGAGCGCGAACTGCGCACCGGATTGGTCTGGTCGATGGCGATCGCGGGCGGCACGCCTTCCACCTTGTCCACCGCGGGCTTGTCCATGCGGTCGAGAAACTGGCGCGCGTAAGCGCTGAACGTCTCCACGTAACGCCGCTGCCCTTCCGCGTACAGCGTGTCGAATACCAGACTGGATTTGCCCGAACCGCTGGGGCCGGTCACCACCGTCAGCTCGCCGGTGCGGATGTCCAGGTCGAGATTGCGCAGATTGTGCTGCCGCGCGCCGCGGATACGGATGGTTCCTGTGGTGGTCATGGCGACAGGATAGCGGTCTTAAAACTTAAGTGGCCGTCGCGCACTCCAACAACATAGGGCCACTTGCCCTATGTTGAGGTTGTAAGTCAGACAAGAAGAACTTGCTCACCGCTTTAAAAGGTATTGCCAACTTCTGTCTGCATGTTAGAATGTAAATGAGTCAGGTTGTGTCGCCTACCTTTTGGTGTCCTTGAGGGTTTACCTCGCCTGGCTCCCTCATTCCACAACAGACTGCTTCTATCCAGCAGTCTGTTTTTTTGAGGAGGTGGTGTGTACCTACTCTACTTGGATGACTCTGGTTCCGTTACCGATGCGAACCAGCGGTATTTCGTGCTGGCAGGTGTAGCGGTCTTCGAACGTCAAGCGCACTGGATCGAACAAGAACTCAATAAAATTGCGCTCCGCTTCAATAAAGAAGCCCCTTATTCCGTAGAGTTGCACGGATCGCCCATGCGCAGCGGACAGCGCAGTTGGCGTCAATATCCACCCAATGACCGATGGCAGGCCATCAAAGACGCCTTGCAGGTAGGTGTGACGCAGCAACTCAACAGAAACGTTCGTTTATTTGGCGCCGTCATCAAAAAGTCCGCTCTCACCGGCGCAGATCCGGTAGAACATGCCTTTGAACAACTGGCCAGTCGTTTCGATCAGTTCTTGAAAAGGCTCTACCACAAACACAATGACGCTCAGCGGGGTTTGATTTTGCTCGACAAATCATCGCCCGAGCTCCGCATTCAGGCATTGGCACGGGAATTCAAATATGAAGGGTCAACCTGGGGTCGCACGAAAAACTATGCTGAAGTACCGGTTTTTCTCGACTCCATGGCATCCAGATTGATCCAGTTGGCGGATTTGGTCGCGTTTGCCCTGTTCAGATTTCATGAGCATAATGACAATACTTTTTATGATGTCATCAAGCATTGCTTCGACAGCGAGGGTGGAGTCGAACATGGCTTATATGTCCGCACCTAAAAAGCTGTCCTCTGTTCTCAAAATAGCCAAGTACATCACCGCGTCCGCGCATTAATTTCACAAGTAACCCGTTTGTGTCTTGCAGCACAGGCTGCACCAACACATGCGAATATCCCGCCTCACCTATGCACGCGGCTCACCAGCATCAGACTGATGCCCATCGCCATCAATATGCTGCCGGTCACCCGGTTGCGGATGCGCTGCGCCCGGGGCGGGGCCAGCCAACGGCGCAGACTGGCCGCCAGCAGGGCATAGCCGTGCATGACGGTCACATCCACGCAAAGCGTCGTCACCAGCAGAATCGCCAACTGGAGCCACAGCGGCCGGCGCGGCGAAATGAACTGCGGCAGCACCGCCACCATGAACACGATGCCCTTGGGGTTGGTCGCGTTGGTCAACAACCCGCGCACGAAGCGCTGCCCGGCGGATAGCCGCGCAGGCTCATCGGCAGCCGTTGTCTCGGATGCGGTACTGACCAGCGCGCGCCACTGCTTGACGCCCAGCCAGACCAGATACGCCGCCCCCAGCGCCTTGATAACGGTAAAGGCCGTGGCCGAAGCCAGCAGCAGCGCCCCCACGCCGCCACCGGCGACCAACAAAATAAAAGCCAGCCCCGTTTGCAACCCCAGAATGGTGACCGTGGCCTGCCGCACGCCATAAGACAGGCCGTGCGCCATCGACAACACCGCCCCCGCGCCGGGCGAAAGCGCGATCAGCCACATGGCCGCAAAGTAGGCCAGCCAGATTTTGGGATCCATACAACACAACTTTACCGTGAGCCGCCAGTGGTCCCGGCACATCTGTAATCCCGCCGTTGACGGTGGTTTTGACGGGCTTTACCCCGCCCGCTTGTTGACAATAGCCGTCGCCGCGCGCGAACCGGATGCGCGGCCCAGCGCAGCACTGATGAACTGGCCCGCGTCGATCAGCTTGTCCAGATCGATACCCGTTTCGATGCCCATGCCGTGCAGCATGTACACCACGTCCTCGGTCGCCACGTTGCCGGTCGCGCCCTTGGCGTAGGGGCAGCCGCCCAAACCGGCCACCGAACTGTCGAACTGCCACACGCCCAGCTCCAGCGCGGCCAGCGTGTTGGCCAGCGCCTGGCCGTAGGTGTCGTGGAAATGGCCGGATACGTCGTCGATGCCGTAATGCGTCAGCGCCGCATCAATGGCCGCCTGCACCTTGCGCGGCGTACCCACGCCGATGGTGTCGGCCACGCCCACGCGCTGCACGCCGATACTCTTCATCAGGCCCGCCAGATACGCGACCTTGTGCGGTGGCACATCGCCCTCATAGGGACAGCCGACGGCGCAACTCATGGCTCCGCGTACGGAAATGCCGCACGCACGCGCGGCCTGCACCACGGGCGCGAAACGCTCGATGCTTTCGGCAATCGAACAGTTGATGTTCTTGCGGCTGAAAGCCTCACTGGCCGAGCCGAACACTTCGATTTCATCAACCGGCGCGCCGGTGGCGAGCATGGCCTCGAACCCTTGCATATTGGGCACCAGCACGCTTACGCGCACGCCCGGCTTGCGCCGGACGCCGGTCAGCACCTGCGCCGCATCGGCCATTTGCGGCACCCATTTGGGGCTGACGAAACTCGTCACCTCAATGGCGGACAAGCCCGCGTCCTGCAAGCGCTCGATCAGGCCGATCTTGACGTCGGCAGGCACCGGCTGTTGTTCGTTTTGCAAACCGTCGCGGGGGCCAACCTCGACCATCTGGACGCGGGTAGGGAAAAGCATGGTATGTCTCCTTATGATTATTTGATGTTATCGCATCTTCGCAAGCCTGCTGGTCAATTGATCCAATTCCTTACTGTGAAACAGGTCTATGCACTTCATAGTATTCAATTCGGAACCAATGACACTCCCGTATTTCCGGTTTGAATATTTAAAAGCAAGCTTTCTAAGCGGCTCAAGCACCTCAACAGGAGGTTTTGCATACTGCAAATAGCCACCAACTGTTGCATTGGCATCGTCACTATCTTCCTTGCTTTTAGCAACCTGGGCCAGACAAACACTCAACGTCCAGTTTTTAACAACGTTTTTTGGGAGTACATTTCAGTCGGTGATTTTATATTTTCTCCCGGCTTATTCGATTGAGCCCGGACATTACAACCAAATACAAAAGCACTCAACAACAAACACCAACAGATAATATTTTTATTGAAACGCTCATATAGGAGCACCATCCGGAGTAAACACACCACCATTATCGGCAAAAGCGCGGTCTGGTTAATCCGCCACGGCTTGTGTGACATCGATATGCACATGACCGGCCGGCTCATGGTGTCCGGCGGACAACAGGTCTTGCGCCGTTTGGGTGCGCATCCCCAGCCGCGCCAGCAGCGCGCGGTCGGCGGCGGCTTGCGGGTTACCCGTCGTCAGCAGCGTGTCGCCATAAAAAATGGAATTGGCGCCCGCCAGAAAACACAGCGCCTGTATGCCGTCGTCCATTTGCGCGCGTCCAGCCGACAGCCGCACCATTGCGCGCGGCATGGTGATGCGGGTTACCGCGATGGTGCGCACGAACTCGAACGGGTCGAGCGGCTCGACAACGGCCAGCGGCGTGCCGGCCACCGGCACCAGATTGTTGATGGGCACCGATTCGGGATACGGGTCCAGGCTGGCCAGTTGCGCGATCAGCTCCGCGCGCTCGCGGCGCGACTCGCCCATGCCGACGATGCCGCCGCAGCAAATGCCGATGCCCGCCGCGCGCACGCACGCGAGCGTGTCCAGCCGCTCCTGATACGTGCGCGTGGAAATGATGTGGCCGTAGAACGCCGGTGCAGTGTCCAGGTTGTGGTTGTAGTAATCCAGTCCTGCGTCGGCCAGCCTCCGCGCCTGATGCGCGTCGAGCATGCCCAGCGTCACGCAGGTTTCCAGCCCCAGCGCCTTGACGCCGCGGATCATCTCCGCGATGGCGTCCAGATGCCGGTCTTTCGGGCTGCGCCAGGCCGCGCCCATGCAAAAGCGCGTCGCGCCGTTTTCCTTGGCGCGGCGCGCGGCGGCCAGCACGTCCTCGACGGCCATCAGCTTGCCGGCTTCGACATCCGCACCGTGATGTACGGACTGCGGGCAATAGGCACAGTCTTCCTCGCAACCGCCGGTTTTGATCGACAGCAGCGTCGAAAGCTGCATCGCGTTGGCGTCGAAGTGTTGGCGGTGCGTTTGCTGCGCGCGCCACAACAGGTCGTTGAAGGGCAATTCGTAAAGCGCCAGCACGTCGGCGGTCGGGATGCTCTCGGACATGGAGAAACGGTCCTTTCGCTAAGGTGCGGATTCGGATTGAGGCGCGGCACCAGGCGGCGGCACGGCAGACGGCGCGCGCCCCGCAAACACCCGGATAACCTTGCGCACCAGTCCCGACAGAAAGTGCCAGCTACGCCGGATCAGCCACACACTGAGCACCAGCACCACCAGCAGCGCGCCGCCGAACAGGAGCGGATGCGCAAGCGCCAGCCACATTCCGCCGGATGCCATGCCGTCCTCCACCAGCGACGCGCCGACGTTGGAGAAAGGTTCCGGCGAGGTATTGATGGCCGCGCGCGTGGTGGCCTTGGTCACGTGCGCCGTGGCCGCCAGACCGCCGCCGATGATTGCCGCCACCGTTGCCATGGCCGCGTGATCGCCGCCGAATACCGACGCCGCCAGCGCCGCGCCCGCCGGAATGCGAATCGCGGTATGGACGAAATCCCACAGCGAATCGAGTCCCGGAATCTTGTCGGCGAAAAATTCGACGAAGACCATGAAGCCGCTGGCCGCAATCACCACCGGATGCGCCAGTATCTGCAAGCCCGCGGGCAGCGGCACCCAGCCGAAATAGCCGGTCAGCCCGACGATCAGCACCACCAGATACAGCCGCACGCCGCTGGCCCAGCCCAGCGCGGCGGCCAGTGCCAGCATTTGCGGCATCGTGAGCGTATTCATGGCAGCCTCCTTTTTATGTTTGATGCAATATCCGTTCAGGCCGGCGCCCGCCAGTCCGGTTTGCGCTTCTCCAAAAAGGCGCGTATCCCTTCGCGGCCTTCGGCACTGGCGCGAATGTCGGCTATAGCTTCTACCGTTCGCGCGATCAGCGCGTCGTCAATTGTGCGCCCGGCCACTTCAGACACCAATTGCTTGCAGGCGCACACCGCCGCCGGTCCCGCCGCCAGCAGCGGCTTGAGGATGGCATCGATGCGCGCGTCCAGCGCATCGGGCGCGACCACCTCATGCACCAGGCCGATGCGCAGCGCCTCGGCCGCGCTGAAACGCTCGCCGGTCAGAAAGTAACGCCGCGCCGCGCGCTCACCCATCGCGCGCAGCACATAAGGACTGATGGTGGCGGGAATCAGGCCGATCTTGACCTCGCTCAGACAAAAGCCCGCGCCCTCGGCGGCCACCGCGATGTCGCAAACCGCGACCAGCCCCATGCCGCCCGCGTAAGTGTCCCCCTGTACCCGCGCAATCACGGGCTTGGGGCAATCGTGAATAGCACGCAGCATCGCCGCCAGGTCGCCCGCGTCCTGCACGTTCTGCGCGCGCGTGAAGTCAGCGGCACGGCGCATCCAGTTCAGATTCGCGCCCGCGCAAAACGCCGGGCCGTTGGCCCCTAACACGATCGCACACACGGCGGACGCTGCACCCGCTTGCTGAAAAGCGTGCGTGAGTTCATCGATAACCGTCTCATCAAACGCATTGCGCGTGTCCGGGCGATTGAGGGTGATGCGCGCAACCGGGCCGTCAATTTGGACGATGAGGGCGGTGTAGTCAGTCATGGCGCGGCTCCAGAAATCAAGGATGGAAAGACCGGCAAACCGTGGTGCGCGGCCATGCCGTCAAAATCGCGGTCGGCATGCAGGAGCGGTACCTCGTGCTCAATGCACCACGCGCCGACCAGCAGATCAATGGCGCTGCGGACCGTGATGCCGCGCTGGCGCAATTGCCTATAGATGGCTGCCGCGTGCAACGCCACGGCTTCGCCGCCGGCCGTGGCAACGGGCAAATCAGCAAAGGCTTCGCGCGCCAGCCGCCATTCGTGATCGTGGATAAAGCCTCGCAGCACTTCCATTAGCACCAAATCGAGCATGATGATCTGCGCGTCGTTGTCTCGCAAAACCATGGACAGAGACTGAACCTGCGGCGTGTCCCTGCCGCGAAAAAAGTCGATCCAGACGCTGGAATCGGCAGTCATCATGGCCGCGCTCTACTGCCTCGGACATAAGGTGGTAACGACGGCTCCTGCACAGTATGGCTCTGGCCCGGCTGCGTCCAATTCACGTCGTCATCGTCTGCCCAGCGGAGCTTGCCGCGCAAAGCCAAGAGCTTTTGGTATGTCTGGCTCCGCGCAAGCAAACGCAAGCCTTGTTCGACAGCTTCCTTCTTGGTTTTGTAGCCGCCCGCCGCCATGGCCGTCGCCATGAGGCTATCGTCAATTTCAATGTTGGTACGCATGAGCTATCCTTTTATGTGTATGGAATATAAATTCTATACACATTCACGCCACATGCAACCCCCTTCCGAATTTCACATCCGGCACAGGTACGTTCTGCGCCGCCGACCAGCCCAGCGTCAACGCACGACGGGTATCTGGGCAGGGTCAATGATGCCGTCGCGCCGCACGGTAGTCAGCACGCTAGCGGCCTGTAGGCAACCCATGCCATGATTAGCACACTGTGCATACCGTCGAAATCGTCCTGCTGGTATTGATGTTCGGTGCCATCACCGGCATCGCCGCACGCTATTTGCCCACCATTCCACTGCCGCTGATCCAGATCAGCATGGGCGCCGTTTTGTCGTGGCCCCAGCATGGGCTGCACATTGCGCTTGACCCCGAATTGTTCCTGCTGCTGTTCGTCCCGCCGTTGCTGTTCGCAGATGGATGGCGCATTCCCAAACGCGAATTTTTCGCGCTCTGGCGGCCCGTATTGGGCCTGGCGCTGGGGTTGGTGCTATTTACGGTGCTGGGGCTGGGGTATTTGATTCACTGGTTGATCCCCTCCATGTCGCTGCCGGTGGCATTTGCGTTGGCCGCCGTGGTCTCGCCAACCGACGCGGTAGCGGTAGCGGCCATTACGCGCCGTCTGGGCATGCCCGAAAAAACTATGTGCGTTCTCGAAGGCGAGTCGCTGCTCAACGATGCCTCCGGTCTGGTGGCGCTCAAGTTCGCGGTCGGGGCAGTGGCCACCGGCGCGTTCTCGTGGGGCCACGCGGTGACCAGCTTCATCTGGATCGCGCTGGCCGGGCTGGCGGTAGGTTCGGCGCTGGGCTGGGGTTACGCGCGACTGCGCACACGCATTACGCGGCGGCTGGGAGACCTGGCCGCCACGCACATGGTGGTGCTGATGGTGCTGCTGCCTTTTGCCGCTTACTTGCTGTCCGAGCGCATCGGCGCCTCGGGCATTCTGGCGGCAGTGGCAGCGGGCATCGCCACCAACTTGGCCGACCTGGAACGCAGCGACTTCGTCGACGAACGCCTGCAATCGGAAGCCACTTGGGAAATGATCGAATCGGCCTTCAATGGCGCCATCTTCCTGCTGCTGGGCCTGCAACTGCCTTCAATCATCGCCACTACGGTGGCCGCCGATCGTATCAGTCTGTGGCGGCTTGGGACTTACGTGGCGGTACTCTCGCTGGCACTGCTGGCGCTGCGCTGGCTATGGTTCATCATTGGCCTGCAGGGGCGGCATCTGCGTGCGCACGTGGCGGGAGAGATCAGCTCCTCCCTCCGGCTGTCCCACCGCGTGCTGTGGCTCCTGAGCTCGATCAGCGCGCTGTCTGGCATCCGCGGCGCGGTAACGTTGGCTGGCGCGCTCTCCATTCCGCTGATGGCGCGTCACCACCACCGGTTCCCGGAGCGCGATTTGCTGATCTTCCTGGCCGCGGGCACCATACTGTTCACGCTGATCGTCGGCAGCATCGGGCTGCCGCTGCTGCTGCGATACCTGCCTCGCGCCGTCAATTCGCCCGAAGAGCACGAGGAGCGGCAAGCCCGCTTGGCCGCCTGCCGCGCCGCCATAGCGGGTATGGTGCTCTCGAAAGAAGAGCATGAAAGTGCTGATCCGCAATGGATTGCGCAATACCAGGAAGCAGTAGGGCGGTTAACACAGGACTACCGCCGCCGCATCGACCTGCTCGATGACGAGAGCGGCACCGTATCGGCCTCGGTCACGCCCAAGGCGGAGGTACTTTCGTCCGAAGCGGTGCGGCAGCGCCGCCAACGCTACATCGTGGCACTGGAGCTGAGCCTGAAATGCCTGCGCATCGAACGTACCGCGCTTTACGCCGAGCGGCAAGCACACCGCATCAACGACGATGTGCTGCGCCATGTGGTGACGGAAATCGACCTGGCTGAAATCTCGCTGCGGCGGCGGCTGGCGGCGGCCCTGCGCACATTGCGCAAGATGCACCCGTCACCCAACGCTGCCACAGCAGGCAACAAGCAGCCCCATCGGCCCAGTAACCCGACCTCCGACACTCAGTGACGACATTCTTGTCAGCCTTCGCACGCAGACGCGGCGAATCCGACCGCCTGACGCAATGGCCTACAACGGGTGCGACACCAGCCGGAAGTCCGGATCTTCCGGGAACGCCTTGATACTAAAACCCAGACTGCGCATAAGGCGCAGCATGCCGCCGTTATTGGTCAGCACCAGGCCCATTATTTCCTGCAAGCCCTTATCGCGCGCCGCCTCCATGATGGAGAGCATCAACCGCGTGCCCAGGCCCTTGCTGGCGTATTCGTCGGAAACGACCAGCGAGAACTCACAACTGGTCTGGTCCGGGTTGGTGATGTAGCGCGAAACGCCGACCAGTTTCTCTTGTTGCTCCTTGCTGCCGTCCTCGTGCGTTTGTTCGGTTTGAATGACGGCGCACAGCGCCATTTCGCGGTCGTAGTCGATCAGCGTAAAGCGCGAGAGCATTGAGGGCGGCAACTCCACCATATTGGAAACGAAGCGGAAGTACCGGCTTTCAGGCGAGAGTTTTTGCACGAAGTCTTGCAGACGCTGCGCGTCGTCGGGATGAATCGGGCGCACGGTGTATCCGCCGCCGCCCTTGAGCGGCCAAATCTGTTGCAACCGCGAGGGATAGGGCAAGATAGACAGATGCCCGTAGCGTCCGGCGCTGCCCGGTAAGGCCTGCGCGGCCTGGCCGACAACGATGCGCGCATCAACGGCCACCGCGCCGTTTTCATCGACGATGATGGGGTTGATGTCCATATCGCGCAACTGCGGCAATTCGCACACCATTTCGGAGACGCGCAGCAGCACCCGCTCAAGCGCCGCCTGGTCTGCCGGTGGTGTGCCCCGCCATTGGCCCAGCGTTTCATTGGCGCTCGACCGCTCAATGAGTCGGTGTGCGAGAAACTGATTGAGCGGCGGCAGCTCCATCGCATGGCCGCTCATCAACTCGATCATGGTGCCGCCCGCGCCGAACACAATTACGGGGCCGAAGGGGTCGGCAGTCTTGACACCGATATACAACTCGCGCCCATGCCGCGAGCGCGCCATGGCTTGCACGGTAATGCCGTTTAACCGCGCATCGGGCTGTTTTTTTTGCACCGTCACCATCATGTCGCGGTAAACGTCGCGCACGGCAGTACTGTTCATCACGTTCAGCGCTACGCCGCCGACGTCGGATTTATGGCTGATGTCGGGCGAATCGATCTTGAGCGCCACCGGGTAGCCGATCTGGTTGGCAATCATCATCGCCTCGCCGCTACTGCGCGCCAATATGGTCTGCGTCACCGGAAGGTGGAACGCCGCCAGCAGCGCCTTCGATTCCATTTCCGTGAGCACGCTGCGCCGCTCAGCCAACACACTTTCGATGATCAGGCGCGCGCCTTCCACGTCCGGCGGCGCCAGTTGCGACAAAGGCGGCGGCGTTTGTTGCAACAACTGCTGGTTTTGATAAAACGACGCGATGTTGCCGAATGCGCCCACCGCCGCCTCGGGCGTGCGAAAGGTCGGAATTTGCGCCTCGGCCAACTTCACGCGCGCAGAGACCACTGTCGCGTCGCCCATCCAGCACGCGACCAGCGGCTTGGTGATTTTGGGTTTGCAGTCGATCAGCACAGCGACCACGGCCTCGGCATCAATGCCGAACTTGGGCGAGTACACCACCAAAATGCCGTCGAGTTGTTTGTCCTTGGCGGCCGCTTCCAACGCCAGGCGATAGTGCTCGGGCGTGGCGTGATCGGAGATGTTGATCAGACTGTCGAGCTTGGCCTGCGGCGCGAGCTTTGGGGCAAGTTCAGCAGCGACGCTGTCGCTCATTACGCCGAGCTTGAGGCCCAGCTCGCTCACCCAATCCGCTGCCAGCACACCCGGCCCGCCGCCGTTGCTGATGACCGCCAACCGCGGCCCCACCGGGCGGTAACGCAAGGCCAGGCACTTGGCCGCCGAGAACAAATCGACGAACGCGCGTACCCGTACCGCGCCCGCGCGGCGCAGCACGGCCTCAAACACATCGTCGCTGCCCACGATCGCACCCGAATGCGTTTGCACCGCCGTGTTACTGGCCGGGTACCGCCCAGCCTTGAGCACCACCACCGGCTTGGCGCTGGCCGCTGCGCGCAATGCACTGGTAAAGCGCCGCGCATTGGCGATGCCTTCCATGCAAACCACCACGCCGTGCGTTTGGCGGTCGGTGGACAAGTAATCGAGCACCGCCGCCAGATTGACAGGTGAGTGCGGCCCCAGCGCCACTACGATGGAAAAGCCGACCCTGTTCTGTCGCGCCCAATCCAAAATCGCCGCGGTGAGCGCTCCCGATTGCGTTACCAGCGCCAATTGCCCACCCGCAGCCAAATCACCGGAAATGTTGGCGTTCAACCCCAACGCGGGCCGCTGAATGCCTTGGCTGTTGGGGCCTAACAAACAGTAGCCGTAACGCTGCGCCACCTGGTGCATGACCTGCGCCTGCTCAGCGTCGATGTCTTCGCTGAGCACCAGAGCGCTCTTTACGCGCATGCGTCCGGCCAATTCCAGCGCCGGCAGTATCTCCGCCTGCGGCAGCGCGATCAGCGCCAAATCCGCGCCCGCTTTGGTCAGATCAGCCAGCGTGCCAACGGCACGCGTGTCCACCGGCGTAACCTGGCCCTTGAATGGCTGCGCCTTCATGTGCGCCAGCAACGCCTTTGCCTGCAATGTCTGCGTTTCCGGGTGATCCTGCGGCCCGGTAAACAGCAAAATCGACTGCGGCTCGAACAGGGGAGAGAGATAGTGCTTATCCATTGGGAATCTCCTGACCTGGAAACACATTACGCTCAAGCAGTAAGTGCAACTGCGTTATTGTTGTCCTTCTCTGTCGCGGCGGCCCATGATAGCCGGGTGACGAAAAACTTCGCTTTTTACAGCCAACCATGAACACGACATCTCAACAGGATACAGCCACATTGGATACAGCCACACTGGACTTGACGCGCGTAGACGGTGTGCGCATCCGCGCGGTACGCCCGCTCATCACCCCGGCGCTGTTGCAGGACTGGCTGCCCGCGCCGCAAGCCACGCAGACACTGGTCGCAAATAGCCGGGCGGTGATTTCGCACGTCCTGCACGGCCGCGACGACCGGCTTGTCGTGGTGGTAGGTCCCTGCTCGATCCACGACCACGCACAAGCGCTGGAGTACGCGTACAAGCTAAAGGCCGAAGCCGATCACTTGCAACAGGATTTGCTGCTGGTGATGCGCGTGTACTTTGAAAAACCGCGTACCACAGTGGGGTGGAAAGGCTTCATCAATGACCCGCACATGGACGGCAGCTACGCCATCAATGAGGGCCTGCGCATGGCACGGCGGTTGATGCTGGAGATTGCGCAAATCGGTCTGCCGATGGGCGTCGAGTACCTCGATCTGCTCTCGCCGCAGTTCATCAGCGATCTGGTGAGCTGGGGCGCAATCGGTGCGCGTACCACCGAAAGCCAAAGCCACCGGCAATTGGCCAGCGGCCTGTCGTGCCCCGTCGGGTTCAAGAACAGCACCGACGGCGGCGTGAAGGTGGCCGTGGATGCGCTGCTGGCGGCGCGTTCGCCGCATGCCTTTCTCGGCCTAACCAAAATGGGGCAATCGGCGATCTTCGAAACGCGCGGTAATGACGATGGTCACATCATTCTGCGCGGCGGCAAGGTACCCAACTACGGCGCCGCAGACGTGCAGGCTGCTTGCGATCTACTCAAAGCTGCGGGGTTGCGCGAACAGGTCATGATCGACTGCTCGCACGCCAACTCCAACAAACAGCACGCGCGGCAAATTGCGGTCGCTGCCGATATCGGCGCGCAAATCGCGGCGGGCGACGCACGCATCATCGGCGTCATGATTGAAAGTCATCTGCAAGAAGGCCGACAGGACATCGTTGCCGGACAACCTTTGCAATACGGTGTATCCGTAACCGACGCCTGCATCAGTTTTGAGCAAACCGTGCCGGTATTGGAAAACCTAGCACAGGCCGTGCGACAGCGGCGAGCAAAGAAAAATTGAGCGTTACGCGGGGAAAAGCTGCAAGCGCATTCCAGTAAACCGAACGCGCGGGCGCTGAAAATCAGCGGCGGCGAGAGCCGTGGCTGATGGTCGTCGGTGCTGGGCCACGGCTGGCGAGATGGCGGAAATTGATGCGACCCTTGCTCAGGTCGTAAGGCGAGAGTTCCAATGACACACGATCGCCGGCCAGAATGCGGATGTGGTTCTTGCGCATCTTGCCCGCCGAATAAGCGATCAGTTCATGACCGTTATCGAGCGTTACGCGAAAGCGCGTATCGGGCAGTACTTCGTTGACCACCCCTTGCATTTCGATCAGTTCTTCCTTCGCCACAGCATGGCTCTCCTTTGGCAAAAACGAAAAGCCGCTAAGCAGCGGCTAATAACGTGAATATATAAACCTTTTTAATTTTACACCACAATAGGCGGCTTTGTTTGGACTTGCGCACATACATCAGTTGCCCGCTGGTTCAGACGACGGCGCTTCGGGAGACGGCGGCACGTCGCTATGCGCGGATGTGGCGGGCGTATTGCTGCCGGACGGCGGCGTATCGGTGGGGGTATTGACGTCGCTGGATGCACAGCTGAAGCGACTCACTTGCTCGCGCAACTGTGCGACTTCAGTGGCAACGCGGTCCACCACAGGCGGCGGCAGCGGTTGATGAAATTCGTAATTCAGGCGTCCAAATTCAGCCGTCAGGAAACCGCACACGGAACGGCGCTGGTCAGGATCGTTGATGTTGCCCAAATTCGCCACGGCAGTAAGCGGCGCGGTAGGGCTGGCTGTGCTACTGGCCAACTCCGCACCCGCCAGTGCCTGAGCCGCGGTAATCTGTGTACTGTCCGCGGGCGAATTGCTATCAGTCTCGGTTACCGGCCCCGTCAACGGTTGCTCGTGTCTCGTTCCATTACCGATAAACCAGGCATAGAGTACAAAAAACAACACCAGCACAACCACCACCACGCCCAACTGCATTACCCAGCGTACGGTGCGGCGCACACCACCGGTGGCCCTGGATTCCGGCGGCCAAAAGCGGTCTGGGGGAACGGAGTCTTGAGCGTCGTTCATGCTGTGCACGATAGAGAAGTTGTGCAAAAACTGCGGCTAGGCTTTGGGCTTTGCACCGGCATCGGGCGGATCAGGCAACTCAATCTTAATTTCCAGCACTTCCAGGTCTCCCTGCCGTTGCGGGTTGACCATGATGTTCTTCGGATCAATCTTGACGTATTTGCCGATCACCGCGATCAGATCGCGTTGCAGATCCGGCAAATAGTCTTGTTCACCTGCGTTGCGACCGATACGCTCATGCGCCAGAATAATTTGCAGCCGTTCCTTGGCGACAGCCGCTGTCTTCTGCTTTTCGCCCAGAAAAAAAGACAAGAATGACATAGCTTACCGCCCCCCGAACAGGCGTTTGAGAAGGCTTGGTTTTTCCGCTTCGGTGAAGCGTAGCGGTAGATCGGTGTTACCCAAAAAGCGCTCAACCACGTCGGTATAAGCGCCCGCCACGTCCGAGCCTTGCAAATAAACCGCCGGCAGGCCTTGGTTGGACGCTTGCAAGATGGCTTCACTCTCCGGAATCACACCGATCAATGGAATGCGCAGGATGTCCTGGATATCGACCAGACTGAGCATCTGTCCGTCGGCCACCCGGTTCGGGTTGTAGCGTGTGATGAGCAGATGTTCCTTGACGGGTTCACTGCCTTTTTGGGCGCGCTCGGTCTTGCTGCCGAGCATGCCCAAAATACGGTCGGAATCGCGCACGCTGGAGACTTCGGGGTTGGTCACCACCAATGCTTCATCGGCAAAATGCATCGCCATCATGGCGCCGGTCTCGATCCCTGCGGGCGAATCGCAGACGATGTACTCGAAGCCCATGTCCTTGAGTTCTTTGAGCACCTTTTCGACGCCTTCTTGCGTCAACGCTTCCTTGTCGCGCGTTTGACTTGCCGCCAGGATTGACAGGTTCTCGTTCTGCTTGTCCTTGATGAGCGCTTGGTGCAAGTTGGCTTCGCCCTGAATCACGTTGATGAAGTCATACACCACACGGCGCTCGCATCCCATGATGAGGTCCAGATTGCGCAACCCGACGTCGAAATCGATGACCACCGTCTTATGGCCCTTGAGCGCTAGCCCCGAAGCAAAGGCGGCGCTGGTCGTGGTCTTACCCACACCACCTTTGCCGGAAGTTACCACCACAATTTTTGTCATCAGCTGCCTCTTTGCAAATAGAGTTGAAATGAAAAGTTGAAGTATCGGTCAAGTCAGCGGTTCGAAAACCAGTGTATCGCTGACGCCAGTTGTCATCAGCCGCACGGTTGCAGCATGACCCCAAATTTCCGGCGCCAAGCCTTGATCGCTGGTGCGATAGATGCCGGCGATGGAAACCAATTGAGGTTGCATGTCTTGTGCAAAAACACGTGCTTCACGCCATCCGCGAGCGCCTGCAATAGCTCTGCCTCGCATAGGCGCGTAAATATGAATGTGTCCGTCAGCAATCGCTTCCGCCCCAGGGTTACAAACCGCCAGCAGCACCAGATCACGTCCACGTGCATAAATTTGCTGCCCTGCGCGTAGCGGCTTTTCAATGATCAATGCGCCAGGAGCGGGAGGTTTGGGTGGTGGATCCGCGACTTGCTCCGTCAGTAGCGGCGGATCGGAATGTTGCTGCTGCGGTTGTTGCTGTGCGGATGTCTCATGCCAGTCTTCATGAGCGGCAGGCAGTCCTGCAGCCCATGCAGCAGCCATCAACTCAGGTGTACCACCCGTTGCAGCAATGGGGTATAGATGGTGCTCAATCAGCAATGCTCTTAGATGGTTGAAGTCTAGGGTTGTTGTGTCTGCCGGCAAGTAAGCCAGATCAATCAACAACAAGTCACCCTCAAAAAAACCAGGCATGTCACCATAGTGAGCTTGAAATTCCGCCGTCAACAAAGCCATGTCCGCTGACTTCAAGCGCAGTGTCAGTAGAGACAGACTGGCGCTTTTGATCTCAAACGTGGCGGGATTGGAGCCTGTCGAAGAAAGGGACATGGAAGAACGGTAGGAACGAAGAAAGCCAAGCGATCTTAGCAGCCCGACAGGCCGAACAGAGAAAGATGAGGAGGCGCGGATGTGCGTACGAGGCAAGGTGTCCACAGTTCACACGGTCAGGTTGTTCTCTTGTTTTTTAGTTCTTAAATTAGTAGCTTATAGTAGGAGCCTTGCTGTTTCGTGGGTAACGTTAAAAAAATACTTTAAAACATAGACTTAACATACTTCACGGACTGTGGATGAGATGCTTGAAGCCAAGTGGAAGGAGTGGAACAACTTGGCTCTGCGGCGGAAAACTGTGGATAAGTGGTAACTTGTTCTCAATTCATCCACAACCTGAGTGGCAACACTGTTGAACCTTGTGCAGACCGGACAATCTGTGTGATGTGTTGTTTGAATACAAAAAACGGTCCTGAAGGACCGTTTTAAAAAAGCCGAATAGAGTTGTTTTTACTTACTTATAAAGCGTTCACTATGAGTATAACGTTGTGGTGAATGTATAGTAGGAAATATTAACTTTATTTATACTTCAGTGTCCGAATGCGTCATACCCGGTCTTGAGAATCAACCCTAACACCACCACAATGAAGACCCCACGAACGAAGCTGGCACCATGCCGAAGTGCCAATCGTGCGCCAATCAAACTCCCAATGATGTTGGCCACTGCTAATGTCAATCCTATGTGCCACCAGATGTGACCTTTGACGATAAGCAGCGTCAATGCCGCTAAATTAGTGGCTACATTGAGTAGCTTGGCGCTGGCTGAAGCGTTGAGAAAATCGTAGCCCAACAACCGAACGAACAGGAAAATAAAAAAACTCCCCGTGCCTGGACCAAAGAAACCGTCATATCCGCCTATGACGAAGCCAATCAGGCATGCAATGGTTGTTTCGCGTTCAAGCGTAAAACGCGGCGCGTGAATACGGCCGAGGTCTTTTTTGGCTACTGTATAAAGCAGTACGGCCAACATCACGAAGGGCAGTGCACGCCGCAGAAACCCTGGTTCCATACGCGTCAGTAACCATGCCCCCGCTAATGCGCCCGCCAATGCCGTACATGCCGCTGGCAACAGTACGCGCCAACGCAGTTGAACTTTGCGGCTGTATTGCACGGTGGCAATAGCAGTGCCCCAGATTGCGCCGCTCTTGTTGGTTCCGAGCAGCGTTGCCGGTGGCGCATTGGGGTAAACCGTGAACAGCGCAGGCACCAAAATCAATCCGCCTCCACCGACGATGGCATCCACACAACCGGCGAACAAAGACGCTACCGCAGCGATAAAGAGTTGCAACATGACGAACGGCGTGCCGGGCGGCAGCGCTTCAATGTTCCGCGTAATCCATCAATGTGAACAATGCCAGCCCAGCCGCGCGCAACCGCGCAGAACCGCCCAGACTGGGCAAATCGATGATGGCAGCTCCTTCGATCACATGGGCGCCGAGTTTTTCCAACAAACGTTGGCCCGCTAACATGGTCCCGCCGGTAGCGATCAAGTCGTCAATCAGTAAAACGCGCTGCCCTGGCTGTACGGCATCTGTGTGCAGTTCGACGGCAGCGCTGCCATATTCGAGTTCGTAGGTCTCGGTGAGCGTTGTGAAAGGCAATTTGCCTTTTTTGCGGATCGGCACGAAGCCCAGCCCCAATTCATACGCCACCACCGAACCGATGAGAAAGCCCCGCGCATCCAACCCCGCCACCACGTCCGGGCGCAGCACCGGATCCATGTAGCGGTAAACGAAAGCGTTGATGAGCACACGAAATACCTGCGGGTTTTGCAGCAGCGGCGTGATGTCGCGGAACTGCACACCCGGCGTCGGCCAATCGGGCACGGTGCGGATGTGTTGGCGCAGATAGCTTGTGACGTCTAAGGGGGGAGGAGAGATCATGGGAAGGCTAAAAATGGCGGGCAGTGAACCATCAATTGTGCCTTTGCCGGGTGGTCGATTGGCATGGGGGCGTCCGCGCAGTCCCTTTTCACGTGGCGTCGCGCAACGTGTGGTGGACAAGCGCAGCACGCAAACATCGTAGGGCAGCGACGTGATCATCAGAACCCCGATCCCGGCACAGCCGCATGCATCCTCTTGTCCGCGACCGGTTTGCCGCCGCATCAAACGGCGTAACGGATGGGGTGACGGCGATCGACACGGCATAAAAAAAGCGCCCTGCAGGGCGCTTTTTTAGGAGATGAAGTTTTGTGCCGCGTATGCACGCGGCAACACATCAATACTCGTTGTCGCCGCTGCCCGCGTCGTAGCTGCCGCTGCTGCCGCCTTGACGGCGGCCACGCGGACCGGTGCCATAAGGGCTGCGGAAGCCCCCGTCTTGACCACCGTAGCTACCGCTACCTTCACGACGGCCGCCGCCATAGCCGCTGCCGCTACCTTCGCGGCGACCATAACCGCCACCGCCGTTGCCGCCGCCATAGCCGCCGCCGTTACCTTCGCGGCGACCATAACCGCCGCCGCCGTTACTACCGCCATAGCCGCCGCCGCCGCCGAAACTGCGCGGAGGACGCGGTTCCATGGGGCGCGCTTCATTGACGACGAGATTGCGACCGCCGAGGGGTTGACCATTCAGGCCGTCGATGGCGGCTTGCGCTTCGGCATCGCTGGCCATTTCAACGAAGCCAAAACCCTTGGAACGGCCGGTATCGCGCTCCATCATGACTTTGGCACTGGTGACCGCGCCGAATTGACCAAAAGTTTGCGCGAGATCTTCATCGCGCACCGAGTAAGGCAGGTTGCCTACATACAGTTTGTTGCCCATGACTAAAAGACAGACTCCAAAAGAACAAAAAACACGCGATGGAGTCCTCAAAACGCTTCGCCGAAGGCCAAGCCGCATTCATGAAAAGCAATGCAGCCGGCGGGAAAAGGCAACTGACAGGTGCTCACCGCAAGACTTGTGCGGGCTGCTCGTCTAATCTATATAGAACCAGACGAAAGCACGCACACCCCAGCCATTATGCCTACTCCATACAAAAGTCAAATAAGGAACATCAATCCATACCAATTTAGTAGGAATTGTGCGGGTGCAGCGTATCGGGCTGCGGGGTTACAGTGCCGGCCCATGTCAGATACTTTGACTTGGAATGATCCGGCGCGCGCGCGCGCATTTGCGGCCTGGCTGGCGGCGCTGGCCGATGGCGAGCAGTTGCGGTCCGAGACGGTGCGCCCGGCATCGGCGGATGCGAGCTTCCGGCGTTATTTCCGCGTCGATGCGCACGACGGCACGAGCCGCATCATCATGGACGCGCCGCCCGAACACGAAAACAGCGGGCCTTTCGTGCACGTCGCCGCGCTGATGCAAGCGGCGGGTCTGAACGCGCCGCGCATTCTGGCGTGGGATGAAGCGCGCGGCTTCATGCTGCTGACCGACCTGGGCACGGAAACAATGCTGGACGTACTCACCGCCGCACCGCACGCAAGCGCGGCAACGGATGCCGGTCCGGCGCTGCCCCGGCGGTTGTACCAACAAGCCCTCGACGCACTGCTGCCCTGGCAACAAGCCAGCCGCCCGGATGTGCTGCCGCCGTATGACGAGGCCTTGCTGCGGCGCGAACTGGCGCTGTTCCCGGACTGGTATCTGGCGCGGCATCGCGGCGTGGCGGTGCAAGGCCGGATGCGTGAAACGCTCGATCAAACCTTCGACCTGATCGTCACGCGCGTGCTGGCCGCGCCGCGCGTGTTCGTGCACCGCGACTTCATGCCGCGCAACCTGATGATCCCGCCCGCCGGGTCGGCTGAAGAACGGCTGGGCGTGTTGGATTTTCAAGACGCGGTGTACGGCCCCATCACCTACGACATCGCCAGCCTGATGCGCGATGCTTTTCTGAGCTGGGACGAGGAATTCGTGCTCGACATCACCATCCGCTACTGGGAACGCGCCAAGAAACTGGGGTTAATGAACTTTGAGGACTGGTCATCTGACTTCGGCAGCTTCTGGCGCGCGGTGGAATGGATGGGCCTGCAACGGCACCTGAAAGTTGCGGGCATTTTTGCGCGCATCACGCTGCGCGACGGCAAGCCCAAATACCTGGCCGATGCACCGCGCTTTATCGGTTACATCCGGCACACGGCAGCGCGCTACCGGGAATTGACGCCGCTGCTCAAACTGATCGACGCCGTGGAAGGCACGGCCGCCCCGGAAGGATGGAGCTTTGGGCGGATGTGATGGGTGCGGTATGCGGCAACAGGGCCGTCAATGATGCGAATGCTTTATGGCGTGCTTGAGCAACATCGAAAGCGCGGATGCCGTGCTGTTCCAATACGTCGCTTGACAAATTGCCCGCCGTACAAGGAAATCGAAGTGACAACCGAAAAGACGGAACTCAGCATGGCAGGCACATCGTTTGAGAGCCTGCAAAAAACCAACGCGCACGGCGCGGAATACTGGAGTGCCCGCGACTTGCAGCCGATGCTGGGGTATAGCCAGTGGCGGCGCTTCGAGCAAGCGATTGAGCGCGCGATAAGTGCTTGTAAGCAATCAGAAAATCTTCCTGACAACCATTTTGCCAATGTTGGCAAAATGGTCGGTCTCGGATCGGGAAGTACCCGGAGCGTTGATGACTACCACCTCTCCCGCTTCGCCTGCTACCTGATTGCCCAGAACGGCGATCCGCGCAAGCCTGAAATTGCGCATGCGCAGAAATACTTTGCCATCCAAACTCGCCTGCATCAATGTGTGAATCAGATGGGAATCGAACATTCTATTGAAGGATAGGAAAATTCATCACATGCCAAATATTGAGTAACAAGTAAGGGTTGTTTTAATAATTACTAAATTTATAATGCTACGCCTGTTGGCGTTATAGACGCTGAAGCAGGCACCTCGCAGCAATGTGAGCGGCGTTCTCATTGCGTTGCCTCACCACCGGCACAGATGCGGTCTGTTATCCGCCGACCGATCCATTCAACTTTTATCCCCGCCTCTCCATCTGCTGCGCCACGGCCTTACCATTGGCGCTTCCGGGGACCGGGGCGGCAGCGCAGAGGTGCGCGGCGCGGGCCGGGGATGAGAGTGTTTTCATGAGTCTGTTTCGCTGGCAAGAAAAATCCGCCGCCGCTTTGAATCTGGGCGGCGTGATCGCCCCTGATGAACGCCTGCCCTGGCCGCAGACGGCCATCATGGGTGTGCAGCACGTCATTGCCATGTTCGGCTCGACGGTGCTGGCGCCGTATCTGATGGGGTTCGATCCGAATCTGGCGATCTTCATGAGCGGCATCGGCACGCTCATCTTCTACTTCATCACGGGTGGCAAGGTACCCAGTTATCTGGGGTCGTCGTTCGGCTTCATCGGCGTGGTGATTGCGGCGACCGGCTATGCCGGGCACGGTCTCAACGCCAATATTGCCGTGGCGCTGGGCGGCATCATCGCCTGCGGCGCGCTGTATGCGCTGATTGGTCTGGCGGTGCAGGCCGCCGGTACGGGCTGGATCGAGCGCCTGATGCCGCCGGTGGTGACCGGGTCGGTGGTGGCGGTGATCGGCCTGAATCTGGCGGCGGTGCCCATCAAGAACATGGCCGCCAGCACGTTCGATAGCTGGATGCAGCTCGTGACTTTCGTTTGCGTGGCGCTGGTGGCGGTGTTCGCGCGCGGCATGGTGCAGCGCCTGCTGATTCTGGTTGGGCTGCTGGCGGCGACGGCGATTTATCTGGTGCTGACCAACGGGCTGGGCTGGGGCAAGCCGATGGATTTTTCCGGCATCGTCCATGCCGCCTGGCTGGGCTGGCCGCGCTTTACCGCGCCGGTGTTCAGCGCCCACGCGGCGCTGCTGATCGCGCCGGTCGCGCTGATCCTGGTGGCGGAGAACCTCGGCCACGTCAAGGCGGTAACGGCCATGACGGGCCGCAAGCTCGACGCCTACATGGGCCGCGCTTTCATCGGTGACGGCATCGCCACGATGGTCAGCGGCGCGGCGGGCGGCAGCGGCGTGACCACCTATGCCGAGAACATCGGCGTCATGGCCGCCACCCGCATTTATTCCACCGCGGTTTTCGTGGCGGCGGCGCTGATCGCGCTGCTGCTGGGCTTTTCGCCCAAGTTCGGCGCGTTGATTCAGGCCATTCCGCTGCCGGTGATGGGCGGGGTGTCGATCGTCGTTTTCGGCCTGATTGCCGTTGCGGGCGCGCGCATCTGGGTTGCCAACCGGGTCGATTTCTCCGACAGCGCCAATTTACTGGTGGCCGCCATCACGCTGGTGCTGGGGACGGGCGATTTCACGCTCAAATTCGGCGGCTTCGCGCTCGGCGGCATAGGTACCGCCACTTTCGGCGCGGTGCTGCTGCACGCCGTTTTGCGGCGCGGGCGGGGTTGATCGCGGCCCGCAATCACGGTTTGCATCGCGCCATAAAAAAGCCCCGCTGTGGGCGGGGCTGGTCAATTGGCGACGGCGGCGCGGCCGCCGCTGCCTTTATTGGCTGACGTAGATGAATTCGTCCGTGTCATTCTTCGTTGCGCCCATCATCCACAGATGCCCATCGTTGGCCAGGACGGCGATACCGTTGACCACAGCACCGTTGCCCAGTGCGCAGTTGGTGCCGGAGAACTGGAGGCTGATGTCGAACAGATTCTTGTCCGTGTGCGGCGTGGCCGTGCCGCTGGCGCTGCATCCCTCGGCGTCAGGCGGCAACGTAATGGCGCCGTTGCCGTCAATGGAGATGGAATAGTGGGTTCCGGGGTTGGTGCTGCGCGTGGTGCCGCCGGTGCCGGTATAGGTGTTTGCTAGCGTAGACAGCGAGGCGGCCTGGTCGTAGCTGGTGTCGTAAACGGCGAGGAAATGCGGGCCGGGGTTGTCCGTAATGTCCGTAATGTCCGTAATGTCCAACTGGTACCGGGGCGAAACCGCACCTGAAAAGGTGACCGTGTTCGCGGGGCTGCTTTGTCCGGGTTGGCTGATGTCGAAAAAGTGCGCCTTATTGATGGTGACATTGGTCCCGGTGGTTTGTGTCCAGCCGTGCAGTGCGCCTACAACGACGTCATCTGCCGTGTAAATGCCCCAGGTTTCGCCGGTCGAAAGTACCACCATGCCCAGGTAGTTGCCCGGCATGGAAGGCGTGCCCCAGAAATGGCCGGTCGCGCCATTCCACGGCGGCGATATCGGCCCTGGTGAGGGCGGGGTGGCGTTGACATCCGGGCCGCCCCAGAACCCTTCGGCGGCAAAGCGGATGGCGGGCTGTTGGGTGTCGCTATCGCCACCGCCGC
>Ga0209738_10000068_pt1 | contig 23404 bp, 15 predicted proteins | sample TergutNc150P5_FD_187289 | JGI IMG/M metagenome (GOLD analysis project Ga0209738, IMG submission 187289) | Nasutitermes corniger P5 segment gut microbial community from laboratory colony in Florida, USA - Nc150 P5 (SPAdes) (version 2) | ecosystem: Host-associated > Arthropoda: Insects >...
CCGGGCGGTACGACGACCGGCATCCGGTCGTGGATCGCGCCCAGCGCATCGGTGGCAGGACGCGTGATGATCGTCATCGAACACAGCCAGCCGCCGTCGGCTCCGTCCACCTCCAGGCCGGCCGGGGTGCGCCACCACTCGTACAGGCCGGCCAGGCCGAGCACGCCGTCGTCGTCCGGATGCAGGAAGTACGCCGTCTTCGTGCGTCCGGGGCCCGGCGCCCACTCGTAGTAGCCGGTGGCCGGCACGATCGCGCGGCGGCGCTGCGCGGCCTGGCGAAACGACGGCTTGGCCGTGACCGTCTCGGCGCGCGCGTTGATCAGCGGGCGCCCGTCCAGGCCCCGCGCCCACGACGGCACCAGACCCCAGCGGGCGCCGCGCAGCTCGCGCGGCTGCCCGGGTTGGTCGACCACGATGCGCACGGTCTGGGTCGGGCACACGTTGGACGACGCCGGCTGGTGGCGCGACACCCGGCGCACGTCGAAGGCGTCGACGATCTCTTCCTCGCGGGGATCCGCGTAGCGTCCACACATGTCTCCAGTCTTGTCTATGGCGGTACCGAAGTCGCGTTAGGATGTGCCCACGTGCCGGACGAGGGTGACCGGCGAACCGGGGGAGAGGCGCATGCTGTCACAGGGGTCCCGCTGCGACGGTGCGGCGAGCCGGGGCGGCGACCGCCGCTTCTGCTGGCTGGCTTTCGCCGGGTGCGCCCTCGTGCTGAGTGCTTTCGGGCTGCTGCGCGTGCACTGGTCGATTCTGGACGGGTACGACCTGGGCATCTTCGACCAGGCGGTGTGGCACTACGCCCACTTCCAGGCGCCCATCGTGACGCTCAAGGGCGACGGCTTCAACATCTGGGGCGACCACTTCCATCCGATCATCGCTGCGTGGGCGCCGCTGTACTGGATCTGGGACGACGTGCGCATGCTGATCATCGGGCAGGCGCTCGTGGTTGCGGCGGCCGTCTTCCCCGTGCACCACTTCCTGGCGCGGCGCCTGGACGCCTGGGTGCGGGTGCTGACGGTGCTCGCGGTGGTGGGCTGGCCGGTGCTGACGCTGGCGGCGTACGACGTGCACGAGATCGCCTTCGCCGTGCCGCTGCTGGCGTGGGCGGTCGATGCCCTCGACCGGCGCCGCGATGTGCAGGTGGCGGTCGCCTGCGCGTTGTTGCTGCTCGTGCGCGAGGACATGGGCGCGCTGGTGTTCATGATCGGCCTCGTGCGGGTGGCTTGGGCCCCGGGACGGGCACCGGGGGAGCATCGGACGCGCCGGGACGCCGTCATGGGGGCGGCGCTCATGGTTGTGGGCCTGGCGGTGTTCGCGCTGGTCACGACGGTGGTCATCCCGCATTTCGCGGCGCAAGGGTATCAGTACTGGGACTATCCCCAGCTGGGAAGCGGGCCGAAGGGCGCGCTGCTGGGTGTGCTCAAGGCCCCGTGGCATGCGATCGGGCTGCTGTTCTGGCCGCCCATGAAGCTCGGCACCTGGGCGCTGCTGCTCGTGCCGCTGGCGCTGCTGCCGCTGCGGTCGCCCTACGCGCTCATCGGCCTGCCCATCATGCTGGAGCGCATGCTGTCGGCGCGGGAGAGCCTGTGGACGCCGATGTACCAGTACAACGCCCCCGTGTGGATCGTCGTGGTGCTGGCGGGCGTCGCGGGCTACGGCAGCCTCAGCCCCCGGTGGAAGCAGCGGCTGGCGCCGCGCCGGCTGGTGCTGCTGGTCGTCGCGGTGGTGCTGGACGTCGGCGTGGCGGTCGCGCTGCTGGTCAACGCGGGCCAGCTGGCCCGCGGCGGCGATGACCGCGCGGCCGCGGCGGCGTGGGTGCCCGCCGATACGTGCGTGCTCACCGACAACCGGATGGCGGCGGCGTTCACGCACACCAACCGCGTGTCGGTGCCCGGGTTCACGCAGCACCGGCAGGATTTCGTGGTGCTCGACTGGGCCCCGCTGCAGACCGCACCGCTGCCCGGGGGGCTGGACACAGCCGCCGTCAGCCGACAGATCGTGGCCGACGGCTTCCACCAGGTCGCCCGCTTCGGGGATGTCGCGATCTGGCAGGCGCCCGACTACGCCGGCCCGGACGCGTCCGCCTGCGGCCCGGCCGCCTCCTGATCAGGCCGCGACTGCCTCAGGCACGGCGTCGTCCGGGGTGGTGCGGGAATGCCCGGCGAACCGGTTGACCAGCAGGGCGCTGGCGGCGTTGCCGGTCGCGTTGAGCATCGTGGCCATCGGGTCGATGATCGTCGAGATGACCAGCAGGATCGGCAGCGCCTGGGTGGGGAAGCCGAAGATGGTGAGCACCAGAATCTCGGCGACCATGCCCCCGGTGGGGATGGCGACCATCGCGGTGCCCACCAGGAACGCCACGCCGAGGGCGGCGACCAGCGTGCCCGGGCCCATGTGGCGCCCGAACAGCGCGAAGATGAAGAAGATCTTGAACACCCCGCCGATGACCGAGCCCTCCTTGTGGATGTTCGTGCCGAACGGGATCGCGGTGTCGGCGACCACGTCGGCCACGCCCATGCGGCGGGTGACCTCCAGGTTGACCGGGATGCACGCGGCGCTGGAGCACGTGGACAGGCTCATGGCCGCGCTGGGGATGATGTGCGCCCAGAATGCGCGGATGCCCTTCGCGCCCGCGGCGACGAAGGCGTAGACGGTGAACACGCCGAAGAAATACACGACGCCGATCACCATGTAGGTGATGAACCCGGTGAGATACCCCTTCAGGATCTGCGAGCCCAGCGCGCCGATGGTGGCGGCGAAATAGCAGCCGACGCCGATCGGGGCGGCGTACATGATGTAGCCGATCATCTTCAGCATCAGCTCGCGGCCGGTGTCCAGGAATCGCGTGACCGCCTCGCTGCGCGCGCCCAGGCGCGTGGCCACGAACCCCAGGAAGGTCGAGAACACGATCAGCGGCAGCATGTACTGCTTCGACAGCAGGTCTTGGAAATCGGGGACGGTGAACGTGCCGACGATCTGGTCGCCGACGCTGCCCTGCGTGACGGTGCCGGCCGACCCCATCAGCGCGGTGACGGCGCTCTTGTCGGCCTGCGAGAGCAGCGGCACCAGATGAAAACCGATGATGCCGATGATGCCGGCGATCAGCGACGTGACGACGAACACGACGATCACGCTGGCCACCAGGTTGCCGAAGCGCTTCATGCCGGTCATGTTGGCCACCGCCGCCGCGATGCAGAAGAAGACCAGCGGCGTGATCACCATGAACAGCGCGTTCAAAAACAGCTGTCCGATGGGCTGCAGCACGCTGGCCTTCGAGCCCAGCGTCACGCCGAGGATGCCGCCGATCACGATCGCCCCGATCAGGATCAGCGAGGTGCGATAGCTTCGCAGGACGTTCATGGTGATGGCCCCTCACAGGTGTGGCGGCACCGGCCGCCGATCTCGCGTTGCGCGATCGATTATCGCCCAGGGGTGCGGGTTTGGGTGGCAACAGGGCCGGAATCCGTTGGTGTTCCTGGGTCTGCCCCGTACGATTGACACATGTTCGGGCACACGAGCGCCCCGCAGACGACCGCGGCCGCCACTTCCACCGTGGCGTTGCGGCGTGGTCGGCGCACGCGCTGGGTGGTGATGGTGCTTGCCCTGGCGATTGGCCTCATGGGTTTGGGATTCGTGTGGACGCATCGTCCGGCCGCCCTCATCGCGGCTGACCCGGATCTGGCCCAGCAGGTGAACGACGCGCGCGCCCGGGTTTCCAGCGCCGATGCCCAGGCGTCCGGACGCATCAGCGTGTTGCTCGGGTTGGTCGGCGGCACCTCGGCGCTGGCCGACGGCGTGGTGGATGCCAACCCCGCCCAGATCTTCCTGACGCCGTCCGATCCCGACGTGCAGCACGTGGTGAGCGCGCGCCAGTCGCTGCGCGATCTGGACGCCCAGGCTGCGGCCGTGCTCGATCCGGGACGGACGGTGCTCGGTGCGCGGGACCGGGTCGACTGGCCCAAGGCCGGCATGGCCCAGGTGACCACCGCCGACGTCCAGACGCTCGTGGGCCGGCTGTTCGCGGGTGCGACAGGCTTGGACGATGCCGTGGCCTCGGCCACGGACTCGTGGCAGCGCCAGGTGGTTGCGGCGGCCGCCGCCGAGCGTGATGCCGCGGCGCAGGAACGTGACCAGGCGGTGGCGGCGGGCAAGCAGTTGGCCGACGCCCTGGCGGGTGTGGCGAACACCGGCGACATCGTGGCGACCCTGCGGGCCGGCATCGCCGCCGCCCAGGCCGTGTCGGCCGGCGGGGCGAGCGACGGAACCGCCCCGGTGAGCACGATCCTGGCCCAGACGCAGGAGCTGCGCACGGCTGCGGCCACGGCACAGGCCCAGCGCCCGGCGACCGGCGCCGGACCCCTGGAACGCTGGGTTGAGGTGTCGATCGCGAAGCAGCAGGTGTATCTGCACGTCGGCGGCACGGTGGTGGACACGTTCACGGTGTCCACCGGCAAACCGGGCCACGAAACGCCGACCGGCGCGTATCTGGTCAGCGACAAGTTCCCGTCGCGCACGTACAGCAGCGACAAGCCGGGCGACACGTACTACTTCCCGGACGTGAAGTGGAGCGTCCGCTTCGATGGGCCGTACCTGTTCCACACCGCCTACTGGCATGACGACTTCGGCAGCCCCGTCAGCCACGGCTGCGTCAACATGCGCGAGCCCGAGGCGCACGTGCTGTACGACTTCGTCACCGCCGGCACTCCCGTGGTGATTCACTGACGGGGCCGATGCGCGTATGCTGTCCGCATGCGTTCGCTCAACACCGGCTGGTGGCCCGCCTGATTCAGGCGGTGATCGAACGCGAACTCACACAACCGCCTGACGCCAGGCGGTTGTTTCATGTCCGGTGCCAGGCCATCCCGAATCAGGAGTCCACATCATGCAGGTCAAGCCCTATCTGCGCCAGTTCCCCGACAAGGACGGTTTCTTCGGCCGTTTCGGTGGCTCGGACGTGCCGCCGGACATCGCCCGCGAGTGCGAGCGCATCCGCGAGGCGTACCTCACCATCGGCAACAGCTACGATTTCGTCACGCAGCTGCGCGACATTCGCAAACACTTCCAGGGCCGTCCAACCCCGGTCTACTACGCCAAACGCCTCACCGAGACGATCGGTGGCGGGCGCATCTACCTCAAGCGCGAAGACCTCAACCACACGGGCGCGCACAAGCTCAACCACTGCATGGGTGAGGGGCTGCTGGCCAGCTACCTCGGCAAGCGCAAGCTGATCGCCGAGACCGGCGCCGGCCAGCACGGCGTCGCCCTGGCCACCGCCGCCGCGTACTTCGGCATGGAGTGCGAGATCCACATGGGCGCGGTCGACATCATCAAGGAGCACCCGAACGTGGTGCGCATGGAGATCCTGGGCGCGAAGGTCGTGCCGGTCACGCGCGGCCAGGGCACGCTGAAGGACGCGGTGGATTCGGCCTTCGACGCGTGGGTCGCCGACCCGGAGGCCTCGCTGTACGCGATCGGCTCGGTCGTGGGCCCGCACCCGTTCCCGATGATGGTGCGCGACTTCCAGTCGGTCGTCGGCTTCGAGGCCAAGGACCAGTTCGTCGAGATGATGGGCGTGCTGCCTGACAACGTGGTCGCTTGCTGCGGCGGCGGGTCGAACTCGATGGGCATCTTCGCGGCGTTCATCGAAGACCCCTGCGAGCTGCACGCCGTCGAGCCGCTGGGCCGGGGTTCCGGGGTCGGCGAGCACGCTGCCAGCCTGATGTACGGCCACGAGGGCGACATCCACGGCTTCCACACGGTCGTGCTGGCCGACGAGGACGGCGCGCCGTCGCCGGTCTATTCGATCGCATCTGGCCTGGACTACCCGGGCGTCGGCCCCGAGCACGCGTACCTGCACAGCATCGACCGGACGATCGCCGGGGGAGCCACCGACGAGGAGGCCGTCCGGGCCTTCTACGCGCTGAGCCGCCTGGAGGGCATCATCCCGGCGCTGGAGAGCGCGCACGCCGTCGCCTACGCGATGGAGCTGGCCAAGCAGCGTCCGTACGAGTCGATCCTGGTCAACCTGTCCGGGCGCGGGGACAAGGACGTGGACTTCGTCTACGAGAACTACCCGCCGGCCCAGTACGCCTAGTCCGTGGCCGTGTGCGCCTCGCCGGGAACCGCGTCGGTGGAGATCGTCAGATCCCGGTCGAGCGTCTCGGGTGCCATCAGCGAGGCGGCCAGCGCGCACAGCATGGTGAAGCCGGTGTAGATCGCCAGCGGCACCCAGGTGTGGTAGTGCTCCAGCAGCGCCGCGCAGATGAACGGCGCCACGCCGCCGCCGACCACGGCTGACACCTCGCGCGCGATCGTCACGCCCGCGTAGCGGTAGCGCGAGCCGAACAGCTCGGGGAAGTACGACATCTGGGCGCCGACCGTGCCGTAGGCCGCGAAGATGAAGCCCAGGATGACGGCCAGCCCCACCAGCACGGTGACGCCGGTGTTCAGCAGCGAGAAGTACACGAACGGCAACACGATGCCCGCGCCGGCCAGCGCGACCGTGACCGGCTTGCGTCCGATCTTGTCGGACAGGAATCCCCAGCAGAACGCCGAGCCCATCGCGATGATCGCGCCCACGAGCTGGATGTCGGTGATCGTGCCCTTGGGGAAGAACAGGTCGCCGCCGCCGGGCTTCGTGCCGATGACGACGCTGGTGGTCACGAACGTCACGAAGAACGTCTGGACGGTGTACGAGTTGGTGTTCGGGCCCCAGTTCATGAAGAAGCAGCGCAGGATCGGCTTCCAGCCGTAGCGCAGCGCCTGCGCCAGCGGCGCCTTCTCGCGCTCGGCCTCACCGGCCGACTGCTTCAGCTCGGCGAAGATGGGCGATTCGGCCAGGTGGCGCCGGATCAGGAACGCGCCGACGGTGACCAGGATCGACAGCCAGAAGACGATGCGCCAGCCCCACGACTCGAACTGTGCATCGTTGGTCAGCGCCTGGATGATCGCGAACACCGCCGTGCCCAGCACCGTGCCGCCGGCCGCCCCGATCATGACGGAGGACGACAGCCGTCCGCGGCGTCCCTTCTTGGCGGTCTCGGTCAGCAGCGTGGCCGAGCCGGCCTGCTCCGCGCCCGCGCCGGCGCCCTGCAGGATGCGCAGGATGAACAACATGATGGGGGCTGCCACGCCGATCTGTGCGTGCGAGGGGATCACGCCGATCAGGAACGTGGCCGCGCCCATCAGCGCGAGCGTGCCGAACAGCACCCAGCGGCGTCCGTGCTTCTCGCCGAAGTGCGCGAAGATGAAGCCGCCGAGCGGGCGGGCGCAGAAGCCCACCGCGTAGGCCGCGAACGACTTCAGCGCGCCGGCCAGCGGATCGTCGCCCGGAAAGAAGACCGCGGGGAAGACGAGCGCCGCGGCCAGGCCGTACGCGGCGAAGTCGAACTGCTCCAGGGCAGTGCCGACGCCGCCAGCGACGGCGGCCCGGCGCAGGTTCTGCGGGCTGCGGGCCCGGGCGAAGGCCTCGGCCACGGCCTGGGGATCACTCACGGCTGGTGTCACGGACATGGGACTCCTTGGTCCAGGGGGAATCGATCGGCTGCGGGGCATCTCCATAGTGGACCGTCGCGGTGCGGCGTGCTGCCCGGATCGAACAATGTGCCGTGATATGGACGAACCTTTGGCGCTGCTTGTGAATTGGGGCACCGACCGCATGGGCGGGCAGCATGGATTAGGGTCCATGGTCTATCGTGACGGGGTGAGTGAATACGAGGCATTCGACGTCACGATGGCCGAGGGCCCCAGCCCCGCTGATGAATCTCCCACCACCGCCCGCCGGCTCGGCCCGGCTTTCCGGCCTACGCATGCTGTCGCGTTGGCCCCGGTGACTGCTCCGGCGCATTCGGTGGATGGTTTCGTCAAAGAGTTCCTGCACGAGCTCAACACGCAGCAGGGTGTCCAGCTGGCGCGTTCGACGGTCAATGACCAGTATCTGGCGTTGGCCCGCACCGTCCGCAATTACCTGATGGCCCGCTGGCTGGAGACGACGCGCAAGGTGCAAGACGGCAAGGCCAAGACGGTCGCGTACCTGTCGGCCGAGTACCTGCTGGGGCGCCAGCTCAGCAACGCGCTGCTGTCCACCGATCTGGAGAAGATCGCCGCCGACGCGCTGGCCGCGTGTGGCCTCGACCTGGAGACGCTGCGTGCGCAGGAGGTCGAGCCCGGGTTGGGCAACGGCGGCCTGGGGCGCCTGGCCGCGTGCTTCATCGATTCGCTGGCCACCATGAGCGTGCCGTGCATCGGCTACGGCATCCGGTACGAGTACGGCATCTTCCAGCAGACGTTCGTGGACGGACGCCAGGTGGAGCAGCCCGATCCGTGGCTCTCGCTGGGCGCGCCGTGGGAGTTCCCGCACCCCGAGGCGGCGGTGCACGTCCGGTTCGCCGGCAGCACCGAGCACTACACGGACGCGAAGGGCGTCGAGCGGACGCGCTGGCTGCCCGGCTGGCGCGTGCTGGGCGTGCCCTACAACTACATGGTGCCGGGCTACCAGAACGGCCGCGTCAACACGCTGCGGCTGTGGAGCGCGCAGGCGACCAAGGCGTTCGACCTGGCCATCTTCAATGCCGGCGACTATGCCGAGGCCGTGCGGGCGCAGACGTTCGCCGAGAACATCACCAAGGTGCTGTACCCGGAGGATTCGACGCCGCAGGGCAAGGAGCTGCGCCTGCAGCAGCAGTACTTCTTCGTGGCCTGCTCGCTGCGAGACTTCATCGACCGCACGCTCGAATCCGGCGGCGATCTGCACAAGCTGGACGAGCGAGTCATCTTCCAGCTCAACGACACCCACCCGGTCATCGCGATCCCCGAGCTCATGCGCATCCTGGTCGACGAGGAGGGCTGGGATTGGGACGAGGCCTGGGACGTCACCAGCCGTTGCTTCGCCTACACGTGCCACACGCTGCTGCCCGAGGCCCTGGAGGTCTGGCCCGCCGACCTGCTCGGCCGGCTGCTGCCGCGGCACCTGGAGATCATCTACCGCATCAACGACGCCTTCCTGGCCCAGGTGCGCGCGGCGTACCCGGGCGACGAGGGCAAGGTCGCCGCGATGAGCATCATCGCCGAGCAGCCGGTGCGCTGCGTCCGCATGGCCTACCTGGCGACGGTGGCGGCCACCAAGGTCAACGGCGTCGCCGAGCTGCACTCGCAGCTGCTGCGCGACAAGGTGCTGGTCGACTTCGCGCAGCTGTGGCCCGACAAGTTCACCAACGTGACCAACGGCGTCACGCCGCGCCGGTTCATCCGACAGGCCAACCCGCACCTGGCCGAGTTGATCACCGACGCCATCGGCGTGGGCTGGCTCACCGACCTGGAGCGGTTGCAGGAGCTGGAGCCGTTCGCCGAGGATCCGGAGTTCCGCGCCCAGTTCGCGTCCGTCAAGGCCGCGAACAAGCAGTTCCTGGCCAGCCAGCTGCAGATCCGCGACGGCATCGAGTTCCCGACCGACCGCATGGTCGACGTCATGATCAAGCGCCTGCACGAGTACAAGCGGCAGAGCCTCAAGCTGCTGCACATCGTCACGCTGTACGGCCAGATGATCCGCGGCGAGGTCGATCCGGCGACGGTCACCCCGCGTGTCTTCGTGTTCGGCGCCAAGGCGGCGCCGGGCTACCAGATCGCCAAGGAGACGATCTTCCTGATCAACTCGGTGGCCAAGGTCATCAACGCCGACAGCCGAGTCAACAAGGTGCTGTCGGTCATCTTCCCGCCGAACTACAACGTCACGCTGGCCCAACGGATCATCCCCGCGGCCGACCTGTCCGAGCAGATCTCGCTGGCGGGCAAGGAGGCCTCGGGCACCGGCAACATGAAGTTGGCGCTCAACGGGTCGTTGACGATCGGGACGGACGACGGCGCCAACGTCGAGATCCGCCAGCTGGTCGGCGACGACAACTTCTTCCTGTTCGGGTTGACGGAGCCGGAGGTCGAGGCGGTGCAGGATCGCGGCTACCGGCCGCGCGACTTCTACGAGCAGGATCCGCAGCTGCGCGCAGCCATCGACATGATCGGCTCCGGCGCGTTCAGCAACGGCGACGCCGGCACCTTCCGGCACATCGTGTCCAATCTGCTGAACGAGGATCGCTTCCTCGCCCTGGCCGACTACCGCGCCTACATGGACGCGCAGGCGAAGGTGGACGCCGCCTTCGCCGACCACGATGCCTGGACGCGCTCGTCCATCCTCAACGTCGCCCGCTGCGGCTTCTTCTCGTCCGACCGGTCGGTGGCCGATTACATCGACCGCATCTGGCACACCGCACCGATCAGGTAGGCTTCTTCGCCATGATCGATGTGGCGGTGTTCGGCGCGGCCGGGCGCATGGGGCAGCGGGTGTGCCAGGCGGTGCGCGACGCGGGTGATCTTCATCTCGTGGCGCAGATCGACGTGGGCGACGATCCCGCGCCCGCCCAGGCCGCGCAGGTGATGATCGACTTCACGCGTCCGGACGCCGTCATGGGCAACCTGGAGTGGGCCCTGGCCCACGGTCTGCACTGCGTCGTGGGCACCACGGGGTTCACGGACGAGCGGCTGGACCAGGTGCGCACGTGGCTGGATGCCGCCCCGGCGGCGGGCGCCGTGATCGCCTCCAATTTCTCGATCGCAGCCGTGCTGATGATGCGGTTCGCCGCGGCAGCCGCGCCGTACTTCGAGTCGGTCGAGGTCATCGAGTTGCACCATCCGCGCAAGGTGGATGCGCCGTCCGGCACGGCCGTCTCGACCGCGCAGGCGATCGCGGCCGCGCGCGGGGCTGCGGGATGCGCCCCGATGCCCGACGCCACGTCCACAAGCCTGGACGGGGCTCGCGGGGCCGTGGTAGATGGCGTGCACGTCCACTCGGTGCGCTCACAGGGCCTGTTCGCACACCAGGAGGTCATCTTGGGCAACCCGGGCGAACAGCTGACGATTCGAGACGATTCGTTCGACCCGGCCAGCTACCTGCCCGGCGTGCTCGCGGCCGTGCGATACGTGACGGGCCATCCGGGTCTGACCGTGGGCATGGAGGCGCTGCTCGGCTGACCCTCGTGTCGATACGGTGAATGGTTGGGCACATGTGTTCCACGACGAGATGCGTGCCGCCATTCACGGTCGATACGGTGGGGCCAGCCCAGGAGGTGTTCGATGAGTTCCATGTCGCCACGGCGCCGGGTGGCCAGTGCTGTGATCGTGCTGTTCGTGGCCGCGCTGGGGGCCGGCTTCGGCTCAGCGACCGCGCAGATGCAGACCACGCCGACTCCGCCCCCCGTGACGTCATCCGCGTCGAGCGTTCCCGTCCCTGCGACCGGCGATCCGGTCGAGTCGGCGCCGGCGAGCCCGAGCCCGACCGCGCAGGCGTCCACGCCAACCGTACAGGCGTCCACGCCGGCCGCGGCGCCGACGAGCCCGGCCGCGACGCCGACTCCTGTGACCCTGGCGCCCGCGGCGGCGGCGGCGACGGCCGTGCCACACATCGAGTACGCGGCGCACGTCCAAAACATCGGCTGGCAGACGGATGTCGAGGACGGTGCCACGGCCGGCACCACGGGCCGGTCGTTGCGGATGGAGGCCATCCGGATCAACCTCGCGGGGTCCGACGTGGCCGGGGGCGTGGAGTACGCCGCCCACGTGCAGAACATCGGGTGGCAGGCCGCCGTGACGAACGGTGCCGTCGCGGGCACGACCGGCAAGGCGCTGCGGATGGAGGCCATCACCATCTCGCTGACCGGGGCGATCGGCGACCAGTACGACGTCTACTACCGCGCCCATGTCCAAAACATCGGCTGGATGGGCTGGGCCAGCGACGGTGCACCGGCGGGCACCACCGGGCTCACTTTGCGCATGGAGGCCATCCAGATCGTGCTGGTCGCCAAGGGTGGCCAGGCCCCGGGGACGACCGCCCAGTCGTACCTGTACGCCCCGCCCCAGATCGACTACCAGGCGCACGTGGAGAACATCGGCTGGCAGGCGGGTGTGAGCAACGGCGCCATCGCGGGCACCGTCGGCAAGGCGTTGCGCATGGAGGCGCTCAAGGTGTCGCTGGCCGATCTGCCGGAGGGCGTGGACGGCGGCGTCCAGTACCAGGCATACGTACAGAACACCGGCTGGCAGGCCGGCGTGACCGACGGCGCCATCGCGGGCACCGTCGGCAAGGCGCTGCGCATGGAGGCCGTGAAGCTCAGCCTGACCGGGGGCATCGCCGCGTCGTTCGACATCTGCTACCAGGTGCAGGTGCAGAACCTCGGCTGGCTGTCGTGGACGTGTAACGGGCAGACGGCCGGCACGAGCGGCCTGGCCTACCGCATGGAGGCGATCCGGATCAAGCTCGTGTCCAAGGCGACGCCCATCGCGTCCGCGCCCACGCAGGCGTACTACTACCGCTCCGGCACCACCTGGCACATGCCCCCGGGCACGTTCCCGGTCGGCACGGGCACGTACACGTTCGGATCGGACGGACAGCCGTTCGAGGTGATGCTGCACGCCGGCACCGTCAACCAGAACGCGATCGGGGCCTACCAGGGTTGTGAGATCGTCGCCATGTACAACGGGCTGACCGCGCTGTCGGCGACCAAGGGCCAAAGCGTGACGGCGATGCTCAGCGCCTTCCCGCGCAGCAGCAACCCCAACCAGGGGTACGTGGGCGATCCGTTCAGCCAAGCCGCGCCCGGGTTCCCGACGATGGCCTCCTATCAGGTCTGGCCCCCGGCCGTGGCCGCCTTCGCCGACGGATATGCCGCCGGGTCGAAGGACATCTCCGGGGCCTCCATGGCCACCTTCCAGAGCTACGTCATGCAGGGCATGCCGGTCATGTTCTGGGGCACGATCAACCTGGCGGCGCCCAAGGTCGTGAGCACGAGCTATTACGGACGGACGCTGCTGGGCAACAGCCACACGCTGCTGATCGATGGCTACAACGCCCGCACCGGCCAGTTCCACATCGACGACTCGATCTCTGGTCAGTACTGGACGTCGGTCAACACCGTCAGCAGCGTCAACGCCAGCAACAACAGCTTCGCCGTGCTGCTGTCGTCGTAGCGCCTATTCCGTGGGGAACGTGGACGTGTCGATCACGAAGCGGTAGTGCACCTGCGAGTGGATGACCTTCTCGTAGGCCTCGTCGATCTGGGCGCCCGCGATGACTTCGACCTGCGCGGCGAGGCCGTGCTCGGCGCAGAAGTCGAGCATCTCCTGGGTCTGCGCGATGCCGCCGATCTGCGATCCGGCCATGACCTTGTTGCCGGCGCACAGTGCGCGCAGGTTGAGGCTGGCGTTGTCCGCGGGCATGCCGACGTCGACGAACGTGCCATACGTGCGCAGGCAGCCCAGCAGCGGCGTCATGTCGTGCCCGGCCGCGACCGTCGACAGCATCAGATCGAAGTGGCCGTGCAGGCGCTCCAGCGTGCCGTCCTCGGTCAGGGCGTGATAGGCCTTGGCGCCGAAGCGGCGTCCGTCCGCCTCCTTGCTGCGGGTCTGGGAGATGACCTCGACGTCCGCGCCCAGCGCGGCGGCGATCTGCACCGCCATGTGGCCGAGTCCGCCCATGCCGATGATGGCGACGTGCTTGCCGGGACCCGCGCCCCAGCGCTTCAGCGGCGAGTAGGTCGTGATGCCGGCGCACAGCAGGGGTGCGGCCTGCTGCAGCGGGATGGAGTCGGGGATACGGCAGACGTAGTCCTGCTCCACGGTGATCGACGTGGAGTAGCCGCCGGCGGTGGGCAGTCCGTCGCGCCCGATGGAGTTGTAGGTGAAGACGGCCTCGTGGCAGAACTGTTCGGTGCCGGCGCGGCACAGGTCGCAGTGCCCGCAGGAGTCGACGAAACAGCCCACGCCGACACGGTCGCCGACCTTGTACTTGGTCACCTGGTCACCGATCTTGGTGACGATGCCCGCGAGTTCGTGGCCCGGGACCAGCGGGTAGAGCGCGGGGCCCCATTCCTGTCGGGAGGTGTGGATGTCCGAGTGGCAGATGCCGCAGTAGGCGATGTCGAACATCACCTCGGTCGGGCCGGGCTCGCGGCGGATGATCGTGGTGGGGGCGAAGTGGCCTGTGGGGCTGTCGATGGCGTAGGCGCGCGCAGTAGGCATGGGAGATCCTTTCTGGAAAAGACACCTCCATTATCGTCCCCGCCGATTCAGCCGGGTGGTGATCAGACAACGGTGTCCTAGGGTGGGTCGCGTAGGCTTTGCGCTGTGATGACCGGCTTGCAGACACCGCCCGCACTCGCCCCTGACACGCTGCGCATCGTCCCCTTGGGCGGTGTCGGCGAGGTGGGCCGCAACATGACCGTCTTCGAGATCGACGGCCACCTGCTGCTGGTCGACTGCGGCGTGCTCTTCCCGGACGACGATCTGCCCGGCGTCGATCTGATCCTTCCGGGGCTCGATTACCTGAGTGACAAGCTCGATCGCGTCATCGGACTCCTGTTGACGCACGGGCATGAGGACCATATCGGCGCCGTGCCGTACCTGCTGGCTCGCCGCGGGGACATCCCGGTCTACGGCAGCGCACTGACGCTGGCGCTGCTGGGCGCGAAGCTCAAGGAACACAGCCTGCCGGACACGCAGCTGCACCGCGTGACCGAGGGCGACACCGTCGCACTTGGCCCGTTCCAGTGCGAGTTTCTCGCCGTGAACCACTCGATCCCGGACGCGCTGGCGATCGCCATCCGCACGCCCGCAGGCACGGTGCTGCACACGGGCGACTTCAAGATGGACCAGCTGCCGCTCGACCACCGGCTGACCGACCTGCGCGGCTTCGCCCGGCTGGGTGAGGAGGGTGTCGATCTGCTGATGGCGGACAGCACCAACGCCGAGATCTCCGGGTTCACGCCCTGGGAGATCGACGTGCAGCCCGCCTTGGAGCGCGTGTTCAACCAGGCGACCAAGAAGATCGTCGTGGCCTGCTTCGCCTCGCACGTGCACCGCGTCCAGCAGATCATGGACCTGGCCGCCAAGCACGGCCGCAAGGTCTGTTACGTGGGACGGTCGATGGTGCGCAACATGAGCGTGGCCCGCGACCTGGGCTTCCTCAAGGTGCCCGGCGACACGCTGATCGAGCTGGACGACCTGGATTCGTACCCCGACAGCCGCGTCGTGGTCGTCTCCACCGGATCGCAGGGCGAGCCGCTGTCGGCGCTGGCGCGCATGGCCAACCGCGAACACCCGGTCGTGCACATCAACCCGGGCGACTTCGTGCTGCTGGCGTCCAGCCTGATCCCCGGCAACGAGAATCCCGTGTTCCGGGTGGTGAACGGCCTGACCAAGTTGGGTGCCACGGTCGTCCACAAGGGCAACGCGTTTGTGCACGTGTCCGGACACGCCAGCGCTGGCGAGCTGCTGTACCTGTACAACATCGTCCAGCCACGCAACGCGATGCCGGTCCACGGCGAGCCGCGGCACCTGGTGGCCAACGCCGGGCTGGCCCGTTCCACCGGTGTGCCCGCCGACCGCGTGCTGGTGGTCGAGGATGGCGACGTCATCGACCTGGCGCACGGCGTGGCGCGCAAGGTCGGGCAGGTCGACGCGTCCTTCATCTTCGTGGACGGCGCGACCGTGGGCGACATTTCCGACTCCAGCCTGATGGACCGGCGCATCCTCGGCGAGGAAGGCTTCATCTCGATCGTGGCGGCCGTCGATCTGCGCGCGCACACGCTCGTGTCGGGCCCGGACCTGCACGCCCGCGGTTTTCTGGACGATCCGCACCTGTTCGACGATGTCACCACGCAGGTGCGCGATGCGCTCGTCGACGCGCTGGACGACGGCCAAGACGACGTCCCTCAGCTGCGCCGGGCCATGCGCCGGGTCGTGGGGCAGTGGGTCAGCCGGGCCTTCAGGGCCCGTCCCATGATCGTCCCCGTCGTGATTACCGTGTGAGCGTGACCCCCGGAATCCACCTGGTGCGATTTCCCCGCCGGTAGGGGCTCCGGGTAGACTGTCACCGTTCCATGGGGATTGTGAGGCGTTCGCCCGTGCCCGTGGTGAGAAGTGATCGTTGGCAGTGGAGGAGAACGACAGTGGCAGTCCCGAAGCACAGGATGTCTCGCAGCAACACGCATTCCCGTCGTGCGCAGTGGAAGGCCGCGGCCGTCACCCTGGTGACGTGCGCCAATCCGGCGTGCCGAGCCCGGCACATGCCTCACACGGTGTGCCCCGAATGTGGCCAGTACGGGCCGCGCGGTGAGCGTCGGCAGGTTGTGGACGTCTAGGCGTCCGGACAGCACCATGTTCTCGTCGGAAGATGAGGCATCCCCCGTTCCCGGCACGACCCTTCTGGACGTCCTGCGTGAATGCGAAATTCCCGTCACCGCTGAGCTGCTGGATCTCGCGCTGACACATCGTTCGTACTCGTACGAGCACGGACAGATCCAGCACAACGAGCGGCTGGAGTTTCTGGGCGACTCGGTGCTCGGCGTCATCGTCACCGAGCGGCTGTTCCGCGAGTTTCCGGACGCCGCGGAGGGCAAGCTCGCCAAGATCCGGGCCGTCGTCGTCAGTTCGGCCAGCCTCGCCGATGTGGCCCGCGACCTGCAGATCGGGCCGATGGTCAAGCTCGGCAAGGGCGAGACGGCCACCGGGGGCCACGACAAGACCAGCATCCTGGCCGACACCGTCGAGGCGCTGATCGGGGCCATGTACCTGACGTCCATCCCGGGTGCTCGCCGCTTTGTCGAGCACTGCTTCATGCCGCTGATCGACCATGCCGCGACGCTGGGCGCCGGTTTGGATTGGAAGACGTCGCTCCAGGAGCTGTGCTCGCAGGCCGGGCGCGAGGCGCCGTCGTACGAGGTGGGGGAGACGGGGCCCGACCATATGAAGATCTTCACGGCCGCCGTGCGCGTGGGCGAGGAGCTCTTCCCGTGCGGCGAGGGCCACAGCAAGAAGCAGGCCGAGCAGCAGGCGGCCCAGTTCGCATTTGAAGCCATCCGCGCCGGCATGGAGCCGGTCGTGATCGAGGCCGACGAGATCCTGATCGCGGACGAGCCGGGCACCCCCGCCTGAGCCGATGCCCGAGCTGCCCGAGGTCGAGGTTGTCCGCGCCGGCCTGGAGCGCACCGTCGCCGGCCGCGTAGTTGCAGACGTGCGCGTGCTTGAGCCGCGTTCGGTGCGCCGACACGCGGCGGGTCCCGCGGACTTCGAACACCAGTTGGTCGGACGCACGTTCGGTGTCGCCCGGCGTCGCGGCAAGTTCTTGTGGGTGCCCTTCCCGGACGGGGACGCGCTGGTGGCCCACCTGGGCATGAGCGGTCAGTTGCGCATCGACGCCGCGTCCGCACCACCTCGACCGCACACCCGCGTCATCATCGGCTTCGACGACGACGGCCCGCAGCTGCGCTTCGACGATCAGCGCATGTTCGGCGGGCTGGCGCTGGCATCCGGCGGCGCCGAGCTGCCCGCCGCGGTCGCGCACATAGCCCGCGATCCGCTGGATCCGCAGTTCGACCCGGACGACGTGGTGGCGCGTCTGCGCACATCGCGCTCCGCGGTCAAGCGGGTGCTGCTCGACCAGCGGGTCGTCTCCGGCGTGGGCAACATCTACGCTGACGAGTCGCTGTGGCGGGCGCGGCTGCACTACGCGACGCCGGGGCGCGCGGTGTCCGTGGCACAGGCGCACCGGCTGCTCGATGCGGTGCGCGCGGTGTTGGACGATGCGATCCGAGCGGGTGGCACCAGCTTCGATGCGCTCTACGTGGGCGTGGACGGCACGTCCGGCTACTTCGCCCGCGAGCTGTCGGCGTACGGTCGCACCGGGGCGCCGTGCCCGCGCTGCGGCACACCGATCGTGCGGGAGCCGTTCATGAACCGCTCCTCATTTCTGTGCCCTTCCTGTCAAGTCGGATCATGAAGCCGCCAAGCTGGGCTGTAGCCGGGTTGTGTGTTCCATGGTGATGGTAGGTTCCTTGTCATGACGAAGCGGCAGGAACAGGCGACGCTGGTATCTGGCCGATGGGGTCGACTGTTCACGCAATTCGTGAAGTTCGCGATCGTGGGCGCGTCGGGCGTCGTGGTCAACATGCTGGTGGCCTTCATCATGAACAAGGCGCACGGCGGTGCCGCGTTCGCCCGGGAGGCCGTGTGGACCTGGCCGGGCTCCGATGTGGCCCTGCGCTACTCGTACGTCGTCTATGTGGTCGCCTTCCTGGTGGCGAACGCCTCGAACTATCAGCTCAACCGCAGTTGGACGTTCCGCGGGCATCCGGTCACCTGGTGGCGGGGCTTTTTCGCGTTCATGGGGGCGGGCGTCATCGGCGCGGCCGTCGGCTTCGTGGTCAAGGTCCTGCTGACGCATCCCGGCTCGGGTCTGTACCTGTCGGGCGGCTTCTTCACCGATTCGGGCTGGCACGCCCGGGAATACTGGGGCCAGCTGATCGGCATCCTGATCGGCACGCCGGTGAACTTCATCGTCAACCGGATCTGGGCGTTCCGTTCGCACACGCGCGCAGCCGTGGCGCCGGCCCCGGGCGTGGACGAGGCAGAATAGAGTGTGCCCGTAGGGCACCGCCACTGCGCCGACCGGAGGAACCGTCCGTGTACCTGAAGAGCTTGACCCTGCGGGGTTTCAAGTCCTTCGCCTCGACGACCACTTTGAACTTCGAGCCGGGCCTGACAGCGATCGTCGGCCCGAACGGCTCGGGCAAGTCGAACATCGTCGACGCACTCAGCTGGGTCATGGGTCAGCAGGGCGTCAAGAGCCTGCGCGGCACCCGCATGGAGGACGTCATCTTCGCCGGCACCACCGGCCGCGCGCCGCTGGGGCGCGCCGAGGTCACGTTGACGATCGACAACTCCGATCAGGCGCTGCCCATCGACTTCTCAGAGGTGACGATCTCGCGCACGCTGTTCCGCTCGGGCGGCAGCGAGTATGCGATCAACGGGCGTGCCTGTCGGCTGCTGGACGTGCAGGAGTTGCTCAGCGACACCGGCATGGGCCGCGAGATGCACGTCGTGGTCGGCCAGGGGCAGCTGGATGCGATCCTGGCCGCGACGCCCGAACTGCGCCGCGGCTTCATCGAGGAGGCGGCAGGCGTCCTCAAGCACCGCCGCCGCAAGGAGAAGGCCGTCCGCAAGCTGGAGGCGACGCAGGCCAATCTCGACCGGCTGACCGATCTGATCGCGGAGATCCGACGCCAGCTCAAGCCGTTGGGGCGCCAGGCCGAGGTGGCGCGGCGTGCGGCGCTGGTGCAGGCCAACCTGCGCGACGCGAAGGCCCGGTTGCTTGCCGACGAGTTGGCCCAGGCCACCGAGGCGTTGCAGGCCGGTGAGGCCGACGAGGCGGCCGGACAGGAGCTGCGCGAGCACTGTCAGGCCGAGGTGGACCGCACGCGGGCTGACGAGCAGCACGCCGAGCAGGAGACGGCTGCGGCACAGCCTGCGCTGGCTGCGGCCCAGGAGCTGTGGTACGGCCTGGCCGGGTTGCGGGAGCGCGTGCGGACGACGGCGTCCATCGCGGCCGAGCGTCGGCGCAGCGCCGAGCAGGCCCAGGGCTCGCAGGAGGTCGGTCGCGACCCGGTGGCGCTGGAGGCCGAGGCCGCGCAGGTGCGCGCCCAGGAGCAGCAGTTGCGCGCCGAGGTGGCGGCCGCCGAGCAGGTGCTCGGGCAGGCGACGCACCACCGCGAAGACGTCGAGGCCGCCTATGAGCAGGCCGAGCGCGCGTACGCGCAGGCGGTGCGAGCCGTGGCCAACCGGCGCGAGGGGCTCGCCAAGCTGGACGGCCAGGTCAACTCGCTGCGTTCGCGGCTGCAGGCCGGGGCGGAGGAGGATGCCCGTCTGGTCGCCCGCGTCGACGAGGCACGCCAGCGAGCCACCCAGGCCGAGGCGGCGTACGCCGAGCTTGCCGACGGCATGTCGGCGCAGGATGGCGGCCAGGTCGACCTGGATGCGGCGTTCGAGCGGGCCGATGACGCGTGGACCGCGGCAACCGAGCAGGTTGAGCGGTGGGAGGCCCAGGTCGGCGAGCAGGACCGGCAGCGCACGGGCCTGGTGGCGCGGCTGGAGGCCCTGGAGCTGAGCCTGGACACGCGAGATGCGGCCGGTGCGGTGCTGGCCCGTCCGCTGGACGGATTGGTCGGCCGGTTGTCCGGGCTGGTCGAGGTCGAGCCGTCCTGGCGCTCGGCCGTCGCGGCAGCGCTCGGCCGGGCCACGGACGCGCTCGTCGTGGCCGACACGGGTGCGGGCGCGGCGGTGCTCGACCTGCTCAAGGCCGAGTCGCTGGGCCGGGCGCATGCGGTGGTCGCGGGGGCGCCCGAGGCGGCAACGCCGCAGGACGGGCTGCCGGACGGGGCCCGCTGGGCGCTGGATGCGGTGCGGGCGGACGCGCGGCTGCGCGGCGCGATGAGCCATCTGCTCGGTGCGGTGGCGCTGGTCGACGACGCGGGCGCGGCGCGCAACCTGGTCGAGCGGCGTCCGGACGTGACGGCCGTCACCCGGGATGGTGACGTGTGGTCGAGCTGGCAGGTGACCGGCGGGTCATCGGCCGGGGCGTCCCGGCTGGAGGTCGAGCAGGCCGCCCAGGAGGCTCGCGAGCAGCTGGCGGTGCTCGATGCCGAGCGCGAGCACGTGAGCGAGCAGCGGGCGCGGGCCGAGCAGGACGCCGAGCGGGCGCGGGTGCGCCGCGAGGCGGCGCTGGCGGCGCTGGACGAGTCGGATTCCGCGCTGCGCGCCCTGGCCGAGCAGGCGACGACGCTGGCCGGGCGGGTGCAGTCGGCGAGCGCGGAGGCCGAGCGGATCGAGCAGTCGATCGCGGCGGCCCGGGCGCGGCGGCTGGCCGATGAGGAGGCACTCGCGCAGGCCGAGCAGCGGCGCCAGGCGGCCACCGAGCAGGGCGAGGATGTCGAGCCGGATCCGGCGCAGCGCGATGATCTGTCGGGGCAGGCCCGTGTGGCGCGCCAATCCGAGATGGATGCGCGGCTGGCGCTGCGCACGGCCGAGGAGCGGGCCAAGGCGCTGGCCGGGCGGGCCGAGGCGCTGCTGGCGGCGGCACGGGCCGAGCGGGACCGCCAGGCGGCGGCCGCGGCCCGGCTGGAGCGTCTGCGCCGCGAAGGCGAGGTTGCCCGGGCGGTCGCGCAGGCGGCCGGCTGGCTGGGCGCTCAGGTGGATGCGGCGCAGGGGGAGGCGGCTGCGCAGCGCGACGCTGCCGAGCAGACCCGGGTGGCGGCCGAGGCGGCGCTGGCCCGGGCACGGCAGGCTGCGCGGGCGGCCGCGGCCGAGCTCGACCGGCTGGTCGAGGGTGCGCACCGCGAGGAGCTCGTGCGCATCGAGCAGCGCATGCGTGTCGAGAATCTGACCGGTCGGGCGATGACCGAGCTGGGCCTGGAGGCGTCCGTCCTCATCGACGAATACGGCCCCGACCAGCTGATTCCCGTGTTGCTGACGCCGCAGCAGGAGGCGTCCGGCGTCGAGCAACCCGAGCCGGTGCCGTACGAGCGCGCCGAGCAGGCGGCCCGGCTGCGCCAGGCCGAACAGGACTTGGCGACGCTGGGCCGGGTCAACCCGTTGGCGCTGGAGGAGTTCGACGCCATGAACGAGCGCCACGGCTACCTGGCCGGGCAGCTGGACGATCTGCGCCGCACCCGCCAGGACCTGCTGGGCATCATCGACGAGGTCGATGCGCGGGTGCAGGAGGTCTTCGAGAAGGCGTATGCCGACGTGTCCGAGACGTTCTCGCAGGTGTTCGCGCGGCTGTTCCCGGGGGGTGTGGGACGGCTGGTGTTGACCGATCCGGGCGACATGCTCGGCACGGGCATCGAGGTCGAGGCCAGCCCCGCGGGCAAGCGCGTCAAGCGGCTGTCGCTGTTGTCGGGCGGCGAACGCTCCCTGGTCGCCGTGGCCTTCCTGCTGAGCCTGTTCATCGCGCGTCCGTCCCCCTTCTACATCCTCGACGAGGTCGAGGCCGCGCTGGACGACGCCAACCTCGGCCGGCTGCTGGAGGTGTACGCCGACCTGCGCCGCACGTCGCAGCTGCTGGTGATCACGCACCAGAAGCGCACGATGGAGATCGCCGACGCCCTCTACGGCATCACCATGCGGGGGGACGGCGTCACCACCGTCGTCTCGCAGCGATTGTCTGAGTAGCGCGAGGTTCGGCTCGGGTAGGGTGGAGGCGTGGATACCTGGCAGTTGGTCGCTCTGATCGTCGTCCTCGTTGTTGTCATCGCGGTGATCGTGGTCGCGCGTGTGCACATCGCGCGGCTGCAACCCAAGCCGACTTCCCAGGAGGTCGAGCGGGAGGTTGAGGCCGAGGAGGTGGCCGAGGCGGGCCTGCCGCAGCCCGGCTCCGGAGCAGAGACGGTCGAGGGGGTGCCCGCCTCGGTGGTCGAGGCGGCGCTCGTCCAGACGCCGGAACCGGTCGCCTCGCGCATGGTGCGGCTGCGCCGCCGGTTGGCGGGGGCGGACAATCCGCTGGCCCGTGCGTTGGCCCAGCTGCTGGCCGCACCGACGCTGAACGACGACGTGTGGGACGAGTTCGAGGCGACGCTGATCGGCGCCGATCTGGGCGTCGCGACGACGCAGGAACTGGTGGACGCGCTGCGGACCAAGCTGGGCGTCGAGGGCATCAGCGATCCGGAGCAGGCCAAACAGCTGCTGCGGGCGGAGCTGTTGGCGCTGGTCGATCCCGAGATGGATCGCAGCCTGCACCTGGATCATGCCGAGGGCGTCCCGGCGGTCGTGATGCTTGTGGGCGTCAACGGCACAGGCAAGACGACCACGGTCGGCAAGCTGGCGCGCATTCTGGTGGCTGAGAAGCACACGGTGCTGCTGGGGGCCGCGGATACGTTCCGTGCCGCGGCGACCGAGCAGCTGACCACCTGGGGCGACCGCGTCGGCGTGCCCACGGTGGGCGGCGTGGAGGGCGCCGATCCGGCCTCGGTGGCCTACCAGGCCGTCGAGAAGGCGATCGCCGACCAGGTGGACGTCGTGCTGGTCGATACGGCCGGACGGTTGCACACCAAGGTCGGCCTGATGGACGAGCTGGGCAAGGTCAAGCGCGTCATCGAGAAGCTGGCGCCGACGTCCGAGGTGCTGTTGGTGGTCGATGCGACCACGGGACAGAACGGCCTGACGCAGGCGCGGGTGTTCGCCGAGGTCGTCGACATCACCGGCATCGTGCTGACCAAACTGGACGGGTCAGCCAAGGGCGGCATCGTCGTGGCGGTGCAGCGCGAACTGGGCGTGCCGGTCAAGCTGGTCGGCCTGGGCGAGGCCGCCGACGACTTCGCGCCGTTCGATCCCGCCGACTTCGTCGCCGGGCTGCTGGGGGAGTGACACCCAGCCCGGCTGGCCTGGCGCGGTGGCGTTGGGTACCCTTGTTCCTGGCTGCGCGCCGTGGCGCCAGTCACGATCCGCGGTTGGTCTTCCGGCAGGGCCCGCCTGACTTTGAATCAGGATTAGCGCAGTGGGTTCGACTCCCGCCCGCGGAACCACGTCC
>Ga0209738_10000069_pt1 | contig 23262 bp, 22 predicted proteins | sample TergutNc150P5_FD_187289 | JGI IMG/M metagenome (GOLD analysis project Ga0209738, IMG submission 187289) | Nasutitermes corniger P5 segment gut microbial community from laboratory colony in Florida, USA - Nc150 P5 (SPAdes) (version 2) | ecosystem: Host-associated > Arthropoda: Insects >...
GCGCGGGCGCGAACGCGCGGCTGGGCACCGGGGACTTCATCGTCGCCGAAGCCGATGAATCCGATGCGTCGTTCCTGAACCTGTTCCCGGTGGTCGAAGTCATCACGAATATCGATGCCGATCATATGGATACCTACGGGCACGATTTCGCGCGGCTCAAACAGGCGTTCATCGAATTCACGCATCGCCTGCCGTTCTATGGCATCGCGGTGGTCGGGGTGGATGATCCGAACGTGCAGCAGATTCTGCCGTTCATCTCAAGGCCCACCATTCGCTATGGTTTTGCGCCGCAGGCGCAGGTGCGCGCGGTGAACGTGGTCGCGCAGGACGGGCAGATGCGCTTTACCGCATTGCGCGAAGGCGCTGAGCCGCTCGATGTCGTGCTGAATCTGCCGGGTGCGCATAACGTGCAGAATGCGCTCGCAGCCATTGCGATCGCCACCGAGCTGGACGTGGCCGATGCCGATATCCAGCGCGCACTGGCGGAATTCAATGGCGTGGGGCGGCGCTTCCAGCGTTATGGCGAGGTGGCCTTGCCTGGCGGTGGTGCTTATACCCTGATTGACGACTATGGCCATCATCCCGTCGAAATGGCCGCGACCATCGCCGCGGCGCGTGGCGCGTTCAACGGGCGCAGGCTCGTGCTCGCGTTCCAGCCGCACCGCTATACGCGCACGCGCGACTGCTTCGAGGACTTCGTGAAAGTATTGTCCACCGTGGACGCGCTGGTATTGACCGACGTTTATGCCGCAGGCGAAGCGCGCATCGCCAGCGCCGATGGCAGCACGCTCGCACACGCGATTACTGCTGCAGGCAAGGTCGCGCCGGTGTTCGTCGAAACGGTGGATGACATACCAGCCACCCTGGCGAAAGTCGCGCGCGCAGGCGACGTGGTGATTACGATGGGCGCCGGTTCCATCGGCGGCGTGCCAGGCAGGATTGCGCAGCAACAGAAGCAACCGAAACAGAAACAACAACGCAAGAAGGCAAAATGAACATGAACGTGACCAACCCTGTGGATACCCACCGCTTCGGCAAGGTGGCCGTGCTGTGTGGCGGCGTTTCGTCCGAGCGCGAGGTGTCATTGAACTCCGGGAGGCTTGTGATGCAGGGCCTGCGCGACGCGGGTATCGACGCGCATACGTTCGACCCCTCCGAGCGCACGCTGGCCTCGCTGAAGACGGAAGGGTTCGCGCGCGCGTTCAACGCACTGCATGGCGGTTATGGCGAGAACGGGCAGATTCAGGGCGCGCTGGATTTTTACGGCATTCCCTACACCGGCAGCGGTGTGCTGGGCTCGGCGCTCGGCATGGACAAGTTTCGCACGAAGCTGATCTGGCAGCAGCTGGGCATTCCCACGCCGCCGTTTGAAACCGTATTGCGTGGCGATGATTACACCGCGCGCGCTGCGGAGATCGTCGCCAGACTCGGCCTGCCCCTGTTCGTGAAGCCTGCCAGCGAAGGGTCGAGCGTCGCCGTCATCAAGGTCAGGCGCGCAGATGAACTGGCCGCTGCGCTTGCCGAAGCCGCGAAGTTCGACCGCATCGTACTGGCCGAAAAAAGCATCGAGGGCGGCGGTGAATATACTGCGTGTATTGCGGGCGATCTGGACCTGCCGCTGATCCATATTGTGCCTGCGGGTGAGTTTTATGATTACGATGCGAAATACAATCTCGATACAACGAAATACCTGATTCCGTGCGGCGTTGCCCCGGCGGAAGATGCGCGGTTGAAAGCGCTGGCGCGCCGTGCGTTCGATGTGCTTGGCTGCACCGACTGGGGCCGCGCGGATTTCATGCTGGACGCAGCAGGCCAGCCGTATTTTCTTGAAGTGAACACTGTACCAGGCATGACCAATCACTCGCTGCCGCCGAAGGCCGCGCAGGCGATTGGAATCAGTTACCAGGAGTTGATCGTGAAAGTACTGGCCATGACATTCAAGGGTTGAGATCGCAGCCATGTGGAATGACGCCTACCGGTTGAACCGCATCGCCAGCGCACTGCACGCGGTATTCGTGCTGATGCTGCTGGCCGCTGGCGGTTACTGGCTTGCGCGGCAGCCGATGTTTGCGCTGCATGAAATCGATGTGGAAGGCGATACCAGTTATATCAGTGCGCCCATGGTGCGCGCGAGTGTGCTGGGGCATGTGAAGGGCAATTTTTTCAGCGTCGATCTGGATGTGGTGCGCCAGGCGTTCGAGCAGATGTCGTGGGTCAAGCATGCCAGCGTGCGGCGCGTGTGGCCCAACGCGCTGGCGGTGACGTTGCAGGAATACCGCCCGCTGGGCACCTGGGGCGGCAACCAGATGGTCAGCGTGGATGGTGAATTGTTTACCGCGAACCAGGGCGATCTGGAAGGCAGGAAACTGCCCGCGTTCGATGGCCCGGATGGCATGCAGCAGGATGTGGTGGGGCGCTATCACGATTTCCAGAAGTGGTTTGCGCCCATGGGGCTGTCGCCGCAGGAAGTCACGCTGTCACCGCGTTATGCGTGGAGCGTGACATTGTCCAACGGCACGGAGGTGGAATTCGGGCGTGAGCGCGATGGCAATACGCTGGCCGCGCGTGCAAAGCGGCTCGTGGCCGCGTGGCCTGCCGTCACGCAGCGCCTGGGCGGGAACATCGAATATGCGGACATGCGTTACCCCAATGGTTTTGCGGTTCGCGCGGCGAGTGTGAAGCCTGCTGACGCAGCGCAGGCGGCAGCGGCATCCGCTGTGGCATCGGCATCGAATCAGGACTGAACTGAATGGCAAACGTGCAGCATAAACACAACGCAATGGATAAACCATGAGTAAAGACAACAAGAACCTGCTGGTCGCGCTCGACATTGGTACGTCGAAGGTGGTGGCCATTGTCGCTGAATTGCGTGATGACGGCGGCTATGAAGTGCTCGGCCTCGGGCAGAGTGAATCGAAGGGGCTGAAAAAAGGCGTGGTGGTCAATATCGAGGCCACCGTGCAGTCCATCCAGCACGCGCTGGAAGAGGCTGAGCTGATGGCTGACTGCAAGATCACCGACGTGTTTACGGGCGTCGCGGGCAGCCATGTGCGCAGCTTCAATTCCAGCGGCATGGTGGCGATCAAGGAAAAGGAAGTCACGCAGGCGGACGTTGCGCGTGTGATCGAAACCGCGAAAGCCATCAATATCCCGACGGACCAGCAGGTGCTGCATGTGCTCACGCAGGAATTCATCATCGACGGCCAGGAGGATGTGCGCGAGCCCATCGGCATGAGCGGCATTCGCCTGGAAGTCAAGGTGCATATCGTGACGGGCGCGGTGAGCGCCGTGCAGAACATCGTCAAATGCGTGCGCCGCTGCGGGCTGGAAGTCGAGGATCTGATCCTGCAACCGCTTGCATCGTCATTGTCCGTGCTGACCGAAGACGAAAAAGGGCTGGGCGTGGTGCTCGTGGATATTGGCGGCGGCACGACCGACATCGCCATTTTCAGCGAAGGCGCGATCCGTCACACCGTGGTGATTCCGATTGCGGGCGACCAGATCACGAACGATATTGCGATGGCGCTGCGCACGCCCACGCCGGATGCCGAAGACATCAAGGTCGAATATGGCATTGCGAAGCAGGCGCTGGCCGAACCCGATGAAATGGTTGAAGTGCCCGGGCTGGGTGAGCGCGGCCCGCGCACGTTGTCGCGCCAGGCGCTGGCCGCAGTGATCGAGCCGCGCGTGGAAGAACTGTTTTCGCTCGTGCAGCAGGTGGTGCGCGAGTCTGGTTATGAAGAGCTGCTTGGCTCGGGCGTGGTGCTCACCGGTGGCGCGGCGATGATGCCGGGCATGGTCGAGCTGGGTGAGGATGTATTCCTGAAGCCTGTGCGTGTGGGCGCGCCGCAATACATGGGCGGGCTGGCTGATGTGGTGTGCAATCCGCGTTACGCGACGGCAATGGGTCTGCTCGTGGAAGGTTATGCGCAGCATTCGCGTGGACGCAGGGTGCAGGGGCAGTCTGGCTCGATAGGCCAGGTGCTCGCGCGCATGAAGGCATGGTTTGTGGGGAATTTTTAAGGTTTCGATGTTTTAATGTAGTCGTCCTTTTTTTGCGGAGGCAATATGGACTTTGAGATGCTGGAAACAGAAACCAGCGGCACCATCATCAAGGTGGTGGGCGTTGGCGGCGCGGGCGGCAATGCCGTGCAGCACATGATTAACTGCGGGGTGCAGGGCGTCGATTTCATCGTGATGAATACCGATGCCCAGGTGCTGGCGCGCTCGCGCGCGCCCACCGTGCTTCAGCTCGGCAACACCGGGTTGGGCGCGGGCGCGAAGCCGGAGGTGGGCCGCGCGGCTGCCGAGGAAGCGCGCGAGCGCATCAGCGATGCACTGCGCGGCGCGCATATGGCGTTCATCACGGCGGGCATGGGCGGAGGCACCGGCACGGGTGCTGCGCCGATCGTCGCGCAGATCGCCAAGGAAATGGGCATCCTGACCGTTGGCGTGGTCAGCAAGCCGTTTGACTTTGAAGGCGGCAAGCGTATGCGCGTGGCCGAGGCCGGTTCGCACGAACTGGAGCAGTGCGTCGATTCGCTGATCGTTGTGCTCAACGACCGGCTGTTCGAGGTGATGGGCGACGAAGCCGAGATGGACAAGTGCTTCCAGTGCGCAGACGATGTGCTGAACAACGCTGTGGCGGGCATTGCCGAAATCATCAATGTTGATGGTCTGGTGAACGTGGACTTCGAGGACGTGAAGACGGTGATGGGCGAGCAGGGCAAGGCGATGATGGGCACCGCGACGGTGGCCGGCGTTGATCGCGCGCGGCTTGCCGCCGAGCAGGCCGTGGCCAGCCCGTTGCTCGAAGGCGTCGATCTGTCGGGCGCGCGCGGCGTGCTGGTGAACATCACATCGAGCCATTCGCTGCGCCTGTCCGAGACGCGCGAAGTGATGAACACGATCAAGAGCTACGCGGCGGAAGACGCCACGGTGATCTTTGGCGCGGTGTATGACGACACGATGGGCGATGCGTTGCGCGTGACGGTGGTGGCCACGGGCCTGGGCAGCGGGGCGCAGAAAAAGCAGGCTGCCCCGATGACGCTGATCCGCAACGGCACGGACAATCAGCCCGTGGAAATAGCGCCGCAGGGCGCAGCTGGCGTGGCGCCTGATTACAGCGCGTTTGATCAGCCTTCCGTGTGGCGCAAGCCGCGCGAAACAGCCGCCTCGCAGGTGCAGGCGATGCAGGGCAAGGGCGTGGATACCTACGATATCCCGGCTTTCCTGCGCAAGCAGGCGGATTGAAACCGCCCGCGGTTGCTGTTGGCGATCGTCACCAGCAGCGCCTGAGGGCGTTGCGTGGAGGGTTGCCCGCTGCGATTTCGTGTCTGGGTCGATGAACGGAAAGCCTCCGTTCCGTGCATCGGCCTGGGTGTCATCGCGATACAATATCGGGTGATCCCGACGCGTCTTCTGTCAGGCGCGGGGAAGAAGCGATACCTATCATGCTGAAACAACGCACCATCAAATCCATCGTCAAAACGGTTGGCATTGGCCTGCATTCAGGCCGCAAGGTCAACCTGACATTGCGCCCGGCAGCGCCGGACACGGGCATCGTGTTCTCGCGGGTGGATTTGCCTGCGCCCGTGGATATTCCCGTTTCGGCCATGTCGATTGGCGATACGCGGCTCGCGTCGGTGTTGCAGAAGGGCGATGCGCGCGTGTCCACGATCGAGCATCTGATGTCCGCCTGCGCCGGGCTGGGCATCGACAATCTTTATGTCGATGTGACCGCCGAGGAAATCCCGATCATGGATGGCAGCGCGGCGGCGTTCGTATTCCTGATCCAGTCTGCGGGCATCGAGGAACAGGGCGCGGCGAAGAAATTCATCAAGGTATTGAAGCCCGTCGAAATCCGCGAAGGCGACAAGTTCGCGCGGCTCGAACCGTATGCCGGTTTCCGGCTGCGCTTTACGATCGATTTCCGCCATCCTGCCGTGGATAAAACCGGCCAGATGCTGGAAGTGGATTTTGCGAACACGTCCTATGTGCGCGAGATTGCGCGCGCGCGCACGTTCGGTTTTGCGCATGAGGTCGAAATGATGCGCGAGATGGGCCTGGCGCGCGGCGGCAGCATGGACAATGCGATCGTGCTCGACGAATACCGCATCCTGAACAACGACGGCCTGCGCTATGACGACGAATTCGTGAAGCACAAGATGCTGGATGCGATTGGCGATCTGTATGTGATCGGGCATCCACTGCTCGCGTCCTACACCGCATACAAATCCGGCCACGGATTGAACAACGCGCTGCTGCGCGCACTGCTTGCGCAGCAGGATGCCTATGAAATCGTCACATTCGACGATGGGCAGAACGCCCCGCGCGGGTTTGGGTATGACGCGCAGACGGCGCTGGCGTGACTAAAAGTCAAGTTGCGCGGCGGTAATGCCGAGCGCGGTGGCAATTCTTTCGCGTGAGGACTTGCGCAGTTTTGTGCTGCTTTCCTGTTGCGCATAAGCGGGCTGACTGATACCAAGCCGTTCTGCGACATCAGCTTGCGTCAAACCAAGATGTTCGCGCCATGCACGCACGGGCGGCACATCATCAAGCAATACGCGACGCACAATCTCATGCGGAACCAACCCATTATCGTAACCACGCTGGGTCACATAGTCTGCGTATGGAATCACGACATAGGCCGGTTTTCCATCTGCGCCAGTGATTGTCTGGACATTAGCAGGTGCGTTCATCACGTTTTCTCACTTCCTGTGTTTCCACAATCCTGATTTCGTCATCCCAGTCAAATAGTACCCGATAGTTCCCAACACGAAGGCGATAGTCATACTTGTGATTGGTCAGGGCGATCACATTCTGGCAGTCTGGCATTGCCGCAAGTTTCTCAATGGCGTCAAGGATGGTTACGCGGACTGGTCTGTCCATTCTGGCGGCCTGCTTGCGTGCCTTCGCTGTCACTGAATATCGTTCATGCAATTATAAGTTATTTATAAGTTTACGCAAGTTGTCTGGATTTTGCGCGATGCGGTATCTGGGCGACCGCAGGTTGTCTCTACGGATGTTCTTGCAGGAAAGCCATTTCCTTATGGTTGTACTGCCGTTGTAATCAGTTCGTCCACCCCATACGCCCGCGCCAGGCTGAGCAGCGCGGGCGGTAAGGCCAGAATCTCCAGCGTGCTGCCGCGCTTGCGCGCGGCGCGCTGCCATGCCATCAAGACCGCCAGCGCGGAGGAATCGAACTGCGTCAGTGGCGCGCAGTTCACACAGGTAGCGCCCGCAGCGATCTGCGCGACGCCAGCGGCAAGCGCCGCCTTTGCGTTGACGTGTGTCAGCGTCGCGCCGGTATCGAAACTGGGGCTGCTCACTTCCTGCCCGAGGCGAGTTGCTGGTTGCGCTGCGTGAGGAATTGCAGCAGGCCACTGACGCCGCCCTGCTGGATTTTTTCCTGGAACTGCTGCTGGTACGTTTGAATCAGCCACGCGCCGAGCACGTTCAGGTCATACACGCGCCAGCCTTGCGGCGTTTTGTACAGGCGGTAATCGATCTGCACGGGCGAGCCATTGTTGATCACGGTGGTGCGCACGACCACATCCGTGTCGCCCGGGCTCATATGAAACGGACGATACTGGATGGGCTGGTCATGCACCTGCGCCAGCGCGCCGGAATAGGTGTGAATCAGCAGCAGCTTGAACTGCTCGACGAGCTGCGCCTGTTGCGCCGGCGTGGCCGCGCGCCAGTTGCGGCCCATCGTCAGTTGCGTGGTGCGGCGAAAATCCGTGTAGGGCAGGATTTTCTGGTTCACCAGCTGCGTGATATGCGTGATGTTGCCCGCGTGGATCGAGCGGTCATTGCGGATCTGCGACATCACCTGCTGCGTGACGGTCTTGATCAGCACATCCGGCGCGCTGGTATCAACGGCCTGCGCGGATGCTGCGCCGATGCCCATGAACGTGAGGAATGCGGCAAGAAGGGGGGCAAAAAAGAACTTTTTCATGTCAGGTTTTGCGGGGGGTGGAAAATCGGGTTACTTACGGGTTACATGTTACGGGATACTTGCAGGGACAGGTTTCAAACCTGCCCCTGCATCTTCATCTCTACATCTGTATTTCTACATCTCTAATCTAATCCATGCGCTCTTATTCCGATGCTGCATCCGACGCAGCGGCTGCGGGCGGCGCGGCATCATCGGGAGCCTGTGCCTGCGCATTGCCGGAATCATCCTGCGTGGCGGCGGGCGCCTGCGCCTGGTTATCACTGGCAGAACCATCATCACTTTGCGCAAACGCAGCGCCAGTGAACGCAAACAGCACGGCAAAAAACGACATCAGGAAAAAACGCTTTTTCATGTCAGTGCTCCGTTAGAGGAAAATCGGTGAGAGAGACTGCTTGCTGCCCGTGTATCTTATCCTACTTTCCAGTGATTGCCTTGCGGTGACTGCCTTGCAGGTGTGGTGTCTGCGCCATGTCCGCCCCGGTATCTGTATCATCATATTTCGGCAATGCGGAATTATCGCCATCCGCAGATTTGCCGTTTGACAGCAGATAGTGGCGGCGTTGCAGATAAGCGTTGCGCATGAACGAATAACGGTCGAGCGCCGCATCGGCCACCAGATCGCTGGCGCCCAGCAGGTTCGAGCGCGTGCTGAGCAGATTCACGCCATACAGCCCCCAGGTTGTGGCGGCCGAATTGATATAGCTGATCGGGTTCATGAAATAGTCGCCCACCAGGCCCACCGAATCGCGCATCGTGCTGGGGCCCAGCAGGGGCAACACCAGATACGGCCCGGCAGGCACGCCGTAATGGCCTAGCGTGAGGCCAAAATCCTGCGTGTGTTTGGGCAATTTCGCCAGGGTCGCCACATCGAACAGGCCGCCCACGCCGAACACGGTGTTTACCACCACGCGCATCACGTCCTCAAGGCCATCGGCCACCTTCAGTTGCAGCAGATTGTTCGCGGCGGTGTACACATCGCCAATGTTCGCGAAAAAATTGGTTACGTTATTACGTACCGGTTGCGGCGTGACCCATTGATAGCCTTTGGCCGCGGGCGTCAATGCGTACTGGTCGATCCTGTCGTTGAACGTGAACACCGCGCGGTTCATGCTTTCGAGCGGATCGTCTGGCGAGGGCGCGCGCACCGTCGTGCATCCGGCGAACAGCGCTGCGGCTGCCAGCGTCAATATCAGCGCCAGACTACGGCGCCTTGAGCTTGTGGTGTGCTCCATCCTGTGCCTCCCTCGCCTTTGTTACGGCGCTGCCGCGCCTGAAGCGGCGCCCGGTTTGGCCGCGCCCGCGTCTGCAGCCTTGCTGTAAAGGAACTGGCCGATCATGTTTTCCAGCACGATCGCCGACTGTGTCATCGTGATGGTGTCACCCGCCTTGAGCATCTGCGTATCGCCGCCTGGCTCCAGGCCGATGTACTGTTCGCCCAGCAGGCCAGCGGTCAGAATCTTCGCGGAGGTGTCTTTCGGGAAATGATAGCGGCTGTCGAGATCGATGGTCACGAGCGCCTGATAGTTGTTCGAGTCAAAGGCGATCGAGGCGACGCGGCCCACGGTCACGCCTGAGCTTTTCACGGCGGCGCGCGGTTTCAATCCGCCGATGTTGTCGAATTTCATCTGCACCGGGTAGGTCGTCTGGAATGACATCGAACTCATGTTGCCCGCCTTCAGCGCGAGAAACAGCAGCGCGATAAAGCCCAGCGCCACGAACAGGCCAACCCAGAAGTCGAGAGCATGTTTTTTCATCGTGATTCCGATTCCACTTACTTTTCTTTAGTTGAACATCAACGCCGTCAACAAAAAGTCCAGACCGAGCACGGCAAGCGATGCATAGACCACCGTTTTCGTTGTTGCGCGCGATACGCCTTCGGGCGTAGGTTTGGCTTCGTAGCCCTGATAAAGCGCGGTGAACGTCACGGCAAAACCGAACACGATACTCTTGATGACGCCATTGCCCACGTCCGCCCATATATCCACGCCGCCTTGCATCTGCGACCAGAACGCGCCCGCGTCCACGCCGATCAGCAGCACGCCCACCACATAACCGCCCAGAATGCCCAGTGCGCTGAAAATGGCCGCCAGCGCCGGCATGGCGATCACGCCGGCCCACATGCGCGGCGCGATCACCACGCGCACGGGATCGACGGCCATCATTTCCATCGCGGCCAACTGCTCGCCCGCTTTCATCAGGCCGATTTCTGCGGTCAATGACGTTCCGGCGCGGCCCGCGAACAGCAGCGCAGTGACCACCGGCCCCAGCTCGCGCACCAGCGACAGCGCAACGAGCAGGCCCAGCGCCTGCTCCGAACCATAACGGTTCAACGTGTAATAGCCCTGCAAGCCGAGCACGAACCCCACGAACAGCCCGGAGACCGCGATGATCAGCAGCGAATAATTGCCCACGAAGTGAATCTGTTTCGTGACGAGCCGCGGGCGACGGCACAGCGCAACGAGTTCGGCCACAAGCCGCAGGAAAAAGCGCGTGGCATAGCCCGTGCGCGTGATCGCATTGATGACGCTGCGGCCCAGCAGACTGATCGGGTTGAAGGCTAGCATTCGCGTGTTCCGTCCATGCCGAAGTCCGACGCGAGTGAAGTCTGCGCCGGATAGTGAAACCTGAATGGGCCATCAGGCGCGCCGTCAATGAACTGGCGCACGGTCGGGTCGGTCGAGGCGCGCAGCTCGTCTGGCGCGCCCTGCGCGTGAACGCGCCCGTTGGCCAGGAAGTAAACATAATCGACGATGCCAAACGATTCGGTGACATCGTGCGTGACGAGAATCGATGTGGCGCCCAGCGCGTCGTTCAGCGCGCGGATCAGGTTCGCGGTGATTCCCAGCGAAATCGGATCAAGGCCCGCAAAGGGTTCATCGTACATCATCAGTTCAGGATCCAGCGCAATCGCGCGCGCCAGCGCCACGCGCCGCGCCATGCCGCCTGAAATTTCTGAGGGCATCAGCGCGCGCGCGCCCCGCAGGCCGACGGCGTTCAGTTTCATCAACACCAGATCGCGGATCAGCGCTTCGGGCAGATCCGTATGCTCGCGCAACGCGAACGCAACGTTCTCGAACACCGACATATCGGTAAACAGCGCGCCAAACTGGAACAGCATGCCCATGCGGCGGCGCAATGCATAAAGCCTGTCGCGCGTTTGCGCGCCCATGTCTTCGCCCTGAAACAGCACCTGGCCGCGCCGCGCGCGCTCCAGCCCGCCGATCAGCCGCAGCACCGTGGTTTTGCCGCACCCCGAGCCGCCCATCACCGCAACCACCTGCCCACGCGCAAAGCGCATGTTCAGGCCAGAGAGCACGAGCTGGTCGCTGCGATAGCCGAAATCGACATCGCGCAGCTCAAGCAGGGGAACAGAGACAGAGGAATCGGAGGAAGCCACGGAACGAACAATCCTGTTGCATGGGTGAACAGGCATCAAATTATAGGGGAAATAACGCCGCGCTTCCTGTTATTTCTGGAATTTCTGGAATTCGCGCTGCAATGCGGCGATGGTCTGCGCAGGATCGTCCGCCTGCGTGACTGCGCGCACCACGGCGGCAGAGCCTGCGCCCGTCGCCAGCACGGCGGGCAATGTGGCACTGTCGATGCCGCCGATGGCCACGAGCGGCACCACGCCATCGAACAGCCGCACATAGCGTGCGAGCCGCGCAAGCCCTTGTGGCGCAGTGGGCATGGCTTTCGTCGTGGTCGGGAACACTGCGCCCAACGCAATATAGCTGGGCCGCAGGCGCCATGCGAGCAGCATCTCGTAATAACCGTGTGTGGACAGGCCCAGCCGCATCCCGGCGCACGCGATGGCCGACAGATCTGCCTTGCCGATATCTTCCTGGCCCAGATGCACGCCATAAGCGCCTGCTGCGATCGCTTCGCGCCAGTGATCGTTGATGAACACGCGCGCGTCGTGCCGTCGGCCTGCTTGCACGCAGCGTTCGATTTCATGTTGCAGCGCGGGCGACGCAGGCTGCTTGCTGCGCAGCTGCACCGTTTTGACGCCGCAGTCCAGCGCGCGCTCAACCCAGTCGGCGGTGGGCAACACTGGATAAAGACCGAGTCGCGCGGGGCACGATGCAAACGGTTGCGCGGGGATCGCCGGCAATCCAGCCGCCCCGAAATGCCCGGGAATATGCGGAAACCGCGCGAGATCGACGGGCCACGCATCGGACGGTTTTTCTTCATCGCCCGCGCGCCATGCAAACGCCAGCGTCAGCGCGTCGTGCGGCGCAAAGCCGCAATCCAGAAACGCTGCAAGCGCCGCGAGCCAGTCATCGGGCAGTTCACCTTCGAGCGCATAACGCGCGCCGCCCAGATGCAATGTGATCCGGCTGGCCGCCGTTTTTCTTTCGACGACCGCCACCGCCGCGCCATGCGCAACCCAGCGCGCGAGCTGCGGCAAGGGCAGTGCGCTTTCGGCCACGACGATCAGATCGCCGCTGTTCGGTGCAGCAGGCGGCGTCACGTGGATATGCCACGGCGCAAGATTCTGCGGCCAGTCGCCCAGCGACTGGCGGATGTGCCGGGCGGCTTCGGTCAGGGTTGTCCCACTCACGCCGGATTTCCTGCCTGATGCCAGAACGGCATGCCCACGACGGGCGTGCTCGCCACGGCTGTTTCTCGCTCGGCCATCGGCCCGGCCAGATACGCGGTGCGCCCTGCATCGACGGCCTGCGCAAACGCGCGTGCCATCGCGTCGGGATGCGAGGCCTGCGATACGGCCGTGTTCAGCAACACGCCGTCGAATCCCCATTCCATCACCTGGCACGCATGGGAGGGCACGCCCAGCCCCGCATCAACGAGCAATGGCACATCCGGCAGGCGCTTGCGCAGCACGCGCAGCCCGTAAGGATTCACCACGCCCTTGCCCGTGCCGATCGGCGCGCCCCACGGCATCAGGGCTTCGCAACCTGCGTCGAGCAGGCGGCGCGCAATCACGAGATCCTCGGTGCAGTAGGGCAGCACCCTGAAGCCGTCTTTCACGAGCCGGGTGGCCGCGTCGATCAGGCCGACTGGATCGGGCTGCAACGTGTAGTCGTCGCCAATCAGTTCGAGTTTTATCCAGTTCGTTTCAAACATTTCGCGCGCCATCTGCGCGGTGGTCAGGGCCTCGTTGACGCTCAGGCAACCTGCCGTGTTCGGCAACAACGGCACGTTGTGCTGCCGCAGCAGATCGAAGAAACCGGCGCTGGCATGATTGCCATCGCCCAGTTGCCGGCGCAATGCCACCGTGACCATGCCAGGCCGCGCCGCGTGAATCGCGTCGGACAGCGCCTGCAATGACGGATAACGCGATGTGCCCAGCAGCACCCGGCTGGCGAAATGCTCGCCATACAGTGTCAGCGTATCGACGGAGGCGGAACGGGTAGAAGAAGAAATCATCACAGAAAGAGAAAAAAGAAGAGGGGCGATACTGCTGATGCGGATTATTCAGCCGCCTGCCACCGGGTTGACCACATCGAGCTGGTCTCCCGCACGCAGCGGGCGCGTGGCGTATTGCGCGCGGGGAACAAAATCGCCATTCACGGCAACAGCATACGGCGGTTGCGCGCCGAACGCGGCCAGCGCGTCGGCAACGGTTGCGCCACCGGGCAGTGACAATGGGCGCTGATTGACCTGAACCGGAATATCCATGATGCCCTGCGTTGATGTTTATGGATGGGGATGGGCCTGCGCCTGCGCGTTGTACTCATCCTGCCGGTGCAGCACGGCGCCCCAGCGCGATGCGTTGCGCCATGCATCGAACGAGCCGGCATCCGTGATCCGCCCATCGAGCAGCGCGATGGCCGTGCGCGCGGCCTCGGCAGCCACCTCCGGCGCAATCATGAAGCCGTGACGATACAGCCCATTCACGCGCAACGTCTGCGCGCCATCCCACACCAGCGCGGGGCGATGATCGGGCAATGTGGGGCGGCACTGCGAGCACAGCTCCAGAATGCGCGCTTCGCCAAAGGCGGGATGCACGGCAAACAGCGCACTCATCAGCTCCAGCGCCGAGCGCACGCTGACGGGCGACATATCCTCGCCCTCGATTTCCGTGGCGCCGATCACATAGATATCGTCCTGCTTGGGCGCGATATACAGCGGATAACGCGGATGCAGCAGCCGCACGGGCCGCGTGAGCCCAATGCCTGGCGCGTGCACGCGCGCCACTTCGCCGCGAATGCCGCGCAGCGCGGGCCATGCGGGCTTCGCGCCCAGCCCGCGGCAATCGATCGTGATTCGCGCGGGCGGCAAATCCTGCGCATTGTGTGCATCGATCGTTGTGTTCCAGTGCGTTGTGACGCCGCGCTGCGCGAGGCCCGCGGCCAATGCGGCCAGCGCCTGCCGGTTATCAAGCTGCCCTTCGCCATGCAACAGCCAGCCGCGCGCAAAGCGCCCGGCCAGCGCGGGTTCTGTTGCGTCGAGCTGCGCGTCGGCAAGCGGCTCGAAGCCCTGCTCGACGAGCGACGCTGGCGCGCCAGCGCGCACACGGCGCTCGAACAACGGCGCTTCGGTTTTGTCTGCCGGATGCCAGACCACCAGCGTGCCATTGCGCTGGAAAAACACGGGCTCGGGCAATGCGGCCAGCACGCGCGGCCACGCATCGAGCGACGCCACACCCAGCGCCGTGACCAGTTCGTCGGCCACAGCGGCCTCGGCCAGGGGCGCAAGCATGGCCGCCGCAACCCATGCGGCGGCTTGCGAACCCGCCGCGTCGCCACTGTCGTACAGCGTGACGCGGTGGCCCGCGCCCGCCAGATGCCATGCAACCAGGCGGCCACACAGGCCCCCTCCCAGAAGGGTGAAATCAGCAGAATGGCTGGTCATCGTATTCTTTCCATGCAAAACAAAAATCTGTCATCCATTGTCCGTAAAGGCTGCCCGCGGCTGCCCGCGGGGCGAACGCAGCGTATCACATCCCGCGGGGTATCCGTCGGCAGCGGGGGCGCTCTGGCACAATATCGCCTTTGTCGAACTCAATGGCCGACATGGACATGGACCAGAACAGCAATAACACACCGCCTGCCATCACGGCATGGGGCATCATCAAACCGTACTGGGTTTCGGAGGACCGCTGGCGCGCGTGGGGGCTGCTCGCGCGGGTTATTGCAATGAGCCTGGCGCTCGTCGGGCTGAATGTCTGGTTCAATCACTGGTACCGTATTTTTTACGACGCCATCCAGCAATATAACTATTCCCTGTTCATCGAGTCCATTCTGAAATTTACTGTCGTTGCCATTGTGTACATTCTGCTGAGCGCGTACGGCACCTATTTCAGCCAGATGCTCGAATTTCGCTGGCGGCAGTGGTTGACGGAAAAATATCTGCGCCAATGGTTCAGTCATCGCGCGTATTACAACAGCGAGCGCGATGGCCTGATGGATAACCCTGACCAGCGGATATCAAACGACCTGGAAGCATTGACCCGGCTGACGATTGATCTGTCCGTTGGCCTGCTGAGAAACATCGCGAACCTGGCGGCGTTCATCCTGATCCTGTGGAAGATATCCGGGCCGCTGGCGTTTTCCGTTGCTGGCATGCATATATTCATTCCGGCCTACATGGTATGGGCCGCGCTGGTTTATGCCGTGCTCGGTTCCTGGCTGACTTATTACTTTAACCGCCGCCTGGTGCCCATCAATTACCAGCAGCAGCGCGTTGAGGCGGATTTTCGTTTTGGCCTGATAAGGGTGCGCGAAAACGCCGAGCCGATTGCGATGTATCGGGGCGAGGAAGCGGAACAGGATGCGTTGAAAGGCGTATTCGGGCATATCCGCAATAACTGGCGTCTTGTGATGCGATTTACCCGGCGTCTGGGCATCGTCCAGAGCAGCTATGGGCAACTTGCCATTGTTTTTCCGTACCTGATGGCCGCGCCGCGCTATTTCACGAAGCAGATTGCGCTGGGGGATTACACCGCCATTGCCAATGCGTTTGGCAATGTCAGCAGTTCGGCTTCGTGGTTCATCAATAATTACGATTCGCTGGCAACATGGCGCGCAACGGTCAACCGTTTGCGCGAATTTCACCGCGTTATGCAGGCGCAGCAATCCGAGGCGCTGGAACCGGAAAACGCAAACAGCAACATCCAGCTCAACCACGCGGCCACGCCATCTATCGCAACACGCAGCCTGAAGCTGACACTGCCTGATGGCACACCACTTGCGCCGGTGCGCGATATCGACATTACGCCAGGCTCGCGCTGGCTGGTGCGCGGGCCATCGGGCGCGGGAAAAAGCACGTTCATGCGCGCGCTCGCCGGGCTGTGGCCGTTCGGCGATGGCCGCATCAACCTGCCGGACAACGCGCAGATGATGTTCGTGCCGCAGCAGAACTATCTGCCCATCGGCACGCTGAAGGCCGCGCTGGCCTATCCGTCGCCCGCGCAGGCGTTCAGCGATGCGGCGTGCCGCGATGCGCTCAATGCGTGCGGCCTGGCGGAATATGCCGCGCGGCTCGGTGAGGCGGCGCACTGGTCGCGCACCCTGTCGCCCGGCGAGCAGCAGCGGCTTGCGGGCGCGCGGGCGCTGCTGCACCAGCCGGATTACCTGTTCCTCGATGAAGCCACCAGCGCGCTCGATGCGAACAACGAAGCACGCCTTTACCGCGCGCTCACGGAACGATTGCCACAAACGGCTATCGTCAGCATCGCGCATCGCACGTCAGTCGCGCAGTTTCACCAGGAGACGCTGGACATTGGGAGTGCAATGCAATGAAGAATATTCAGTTAGATCACACGGCTCACAAGGGTGCTTCCATCAAATATCCCCTGTGCTATCTGGCGCATGACATAGATGTCCCGATGAATATTGGCAGTTTCTTCAGGATTGCTGATGCGCTGGGAGTTGAAAAAATATTTCTGTCCGGTCGCTCGATCGTTCCGCCCAATTCAAAGATCAGAAAAACATCAAGGGCAACCGAGAAGTATGTCGAGTATGAGTATCAGGAATCCCCGATGCATGTCATTCATCATTTGAGAAATTCAGGATACAGGATCGTGAGTCTTGAAATAACATCCGCCAGTATGGATATCAAGGACTTCCAGCTGGGTGACAATGAAAAAATATGCCTGATTCTTGGGTCAGAAAGTACGGGTGTGAGCCAGGAACTCCTTGATGCCTCGGACCTGGCAATACATATCCCCATGCTGGGCATGAATTCATCCATGAACGTAGCCAATGCCTGCTCCATTGCAACTTACGAAATCATAAGGAGGTATCAAAAATGAATGACAGACAGGGAATTGCAGAGCAATACACAAAAGATATCGATGTACTTAATTTCGTTTCTTACCGCAGGCCAACGGGTGAGGGGGTGGACTATGTGCTTCAGCACAAGAGGATGGGAACAGAAATGGCGCACATCACGCTACACCCGGACGGGGTTGTTCATTTTATGGTCAAGAACAACCAGGAAAGCTATGGAACAGAGTTAAAACTGGCTGCGCGTAGCGGATTAAGTGGGTATTCACCGGCTCCCTCCGAAAAGGTCAAGCAATTCCTGAACCAGGTTCGCAGCAAGGTATAAAAAGCCAGAAACGCAATGCAATGGAGATTGAAGGCGTGAAGTGCCGAGTCTTCATATCCTGAAGACTCGACACTCATACGCTGTGTTGCACATTCCTAGCGCGGCAACACCGAGCTTCCCATCAGATACGCATCCACCGCCCGCGCGCACTGCCGCCCTTCGTGGATCGCCCAGACCACCAGGGATTGCCCGCGCCGCACATCGCCTGCGGCAAACACCTTGTCAGCAGAGGTGTAATACGCGTGATCGCCCCCGGTTGTGGCGCGCGCATTGCCGCGCGCATCGCGTTCCACGCCAAACGCATCGAGCATGGACGCAACGGGTTGCGTAAAGCCCATCGCCAGTAACACGAGATCGGCCTGCACCTCGAATTCCGAGCCGGGCACTTCAGTCATCCTGCCGTCTTTCCATTGAACGCGCGCGGCCACCAGCTTTTCGACCTTGCCGTTGCGGCCATCGAAACGTTTCGTCATCACGGACCAGTCGCGCTTGCAGCCTTCTTCGTGTGACGATGACGTGCGCAGTTTCGTCGGCCAGTATGGCCACACCCGGGTTTTGTCCTCAGCTTCTGGCGGCCTGGGCATCAGCTCGAACTGCGTGACGCTTTTCGCGCCCTGCCGGTTCGATGTGCCCACGCAATCCGAACCCGTATCCCCGCCGCCGATGACCACCACATGCTTGCCCGTTGCCAGCAACTGGTCATGCAGTTTGTCGCCCGCATCCACCTTGTTTTGCTGCGGCAGGAATTCCATCGCAAAATGCACGCCATTCAGCTCGCGTCCGGGCACAGGCAGATCGCGCGGCGTTTCCGAGCCGCACGCAATAATCACCGCGTCAAACTGCGCTTTCAGTTCGTGTGGCGCCACGGTGTCCCTGGCCGTGTTGCACACAGAGGCCGGCAGCTCGCTTTGCCCGATAAACACGCCCGCGCGGAACGTCACGCCTTCGGCTTCCATCTGGCGCATCCGGCGGTCGATCAGCCATTTCTCCAGCTTGAAATCGGGAATGCCGTAACGCAGCAGGCCGCCAATGCGATCGTTCTTCTCGAACACCGTCACCTCGTGGCCCGCGCGCGCGAGTTGCTGCGCGGCGGCAAGGCCCGCCGGCCCGGAGCCAACCACGGCAACCTTCCTGCCGCTTTTATGCGCGGGCGGCTGCGGCTTGACCCAGCCTTCGGCCCATGCCTTGTCGATAATCGCGCGCTCAAGCGAACGAATGCCCACGGCCTCGCCGTTGATGTTCAGCGTGCAGGCGGCCTCGCACAGCGCGGGGCAGATGCGGCCCGTGAACTCGGGGAAATTGTTCGTCGAATGCAGGACATCGATCGCACGCTGCCAGTCCTGGCGAAACACCAGATCGTTGAAGTCCGGTATCACGTTGTTGACCGGGCAGCTGTTGTTGCAGAATGGAATGCCGCAGTCCATGCAACGCGCGCCCTGAATTTTCGCGTCGTCATCAGACAATGTTGCGACGAACTCCCGGTAATGCTTCACGCGCACCAGCGGCGCCTCATAGGTTTCACGGCGGCGTTCGTATTCGAGAAAACCTGTTACCTTGCCCATTTGGTTTCCGTCCAGGATAGGGTTGGCCTGTTGATATCAGGCGTTTGCGTTTGCGTTCGTGGCCGCTGTGCTGCTGCGGTCATCCGCCGGTGCGAGCTGCGCCTTTTTCGCGCCCAGCTTCGCCAGTGCGCGCCGGTATTCCGTCGGGAACACCTTCACAAAATGGCGACGCGAGGTATCCCAGCTCTCCAGCAGCGCTTTCGCGCGCGGCGAACCGGTGAACTGGAAGTGGCGCTCGATCAGGCTCTTGAGCAGCGCTTCGTCTGTCACGCCCCTGTGCCATAACGCGCGCGCCACCATGTGCTCCTGCTCGGCCTGCGACAGCACGGGCTCCAGCTCGACCATGGCCGGGTTGCATTTCGCGATGAACGCGCCATCGGGGTTATAGACGAATGCCACGCCGCCAGACATGCCCGCCGCAAAGTTGCGCCCGGTCTCGCCGAGCACCACCACGGTGCCGCCCGTCATGTATTCGCAGCCATGATCGCCCGTGCCTTCAACCACGGCAGTCGCCCCTGAATTGCGCACGCAGAAGCGCTCGCCTGCCACGCCACGGAAAAACGCTTCACCTTCGATGGCGCCATACATCACCGTGTTGCCGCAAATGATGTTTTCCTCGGAGCGACCGCGAAAATCGTTGGTGGGACGAACGATGATGCGCCCGCCAGACAACCCCTTGCCCACGTAATCGTTGGCCTCGCCAACCAGATCCAGCGTGATGCCCCGGGCCAGGAACGCGCCGAAGCTCTGGCCGCCTGTGCCGTTGAGCTGGATATGCAGGGTTTCGTCGGGCAGGCCGTCATGGCCATAGCGTTTCGCCACTTCGCCCGACAGCATTGCGCCAACGGTGCGGTTGCGGTTGCGCACCGTTTCGATGAACGACACGCGCTCGCGTTTGTCCAGCGCTGCCCTGGCTTTTTCGATCAGCGTATGGTCAAGCGCGCTCGCCAGCTCATGGTCCTGCGATTCCACGTGCCGGCACGGCGTGTCCGCCGCTGCCCTGGGCTGATGGAACACGCGGGAAAAGTCCAGCCCCCTGGCCTTCCAGTGTTCGATGCCCTGCTTCATGTCCAGCAAATCCACACGGCCCACCAGGTCGTCAAATGTGCGTATGCCGAGCTGCGCCATGATCTCGCGGACTTCTTCTGCAATGAAGAAAAAGAAATTCACCACATGTTCGGGCTGGCCCGAGAACCGCGCGCGCAAGACGGGATCCTGCGTGGCCACGCCCACCGGGCAGGTGTTCAGATGGCACTTGCGCATCATCACGCAGCCTTCCACCACAAGGGGCGCTGTGGCAAATCCGAATTCATCCGCGCCGAGCAACGCGCCGATCACCACATCGCGGCCCGTTTTCATCTGGCCATCGGCCTGCACGCGAATGCGCCCGCGCAGTTTGTTCAACACCAGTGTCTGCTGCGTTTCAGCCAGCCCCAGTTCCCACGGCGTGCCCGCGTGCTTGATCGACGACAGGGGAGACGCGCCCGTGCCGCCGTCATAACCCGAGATCACCACATGGTCAGCCTTGGCTTTTGCCACACCCGCCGCCACGGTGCCCACGCCGACCTCGGAGACCAGCTTCACCGAAATTGACGCGGACGGATTCACGTTCTTCAGATCGTGAATCAGTTGGGCCAGGTCTTCGATCGAATAAATATCGTGATGTGGCGGCGGTGAAATCAGGCCCACGCCAGGCACCGAATAACGCAATTTGCCGATATAGCCAGACACCTTGTGCCCTGGCAGCTGGCCGCCTTCGCCAGGCTTTGCGCCTTGCGCCATCTTGATCTGTATCTGGTCAGCGGATACGAGATATTCTGCTGTCACGCCAAAGCGGCCTGAGGCGACCTGCTTGATCTTCGAGCGCAGCGAATCGCCTGGCTGCAACGCAATGTCGCGCACGATTTCATCGCCAATGATTGACGCCAGCGTGTCGCCTGCCTTCACGGGAATGCCCCGCAGTTCGTTGCGATAACGGTTTTCGTCCTCGCCGCCTTCACCCGTGTTCGATTTGCCGCCCAGGCGATTCATCGCAATGGCGAGCGTTGCATGCGCTTCGGTGCTGATCGATCCCAGCGACATCGCGCCCGTCGCAAAACGCTTCACGATTTCCTTTGCAGGCTCCACGTCGTCGATCCTGATGGCGCGCGATGGATCGAAACGAAACTCGAACAGGCCGCGGAACGTCATCTGGCGCTTCGTCTGATCGTTAATCAGGTTCGCGTATTCCTTGTACGTCTGGTACGAATTGCTGCGCGCTGAATGTTGCAGTTTTGCAATCGTGTCGGGCGTCCACATATGGGCTTCGCCGCGCACGCGGAACGCATATTCGCCGCCCGCATCCAGCATGTTTTCCAGCATGGGGTTTTCGCCATAGGCTTCATGGTGCAGGCGGATGGCTTCCTCGGCCACATCGAACAGACCAATGCCGCCGACCTTCGAAGCCGTGCCGCTGAAATACTTGTTCACCAGTTTGGAGGACAGGCCCACTGCCTCGAAAATCTGCGCGCCGGTATAGGACATATACGTCGAAATGCCCATTTTCGACATCACCTTCTGCAACCCCTTGCCAATCGCCTTCGTGAAGTTATGGATGGCCTTCTCCGGCGACAGCTCGCCTGGCAACCCCTGGGCCATCTGCACCAGCGTGGCCATGGCCAGGTACGGATGCACCGCTTCCGCGCCATAACCCGCCAGCAGCGCGAAGTGATGCGTTTCGCGCGCGGACCCGGTTTCGACCACCAGGCCCGTGCTGGTGCGCAGGCCCTGCTGCACCAGATGCGTGTGAATGGCTGATGTGGCGAGCAGGGCGGGAATGGCCAGGTTGTCGCGGTCGGCATGGCGGTCGGACACGATCAGGATGTTGTAGCCCAGTTTCACCGCATCGACGGCCTCTGCGCACAACGACGCCAGCCGCGCCTCGATGCCTTCCTTGCCCCACGCAACCGGATAGCAGATGGCCAGCTCATAGGAACGGAACTTGCCGCTGGTGTACTGCTCGATCGAGCGGATCTTTGCGATGTCCCGGAAGTCCAGCACGGGCTGCGCGACTTCCAGCCGCATCGGCGGATTGATGTTGTTCGTGTCCAGCAGATTGGGCTTCGGGCCGATAAACGACACCAGCGACATCACCAGATTTTCGCGGATGGAGTCGATCGGCGGGTTCGTGACCTGCGCGAAGAGCTGCTTGAAATAGTTGTACAGCGTCTTGTTCCTGTGCGAGAGCACGGCCAGCGGGGAATCGTTACCCATCGAGCCGATGGCTTCCTCGCCTGCGCGCGCCATCGGCGCCATCAGGAACTTGAGGTCTTCCTGCGTGTAGCCAAACGCCTGCTGGCGGTCGAGCAGCTCGGCGGCGGACAGCTTTCCGGCAATGACGCTTCCGCGCTGCGGGTCGATTTCGTCGAGCTTGATGCGCACCGCGTTGATCCAGTTCCGGTACGGCTTGGCATTCGTGAGCTGGTCCTTGAGTTCCTTGTCATCGATGATGCGCCCGCGTTCCATGTCGATCAGGAACATCTTGCCGGGTTGCAGCCGCCACTTCTTCACGATTTTCGACTCGGGAATCGGCAACACGCCCGACTCGGAGGCCATCACAACCAGATCATCGTCCGTGACGAGATAACGCGCCGGGCGCAGGCCATTGCGGTCGAGCGTCGCGCCAATCTGGCGGCCATCGGTGAACGCAATCGCGGCAGGGCCGTCCCACGGCTCCATCATCGCGGCGTGATATTCGTAAAACGCGCGGCGGTTTTCGTCCATCAGTGTGTGCTGTTCCCAGGCTTCGGGAATCATCATCATCACCGCGTGCACCAGCGGATAACCCGCCATCACCAGCAGCTCCAGGCAGTTGTCGAACGATGCAGTATCCGACTGGCCAGGATAGATCAGCGGCCACAGCTTGTGCAGGTCGTCCCCGAGCACGTGCGACGCAATCGCGCCCGTGCGCGCGTTCAGCCAGTTCACGTTGCCCTTCACGGTGTTGATTTCGCCGTTGTGGGCGATCATTCGGCACGGGTGGGCCAGCGACCAGCTGGGGAAGGTGTTGGTCGAGAAGCGCGAATGGACCAGCGCCAGCGCGCTGGCGAAGTCGGGGTGGTGCAGGTCGGGGAAGAAGGTCTCCAGCTGCTTGGTGGTCAGCATGCCCTTGTAGACCAGCGTGCGGCACGACAGCGACGGGAAGTAGATGTCGACGTCGCGCTCGGCGCGGCGGCGCAGTGG
>Ga0209738_10000070_pt1 | contig 22986 bp, 10 predicted proteins | sample TergutNc150P5_FD_187289 | JGI IMG/M metagenome (GOLD analysis project Ga0209738, IMG submission 187289) | Nasutitermes corniger P5 segment gut microbial community from laboratory colony in Florida, USA - Nc150 P5 (SPAdes) (version 2) | ecosystem: Host-associated > Arthropoda: Insects >...
ACCCCCGCGCTTTGCTGCTTCGCGTCGTAGTGGCTGGTGTCCTGCAAACTTTCGATGTTCAGGTTCCCGCCCACATCGGCCACCACCTGCTGCCCACTGGCCGTGGCCCCCTTCAGGTTCGTGTCTCCACCGGATTGCAGCGTCAGCGTGTTGCCCGCGCCCACGTTCGTGTTGCTCCACGTGGTGGAGTTGCCCTGCGCGTTGCCCCGGCTGCCCGAAGCGCCCGCCGTGAACGCCAGCCCGTTCTGCGAGCCCAGCGTCAGCGATACCCCGATCCCGCCGCTGGCGCTGCTGCTCGTGCTGTGCAGGCTGCTCGTGCTCTGCGCGGCTTCCAGGTTCACGCTGCCTTCGGCGGCCAGCGTGGCGTTGTTTGCTGCCGTGAGCGTACCGCCCACCACGTCAATGTTGCTGTTCGCCCCTGCGCCGCTGGCCGTGATGTTCAGGTCATGCCCCGTCTTCACCGTGCTGCCCACAGCCGTGTCCGACTGCGCCTGGGACTGGCTGTCACTCTTGCTCGCGCCCAGCGAGATGTTGATGCCTACGGTCGTGGCCGCCGTCACCGGATTGCCTCCCACGGCATCGTAGGCATTCTTTGCTGCCAGCGCTGTCGTGGCCGCTGCCAGCGCCAGTGTGCGCGTGTCGCCGCCTGATTGCTTTGCGGCCTTCGCCATCTGGATACCCGTCTGGATCGCCGAGAGCACCGGACTGGTCAGCCCCACCGTCAGCCCCGCCTGGCGATACTGCTGCTGCTCGGTCTGGGTTGTCGTGTCGTGCGCAGCATCGATGGCCACCGACTGGCCTGATGCGTTTGCGTCGCCACCGGCGTACAGCGTGCTGCCCGTCATGTGCAGCTCATTGCCTGCGCTGAGATTCACATTCCCGTTCAGCGAACCCACCATGCCCGCGTTGTTCGTCACCTGGCTGAACGTTTGCCTGTCTGCCATCGAACGCGCGCCTATCGTGATCGACAGCCCGCCGTTTGACAGCAGTCCTGACTGGCTCTTCTTGTAATAACTCTGGGCGTCCTGCGTATCCTGCGACGTGGTGATGTTCACATCATGGCCCGCGGCCAGGTTCACATCGTTCGTACCCACCACCGTGCTGCCCTGCACGTTGATATCGTGACCGCTGGCTATCGTCACCGCATCCGCCGAGACCGTGCTGCCGATGCTCTGCGTGGCCGTGCTGTCCAGGCTGCTCTGCACCTGCGTGTGACTGACCACGTTGCCGTGACTGTGCGTCTCCTGCGTATCCAGCGTCTGCGTCTGCGTGGCCGCCCCGATGTTCACGCTCCCGCCTGCCACCAGGCTGGCTTCGCCCTGCTTCAGGCTCACCGTGCTGCCCGTCACATCGATATCCTTGCCCGCCGCCACGTTCAGCGTGTTGCCTGCGGTCAGCGTCGTGCCCGTGACCTGTTCATCCGTGCTGTGCAGGCTCTCCGCATAGCTGCCGTGGTGGTCGCTGCCCGAACTGTTGCTGTTGATCGTCGAGGTTGCGCTGGCCACGCCCAGATTGACCGTGCCCCCCGCAGCTATCGTGCCCCCACCGGCCAGGTTGATGTTCGCGCCCTGTGCGTTCAGATCCCCGTTCACGCCGATGTTCGATACACCCCCCACCTTCACCGTGCTGCCCGTCACGCGGTTGATGTCCGTGTCTGACACCCCGTTCGCGCGCTCAACCACCTTGTGCTCGCCCGTCTGCACCGCCCCAAGGTTCCAGTCACCGCCAACGGCCATCCCCAGGTTGCCGCCCACGTTCAGCGCGCCCGCGTTCTGCTCGAAGTTGCCCCCCGTGGTGATCGACGCATCGCCCGTCACATTGATCTGCGCCTGCGGGCCCAGTGTGGTGCTCGTGCGTGTGGCCCCCGTGGCGCTCACCTGATTGAGTGTGTTCGTCGCCGTGTTCAGCAGCAGGTTGCCGCCCGCGTTCAGCGCCAGACTCCCGGCATTCACTGTGGCCGAAGTCAGGTTCACGTCGCCCGTGGTATTCAGGTTCATCAGCCCACCGCTTTGCAGCGTGCCATCCGTGCTGTTGATGGACTGGGCGCTGATCGTCAGGCTGTCCGTGGCCTGTACCGTGCCGCTGTTCGTGAACGTCTGTGCGCCCTGCAGATCGATGCTGCCTGCGGCGATCAGCGGCCCCTGCATGTTCTGCGCACTGGCCTGCGCCAGATACACCACCGGAACCAGCACCGACTGCCCGTCCACCACCTGCGTCTGCATGATGACCACGTTGCTGGTCAGCGCAGCGACCTGTTGCGCCGACAGCCCCATGCCCAGCGGCAGGTTCAGCGATTGCGCCAGCGTCGCACCCGCGCTCATCAGCGCCTCGTACATCGACTGCGCATCCGTGTACGGCCCCGGCACCGCACGCCCCGTCAGCGACGTGAGCTGATCCTCCACCAGCTGCTGCTCATACATCCCGTCACCCAGACGCTTTTCCACGGTCTGCGGGTCATAGCCGATCTGCTTCAGGTAATAATCACTCGAGATGAATGACTGCGCACTCGTGAACGCCGGGTTCGACTCGATCAGGTACGGCGCATTCGGCGCTGTGTTCACATGGAACAGCCCGCCCTTCGGCAGGCTCAGGTTCGCCAGCACATTCTGCGCCGTGACCGCACCCACGGTTGCCGCACCCGCCAGCCCCGCGTTGCCTGCCGTGTTGTTGATGCTCACCCCCGTGCCCGTGAGCGCGCTGTCTGCCGCAAACGTTGACTCGCCTGCGGGCAGTGCATACGTGCGGATATCGGCGGGCGCTGCCTGCGCGTACCCCCCTGGACGCCCTCCCACGAACGGCGCGTTGCCAAACGGCAGCTGCCAGTCATGTTCGCTGTCATCGTAATTGTTGTAGTGATACTCCCCGGAGTACGTCACCTGCACACCCGGCGCCACCTGCCCGGCCCAGCTGTCCTGATCCAGTGTCGCCGGCATCGCAATATTGCCCCCCGCCGCCACCTGGCTCCAGTAGTTCTGCAGCAGCCCGACGTTCGAGGCCCCAAGGTTGCCTCCCGCGATGATCTGCGCGGACGGACTGGTCGCCGTGATCGCGCTTTGCAGCGCTACCCCCGTGTATGTCGTGTACTGGTATCCGCTGTTCCACTGTCCACCATTCGGGGGCGTGGTAAACGCCCCGCCGATCATCGTCGGATCGCCTGTCGCGCTCCATGGCACTTCCTGCCCTGAACATGCGGCGCTGTAAATCGCCGTGCACCCGCTCAGGCTGACGCCCAGCTGCGCAACCTGCGAGGCATCGGCGGGCTGCGTATAGCCCGATGTCGTCATCACCCGCCGCGTGTTCGTGAGCTGGTTAGCGTACAGCGCCATATCTCCCGAAGACTCGATCAGCGCTGACTGGTTGTGAATCAGGTTCGCGTTCGTATAGTTGCCGCTGGCGTCCTTGCCACCGGCCAGCACCACACTGCCCAGCCCGTAGATGGCTGTGCTTGCCTGTGTGTCGGTGGCCGTCGTGTCGTCGCGGTTCTCGATGTCCGGCGACAGGATCTCCAGCGTGCCACTGCTGTCCGTGGCCCCGATCAGCGCCGCTGCCCCCACGTTCGTCAGGCTCTGTGTGGCGTTCAGCGACACGCTGCCTCCCACGATGCTTCCCGTGTTTTCCAGCGTGTCCGAATGCGTGGTCAACGTGCCGCCCGCCTGCAGCGTGCCGCCCGCGGAGTTGTCCAGCGTGCCGCTCACGTTCACCGTCATCGCCCCGCTGCCCGTCTGCGTGATCGTGCCGCCCTGGTTGACCAGGTTCGCCGCTTCCAGCGACAGCTGCCCGCCCTGGATACTGCCCGCCGTGTTATCCAGCATCCCCGTCGCACTGGCCACAACCGTTGCGCCCGCGCCCGTGTTCGCACCGGCAAGATTCAGGTCGCCCGCCGTGGCCTTCAGCGTCAGGTTGCCGCCCGCCACCGTCTGGCTGCCTGCCAGGTTCACGCTGCTGCCCATAAGCGTGGCATTGCCGCCCGCCACGTTCTGCCCGCTGGCCGCCAGTGACCCTGACGCGCTCACCGTCAGGTCGCCGCTGCTGCCCAGCGTGCCATCACTGTTCACGCCCGCGCCCAGCGCCCCCGTCGAGGCCACGCTGCCGGCATTGACCGTCGTGTCCTGCTGCGCGGCCAGCAGGCCGCTGTTCTGCAACGCGCCCGCCGTGCTCACCGATGCGCCCTGCTTTGCGTAGATCGTGCCACTGTTGTTCACGCTGCCCGCACCAAGCGCCACATTGCCGCTGGCCTCCATCTGCCCGGCCTGCACCAGCTGCCCGGAGGCCGTCAGATTCAGGTCGCCGCCCTGCGCGGCGATCGTCCCGGCATTGGCCACCCCCACGCCGTTCTCCGTGCCCACCAGCGTGATGCGGTTCGCATACATCCCGCCGAGCTGCGCCACGTCGATCGACACTCCGGGCGCAGCGCCATTGCCCGCCACGGGCGTCGCGCCCAGGCTCGCATAGTCCACGCTGTTTGCGCCCGTCACCACGTTCAGCGCATTGGCATAAATCGCCGCATTGGCCTGCACCGCCCGCGCGATCAGATCCACCTCGTCGATGTTCGCGCCGTTCAGCCCCGCGCCCTGCACCGTGATCGTGCCACCCGTGACGTTGAACCCCGCAAGCCGGCCATTCGCGTCGATCTGTGCATTCCCCGTGCTCAGGATGCCCCGCGCGGTATTGATGAATCCGCCTCCGTCCACCACCAGCCCCGACGGGTTCGCTATGACGACATCCGCTTTCTGGCCCGCCACCTCCACATACCCGCCCAGCTGCGACGGATTGTTGCTGTTGACCTGGTTGACGATAACCTTCGCCGCGTCATTCGCCCCATAGTTCGGGTTGCCGCTGATCTGCCCGGCCAGTTGCGTATTCACGATCACCGGCGAGTTGTTCAGGATCGCCCCGGCCTTCTGCACGTCGAAGCGCGAATACGTGTTCAGTGACACACCCGCTGCCGACGGCCTGGTAATGTTCACCTGCGGCAGCCCGCTGGCCGTATTGATGAGGTTCGGCGCATGCGCGCCCGACGGCACGATCTGCGCGTAAGACTCTGAGCACACCAGGCTCAGAAACAGCAACCCCGCGCCAAGCGCTCCATGTATAACTGGCAGGATACGGTTTGTCATGTTTGTCGTGCTTGTCATGATGTGCTTTGTTGTACTTTTCAGAATTGGGCGGTCAGCTGAAATCCCAGCGTTACCCGTGAATCCGGGAATCCGTGCGGCGCATAAACGGGCGTGCCGGCGAACACGTCGTAGCTGTATGTGCCCAGCCGTGTCGGAACGCTCCCGCGCAGCCCGATGGCCGCGCCCGCGAGTTGTGTGCCCGGCAGCCAGCGGGCGGACGGCCCCCACAGACGGCCATAGTCCAGCCCGGCATAAACGGACTGCCCCGTCTGCCCGAGCGCCATTTGCAGCTCATTGCGCCAGTAGAAGCCGCTCTCCGCGGCCAGCATCGTCTCGCCGCTGAACCCGCGCACCGTGTAGCGGCTGCCCAGGGTCAGCGCATCGATATAGTTCAGCGGATCATTCGTGTATTGCCCATGCACCGTGCCCACATAACGGAACACCTGTTTGCCCGCCGCAAACGGCGCTGACAGGTTCGCATCGAGCTGCGCCATATGGAAACGGTAGGTCGGCCCCGTCGGGCTGTCCGCCATCGCGCCCAGCCAGCCGATGCCCTGCCGGTACGCCAGCGTGCCATCGAACTGCGCCGCGCCGAAATAATGCCGGTTGGTCAGCCCGGCCTCGATAAACGTGTTGTCACGATATTGCTGCGCAATTTCCGTATCGTCGATAAAGCTCTGGCCGAAACGCTTGACGAGCTGGAACTCCACGCCCGACACGTCGTTCTGGCTGCGGTGAATCACGCGCCCGAACTTCAGCCCCACGGTCTGTGCATTGCCGCTGGCCACAAAGCTCTGGTTGACGCCAGCGATGCGCTGGTAATACGTGTTCGTGTAGCCATACAGCGTGCCCGTCCAGTCACCCCACGGCACCGAATACGACGCGTTCCATCCGTGGTTGCCCGCGCCATGATCGCCAAACTGCATGTCCTGGCTGTAGCCTGCGCTCAGGATGTCATTGAGGCCCAGCAGGTTATCCAGCCCAAGCGTGACATTACCCAGATAGCGGCCTGTTTCGGACAGGCCCGAGTTGTCTGTGGACACCACCAGCGACCACGGTTTGGTGCGCTTCACGCTGATCACCACATCGCTCTCGCCCGGCGCTTCGCCGGGCACAATCTGCATGGTGGCATCCTGGTTGGGCACGCGCTTCATCTGCTCGAGCCCCTGCTCCAGATCGCGCAGTTGCAGCACATCGCCATCGCGCGCGGGAAAGGCGCTTTTCCAGGTGCCGCGTGTGGCAGCGTCCGCAAATTTCAGGTGACGGATAACACCAGGCACCAGCGCAAATTTCAGTGTGCCGGTGGACAGATCCTGCGTGGGCAGCATCGCGCGGGTAGTGATGTAGCCGCGGCTGAGAATGGTGCGTTGCAGGCCCTTCGTGATCGCATCCAGCCCCTTCTGGCCAATGCACTGCCCACGGTAATGGTCAAGCCATTCGCGCGCAAATGCGAAGCGGTCCAGCGGCAGCGCGGACGCGCCCGCGGCGCGGCTGGCCGCAGGCAGCCCGGCAGGCACTTCCAGCGTGAAGGTATGGATCGTGAAACAGGGCTTCTCGTCCGGCAGCCCAGGCCAGCCCCGTGATTCGGGAGCGCCCGAACGCACGGCAGGCGCAGCGACAGTCTGTGCGCGCTACCAGGCTTCGCGCTGCTGCTGGAGCTGCTGTTGCTGCGCAGTATCCGTGCGCGCGGCGGCTGCGCCCATGCCAGGCGAAGCCTGCGCGGTTGCGGTCAAAGGAATCAGTAAGGCAAGCAGAAACGGGACGATCCGTCTCTTCTGTTCGAGGTTTTTCGTGTTCAATCGGGGACTGCCGGCAGCAAATCATAATTGTTAATTAATTATAAATTGTGCTGCCGGGGTCGTAAACCTTTCGCCTTCTGTCCCCTCATTTAAAAACGGCAGAAATCAGGACTTTTGTAATACGCGCGCAGCATCCAGCGCAAAATAGGTCAGAATGCCATCCGCGCCGGCGCGCTTGAATGCGAGCAGCGATTCCATCATCACCTTGTCGTGATCAAGCCAGCCGTTCTGCGCGGCGGCCTTCAGCATCGCATATTCGCCGCTGACCTGATACACGCAGGTCGGGAAATGGAAGGTGTCCTTCACGCGCCGCAGGATGTCCAGATACGGCATGCCCGGCTTGACCATCACCATATCCGCGCCCTCGGCAATATCGAGCTCCACTTCGCGCAGCGCTTCGTTGGCATTGGCCGGATCCATCTGGTAAGTCATCTTGCTGCTCTTGCCCAGCGTCACGGCAGAGCCTACCGCGTCGCGGAACGGCCCATAAAACGCGGAGGCATATTTGGCCGAATACGCCATGATGCGCGCATGAACATGGCCATCGTTTTCCAGCATGGCGCGAATGGCGCCGATGCGCCCGTCCATCATGTCCGACGGCGCCACGATATCCACGCCCGCCTCGGCATGCGTGCGCGCCTGCGCCACGAGAATCTTCACGGTTTCATCGTTGATCACATAACCGTTTTCGTCGGGTACGCCATCCTGGCCGTGGCTGGTGTATGGGTCAAGCGCCACATCCGTCAGCACGCCAAGTTCAGGAAACCGTTTTTTCAGCTCGCGCACGGCGCGGGGAATCAGCCCGTTCGGGTTGGTCGCCTCGATACCGTCTGGCGTTTTCAGCGACGGGTCGATCGCCGGAAACAATGACAGCACCGGCACGCCCAGCGCCACGCATTGCTCGGCCACGCCCATCAGCAGATCCACGGACACCCGTTCCACCTCCGGCATCGAAGGCACGGACACGCGCTGCTTCGTGCCTTCGACCACGAACACGGGATAGATCAGATCATTGGTGCTCAGAACGTTTTCGCGCATCAGCCGGCGCGAGAATTCGTCACGGCGCATACGGCGCGGGCGATGGTGCGGATAGAAGCTCATAGGAAATACCGTAAAAATACCGTAAGAAACAAGGCATGAAACATGAAACGTAAAATACCGCAAACATGGGATATGATACAGCCTGGGCGAAACGTGCTCCGTATCGCTCCCCGCCTCTCCTCCCTGAGCGGGAGCCTGGCTGTTGTCAGTCAGGCTGTTAGCCCGCCGGCGATTGTGGCGGGTTTTTTTTGCCTGGGGCCACCAGCCCGCTAGCCCGCAATCCAGCCCTCGATCAGCGCCTGCGCCTCGTCGATCCCGATGCGCTTGAGCGCAGAGAAAAGTTGCGCGCCCAGCGCGCCCGTGTAACCCTGCGCATGGTATGCATCCAGCGCCTGCTGCGTTTCGCGCAATGTCGTCACGCATTGCTGGCGGCTTAACTTGTCACACTTGGTCAGCAGCGCATGAACCGGTTTGCCGGTGGAAGCGAACCATTCGATCATGCGGCAGTCCAGCGCCGTCAACGGGCGGCGCGCATCCATCATCAGGATCAGGCCGCACAGCTGCGCGCGGTGTTGCAGATAATCCGACAGCAGCGCTTCCCAGTGCGCTTTGGACGCATCGGGCACTTCGGCATAACCGTAGCCAGGCAGATCCACCAGATGCGCCACAGGCGCATCCGCAGGCCCCACCGAAAAATAGTTGATGTGCTGCGTGCGCCCAGGCGTTTTCGACGCGAACGCGAGCCGCTTCTGGTTGCACAGCAGATTGATCGCGGTGGATTTGCCCGCGTTCGAGCGCCCCGCGAATGCAATCTCGGGCAACGGCGACGCAGGCAGGTCGCGCAGATGGTTGACGGTCGTGAAAAACCGGGCTTGATGGAGCAGAAAGGCCATAAATCAGCGAATGAATAAACTGGCCTATTGTACAATCGTTGCGCGTTGCGCCCGTTCCTGATGCGGGCGTTTTTTGATGATGTGAATGCCAGTACGAATGCCAATGCAAATGCCAATGCGGATGCGGATGCGGATGCATGACGTCATCGAACGGCTAGGCTCGATGCGTGTGGCCATCGCGCTGTTCGTGGTGCTGGCGTTAGCCAGCGTAATCGGCACGGTGCTCGCGCAGGATGCAGCATATGCCGATTATGTGCGCCAGTTCGGCCCGTTCTGGGCGGAAATTTTCCTTGCCCTGGGGCTGAACTCGGTATATGGCGCGTGGTGGTTCGTGCTGATCCTGGCGCTGCTGGTCGCGTCGATTCTGGTCTGCGTGGCGCGGCGCATGCGCGTCACGGCCCTCCATGCAAGGCAGGTGGGTTATCTGCTCGCGCATGTGGCCATCGTGCTGATCTGCGTGGGCGGATGGCTGGACAGCAGCGCGCCGGTCAGCATGCAGGCCTGGCTGCTCGATAAAACGCCCGCACAGCGTGATGATGCAGCGGACCTCATGGCGCAGCGCCACCGCCTGCCCGCATCGAACCCGTCCTTTCACGGCCATTTGTGGATCGCGCCAGGGCAGACCGTTTCCACGGCGACACTGCGCCACGCCACCGGGCTGTTCGTGCAGGATTTGCCCTTCTCGCTGCGGCTGAACCGTTTCACGGTGCAAGAAGACGCCACGGGCATGCCCAGGCATTTTGCCAGCGATATTGTCGTGATCGACCCGCGCAACGGCCAGCAGATCTCCGCGCAGGTTCAGGTGAACCAGCCGTTTGCGTATCGCGGGGTGTCGATTTACCAGTCCGGTTTTCAGGATGGCGGCTCGCCGTTGCGCATCACCGTGTGGCCGCTGACAGGCGCGAGCGCACAGGGCGCGCCGCTGAACGGCGTGGTGGGTGACACCCTGCCCCTGCCCGCGAAGCTGGCCGGCGCGGCAGCGCAGACGATCGAGCTGACCGGCCTGCGCGCGCCGCGCGCATCCGACAGCAGCATGGGCCCTTCGATGCAGTATGCGCTGCGCGATGCCAGTGGCCAGGCGCGCGAATACGAGAGCTACAGGCAGCCCGTCAACATGAATGGCGCGCTGATGTTCGTCATCGGTGTGCGGGAAAATCCTGCTGACGCGTTCCGCTATCTGCTGATTCCGGCGGACAGCCACGGCACCTTGCGCGAATGGATGCAGCTGCGCGCCGCGCTGGCCAGCCCGGCCCTGCGCGCAAAGGCGGCCAGCCGGTTTGCCGCGCGCTCGGCATCCGGCTCGCCGCGCGAATTGCGCCAGCGCATGCAGCAAAGTGCGGCGCGCATGCTGGCGATTTTCGCCGGCGATCCTGCCTGGGCCAGCGCACAGCCTGGCGCGCAACCCCAGGGCGGGTTCCAGGCCGTGGCCACATTTATCCATCAGACCGTGCCCAGGCCGGATCAGCCCAAAGCCGCGCGCCTGTTCTGGCAGATGCTCAACGGCACGACCTGGGAGCTGTGGCAACTCTCGCGCGAGCAGGCCGGTGAAGCGCCCGCGCCGGACAACGCGCACACGCAGCGCTTCGTGGCCGATGCGATGAACGCGATGTCGGACAATTTTCTGTACGGCATGCCCGTTTACTGCCAGCTCGATGCATTCACGCAGGTGCAGGCCTCGGTGTTGCAGGTGACGCGCGCGCCGGGGAAAAACCTGGTCTATCCGGGCTGCGCGCTGCTTGTGATGGGCCTGTTCATGATGCTATGGCGGCGTCCGTCCCGCGGGCCGTGGGCATCTGCCGGGCTGCTGATCGCGGGTGTGGCCGCATTATCGGCGCTGGCCGTGCTGCTTTATCACGGCCAGCTGGGCCGGGGGGACAGCGTGTTCCTGCTGCGTTATTTCCTGTCGAGCCAGTCTGCGATCCTGTGGATGAGCGCATTGTTCCTGCTGGCCACGCTGTGCTACTGGGCGGGGTTCGGCGCGCGCGGCAGCGCAGCGCGCGCAACAGGTTCGGGATTCACCTGGGCCGCAGTGCTGATGGGCCTGACCGGCATGATGGTGCGCTGGCATGAGTCGTATCTGATGGGCGCGGGCATGGGGCATATACCGCTGTCGAACCTGTATGAAGCGCTCGTGCTGTTTTGCCTGGTTACGGCATGGATTTATCTGCATTACGAGCAGCGTTACCGCACGCGCGCGCTGGGCGCGTTTGTGCTGCCGGTGATCTGTGCTGCGGTGATTTTCCTGCTCTGGTATGCGCTGTCGCACGGTGCGCAGCAGATACAGCCGCTCGTGCCCGCATTGCAAAGCGCATGGATGAAGCTGCATGTGCCAGCGAGTTTCATCGGCTATGGCTGCTTTGTATTCGCCGCAATGGCGGGCGCGGCCTGGCTGCTGGCCGCGCGCGGCAGGCTCGCGGGCCGCCTGCCTGCGCCCGATGTGCTCGATGACGTGATGTATCGGGCCATTGCCATCGGCTTTGCGTTTTTCACGCTGGCGACGATCCTGGGCGCGCTGTGGGCGCAGCAGGCCTGGGGCCGCTACTGGAGCTGGGATCCGAAGGAAACCTGGGCGCTGATCGTGTGGCTGAACTATGCCGCCTGGCTGCATATGCGCCGCGTGCGCGGCTGGCGCGGCACGGTCACGGCATGGTGGGCGCTGGCCGGGCTGATCGTGACGGCGTTCGCGTTCCTGGGCGTGAACCTGTTTTTATCCGGGCTGCACAGTTATGGCGGGTTATGAAGCCAGAAAAACCGCCCATTCCACCGCGATCACCACCAGCAGGAAAAGGCATGTCACGAACCAGAACCTGGAGTGCTGCCAGTAGGGCTTTTGGGCATATTGCTCCAGGCTTCCGATCAGTGAATCAAGCAGACCGCCCCTTTCCCCGGATTGCCTGATGATGCCCCAGCAAATGTGGCTCATGTCCTTGCGCAGCCCGGGATATTTCATGCAGATGTGAAACGCCTGGCGGAACGCCCGGATGTTTTCATAGACGTAGGCCACCTCGCCCGCATCCTTGATATCCAGCAATCCAATCTTCGACACATTGGCATCGAACAGCGGACTGGATGGAATCGGCCATTCCACCGAAGGCCAGGCCTCAGGCACCAGATTGATATTTTTGGGGTGTTTCTTCAGGTTATCCTGGAACACCAGGATGGGTTCCCGAATGGATTTCAGCTCGCCCGCCAGCGCATTGGCCAGGGCCTTGCCCTCCCGAAAGCGCATATAGTCTTCCTTCAGGAACAACCCTGCCAGCGCGCTGAAAAAACCCAATACTGCGGAAGACAGAAAGAAGAGGCCAGGCATAACAGCTCCTTTTCACCAGGAAAACACCCCTTCCCCCCCTGCCTACCTTTTCGCCAGATTGGCCGAAGCCACCGCCGTCATGTTGATGATACGCCTCACGGTGGCCGCGGGCGTCAGGATATGCACCTGGCGGTTCGTGCCCAGCAGGAACGGGCCGACTGTCACGCCTTCGCCGCTGACCATCTTCAGCAGGTTATAGGTAATGTTCGCCGCTTCAACGTTGGGCATCACCAGCAGGTTCGCTTCGCCAGACAGCGTGGTGCCCGGGAATGCCTGCCGGCGAATCTTGTCGGAAAGCGCCGCGTCGCCATGCATCTCGCCATCAATGGCCAGCTGTGGCGCGCGCTGCATGATCAACCTGCGCGCCTGCGCCATGCGCGCCGCCGAAGCTGAATGACGGCTGCCAAAATTCGAGTTCGACAACAGCGCCACCTTCGGCACGAAGCCAAAGCGCTCCACCTCGTGCGCGGCCAGGATCGTCATGTCGGCCAGCTGCTGCGCGCTGGGCAATTCATTCACATAGGTATCGCAGATAAACAGGTTGCGCCCGGGCAGCATCAGCAGGTTCATCGCCGCGTAAGTCTGCTGCGGCTCCTTGCAGAGCACCTGCTCGATGAATTTCAGATGATCGTCAAAGCCGCCGATCATGCCGCAGATCATGCCGTCCGCTTCGCCCAGCTGCACAAAGAGCGTGCCGATCAATGTGTTGAACTTGCGCAGCGCCGCCCTGGCCACTTCGGGAGTCACGCCATCGCGCGCGCCGATTTCGTGGTAAGCCTGCCAGCACTTCTGATAGCGCGGATCGTTTTCGGGATCCACGATTTCAAGGCCGGCTGGCGCCTTCATGCCGATCTCGGCAAAGCATTTTTCGATCACGGCGGGCCGCCCGATCACCAGCGGCTTCGCAATGCCTTCGGAGAGCACGAACTGCGCGGCGCGCAATACCCGGTCATCCTCGCCTTCCGCAAACACGATCCGCGCGGGGTTCGACTTTGCCGCCATAAAGACCGGGCGCATCACCATGCCCGTGTGATACACCGTCGTGCCCAGCTGCTCGCGGTACGCATCCATATCGGCAATCGGGCGCGTGGCCACGCCGGAATCCATCGCGGCCTGTGCCACGGCGGGCGCGATCTTCAGGATCAGCCGTGGGTCGAAGGGCCGCGGAATCAAATATTCCGGGCCGAATTCAAGCAGATGCCCATCGTAGGCCTTCGCCACTTCGTCGCCCGCGGGTTCCTGCGCGAGCTCCGCAATCGCGCGCACGCATGCCAGCTTCATTTCTTCGGTGATCGTGGTGGCGCCCACATCCAGCGCGCCGCGGAAGATAAACGGAAAACACAGGACGTTGTTGACCTGGTTGGGATAATCCGAGCGCCCCGTGGCGATGATCGCGTCGGGGCGCACCGCTTTTGCGTCCTCCGGGCGAATCTCCGGGTCGGGATTGGCCAGCGCAAGAATCAGCGGGCGCTGGGCCATCTCAGCAACCATCTCCGGCTTGAGCACGCCCGCGCTGGAACAGCCCAGGAACACATCGGCGTGGCGAATCGCCTCTGCCAGTGTACGCATCTCTGTGTTGGCTGCATAGCGCTGCTTGGAGGGCGCAAGATTTTCGCGCTGCTGATGGATCACGCCTTTTGAATCGATGACCAGGATGTTGTCTTTCTTCAGCCCGAGATTCACCAGCAGATCGAGGCACGCAATCGCCGCCGCGCCCGCGCCCGAGCACACGAGCTTCACACGGTCCAGCGATTTGCCCACCACTTTCAGCCCGTTCAGGATCGCGGCGGACGCGATGATCGCGGTGCCGTGCTGATCGTCATGGAACACCGGAATCTTCATGCGCTCGCGCAGTTTCTGTTCGATATAGAAACATTCCGGCGCCTTGATGTCTTCGAGATTGATGCCGCCCAGGGTCGGCTCCAGCATCGCAATGGCATCCACCAGCTTGTCGGGATCGGACTCGGCCAGCTCGATATCAAACACGTCGATGCCCGCGAATTTCTTGAACAGGCAGCCCTTGCCTTCCATCACCGGCTTGGCCGCGAGCGGCCCGATGTTGCCCAGCCCGAGCACGGCGGTGCCATTGGTGATCACGCCCACGAGATTGGCGCGTGAGGTGTATTTCTGTGCGTCCAGCGGATCGGCGTGAATGGCTTCGCACGCGGCGGCCACGCCGGGCGAATAGGCCAGTGACAGATCGAGCTGGTTCGACAGCGGCTTGGTCGGCGTCACCGAAATCTTGCCTGGCCTTGGTTTCTGGTGGTACGCGAGCGCGTTTTGTTTGAGTTGTTCGTCCATGAAATATTTACCTCTATTACAAAGCCTGGAAAATCGGGAAAACTGAAAATCGGGAAAACGCAAAAGTTACAAGGTTAGCACTTGCGCGCGCAAAGGTGAAATGCGCCGCCGCGCTCAGCGCTCACAGGGCACGATCTGCGCGGGCGGATACGGCGTGCCATCGGCCCAGTGGCCAAGATACCGCTGCTGCGGCGTGCCCGGGCCAAACACGCTGTCAGGCAGCGCGCCATTACCGCTGGCGAGATGGTCAATCAGGGCGTCAAGCACTTTCCAGTATCCATAAAAATCCAGCTGGTTCAGCGATGCCGAGGCCTCGAAACCCGCGCGGCCAGGAATGCGCGCGGGAATATCGTGGCGCGTCAGCGCGAAGTCGTAGCGGCTGTCGGGCGCGCCGGGCGAACCGTGGCCCGCGTTCACCTTTTTGCCCTCGTGTTCCGCGCTGGGCAATATCATCAAGCTCAGCGCGCGCGGTGCATTTTCCGCTTCATCCTCCTTATCCGAAGCAGCGCACAGACGCTGGTGCAGCAGGCGCGCCGTGGGCAACCCGATGGACGTATCCGCCTCGCCCGCCAGAATGGCGATCGGCAAATCTTCAGGCAGGTTTTCCACCGGCCCGATGATGCTGCGCGCCTCTTCGCCATGCGCCACATGACAGGCATCGCCAGGCGCGACCAGCATCAGCGCGCGCGGCGCGGGCAACGCATGGCGCGCCGGGTCCAGCGCCAGATTCAGTGAAATGGCCGCGCCCATCGAATAGCCGAAATACAGCACGCGCTGCGGGTCTGGCGTGATGCCGCGCGCAGCCAGCGCCTCCAGCGCCAGCCGGTCGGCCTGGGCTGCATTGCCGGTGACGACCTGCGGCGACGTCTGCGCCGACGCCTGATAAACCGGATAGATCACCACCTGCCCGCTGCGCGCCAGATGGTCGATCAGCGCGCCAAAGTTCAGCGGGTTCATGCCCCGCCAGCCGTGATGCAAAAACACGATGGGCGCCTCGCCCTGCAACGCGGGCTGCGCGGGCAGGAACACATAGACCCGCTGCGCGCCCTCGCCCAGCGTGATCACATCGACGGCGGCATGGGTGTGACGCTGCTCCAGCGCGGCGGGGCCGAACTGCGCTTCCATGTCACGGTCTGCCGGCGCAGGCGTTTGCGCACAACCACGGCCCGGGAGCAGCGTCAATGTCAGCGAAGTCAGCGAAAACAGGAACAAGGATAAAAACAGCCGCAGGGAAATCATCATGAAGGCATCCTGAATCCAGGAAGGGTTTACTCCCGTGTTGCCGGGGCCGGTATTTTAGCCGCTACCGCAGAGGCCGAGACCAGCTGCACCGGCTCCGGCGCAGGCGACAGCCAGGCCAGCAGGGGCGCAGCGAGCAGGCTGCCGCCCTCGTCGGACATGTGAATGCCATCGGTGGCACGCAGCCGTGTCACGCCTGCGCCTTTTTCATTTTTCGCGTATTCGCGGTAATGCCCCGCCGCATCGCCCAGCCATGCCGCGCTGCTCCACCAGAGGGCACGCGGGTTCTGGCTGACGGTCTGGTATGCGATGCGGTTGATCAGATCGATGCGCGCGTTGTACTGCGCGCTGCGCATCGGCGGCAGGCCGATCCATATGACCTGCGCGCCATGCTGCGTGAGCAGGTCAACAAAATGGCGCAGCCGCGTTTCATACACATGGATCCAGTCATCCGTGCCAAACGTCATCACGCGGCCATTCTCAACGAACCCCTGGCCATCGTTCGCGCCGATGGCGACGATAATCACATCGGGCTGCTGCCCGCCCAGCATCAGCCCATACTGCGTCATCCAGTTGAACACTTCGGGGCGGCTTAAGCCCGTGCCGGAACGGAACGCGCGCACGGGCGCGAGCGTCTTGTGCGCGGCCATGCCATCGAGCAGATTGCCGCTCAAGCCCACGGCCATCATGGAATCGCCCACCAGCGCAACCACGCGCTGCTGGCCGGAGACCAGGGGCGGCAACGGCGGCAACGGAGTTTTCGTGGGCAGCACAACGTGGGATAACGATGCCGCTGTATCACCGGGCACGGCGGGCGCGCTGGCTGCGCTGGCTGCACTGGCTGCGCCAGGCAGCGCAGGCGGCGCAACGGCCACTGACGACGCAGCGACAGCCGGGGCGGATGCGGCAGCCACAACGGCGGACGCGGGCGCTGCCGGGGTATCCAGCCGCTCCAGCGCGGCCAGCGTGCGGGTGCGCACCGGCTCGATGCCCAGCGGCTGCAATGCGTCATGCACGCTCGTGGCCATGGGCAGCACGATATCGCGCCACGTGCCAATCGGCAGATTCCGCGCCCAGGTCAGCAGCCCGCCCGATTCCAGCGGCACGATCACGATCACGAACGCCAGCATCAACCCGGCCAGCTGCCACACCGAGCTGGTCAGGCGCAGGCCTGGGCGGCGGCGGGGACGGCGGCGGATACGGATACGCTCACGGTCACGGTAATGGGTGCGGGTCTGTGGGGTGCTCATCGTTCAGTTCAGAACTGGAAATAGATGAAAGGCGCCACACCGCTGGGCCCCAGCGCTTCGATCACAAAGATCGCGCAGGCGAACAATGCGCCGCGCAGCGGAAACACCCAGCGGGAAAATTCGCGCTCCAGCGCACGGCCCCAGCGCAGCGGCATATATTGCCCGACCAGCCCGGCGGCCAGCGCCAGCACCGTCGTTGTGCTGGCAAGCGTCAGCGGGCCACCCGCGCCCAACCGCTGGAACACGGTCAGCGCCATGTCCAGCGACGGCGAGCGGAAGAAAATCCACGCCACGCAAACGGCATGAAACAGCAGCAGGCGGCTCACCCAGCGCCAGGCAGTCGTGCTGCGCCAGCGCGCCAGCCAGGGCAGCGCGGCCCACAGCCGGTGCACGATCAGGTAAAACCCGTGCAGCCCGCCCCAGATCACGAACGTCCACGCCGCGCCGTGCCACAGGCCGCCCAGCAGCATCGTCACCATCAGGTTCAGCAAGGTGCGCAGACCGCCGCGCCTCGATCCGCCCAGCGGAATATACAGATAATCGCGCAGCCAGCTCGACAGTGAAATATGCCAGCGTCGCCAGAAGTCCTGCGGATCGGTGGCGATATAGGGGCGGTCGAAGTTGGCGGGAAACTTGTAGCCGAGCAGCAGGGCGCAGCCGATGGCAATGTCGGTATAGCCGGAAAAGTCGCAGTAAATCTGCACGGCGTAGCCATAGGTCGCCAGCAGCATATCCGGCCCGCTGGCCAGCGATGGCGCGGCGAAGGTGGGGTCCACCAGCGCCACGGCCAGCTGGTTGGAAATCAGCACTTTCTTGACCAGCCCGGTGACGATCAGCATCAGCCCACGGTTCACGAAAATCGCGCGGGGATTGCGCGGCACGGCCAGTTGCGGCATGAAGTTCGATGCGCGCAAAATCGGCCCAGCGATCAGTTGCGGGAAAAACGCCACGTACAGCAGCGCATCATGGATTTTCACGGGTTGCTGCAAGCGTTTTTTGTAAACGTCGGCCAGCAGGGAAATGGCGTGAAAGACGAAGAACGAAATCCCCAGCGGCAGCACGGGGTTATTGAATGACACCTCCGGCGTCTGGCGGCCCATATAGCGCCAGGCTTCAAGAAAGTTTTGCAGCAGAAAGCCAGTGTATTTGTAATAAACCAGTGTGGCCAGGCACCCCATGACGCCCAGGGCCAGCCAGAGCCTGCGCGCACGCAGCGACGCGCTGCGCTGGATGCGTTGCGCAAGCAGCCCGGCGAACAGTGAGATGCCGAACAGCAGCGGCACATAGGCCCAGTTCCAGAAGCCATAGAACACATAGCTGGCCAGCAGCAGGAACGCCTTGTGCCGGGCGGGCCAGCTCGCGAGCAGCCAGGCCACGCACAGCGTCAGCAGGAAGAACAGCGCGAATTCGACGGTGGGAAATAGCATGAAATGGATACGCCAGCCGAAGCGAAAACCAGTCGTGCGCCGCACGTGGCGGCGGAATGCCCAACACCAGACTACCCGAACTTTAAACCGGTTTCACGTACCGTGAAGCGGCGACCCTGCTCATGTCGCCGCAATCACCCCGGCAGCGCTGAAAACGTCAGATCGACACGCCGGTTTTTCGTGCGCCCGCTGGCCGTGTCGTTGCTGGCAATGGGCGCAGCGTCGCCCTTGCCCATGACCGTGATGCGGTCGGCGCGCATCCCCGAGGACGTCAGAATGTTCATCACCGCAATCGCGCGTGCGCCGGAAAGCGTCTGGTTCCGGTGGATGATCGCGCGCTTGTCCAGCTGGGTGTCATCCGTATGCCCCGTCACCGTGACGGAAACCGGCAGCGCCGCCGCCTGCTGCCCGGCGATCGCCACCAGCGGCGCAATCGCGGTATTCACGCTCGCCTCGCCAGGCGCGAACATGTCGGAAAAGCGTAACGTCAGCGAAGTATGGTCAGGGGATTCCAGCAGGCTCAGCGTGCCCGCCGCAATCCAGGCGCGCAGGCGGCTGTTCATGCTGCTGGACAGCACATCAATGGGCAGCTGCGCCCCAGCCTGCGGCTGATGCGCCGCCTGATACCGGTAAACGCCATATCCGCCCGCCAGCCCTGCCAGCACAATGGCCGCGAAGGCCACGCCCAGCCAGCGGAAACGGTGCCTGTGCTCCAGCCGCGTGGCCAGCTCCCCAGGGCTGGTTTGCCAGGGCGGAATGGGCGCAGGGCGAAATTCAGGCACACGCCGGGACGTGGAGGGCCGGCTGGCAAGCAGCCATTGCCGGATCTTGTCGCGCACTTCCTGAAGGCGTTTTTCGCCCCCGGATTCATACCGGTAACGCCCCTGGAAACCGCGCTCCAGAATGGCCAGGCACACTTCGAGCACCTCCTTGCCATACGGATCGCTCCAGGCCTTGTCGATGATCCGGTAGAAGCGGTCGCCGCCCTGCCGGTCATAGCCAAACGTCGTGGCCAGCCCCTGGATACTCCAGTCGATGTTCGCCGTGCGCTCGCGCCCCCAGGCCGTGCGCAGCACGGCTTCGTCCAGCGCTGAACACAGGCAGTAGCGGGCATCGTCAACATGCTCGTGGTTCAGTTTCAGCTCGTCGCAGACCTTGCCAAACAGCTTGAGCTCCTGCTCCAGCCACTGGCGGCACAGCATAACGGCCTGCGCATCCAGCGCGGCAGGCATGCTGGCCAGCGCATCGAGCAGCGGCCTGGCCGCTTCCAGCAGCGGGCTGGCGGACTGCCGTGCCGCGTCGACGCGCGCGCTCAGCGACGGCGATACGAATGCCGGCGCTGGCGCGTTTTTGGGCACAACCTTTTCCATGACAACCTCACCTCCCTACCTACACATCATTCCAGCCTAGTGTGCCGCAGGCTTCGCAGGCGGCGCGCCAGGCGGCAGGCCCGGTGGCGGCCCGGTATCAGGAATGCTGACCATGGCCATGGAACTCGGGCATTTGAAGGTCTTCAGCAGATCGCTCGTCAACGGGTTGGGCAAACTGCCCGCGCTGGCAATATCGAGCACCGCCTTGCGCGCACCCTTGTCAAAATCCAGCTCCACGCGCGTATGCCCTGCCTCGGCGGTGCTGCTGATGCGCCCTTTCTGGAGCAGACGCATCAGCGCCCACGGCCCATCCGTGGCAATCGTCGAAGTTTCAGGCCGGATACCCGGGCTGGCGCTGATTTCGGCATGCACCCCGCCGCGCGGCCCTGGCCACATCACCGTGATCGGCGTCACGGGGCCGTGCTGATACTGTATCAGCTGGCCGTCGATATCCATCGACAGAGTGCTGATCGTCGGATCGAGCGCCTGCACGCGCAGCGCAGCCTTCCACGACATCTGTTTCTGGCCGGCGGCCGTGAAGAAAATATCGCGGATCGCCCTGGCGTGCTGGAACGGCTCCAGGTCCGGCCCCTGCACAGGTTCGGTGGCGCCTGGCAAGGTGCGGTAACGCCACGGGTTGGCGGTGGTATCGACGAACGGCGCCAGTGTTTTCGTGAAGAAGTCGTCAATAACGCCGCCTTCGGCAAACATGCGCGTGAAGTCGTCGATGCCGATATCGTGCGTGCTATCCGGCGCAAACGGATAGTTGCCTTCGATCGTCACCCGGCAGGTTTCGCCCACCACGGCCTGCATCTGGCGCGACAGCAGCTGCCCGATGCCCTGGTTCACCTCGATCGACCCCAGCGAAGCCAGTTGCTGCAATACGGCCTGGAAAGGCGCGGGCATGGTCGTCGCGGCCATCTTCAGCTTGGCCGCCGCATCGCTGGTGGGTGGCATGCTGTTATTCGACAGCGCGTTGTCGGCAATGCTCAGCGCGGTGTAGTAATCGCTGAGCAGGCTCGTGATGCCATCCAGGCTGGTTTTGCCTGCCGCCATCACCACGGGCGCCGAGCCACCCGAGGACGATGCAGCGCGGCCATCCGTGCTGCCCGTGACAACCTCCCGCAATGCCGCGAAGTGGCTGTCCACAAGATCGCGTTCGAGCTGCTCGGACGGGCGCAGGCTGATCACCTTGTCCACATTGGCCGCCTGGCGGCCCGCGAACCGCTGCAACAGCGATGAATCGGGCGTGGCCACCGGCACGCTCAGCGTCGTTTCATGCACCGCGGCGCGCGCAAGACGCGTCAGCGGAGAATCCGGCGAAGCCAGCGCGCGCAAGGTCTGAAGGTTGAACGCCAGGCTCGTGCCGCCCACCACGCGGATATCGCCCAGGAACGCATCCCATTGCTGCGCGTATTCCGTCAGGTAATCGCGGCGGATGGCTGCGGTCAGAGCATTGTCCTTTCCGGTGGCATCGCCCGCGGAGTCAGCAGTTTTTTTTTGCCAGCCTCCCTGGTATCCCATCACCCAGTCATCGTCTTCATGCGCTATCTGCACGAACTCGGCGAGCCGTTTATCGAACACGTTGTGATAGCCATCAAACGTGAAGATGCCAGGGATGCCGCGCGACACGGGCTGACCGCTGGCGCGCGTGAAGATCGTGCCCGCCTGCGGGCCTACTGCGCGCACCAGCGTGAACTCGTCAGGCGCGTCCTTGAGCATTTCGGCCTTGGCCCGTTCGTACAGGCGGTCGGTTGCGTCGCTGCTGTCAAGGAACGTGCGCGCCTGCTGGATCAGCGCATCGTTGCGGATCAGCGGCGACTGCACAACCCGGCTGCCCGAGAACAGCTGCGCCACATGGCTGGTCATGTTCGCCTGCCCGCCAAAAACCGCTGCGCCGCCGTTGTTGCTCCAGTCATTGAGCACCCAGTCTTTCACATCTGCGGCGTTGAACCGTGTCTTGTCGTACATCATCAGATACACGCGCAGCGCATCGTAGGTGGACTTGGGGTTCTTGTCGGCGAGGCCCTGCGAGATGACGTCCTCCATATGGTGCACGATCTGCGGCACCAGCAGGTTGTCCTCCAGCGTGTAATACACATGCCGGCTGGGCTTCACGATGTCTGGCGCGGTATACAACCCATACCGGAACGTGCTGGAAGGATGGTCCAGATTCAGGTTGGGATAGGCAGGCAATGCCCATGCGTCATCCAGCACGCTGGGCAGGGCATCAGGTTTGGGATTGCTGTAGAACTGCGTGACGCGGGTCATCAGCTTCTGCGCCTTCTGGCTCACCGCATCGAGATAATCGCTGTTATTGCCAAAGCTCACGCGCAGGCCAACGGCCAGCCACAGGAACAGGATCAGCGCCAGCGCATGGCCCACGAGCTGGATCAGGCGGGAACGGTATTCCCAGCGCAGATTGGGGCTGACCAGGTTCGCCGCCGGGAACACGATGCGCGTGAACAGGTTGTGCAGGAAGAAGCCCTGGCCGCCCAGCGTTGGCGCGAACGACTCGCTGGTTCTTTGCACCTGCACCAGCCGTTGCAGCGCCGTGGTGCGTTCCACCGCGGCGGTTTTTCCGGTTTGCTCGGCGCTGGTGAAATACACGCCGCGCAGCGTGGCATACCGTTGCGTGTCGTCATAGCGGGAATCGGGAAACACGCGCTCAAGCAAGGTCAGCAACGCGGGCGACAGCGCGGCGAACTCTTCGGGCAAGGCCTCCAGCAGCCGCCTGCGCGCCGTGTCGTGCTCGTCCTGCAAACGGGTGTTTACGCCGTTGCGGATCCGGTTGGTCAGCAGCGCCATTTCCGTGGCGCACTGGGCATGCAGCCCTTCGCGGGTAATCACTTCCTTGCCAAATGGCAACGTGAAGCCCCATTCCTGCGCACGGCCTTCGGCGGTCAGCGAACCGAAATATTCGGTGAACCCGGTCAGCTGGTCCGCTTTCGTAATCATCAGATACACCGGAAACCGCACGCCCAGCGTTTCACGCAACTCGGCCAGACGCAGGCGCAGCGCCGCAGCCTCGGCGCTTTGCGCCTGTTCGTTGCTGCTGGACAGCGAGTCCATATCCACCATCAGCAGCACACCGTTCACAGGCATCCGGGGCCGGTTGCGGCGCAGCACATCGAGAAAGCCCAGCCATTCGGCGCGATCCAGATCCTTGCGCGCGGGCCGGTTGTCACTGGTTGCGGCGGGCGCAGCCGTTCTGGCGGAGGCAGGCGAAGCCGCCGCCA
>Ga0209738_10000071_pt1 | contig 22893 bp, 28 predicted proteins | sample TergutNc150P5_FD_187289 | JGI IMG/M metagenome (GOLD analysis project Ga0209738, IMG submission 187289) | Nasutitermes corniger P5 segment gut microbial community from laboratory colony in Florida, USA - Nc150 P5 (SPAdes) (version 2) | ecosystem: Host-associated > Arthropoda: Insects >...
GCTATAAGAGCGCGCACGCGTGTTAACACGGTTGATAACGATAAATTCCTGTTTTGAATCAATACATTGCACGTGTGCCCCGTGGGCGATATCCGACTGTTCTGGGTGTTATGGGTATCTGCTGGAGCGTGGATGATATCCGACTAGGTGTGGGTGATATCCGACTATTCACAGAGATTAACGATCTTCGTGTTCAATACATTTGCTCATAAAGGTAACAATTGTTCATGCATTTATTTATTGTTAACTTGAATTTTTGAATCTAAAGACCATAATTATTATATCCGAAAGATTGAATGTTTGTTGTTCCGTCAAGAACGGTGAGGACTGACATGTTGGGTTTCATTGCAATGGCGCAGCAATGCGCACCAGTGGTTGATACACGGACGATGGCTGCGCTTGTTCGCGTCGAGTCGAGCTTCAATCCTTTTGCTATCGGTGTGGTGAACGGTGTGCTCAAAAGGCAGCCTCGCAGCCTGCAAGAGGCCGTTTCGACTGCGCAGTTTCTTGAGGCGCAGGGCTACAACTACTCGGTTGGACTGGCCCAGGTAAATCGTTCAAACTTCCGTCGATACGGACTTTCCATTGAGACGGCATTCCAGCCGTGCCTGAACCTTTCTGCCGGTTCACGCATCCTGGCAGATTGCTTTACATCTGCCCGTGGCCGGTTTCCTTCCGATCAGCACGCGTTGCGGGCAGCATTGTCCTGCTACTACTCGGGCAACTATACAACGGGTTTCAGACAAGGGTATGTCCAGCGTGTGGTGAATAGTGCGGGAGTGTCTGAAGTGCCTCCAATTCCTGTTGTTCCTGCTGTTTTGCGGGCAGGGCAGCCACTGCTTAATGCCTCAGGGAAATCAGCAAGGCCCGCAGGGAAACCTGCCAGGGGGAGGGTTCAGACGCTTGATGAAGGGTTGGACGGGCAGGGAACCGCCGTTGTTTTTTAGGGTAAGGTCAAATTATTATAATCAAAATTTTGATAAATAAATTTGATTTTTATTCTATGGGTTTTGTGATTTAATCACGGAAACATTTATTTTAGGAGGTGATGGCATGAAGAATGTAAAAATAGGAATAATTTGCAAAAGATTGCTTGATGTTATAGCGATTGTTATATTAACAGCACTTGGTTTTGCTAATCCAGCATTTGCCCAGCTTTCACAGGCGACAACTGTTCTGAACAACGTGCAGAGCGTACTGACGGGGCTTGGAATTGTGGTGGTTACCATCGCGATTTTATGGGCCGGATTCAAGATGATATTCCAGCATCACCAATGGAAAGAAATTGCCCATATAGTTATTGGGGCAATTCTTATCGGGGGCGCATCTGCAATTGCCGGATGGTTGATTTCCTGATTATTAATTCTCCTCCAACTACGAATATTGTGGCACAGGAATTTTATTATGGAAGACTTGCGCGATCCGATTTTCAAGGGCTGTACGCGCCCCGCGATGAAAATGGGTGTACCGCTGACGCCGCTGGTGGCGGTGGTGGGCCTGGCGCTGCTGCTGTCGCTCTGGGGAATTTACATCGTCGGGGGCCTTGCGCCTGTGGTGGTTCTTGCCGTGGTGATTCCCGTCATCATGACGATGCGCGGAATCACGCGACAGGATGACCAGCGTCTTGCGCAGATGATCCTGTTTGCACAGATGCGCTCGACCAATGGCTCGCACCAGAACTGGGGTGTCATGTCGTATGCCCCGGTTCGTTACAAGAAAAGGTAAGGCATGAGCACGAATCCTTCCCCGCGCCTGGATAACGTTCTGCGCCTCAACGAGATGGTGCGTCACGAGGTGCCGGTCGCTGACTATATCCCGTACTCAACGCACTTCACGCCGGAGATCATCCGCACGCGAAACGGTGAGTATCTGCGCATCTGGAAAGTGGGCGGTATCAGTTTCGAGGCGGCTGACCCTGCCGATATTCTGGTGCGCCACAACGGCTTCAACCAGTTCGTGCGCAGCATCGCAGGGGGCAACTTCTCGCTGTGGACGCACAAGCTGCGCCGCCGTGTCAGTGACGACCTGCACGGGAAGTATGACAACGCGTTCTGTCGTGACCTGAACGAGCGGTACACGAAGAGCTTCAACGGCTACCGGATGATGGCCAACGAGCTGTACCTGACCATCATCTACAAACCGGCGCGCAGCAAGGCAGCCTCGCTCGCAAAGGGCACGGCCAATGCGCTCAGGAAGCTCACCGGGCTGGCGCAGGGAGCCAGTCTGGATATGGAACAGATCCGGCTGGAACAGGAAGATGCCATTGCAGCGCTTAATGATGCTGCGTACCAGGTCGAACAGAGCCTGAAGAAGTACGAACTCGAACGCCTTGGGGTGTATGAACGCGACTGGGTGAAGTTCTCGAAGGCGCTGGAATTTCTGGGCTACCTGGTCAATGGCATATGGGAGCCGCAGCCGCTGCGCGATGCGCCGATCAACGAAACGTTGCCAGTCTCGCGCCTGTTCTTTGGCCGGGAACGCTTTGAGGTGCGTACCCCGACGCAGACACGCTACGGCGCGATGGTGGACTTCAAGGACTACCCGGAGTTCTCCGAGCCGGGCATCCTGAACCCGATCCTGTTTGATGATTACGAGTACATCGAAACGCAGTCGTTCACGATCATGAACAAGGCCGACGCGAAAGCGGCGCTCACCCGGCAGCGCAACCAGCTGGTGGCTGCCGAGGATGCCGGTACTGGCCAGATTGTGGCGATGGACGAGGCGATGAACCAGCTCATCAATGGCACGTTCGTGATGGGCCAGTATCACTTCTCGCTGGCCATTTTTGGTGAGAACGGTGAGGAAGTCAGCCGCAATGTGGCCAAGGCGCGTGCAGCGCTTCAGGATCAGGGCTTCCAGACGGCGCTGGTCGATGTTGTGCCTGCCTTTGCGTGGTTTGCGCAGCTTCCCGCGAACTGGCGCTTCCGGGTACGCGAAGCGTCGATCTCGTCGCGCAACTTCTGCGGGCTGTCGAGCTTTCACAACTTCATGACGGGAAAACGGGAAAACAATCCGTGGGGTGACGCGGTAACGATCCTGAAGACGCCCAGTGGCCAGCCCTTTTACTTCAACTTCCATGCCACACCCGAGGAAGAGAACAGCGAGGACAGGAAAGCGCCGGGCAACACGATGATTATCGGCGAGACCGGCGCGGGCAAGACGGTGCTGGAGCTGTTCCTGCTCGCGCAGGCCACGAAGTTTGGCCTGACGACTGTGCTGTTTGACAAGGACAGGGGCGGGGAGATTGCCGTGCGCGCGATGGGTGGCAAGTACTTCTCGTTCAAGCGCGGTGAGGCCACGGGCCTGAATCCGTTCTCGCTTGACCCGACGCCGCGCAACCTGCTGTTCTGGGAGAGTCTGGTCAAGAAGCTGGTGGACGGCGGCGGGCCGCTGACGGCCACGGAAGAGCAGCATATTTCCCATGCAGTGCGTGCTGTTGCCGGTATGCCGAAGGAAATACGGCGACTGAGCGCGGTCAGGCAAAACCTGCCCACGGGCAGCGAGAACAGCCTGAACCTGCGCCTGTCGAAGTGGTGTCGCCCCAACCGTCTGGGCTGGTTGCTGGATAACCCGGTGGATGAAATTGATCTGACCACGCACTCGCTGTACGGCTTTGACGATACGGAATTTCTGGACGATAAGGAGCTGTGCATTCCGGTGACGATGTACCTGCTGTACCGCACGGAAGAGATGATCGACGGTCGGCGGTTCTGTTACGTGATGGCGGAGTTCTGGAAGCGTTTGACCGATGAGGTTTTCTCGGACTTTGCGAAAAACAAGCAGAAGACCATCCGAAAGCAGAACGGCTTTGGCGTGTTTGACACGCAGTCGCCAGCGGACACGCTGGAGCATCCGATTGCCAGAACGATGGTCGAGCAGTCGGTGACGCTGGTTTTCCTGCCCAATCCGCGCGCCGATCATGGTGACTATGTGGACGGATTCAAGGTCACGGAGGCCGAGTTCGACATCATCAGGAATCTGGGCGAGTCCAGCAGGCTGTTTCTGGTCAAGCAGGGCCACCAGTCGGCCATTGCGCGGCTCGATCTGGGCGGTGGGCTGTTTGACGATGTGCTCGATGTGCTCTCCGGCTCGACGGACAACGTGGAGCTGCTCGATCAGGTGCGCGCCGAGGTGGGTGACGATCCCGCCGCGTGGCTTCCGGTGTTTCATGAGCGCATCGCGTATCGCAAGAGTGTTGGCCGTGAAAGAAAGACGGCCTGAAGGGCAGGGGAGTGCGAGTCATGGTTTTCCTGATGCGTTTTCCGGTGTTCACGGGAATTCTGGTCTGGGCGGTTGTGCTGCTTGCCGGATTTCTCGTGCTCAGCAGGTATGAGGCCAGGGTGATGAAGGGCGCGGCGGATCGCACCGGGTCGGGCTGTCGCAGCAGGGATGGCCAGCAGTCGGCATGGGCCTGCCGGAATCATGTGTATCGTCCGCGCCGATTTGGCCGGTGAGTTTGTCAACCTGAACAGGGTGAAAGAATGATTTTCATTTTCCCTTTTCGATGGATCATAACGTCCGAGGGAGTCTTGACCGGGATCATTGGATTCTTTGTTGTCATTGGACTTTCCATGATTTATAACCCGTTTCCTCCAACGTCAGTCCAAGAGTATGTCAATGGCTTACCCGAAGTGAGGCGGTTGGTAATCAAGGATTGTGCTCTGAAGAGGGTCAAGTGGAAAAAGCAGGACTGCGAGAATGCGCTGCGCGCGGAAGAGATCGTCAAGGGTAAACGAGGCAGGAAGGAGAAATGAGATGAAGATGCAATCTGTTCTGGTTCTGGCGGTAGCAGCGGTGGCAACGTCGGTAATGCTGGCTGGTTGCGGCAAGAAAGTGACGGCTGTTCCATTCCTTGATCGTGTTGTGCTGGTTGATGAATTTATCAATCAGCCGGATTTGCGCAAACGTGTAATTGCGTTTTGCTTGCAGGATGTGCAGACAAAATTTTCTGATGCTAACTGTCTGAATGCAATGCATGCAGATGATATGGCGCGCGCAAAAAGTACCTACAGGGCGAGCGATCATCTAAAACCCTTGACGGGGTTTAAGTTTGGACAACCATATTCGCCAGATTCCGTTCAAAGAAAAGGAAATTAACATGGGAAACGGCATATTCCAGTATCTTGGTAAGGCGATCACTGATGCAATGAATACGTATGTAAATACGACTTCATCAGCGATGTCCAGCGCGATTGTTCCTGTTGTCACAGTTGCCGTGACGATTTGGGTTCTGTTGTATGGGTGGGCCACGATTCGTGGCGCGATACAGGAGCCTATCAACGAGTTCGCGTTCAAGGCCGTCAAGATTTCGTTGATTCTGGGTATTGCACTGGCCGCTGGCACATACCAGAGTTACGTCATTAATACGGTGAACGGCGTCACAAACGGTCTTGTCAGTATTGTTGCACCAAGCGGAACAACGAACGTCTATAGCGGTCTGGACCAGCTTAATCAGCAGGGGTTTGATCTGGTGCAGAAATATTGGGAGCGCGGTTCAAGCAAGTTACCTTTTGACGGATGGGGTGATTGCATTGCTGCGTTGATCGCAGGTGCGTGTAGTGCCATCCTGCTTTTCATCATGGGGGGCTACATCATCCTAGCTCAGGTAGCCATTGATCTGATTCTCGCGCTTGGCCCGCCTTTCATTGCCTGTCTGGCGTTTCCGCCTGTGGCCAGATTTTTTGATTCGTGGCTGAGCAAGATCGTTAATTATGTACTGCTCATGGTTCTGATGGCTGCAATTTCTGGTTTTGTAATGAGAGTTTTTGGTAGCTATCTTACACAAATTGACGGTGCACTGAGTGGCGCAAATCAGATTGGTGAGGTTTTCAGTCTGCTCGTTTTTTGTGGCGCAATAGTTGTTGTCACATTGCAGGCACCGCAGATAGCGGCAGGTCTCGGTGGGGGTGCTTCCCTGTCAGGCATGGGTGCAGGAAGGGCTGCTGTGGCTGGAGCCGTCAGTGGGTACGCTGCCGGAAAGGTGGCCACTGCGAAAGGATTATCGGCAGTGAGCAGCAGCATGAAAGGTAGTGGTGGTTCCGTGCAGAACACCAGTGGCAGTTCAGGGGAAGGCCAAGGTTCCAGCCGGGTTCCTGCCTATCAGCAGGCCACACAAAAGTGGCTTTCAGGTCGCAAGTAAAGGAGAAATACATGAAACCAGTCAAACGTTATGTTCTGGGTGTACTGGTAGCCCTTCCGTTCTGGGGCACTGCACAGGCACAACTCGCAGTTTTTGACGCATCCACCTTTCAGCAGTCCGTGATGCAGGTGATGGCGTGGTCGAAACAGGCTGCGCAGATGGCTTCGCAGATACAGCAACTGCAATCGCAGTACAACGCACTTACGGGAAACCGGGGGTTTGCCGCCATCTTCAATAATCCTGCGTTGCAGAATTATCTGCCTGCGAACTGGCAGCAGGTATACACGTCGATCCAGTCTGGTGGTTATCAGGGCCTGACGAGCGCAGCGCAGGCGCTTCGGTCGGCTTCCACACTGTATAACTGTCAGACTCAGACGGGTAGTGGATGGACATCAACGGATACGAACGTTTGTAATCGCTCACTGAGCAAGTCGTACCAAGACAAGGCGTTTGTACAGCAGGCGTATCAGGATGCGCTGGACCGCACCACGCAGATACAGAACCTGATCCAGCAGATCAGCGTGACGCAGGATCCAAAGAGCATCGCGGAACTCCAGGCGCGGATCGCGGGCGAACAGGCGGCTATCAATAATGAGCAAACCAAACTGGAACTGTTCAAGCATGCAACAGAAATCGAGAACAAGTTGATCCAGCAGCAGATGCACGAGGACGACATGTTGAGAGCTTCGTCGAAAATTCGTGCATCGGACAACTTGACGCCCGTAACGTTTAACTGAAGGCGCGAACTTGGGGTCGCATGGCTGCGGCCTTCTTTTTCCGCCATGAAATCGCAAATATTTAAATTTTTGTTCACAAATATTCATTTTTATTGGATCGGTGACTTCATGAAATTCCTGCCAAAAAGGAACATAGCCAATACGGCAACTGACAAGCCAATGGCGACGGATAGTCCGGGCGGCTACTACAACCGTGCGCGTGACTTCGAGACAGTTCTTGAGGATGTACGCGCGAAGTCAGAAAAGCGTGCGTGGTTTGTCGCAAAGCTCATGTGCGCGCTTGCGTGTCTGGCCATCATTGCGGTGGCCTCGCTTGCGCCGTTCTACAAGCTCGTGCCGCTCGTGTTCACGGTGGACAAGAACACGGGCGAAGCCCAGATGGTCGATGTGCTCGATGCGAAGCACGTGAACACGTCCGAACTCGAAGACAAGCATTACGTCGAGGATTACGTGCGCCATCGTGAGCAGTACCTGTATCCGCTGCTCCAGATTGATTACGACACGGTGCGCAACATGAGCGATGACGCGGTGAAGACGGCCTACAGCGCACAGTTCCAGGGGCCTGACGCACTGGACAAGTCGCTGGGCGAGCACACGATCAGGACGATCAAAAACCTGGTGACGATCCTGCCGCCCAGCGACAGGGGGGTGGCGATCGTGAGTTTTGACCGCATCACGCAAAGCCAGAATACGCCGCCTGCGGAGCCGGAGCATTTCGTGGTGACGATGAACTACAAGTACAAGCCCAACATGTTCACGCGCGAGGATATTGCCATCAACAATCCGAAGGGGTTCAAGGTCACGGCCTACCGGCGCGATCTGGCCGGGCGTGGCGGAAACCTGTTCGGTACAGGCGCGCCGGGCGCTGCGGCAGGAGCCGCAGCAGCACCGGCACCAGCGCCAGCATCCGCAGTGCCGCCCGCAGTGGTCCAGCAGGAAGTGCTGCCTGCGGGCACCACGCCCCGCGTGCCACCGATCCTGCCCGCAGGCGGCAGTCCTTCTGCGCTGGCCAGCGGCCAGTAAGAGAGGTCAATCATGACAGGAAAGATCATCCACATTGCCGTGCTCGCGCTGCTGGCTGCATCGTCCATCGGGCAGGCCATGGCGTATGACGTACCAGGCTATTCCCGTGACTCGCGCGTGCGCGAAGTCACCTATGACCCCAACCAGGTGGTGCGGCTGTACCTGCAACGCGGGTTCTCAACGCACGTCGTGCTGGGGGCCGACGAACAGATTCTCGTGGCCGCGCCGGGCGACAGCGCGAACTGGATCGTGATTGCGCGCAAGGGAGATCACGACATCTACATCAAGCCCAAGGCCAGCGCGATGCCCTCGAACCTGAACGTGCAAACGAACCGGCGCTCGTATGCGTTTGACCTGCTGCTGGGCAGCAACAAGATGTTCCTCGTGCGCTTCCGGTACGACGGCGCAAACGACACGGACGGGCAGGGCCAGTCGCTGGTGTCCGGGCGGCTGGCGCAGAAGGCGCTGCCGCGCAACTTCAGGTATTCGATGCAGGTCATGCGCCACAGCGACATGATCGCGCCCAAACGCATGTATGACGACGGGCGCTTCACGTACATCACGATTCCGGGCAACCGTGAGATGCCAGCGGTGTTCCGGGTGGCCGATGACAAAACGGAAAGCCTGACGAACTCGCACATGGAGTGCAGCAACCTTGCGCGCCAGTGCAGCGACACGATCGTGGTGCACGAGGTGGCCAAACGGTTTGTGCTGCGCCTGGGCAATGAGGTGGTCGGGCTGTGGAATGACGCTTACGACCCGGATGGCGTACCGCCGGAGGATGGCATGGTGGCCGGTAACGGCTCGCTGCGCCGGGTTGTCAGGGGGGCCGAATAATGGAAAACAACAGCATCGGGAACAACACCCAGCCGCCCGAGGGCGACCGTGGCCTGCCGGAGGTGAACCGTGGGCGCGGGCACGGCAAGGGGTTTATGTACCTGTTTGTGGTCGCGGCAGTCATTGCCGGGGCGAGTGTCTGGGGCTTCATGCGGGCGCGATCCGCCACGCATGAAGCGCTTCAGCCGAGCCAGAGAACGCAACAGCAGCAGCAGGCCAACAACAGTGCGCAGGGCGGGCGGGTTTTTGATGTACCTGTGCCTGCGCCGGTGGCCGCATCGGCCCCGGAGGGCGCTTCTGCGCCGGTGGGGCTGGTGCCACCACTGATGCCCCAGCAACAGGCGGATGGCATGAGGGGCGGGCAGATTTCACCGCGCGAGGCGGGCTACAACTCGTCGCTGATAGCCGGTGAGGGGTCGTTCGGGCAGGACGGAGGCGATGGCCTGGGTGGCGCGCCAGGGGGCGCTGCGCAGGGCGCAACACCGGCGACAACCGGCCCGCTGGCCAGTGCGCTGAGCGCGACACGAACGGCCACCTCGCAGGCCAGCGTGCTGGCGCACCGGCAGTTTCTGGTGCCCAAGGGCACGCAGATCTCGTGTGACCTGAAAACCGCACTGAACTCGGACGTGCCCGGCATGACCTCATGCGTGCTGACGACCAATGTGTATTCGGACGACGGCACGACCCTGCTGCTTGAGCGCGGCTCGGAGGCCACAGGCGAATATAGGTCGGATGTGCGGCAGGGGCAGAAACGTCTGTTCGTGCTCTGGGATCGCATCCGCACGCCTGCGGGCGTGGTGGTGAACCTGGACAGTCCGGGTACGGACGCGCTGGGGCGCTCGGGCCTCACGGGGTACGTGGACAACCACTGGGTGGAGCGCCTGGGCGCAGCGTTCCTGCTGAGCATCATCCAGGACGCCATTGGTTACGAGACGGCGAAGGCCCAGCGGGGCGCGCAGGGCACGGTGTACTTCCAGAACACGGCGAGCACGGGCGACCAGATGGGGTCGAAGATTCTGGACAACACGATCAACATTCCGCCGACGATCTCGAAGAACCAGGGCGAGCGCATCAACATTTTCGTGGCACGTGATCTGGACTTCAGCCAGATTTACGACATCGTGCCGAAGTCATAAGGGTGGGGCAATGGATATGACCGACCTTGTGCATGTGCTGGCCGAAGATGCCTCCGTGCTGCACCATATGAAGCCGCTGGAGCCGTTCCTGCGCCGTGACGACGTGACGGACATTTTCGTCAATGAGCCGGGGCAGGTGATTCTTGACACCAGCAACGGGGTGGAGCGCTGCCAGCTGCAGGAGATGAGCTACGACAGGCTCTACGAGCTGGCCCGTGCGATAGCGACGTTCACGCACCAGCAGATAGAACAGTCCACGCCGATTCTCTCGGCGATGCTGCCTCGCGGGGAGCGCATCCAGATTGTGGTGCCGCCTGCGGTGCCCAACGGGACGGTATCGCTGACGATCCGCATTCCGAAGCAGGAAATTTTCACGATGGAGCAGTACGTGCGAAGCGGGCTGTTCAGTGAGGTGCGGTGGATTGCGCCAAAGGGGGCAGGCGCGGAGCAGGATCCGACGGGCCGTGACGACCGGGCGCTGCTGGAGCTGCTGGGCCAGGCGAAGTACGACGCGTTTTTCATCCAGGCCGTGCGCTCGCGCAAGAACATCGTGATTGTGGGCGACACGGGTTCGGGGAAAACCACGTTCATGAAAACGTTGTGCCAGTTCATCCCGAAGGACGAACGCATCATCACCATCGAGGACGTGCGCGAACTGGAACTGGGCGAGGGGCGCAACAAGGTACACCTCCAGTACAGCAAGGGCGGGCAGGGCGTGGCCCGCGTCACGCCTGCTGACCTGCTGGCGAGCACCATGCGCATGAAGCCTGACCGCATCCTGCTCGCGGAGCTGCGCGGCGGGGAAGCCTATGACTTCCTGAACCTGCTCACGACGGGGCATTCCGGCTCGCTGAGCAGCTATCACGCGGACTCGCCTGCGCTGGCCTTCGAGCGCTATGCGCTGATGGCCCGCGAGAATCCGCAGTCTGCGGCCTATTCCGAGACGGCGCTGCGCCGCCTGATCCTGCTGACCATCGACGTGATTGCGCACGTGAAGGCCGAGTGGATTTTCGATGAGCGCGGCGAAGTCACCGGCAAGCGCCGGTACATGACGCAGATCTACTACGACCCGCTGCGCAAGCAGGAAGTCGGGTTTGCCTGAGGGGCGGGTGATGAAGATTCCACTTTGGGCAAAGGTGACAGGCGGGATTCCACTTTGGGTAAAGGTGACAGGCGGTATTGCGCTCGCGGTGGTCTGCCTGGTTGCGGCGGACTACGTGGCGGGTTTCCTGTTTCTGCTCATCAACAAGCGCAACCCGCTGGGCACGCACCTGGGTACGTACTTCCAGTACTGGTACTACTACCACGGGGACATTGCGCAGGCCAAGCATCTGAAGGCTGCGCTGGCTATTGCCGTGGTGGCGTGTGTCATCACGCCGTTGTTTGTCGTGCTGCACCTGCTCTCCGGCCCGGTGCGCTCACTTTACGGCGAAGCCCGGTTTGCGAACGCGGGCGAGATCAGGCGTGCGGGCCTGCTGGGCAATGCGGGCATCATCGTTGGAAAGTATGCGGGGAAGTTCCTGCTGTTCGCCGGGCAGCAGTTCGTGATTCTTGCCGCGCCCACGCGAAGCGGGAAGGGCGTGGGGTTTGTGATCCCGAATCTTCTCACCTGGCCGGATTCGGTGGTGAATTTCGACCCCAAGCAGGAAAACTACGAGAAGACGGCGGGGTTTCGCCAGAAGTACGGGCAGAAGGTTTACCTGTTCAACCCGTTCGCGGAAGACAGGCGCACTTCCCGTTACAACCCGCTGGCCTATATCAGTGATAACCCGGACTTCCGCGAGGGCGACGTGCTGGCCATTGGCTCGATTCTCTACCCGCAGGGCGCGGATCGTGACCAGTTCTGGAACGACCAGGCCAGAAACCTGTTTCTGGGCCTGACGCTGTACCTGTGCGAGACACCGGAGTTACCGCGCACGATTGGCGAGGTTTACCGCCAGTCCTCAGGCAAGGGCAAGTCGCTGAAGAATCACCTGCTGGAGATCATCGAGGAGCGTGAGAACGCGGACAGGCCGCTCTCGGATGCCTGCGTGGATGCGCTTCAGCGCTTCATTAACACGTCGGAGAACACGATGGCCAACATCGTGGCCAGCTTCAATGCGCCGCTGCTGCACTGGAGCAACCCGATAGTGGATGCAGCCACGAGCGCCAATGACTTTGACCTGCGTGATCTGCGCCGGGAGCGCATGTCGATCTATGTGGGGATCACGCCGGACTATCTCGATCAGGCCTCGATGCTGGTGAACCTGTTTTTTTCGCAGCTCGTGAATCTGAACACGAAGGAGCTGCCCGAGAAGAACAAGGCACTGAAATACCAGGTGCTGCTGCTGATGGACGAGTTCACGTCCATTGGGCGCATTGCGATCATCGCCAAGGCCATTGCGTACATGGCGGGGTACGGGCTGCGTCTGGCCACGGTGATCCAGTCGGTGGGGCAGCTCGAATCGACCTATCCGAAGGAGTCGCGCAACCTCATCACGAACCATGCGCTGCAAATTCTTTACACGCCCAGGGAGCAGAAGGATGCCAGCGAGTATTCCGAGATGCTGGGCTATCTGACTGACCGCACGCCAGGAAGAAGTCGCAGCAATCCGCGCGGGATGTTTGGCCGGGGGAACATGACGGAGAGCATCAGCAATTCGCAGCAGAAGCGGGCGCTTCTGCTGCCGCAGGAGTTGCGGGAGATGTCGCTGGAGAAAGAGATTGTGATGCTGGAGAACATCAAGCCGGTGATGGCCGACAAGATCAGGTGGTATGCCGATCCGGTGCTGAAGGCCCGCCTGGTAAAGGCCCCGGATGTACCGCTGCTGGATATGGATCAGTACCGGGCAAAACTTGAAAATCGCACGCGTCCCGCGACACTCGATGATGTGAAAGAAGATGGAACAATTGATCTTGAGCGTTTTCAATATAACGCCAACTGCATTCCTCCAGCCGACAGTTCCGATAGCGATCCTGAAAAAACGCCCAACGAAGAAAAGACAATAGCGCTTGTGCTTGGTGCAATGGATAACATTTGTGTCGGTATGGCTGGCGCTACCACCATGCAACAGCCCGAATTACCTGGCATTGAACCTTCCATGGCATTTAACGTTGAGATTATCAATCGGCCAGCGGTTGACCTGACTGCATTCGATGAGGAGAACCCATGACAGAGATAGCTCTCGATCCCTGCTGCGGCAGTCGCATGATGTACTTCGACCGGCATCATCCCGCCGTGGCTTTCGGCGACAGGCGACGGGAAACATTGACTGTTCGTGATCGTTCTCATGGAAACGACAGTGGCACGCGGGTGTTGCGTATAGAGCCGGATATTCACAGTGAAGAGGGAGAGCAATCATGAAAACGAAATACCTGCCTGTCTTGTTGCTGGCCGCTGTGCTGGCCGGGTGTGCATCCGGCCCGCCAAAGCCGGTGCTGCCTGACGGTGCGCACCGGCAGCAAATCAACGATCCGGCGTCGATCAGGAAATTCATGCAGTCACGCCAGGCGTACCTGAACCGCCAGCAGCAGCTGGAAGAGCGCAGGCTGGCCCGGCGAAACAAGCTGCGGCATCCGCAGCAGCAGGTCAGGCAGGGCAACCATCCGTTGACCTGATGAGCAGGTTGTACCAACGTTTGTTCACACTCACTCAAGGAGAGTAATGATGGCTGACAATGACCGGTTGTTTGAACTGAAGGATCTTCCGCAGGAAGTGCGCGCGGCGGCACAGCATCGTTTCGGCGCTGACCTGAATATGGCCACGCCAAAGCCTGATGGCCTGTACAAGGGCGAGGTGCTGAATCTGGAAAGGTATCTGGTGCAGGAAGTCGGCCCGCGAAGCGTGGTTTTTCATTCCAAGGAAAATCTGGAACTCGTCGGGAGCAATCTGGCCTGGCGCAGTGAAAATAACCGCATGAACGGCGCTTCCGTTCAGATCGGCTATGACAAGGAAGGCTACGCGCAGGTCTATCCGTATGACCGTTCACGCGATGATCTGGAGCGGATCGTTTCCGGGCTGAAGAAGTCGGCCAAGGAACTGGGCGTCGGCGGCAAGGACACTATCGAACTGCTTGACAGGCTCAAGGAGCAGTCGTGGACACGGCTGAAAGATATTCGCAGGGCCAGCCGCGAGGCGGTAGCCGAAAGAGCACAATCGGACGAAAAAACGCAGTCGGCAGAAGGAAAAAAAAACTCCCGTCTGGGGTGGGTGAAGCAGGCGCGCGAGCAGTCGACGCAACAGCACAACCGTGAGGCTGAGCCAGGGCGGTGATTGTCCGGGCCAGCGACAGTACATTCAGGGAGATTCATGATGAGCGTCACGATTGACACAGCGGACTATCTGTACCTTGATGGCGAACGCACGGGGTTGCAGGTAGCCAATACAGGGCATGGCACGACACATATTCAGGTCGCGGCAACCGTAAATGGCTACGCAATCGTTGATGACGGGCCACCCGTCATGCTGAACGGGCGTGATGCCATCCCGCTTGAGCTGCCGCGCCGGCAGTATTCGCTGTCGCACCCGGAGCCATCGCATCGGGGCACGCCCGGGCTGCTCCAGTTTGAAAAGGATGTTCGGGCGTTGCTGGAAAAGGATGATGTTCGTCACCTGCTGGACTGGCGTTCGCGGCTAACCCAGTCCGGTGAAAAGGTGAACGCCATCCATGTTGTGGATCGTCGGTGGATAGAGCCTGGGCAGGACGAGAAGGCTGTTATCCAGTCAGTAGAAAACTGGCTTATGCGGCATGGAGAGAAATTTTATTTCAATCCTGATTTCCGTGCTGATCTCTCAGATTCTGGTCACAGCAAGCCAGTGTTTGCAGACAGGGGCGGCTTACTGTACACCAGCCGGGATGACGCGCAGACGGTGGGTTTCATGATGGATATTGTCCAGGCGCGTGGCTGGACGCAGGTTCACGTGTACGGCCCGGAAAGGTTCAGGCAGGCAGCATGGATTCTGGCAGATGCTCATGGCATCGGGATAAAAGGTTACGAACCATCGGCAATTGATCTGACTGGACGTGAACGGTTCCGTGAATGGGCCAGCCGGGAGCGCCAGCGGACAGGAAAAACACCTTCCGCTGAGGAGAGGAAAACCGCCAGGCTGGCCTGGGTGAAGCATGCGCGCGAGCAGTCCGCGCAGCACAACCGTGAGGCCGAACCGGGGCGCTAAATTTTATGGAAGGCACGTGATGGAAGACGACACCGAAGAGCAGGAGCTCAAACAGTTGCCCTGGCGACACCGGCGCAGGCTGCACCCGGGGCCGCGCCCGGTGCGTCTGAAGAATGGTCGCAGGAGCGTGGCACGCAGGTTGTTGCGTGCTGCATCGCATGATGTGCGGTTTGCGGGAAGGAGAAAACTGTAATGGCTGATGACGATACCCAACGACCGGATGAACCTGCGCCGGAGAGTCACGACGGGCAGGCCGAAGATAACCGGATTGATGCTGGTGAGGGCGTGAAGGGCGATACCGGGCAGGGCATCGTTCCGGCGTCAGTGAAGAAGCGCTTCATTCAGTCGGGGGAGAAATATTATTTCCGCGATGAAAAGAACCGGCTCGCGTTCAGGGACAGGGGTGCGTCGCTGCACACGAGGCACACGGACACGATGGTGGTCATGTCGATGGTGGACATGGCCGCCGCGCGGGGCTGGTCGAGCCTGCACGTGCGTGGTGCGCAGGAGTTCAGGCGGCAGGCGTGGCTTGAAGCGCGCATTCGGGGCATCGAGGTTACGGGGTTCCGTCCCGGTGAGGTGGATCTGGCCAGACTCGCGGAGATTGCGGCGCAGCGCACGCAGGCCAGCCCGAGGGAGCCGCGCAGTGGGCCTTCGATGGCAGGCCCGGCGGGCCAGGCGAAGGATCGCACCGTGGACAGGGCGGCAGATGAATACGTGGGCGTGTTGCTTGCGCACGGTGCCGCGCCGTACCAGAACAATCCCGCGAACAAGGGTATGTCGTACTACATGACATACCTTGATACGCAGGGCCGGGAGCGCACGGAGTGGGGGCAGGATCTGAAACGCGCCCTTGAGGTGGTCGGCGCGAAGATGGGCGATTACATCCGGTTTAGCAAACAGGACAGCAAGCCCATGACGATCAATGAGCCGGTGGTGGGTGAAGACGGCCAGACGGTTGCCGTGCAGAAGAAGGAAGTGCACCGGAACACCTGGGATGTTGTGGTGGGCGGCATACGCAGCGTTCTGAAGAGCAAGGGGTACAGCGAGAAGATGATCGAAGCCTGCGCGGCCCAGGCCAACCAGGAGCTGGCCCGGCGCGTAGCGGCTGGCCAGCCGGTGCCCGAGCTGAGGGTGTTCGATATTGATGCCCCGGCCCGGGGCGGGCGTGAGCGTAGCCAGGCAGGGCATGAACCCAGGCGCAACCAGGAGCGTTCGCGCTAGTGCGCGGGCAGGATGCCCGCAAAGGAGAACGAGCATGTCGGACAAGAGCAGGATAGCGTGGACGGACGCCACGTGGAATCCCGTGACGGGCTGCACGAAGGTTTCGGCGGGGTGCAAGAACTGCTACGCGGAACGCGAATGGAAGCGGCTGGCAGCAAATCCGAAAACCCGCTACTACGGGAGAAAGTTCACGGACGTGCAGTGCCATGAGGATGTGCTGGAACTGCCGCTGCACTGGAAGAAGCCGCGACGGATTTTCGTGAACAGCATGAGTGATCTGTTCCATGATGACGTGCCCGAGGGGTTTATCAAGCGGGTGCTTGGCATCGTCGAACGAACGCCACAGCACACCTACCAGATACTCACAAAGCGTGCGGCACGGATGAGTGACTATTTCCGGCGTCATGCCTGTCCACCCAATGTCTGGCTGGGCGTGAGTGTCGAAAACCAGGAAGCCGCCGATGAAAGGATTCTGATGCTGCGGCATTGTCCGGGGGCCACGGTTCGCTGGGTGAGCATCGAGCCGATGCTCGGGGCCGTTGACCTGGAAAGGATCCGGCTGGCCAGGGCACGCCATCCTGGCGAGAGCGATATTGTGCTCAATGGTCTGGAGAAAACGGACTGGGTGGTGTGCGGTGGCGAAAGTGGCCCCAGGGCGCGCCCCATGCACCCCTGGTGGGTGCGCAGCCTGCGCGACCAGTGCGTGCGTGCGGGTGTGCCGTTTTTCTTCAAGCAGTGGGGACGGTGGTATCCCATGGACCAGACATCCGTGCTGCACGATCGGCCCCTGGAATGTGTTCACGTGGTGCCCGACGGGACGGTAACGCGGGGTGAGCCGCCGCAGTGGACGGATGACATGCTGACGTTAGGGCGTTTCGGCAAGAAGCTTCCCGAGATTATTGATACCACCGGATACCAGGAGTTTCCGCCTCAGGGCACGCAAACGGCCGTCAACGATTTGCCCGGACCAGCGGGGAGAACCGGTTCTGATGTTTTTTGCGGGACTTCACGATGATTCCAGCGAAATTTTTGCAGGACCTGTCTGGGCGTGTCGATATTGTTGACGTGGTGGGCCGGTACGTGCCGCTGAAAAAGCGGGGTACGAATTTTGTGGGGCTGTGCCCGTTTCATGCGGAGAAAACGCCTTCGTTTACGGTGAGTCCAGTCAAACAGGTTTATCACTGTTTCGGTTGTGGCGTGCACGGCACGACGATTGGTTTCCTGATGGAACACATGGAGCTGACGTTTCCTGATGCGGTGGACGCACTGGCGAAGCTGGCGAACATGACGGTGCCCGATAAACCGGTTTCGCGCGGTGCTGCGCCGGTCGCGGGCGCACTGGCCAAGCCTGCGCCGCATGTCACGAAAGATTTCAGGGAAACGCTGCTCGGGGTGATGCGCAAGGCGTGCGAGTTCTATTGCACGCGGTTGCATTCTTCGCCGCAAGCCATTGCGTATCTCAAGGGCAGGGGAGTCACGGACGAGGTGGCGCAGCGCTTTGGCGTGGGGTATGCGCCTGCCCTCTGGCAGGGGCTGGAGGATGCGTTCGATGATTATGAAAGCGCAGCCCTGGTGGGTGCCGGGCTGGTCGTGACCAGCGACAGACAGGACCAGCACGGGCGTGTGCGGCGCTATGATCTTTTCCGCAACCGCATCATGTTTCCGGTGCTCGATGCGCAAGGACAGGTGATCGGGTTTGGCGCTCGCGCGCATGATCGCAGCAAACCGAAATACCTGAATTCTCCGGAAACGGCGCTGTTCAGCAAGGGCAACGAGCTTTACGGGCTGTTCGAGGCGCGCAGCGCGATTCGTGAGCGGGGTTACGTGCTGGTGGTCGAGGGGTACATGGACGTGCTGGCGCTGGCACAGTGCGGGTTTCCCAACGTCGTGGCCACGATGGGCACGGCCTGCACAGCGGCGCATGTGCAGAAGCTGCTGCGCCAGACTGACACCATCGTGTTCTGTTTCGATGGCGACACGGCGGGATCGCGCGCCTCGCGCCGGGCGCTCCAGGCCTGCCTGCCCTGTGCGGCGGACAATCGCACAATCCGTTTCCTGTTCCTGCCGCCCCAGCACGATCCTGACAGCTACGTGCGTGAGCTGGGCGCACAGGCGTTCGCGCAGCAGGTTAAACTGGCCATGCCGCTGTCACAGTTCCTGTTCAACGAAGCCACGCTGGGCCGCTCACTGGAGCATCCCGAGGGCAGGGCACGCGCGCTGGCCGAGGCGAAGCCCCTGTTGCAGGCGTTGCCGCAAAATGCGTTGCGCGCGCAGATTCTGCGCATGTTTGCGCAGCGTCTGAACGTGTCGCCTGGTGAGATTGGGCTTTCATAATGGAGTGGTGGCTGATATGCTGTACGCCATTGGGCACGTGTGCGTGCGATAGCATGGAATGGCCCGCGAAAGCGGGCCATGACACAAATGGGCAATCACAAGAAATGGGACTGGCGTTCACACTGGACAGTCGATCTGGAAAACAGCACGGCTTCCCGGCAGGATGGCTGGGTATTCATTTTTGAATTCATGGGAAACACCCCAAGAATTGGTGGGGCAGTTGCCCGCGGGTCTGTGGATGCGGACGCTCAGGAAATTGAGCACGTCATGCAGGAAGCTGCCGACATTTACGCAGAGGCCCTGAACGCCAGACACTGACCGAGGGTAGTGGAAAAGCGGCGCGCCAGAACGGGCGTGGTGGCTTTTGCAGCGCCTGGGGAACATGCTGGCCTCACCACGGATGCCCAGGCCACTGGAGAGGCTTTTCGGGGCGCTGTACGCCATTTTCCATATCGTGGAATATGCGCCGTGGCAGGATGGGCTTCCTGCCACGGCGCGGCCGTTTGCGTCAGTCCGGGATGCTCCGGGCCGTGAAAAGAGAATTAATAAAATAAATAACGTAGATGCCTGTTTTTCCATGTATAGTAACCCTGTAATTTCTCAAAAATCATCCTGCTTTCGTCAAAATCCAGGTTATCTATAAAATCACTTACCAGCCCGGCTTCGTCCCAGTTAAGCCATCCAAATTTTCTGACTAACTTTTTCAGAACCATTATCATGCCGGAGCGCATGTTTTTTACCTGTCTGTTCCAGTTGGGCCTTCCTTCTGCCAGAAATTTATTGCAGGTCTTTTCTATACGTGAGGCAAGATAGCTTATCGCAAGCCCCACCTTGTCGGCATTCTTTCCCTCTCCCTGAGCAGCCTCCAGTGCGAATGCCAGCATGTCGGAATCATAATCATATCCAAAGGGCCATCCGGCAGTTTCAACATAAAGGGCCGAATAATCATGTTTAGTGTTGTTCATTATATATACCTTGCAGGAAAGGAAAGTTTAATCCAGAAAATAATATATTGATGTTTCGGTGATATATGGCGGGTTTTCCCGCCATATAATCAGTGGTACGCTGCGAGTTCTTCCTGTATCTTTTTGATGGCTGCGTCGATGGCGTTTGTTACGTGGATTCTTGCCAGTTCCTTTTCCTTGTCGTCATAATAAAGAAAATCAATGTGCTTCCGTGCCTTGAGAAGTACAGCAAGCGTTTCCCGTTTCATCCCGTCACCAGGGATGATATGCGACGTGCTTTTGCCATTTTCGCCAATATGTGTAAACTGGATTGAGTGCATGGTATTTCTCCTGAAGGTAAGAAAAATGTGTTGAATTAAAGGTTTCAAGGTAAATCGTGTTGCAAGATTCAGAGCCGGATCGTTTGGTTTGTTGAAGAGTTCACGCATTACTCCTTTTAGTTGGGTTGTTAAAGGTCATCGCCTCGCTGAGTTCGTCGCCGTAAAGGGCGTGAGGAATGCACGAAAGGGGGCGATGTGCGGAACGTGGAATAAATGGGGGGAAGCCCGTAGGGGGGCCCTGTTTATGCCGCGAAAGTCCGCGCAGCGCCACCGTGTGCGTTACTCTTTAGCCCTGGCGACGAACTCAGTGAGGCGGGGTTATGACCTCCGCCCAACGGGATGCGTGAACGGGTTCAAGGCAAGCAGGCAGGGAGCCTGCTCACGAACGTGGCCAGCGGGCCACGGCGAGCGAAGCAAGGGGTAGGGGGGAGCCTTGCGGCGGGGGAGAAGTCCACCAGGAGCCATGCCTGGTACACGGGCAGTAAAGGTCTTTGAAGTGTTCGGTAGTCGGAAAACAGCCGCATGTCGCCGCCCATATTGTGCTTGTCTCTCCACGCGCGAAAATCACGGTTATGCACAGGCCAGTACGTCGGGCCATACGGGCCATACGGTTGCCAAGCGTAATCTCCAGCATAACCAGACGCACCCGTGCGAGAAGTCTTGTCCGCCGCATCACGAATAGCGGCAGAATCCATAACCCTGCCTGAACTGCCACTGCTGCACCTTTGGCAACAGGAAAAAGTGAGATAAATAAGGTTATGTAAAATTAAGGATGAAACCTTTTTTTTGAAAGAAAAACAATTGCCATCTGGGAACAAACATTATTATAATTATTAAATGTCGTTTAATTTTTGCTATTTTTTATTAATTGTTGATAACTTCGCTATTTTTATATTATCACCCCGCGCGCCTGCCGTTGCTCTGTTATTACCTGCGTGATGCCCCGCGAAATGCGCACATTTTTGCTGTGGCGTTAGCAACCATCATTACTATTCTTGCACTACTGATCCATGTCCCTGTCGTCACGCTTCTGATTTTTGGGTGGCACTGACGACCGCTCGGGCACGCGTGTGCGTTTCTGGGCGCGCGGTGGCTGCTCCTGTGCCATCTGTTGCGTCTGCGGCTGCTGGAACATCGCCTGAAATGCAGGTATGGATTTGACCAGCTCAACGATTTTCAGGGCCTGTTTCCAGTCTTCTGCATCCTCGGATTCCACCAGCGCAGCTGCCATCTGTCTGTATCCTTCAATCACAGTCCGTTGAGTCACTGCCTGTTTGTCCGCGTAAGGATTCCCCGGATTCGGACGTGACGCCGGATCACGGTAATACTTCGGGTGCTGCTTTCGTTTCTTCTTCATGTTCACGACGGGTTGTGGTACTGGCGTTTTTGTGATTCCCCTCGCTTGCCGTCGTGTAGCGTTCGCCTCAATGCCATGTTCGCGCAGGTGCTCCGCGAAAGATTCGCGCCAAGCTTGCAGAACGGCCTTTCGTGGGTTTAGTCGTGTACCGTCGAACCCTCGTGCTGCCACACAGATATGTACATGCGGATGCGGTTCATCATGATGTGAGGCAAAAACGTACTTTCTGTCTCCAAACTGTTCTCGGGCAAATTCTCGCGCAGCATTGTGAACAGCTACCCTGTCTGTGCCTGCTGGCATTGACAGGATGATATTGAATGCCTGGCGCTGGTTGGACTCTTCGGGAATTACGCCAAATGCTCCATATTCCCAGTCTTCGCGCAATTCCTTGATCGCGTCACGCCCTTCCACAATTTCGCCAAGTTCTGTTTCCAGAGGTTCCTTGCCGTTGCGTGAAATATAGTCGAGGTGGGCACGAATGACCTTCATTCCTTTTCCTCCGCCTGTAATCTTGACCATGACTTCTGGGACTTTCTTCGTCGTCATGGCCAAAGTCTTTCGTGTTCTTGTTGCGCCACTGGTCGTTTTCTGGGCTGGTTTTGTGCGAGGAACAATGCGATCAAGCGTCAGCCCCTTTTTTGTTCGTTTCATCTGGACGGGTTCAGGGTATAAACGATCGCCCCATGTTTTCAGCACACCGTCAATATAAATTTTGGGCCGCGTCATTCTTTACTCCTTGTTGATGATGCCTGTCGTGCAAACCGGTCAACATTGGCCTGGAGAACCTTCGCAACTTTTTTGCCATGACCTTTTACGATGACAGAAAGCTCTTGAACCAGTTCAGCATCATAGGCATCAACCTCATCAGGATGTGTGTTGAGTTTCCGCGCGATCTGGTTCAGGTTCCGACCAATGGCAAGAATTCTCATATTGGACTCAGCAAGTAGCTCCTGCTCGTGTTGTCCAACGTACACCGGTAACTCCAGGTCGCTGCGAACCAGATTCACAATCCATGCGGGCAATGAAAAACCTTGTGTTCTCGCACGCTCCGTGAGTGCTTCGATTTCGTCCAGTGTTAACGATACATAGACACGTCGTTTTATCGCAGGTTGTTTTTGGACGGGTGGTTTGGGCACGTGCTGGGCGGGTTTGTTCCGTTCCATCATGCGTAATGCTATCTGTCGGAATGCTTGGCTGGACGTCAGGCCATGCTGCTTGCACCAGTCCAGCCAAGCGGGCTTCATCTCGCCGAGGTCACATAAAACGACTCCACGGGGTTTCATGCAAGGTTCCCTAAAAAATAGAATACAATGTGTATTGTAATACAAACGGCGCAAGTCGCCTATCCTGCCTTAGTAAAAAACCGACCTCAAAAGTTGCGACGTCGCAACTCTTTGCCTTCATCGGTAGTTAAATCCGGCCTTAGTAAAAACTCAATCTCAAAATTTTCGCCAGCGAAAATTTTTGGTTATGGCAAAACCAAACCAAAAATTTCGGTTGACCGAAATTTTCGGTCAGTCTATAGAAAAAATGAAGTTGCCATTTGTTGCCAGAAATTTGCAACGTTGCAAATTTTTCGGCAGATCAGTCTATAGGAACGAAAAATTAGCGGAATCACTTAAGCCCGAGGGCTCTGGCGAGCGACCCGGCAGGAAGGTTCTTCAGG
>Ga0209738_10000072_pt1 | contig 22765 bp, 18 predicted proteins | sample TergutNc150P5_FD_187289 | JGI IMG/M metagenome (GOLD analysis project Ga0209738, IMG submission 187289) | Nasutitermes corniger P5 segment gut microbial community from laboratory colony in Florida, USA - Nc150 P5 (SPAdes) (version 2) | ecosystem: Host-associated > Arthropoda: Insects >...
TCGATGACGGTGCCGGTGACGACGCCGTCCTCCTCCTTGATCTTCTCGGTCGTGCCCCAGGCGCGCTCGTACTGGGCGCGCTTCTTGGACAGGATCAGGCGACCCTCCTTGTCCTCCTTCTGCTGGACGAGCGCCTCGACGGCGTCGCCCACCTTGACGACGTCGTTCGGATCGACGTCGTGCTTGATGGAGAGCTCTTTGGCGGGGATCACGCCTTCGGTCTTGTAACCGATGTCGAGCAGCACCTCGTCACGGTCGATCTTGACGACCGTGCCGGTGACGATGTCACCGTCGTTGAAGTACTTCATGGTGGAGTCGACAGCGGCCTCGAACGCCTCGGGCGAACCGATGTCGTCGACCGCGACGTTGGACGCGGCCTGGGTTGTGGATGTCATTGAGTGGCTTTCGGATCATTGTTGAGTTGACATGGATGTCGCCGCGACAGACCCGTCTTCCCCCGACCGGGGCAAGGGCAAGCTCCGCCGACAGCGACCTGTAAGTCTACCGGGGCGCGGTTTGGACGGTCAATCGCGGTTGATATCGATTTGGTATCGATTTGGCCCGCACAGGCGACCCGCGCCCGGTCCCACGACGATCCTTCGGGCTACTCCGGGCTGGGCGTCGTCTTCGAGATGACCACCAGGAACTCGGCGTTGCTCCTCGTCTTGCGCATGCGCGACAGCAGCATCTCGAGGGCCTGCTGGTCTTCCAGACCCGCCAGCACGCGGCGCAGCTTCCAGATGATGTCCAGCTCGTTGCGGCCCATCAGCAGCTCCTCGCGGCGGGTGCCCGAGGCGTCCACGTCGATGGCCGGGAAGATGCGCTTGTCGGCGAGCTGACGCGACAGCTTCAGCTCCATGTTGCCGGTGCCCTTGAACTCCTCGAAGATGACCTCGTCCATGCGCGAGCCGGTCTCGACCAGCGCGGTGGCCAGGATGGTCAGCGAGCCGCCGTTCTCGATGTTGCGCGCCGCGCCGAAGAACTTCTTCGGCGGGTACAGCGCCGCGGAGTCGACGCCGCCGGACAGGATGCGTCCGGACGCCGGCGCGGCCTGGTTGTACGCGCGGCCCAGCCGCGTGATGCCGTCCAACAGGATCACCACGTCGTGGCCCAGCTCGACCAAGCGCTTGGCACGCTCGACGGCCAACTCGGCGACCATCGTGTGATCCTCGGCCGGGCGGTCGAACGTGGACGCGATGACCTCCGCCGTCGTGGCGCGCTGGAAGTCGGTGACCTCCTCGGGACGTTCGTCCACCAGCACCACCATGAGGTACACCTCGGGGTTGTTCGCGGTGATCGCGTTGGCGATGTTCTGCATCACCATCGTCTTGCCGGCCTTGGCCGGGGACACGATCAGGCCACGCTGGCCCTTGCCGATCGGGGCGACCATGTCGATGATGCGCCCGGTCATGTTGTTCGGCGTCGTCTCCATGCGCAGCCGCTCCTGCGGGTACAGCGGCGTGAGCTTGGCGAAGTCTGGACGCCCGTGCATGCGATCGGGCGGGGTGCCGTTGACGGTATCCAGGCGCACCAGCGGGCTGAACTTCTGGGTGCGCTCCCCCTCGCGCGGCACGCGGACGGCGCCCGTGATGACGTCGCCCTTGCGCAGCTCATGCTTGCGCACCAACGACAGCGAGACGTACGCATCGTTGGGGCCGGGCAGATAGCCGGACGTGCGGACGAACGCGTAGTTCTCCAGCACGTCCAGGATGCCGGCAACCTCGGTGAGGACGTCGTCCTCGCGCATCATCGGCTCGTCCATGCGCTCCTGATCGGGGCCGCCGGGACGGCGCTGGCGGCCCTGGCGGTCGCGCTGGCGGCGCCGGCGGTTCCGGTGCGCGCCCTGCTCGTCGTCGTCGCGCAGGCTCACCGCTCCGACCGGCTCGGCGGATGCGACGGCCTCGGCCACCGCCTGAACCTGCTGCGGATCGCGCCCGGGACGGCGCTGGCGCTGGCGACGGCGCTGCTGCACGGCCGGATCGCTGGTGAGCTGGTCGAGCAGCGCGCCAACCTCGGCGCTGACCTCCTGGCTGGCGCCGGCGTGCGGCTGGCCGCCGCGGAGCGCGGTGCGGGCCTGCGAGCCCGCAAACGACGTCTGGGTGGGCTGTTGCGCCGGTTCAGGCAGCGCGGGCTGCTCGGCCGCAACGACCGTGTGCTCCTGGCCGCTGCCCTGCTCGGGCCGCGCGTTCCGGGCCGGCTCGGCGGCAGTGCGAGCATGCTCGCTGCGCCCATGGGTCGGCGCTGCGGGCGTCTGCGTGGCGAGGATGGCATCCACGAGTTGCTGCTTGCGCAGCCCCGTCACGCCCTTGATGCCGAGTTCGATCGCAGCCGTCTTGAGCTCGGGTAGCTTGAGACCGGCCAAGTCCGACGCCGTGCTGGCGTGGGTGTCTGTGAAGGTGGGGCTCACCGATGTCCTTCTTTCGCGTTTCCGGCCACCGTGGTCCGGAAGGGCTCCCCTCAAGCATCCGCTCTGACATCAGAGCGCAATGTGTGCGGGGAGGTGTCCAGCACCACGAACGCGCTGGTGGGCCAACGTGCCGGTGTGATGAATGCTGGGTGGGCCAGGACGCAATATTGCGTGATCCTGGGATATGGCTCCAAGCGTCTTCCGCTCAGGCTGACACCATGGTAGCAAACGAAACGACTCGGTGCGCACATTGCGGCGCATCCGGCGCGTCCGCTTCAGGCGGACATCGTCCGGTCGAGCCGCTGCTGTCCGCCGCTCATCGCGGTGCGCAGCTGTTCGTAGTCCCGCGCCACCGGCAGCTGCGGAAACTGCTGGGCGACGGCATCCGGGGGGCAAAACAGCACGCCGACCTGCGCGGATGTCAACATGCCGGTGTCGTTGTACGAATCGCCGGCCGCCGAAACCTGATAGCCCAGCTGTTGGAAGGCCACCACGCTGGCCCGCTTCTGGTCGGCAAGCCGCGGACGCCAGCCGGTGATGCGTCCATCCTGCACCCGCAGCGTGTGGCACAGGATCGTGGGACGGCCCAGCTGTGCCATCAGCGGGCCGGCGAACTGCTCGAACGTGTCGGACAGGATCACGACCTGCTGGCGAGTGCGCAGCTCGTCCAGGAACTCCCGCGCGCCGGGCAGCGGGGCGATCGTGGCGATGACGTCCTGAATGTCGCGCAGCAGCAGTCCGTGGGCGTCGAGCACCTCGATGCGGTGGCGCATGAGCGCGTCGTAGTCGGCGATGTCGCGCGTGGTCAGGCGCAGCTCGTCGATGCCGGTGCGCTCGGCGACGGCGATCCAGATCTCGGGGACGAACACGCCCTCCAGATCGAAGCAGTTCATCCAGGGTGCGGCCATCGCAGGCTCACACCCCTTCGACGCGGATCAACGTGATGGGGCCGCGCAGGAACGGGCTCCCGTCGAGGTCGGCCAGGCACGCCTGGACGTCGGCCTCGCGCGCCAGGTGCGTCATCAGGCTCAGCTGTGCCACAGCCTCAGGTGTCCCCTCGGGCGCCGACTGGTTGACCGTGCGCACCGACACCCGGTGCGCAGCGAACACGGCCGCCACGCTGGCCAGGATGCCCGGCTCGTCGGCCACGACGAAACGCAGGTGGTAGTGCGAGCTGACCTCGCCCATGGGCGCCACCGCACGGGAAGCCGCCGCGACCCGGGACGGGCTGGCCACACCACGGCGCCGGTTGCGCGCCACCGTGACCAGATCGCCCACCACCGCGCTGGCCGTCGGCGCCCCGCCGGCACCCGGGCCGAGGAACATCAGCCGGTCGGCCTCGCGGGCCAGCAGGAAGATCGCGTTGTACGCCCCGCTGACGCTGGCCAGCGGATGCGTCCTGGGCACCATCGCCGGATGCACGCGCGCGCTGACGCGGCCGTCATCCAGCAGCTGCGTGACGGCCAGCAGCTTCAGGACGCAGCCTGCCCGTTCGGCGGCACGGATGTCGTCGGGCGTCAGATGCGTGATGCCCTCGCGGTAGACCTGGTCGGCGCTCACCCAGGTGTGGAAGGACAGGCTGGCCAGGATCGCCGCCTTGGACGCGGCGTCGAAGCCCTCGACGTCGGCCGTCGGATCGGCCTCGGCCAGGCCCAACCGCTGCGCCTGCGCCAGCGCCTGCTCGAAGCTGAGCTGCTCGCTGGTCATCTTGTCGAGGATGTAGTTGGTCGTGCCGTTGACGATGCCCATCACCGTGGTCACCTGGTCGCCGACCAACGACTCGCGCAGCGGACGGATGATCGGGATGGCCCCGGCCACCGCAGCCTCGTAATACAGATCGACCCCGGCCGCGTCGGCGGCGGCGAACAGCGCATCGCCGTGCGCGCCGAGCAGCGCCTTGTTGGCCGTCACGACGCTGACGCCGTGCGCGATCGCCGAGCGCACCAGGCGCCCGGCAACCTCGGTGCCTCCGATCAGCTCGATCGCGATGTCCAGCCCGTCGCGGGCCACGAGGCTGGCCGCATCGTCGGTGAACAGCGTCGGATCCATGCCCGCCGGAACCTCATCCAGGCTGCGCACGGCGACACCCACCAGTTCGATGGGCCGACCGACCTGCGCCGCCAGCTCCTCGGCGTGCGTGGTCACCAGGCGCAACACATTGCCGCCCACGGTGCCACACCCCAACAGGGCCACCCGGATCGGCGCCGCCTCATCGCGTTCGGCCATGGCACCTCACCACCTTTCTTCCTGACGTGTTCCTCATTCAACCATGCGGGCGGGCGCCCCGCCGCACCATTCCGGCGGGCGGGCACCGGCCTCAGCCCACGTCCAGCGCCAGGAGGTCGTCCAGCGTCTCGCGGCGCACCAGCACGTCCGCCCGACCGTCGGCCACGGCCACCACCGGCGGACGCAGCGCGCAGTTGTAGTTGCTCGCCATCGCGCGGCAGTACGCGCCCGACGCGGGCACCGCGAGCAGGTCGCCTGCGGCAATGTCGGACGGCAGGAAGACGTCACGCACCAGCACATCGCCCGTCTCGCAGTGCATGCCCACCACCCGGCACAGAATCGTCGGTGCATCGGTCGCCCGATTGGCCAGCACGGCCGAGTAGTCGGCGCCGTACAGCGCGGGCCGGATGTTGTCGCTCATGCCGCCGTCCACCGACACGTACACCCGCTGTCCCCCGCCGGCCAGATCGACAGGCTTGACGGTGCCCACGGTGTAGACGGCGGTGCCGGCGGGGCCGACGATCGCGCGCCCCGGCTCCAGCGACAACACCGGAACCCGCATGCCGCAGGCTTGCGCCGCCTCACGCACGATGCCATCCAGGTGCGCCGCCAGCTGCGCCGTCGTCGCCGGCGAATCGGCGTCGGTGTAGGCGATGCCGAAGCCCCCGCCCACGTCCAACTCATCCACGGTGACGCCGGTCGCATCCCGGAAGTCGCGCACCAGCGCCATCGTCCGCCCGATCGCGACGCCGAAGCCGTCGGTCTCGAAGATCTGCGAGCCGATGTGATGGTGCACGCCACGCAGGCACAGCACCGGGCTGTCCTGGCAGCGGCGCAGCGCCGCCATCGCCTGGCCGGAGGCGATCGAGAAGCCGAACTTCTGATCCTCGTGCGATGTCGCGATGTACTCGTGCGTGTGGGCGTGCACGCCGGGCGTCACACGCACCATCACGGGCGCCGTCGTGCCATGCGCGGCACACAGGCGCTCCAGCCGGTCGATCTCGTCCATCGAGTCGACCACGATGCGCCCCACGCCGGCCCGCAGCGCCAGATCCAGCTCGTCCACCGTCTTGTTGTTGCCGTGCAGGCCCAGTCGGGCCGGATCGGCACCCGCCCGCAGCGCCACCTCCAACTCGCCGCCGCTGCACACGTCCAGGCACAGGCCCTCGTCCATCACCCACCGAACCACACGCCGACACAGGAACGCCTTGCCGGCGTAGTACACCGACCAGCCCGCGAAGCTGTCGCGGAAGGCCCGCGCCCGGGCCCGGAAGTCGTCCTCGTCCAGCAGATAGACCGGCGAACCGAAACGGGCCACCGCATCGGGCAGCCCCACCCCCCCGATCTGGACGGCGCCATCGTCTCGGCGCACGGCCGTCCGGCTCCACAGCACGGGGTCCAGCGCGTTCGGATCGACGGGACGAGCCAACCACGCCGGTCGCAGGTTGCTGGTGCTGGTGGGGCCGAGCTCATCGGGGCATTCCGGAGTCATGCCTAGAATTCTGGCAGATCCACACCGCCGGGCACCACGGCGTCCATCCGGATGCGCGAGGCTGCTAGAATGGCTGTGCTTGGGCCCCCGTAGCTCAGGGGATAGAGCACCGCCCTCCGGAGGCGGGTGCGGGCGTTCGAATCGCCTCGGGGGCGCCGTCGCTGGTGTGGCCTGGACATGTGCCAGTCATGACGCCGCGCGTCGCGCGGTTCCTGCGACTCCATGCCCAACGCCACCTATCCCAACTGATACGTCACCCACGACTCCCGGGAGGTCTCCGCCATGCCGCAGCCGCTTCGCTCGGCCGGAGCGTTCCTCGGCAATGCGGGACGCCGGATGGTGCGGCGCGTCGACGATTCGCCCCTGATGAACCATCCCATGGTCTTCGTGGGCGCCTGGTTCATCACCCGCCTGACCGTGCTGCTGATCTGGGCGATCTTCTATGTCACCTCCAAGGGTGACGTCACCTACTACTACAACGAGATCTCGCAGATGCAGCAGGTCGGCGCGGCCGGAACGCTCGTCGAATACCCGACGCCGGTCATCTGGATCATGCTCATCCCGTGGTACCTGGGCGCCAAGACGCTGACCGGCTACGTCTTTGTGTTCGTCACGATCATGCTCGCGCTGGATGCCGGCTTCTCGCTGACACTGTGGCGCTTCGGCGGACGGCTGCGCGGGGTCGCCACCGGGTTCTGGATCCTTTTCGTGCTGCTGCTCGGGCCCACCGCCTTCCTCCGCTTCGACATGGTCACCTCGGTGCTGTCCGGATGGGCGCTGATCCTGCTGCTGCGACGACGGCCCGTCTGGGGCGGCGCCCTCATCGGCATCGGCGCGGCCGTCAAGCTGTGGCCGGCGCTGCTGTGGCCGGCGCTGTGCGGCGGCTCACGGCGCCACAACGCCAAGGCGACGCTCGGCACGGCCGGTGCGGGCGTGGTGCTCGCCGTGGCCAGCCTGATCTACGCCGGATGGGACCGGCTCCTGTCACCGCTGTCGTGGCAGTCCGGACGCGGGCTGCAGGTGGAGTCGCTGTGGGCCAGCGTGCCCATGGTGCTGCGCGCGTTCGGCATCGGCAGCCACGCCGTCGCCATGTCGCGCTTCCAGGCCTTCGAGATCTGGGGCACGGCCGTCCATCCGTGCCTCATCGCCGCCAACGTGGCCTCGCTGGCGGGCTACGCCTTCCTCGTGATCGTCTTCGTCGCCTGGTGGATCCGCGGCGCCGGACGGCTCATGGAGGCCTGCGTGCTCATGACGCTCGTGGTCACGGTGCTCATCGCCGTCAACAAGACGTTCAGCCCGCAGTACACGCTGTGGCTGGCCGGGCCGCTGGCGGCCGGATTCGTCGTCATGGGCGCGCGCGTCCGCGACAACCGCTACTACGCCGCCGACCGGCGCCGACTGATCCAGGCCGGCGCCGTCGCCCTGGTCATGGAGCTGCTGACGTTCATCGAGTTCCCGTTGTACTACGGCGAACTCGTCCGCGACCTGACGGGGTGGCAGGGCGCCATGCGGGTGCCCATCACCATCGTCCTTGAGGTGCGCAACCTGCTGCTGGTGGCGCTGCTCGTCTTCCTGATCCGGTGGGCCTGGAGCTTCCTCAACCCGACCGCCTTCCGCGCGGCCCGGCAGAATCGCCCTGCCGAGGAACCGTCCGGCGTCTTCACCGGGCTGCTGGTGCGCACGTGGGGACGGCTGCCCAGGCACGCGTCCAGGCCGACCCGCAACCGATTCCCTGACTGAGCCGTCCACCGATCGGCCCGGCGCGCACCTGCGGACTGCCCCTGGCCAGTACAATCGAGGCCGGACGGCGTCCCGGGCCGTCCGTGGTGGTGAAAATCCGGGACCAGCGAAACACGGCGGCTATGACTGAGATCTTCCTTCCCGAGTTTGGGGACAACTCCTGGTTGGTCGCGCAGATGCGCGACCGCTATCTGGTCGATCCGGCGGGCGTGCCCGCCCGATGGGCCAGCTTCCTGGCTTCCCGTCCCGACCTGCTGCACCCCGGCGACGTCCCGGCCCCGGAGGCGGCAGCACCGGAACCGGCGGCGGCCCCCGCGCCCATCCCCGACCCGGCCGCAGCGGCGGCATCGGTCACCTTCGTGACGCACCCGGATACACAGGCACCGCAGCAGCCGGCGAGCGCCGACCAGGCCCGTCCCGGGCCCGTCGCGACGGTGGAGCCGCGCGAGCACCGCGAGGAGGCGCCGTCGAACCCCGGCAGCGCCGGCGGCCTGTCGGCCGATGTTCCCAACCCGATGGCTCCCCCGGCACCCACCGAACAGGAAAGCCAGGCCCCGTCCGGCCCCACGGTGACCAAGCTGCGCGGCGCGACCCTGCGCACCGCCCAGAACATGGACCACTCGCTCACGGTGCCGACCGCGACGTCCTTCCGCGACGTGCCCATGAAGCTGGCGATCGACCAGCGCGCAGCGATCAACAACTTCCTGCGCCGAAGCCGCGGCGGCAAGGTCAGCTTCACGCACCTGATCGCCTGGGCGATGGTGCAGGCCATGCGCACCGTCCCGGCGATGAACAACTGCTACGCCACCCCGGACGGCGTGCCGAGCCTGGTGCAGAACCACTCCGTCAACCTGGGGGTGGCCCTGGACCTGACGGCCCCGGACGGCACGCGGACGCTGCTCGTCCCGGTCATCCGCGACTGCCAGGACCTGGACTTCTCGCAGTTCTGGGCCCGGTTCGAAGACCTGGTCTCGCGCGGGCGCACGAACCAGCTGCAGGTGGCCGACCTGCAGGGGGCCACGTGCATGATCACCAACCCGGGCGGCATCGGCACCAACGCCTCGCGCCCCCGGCTGATGGCCGGACAGGGCGTCGTGGTGGGCGTGGGCGCCATCGTCTACCCGGCCCCCTTCGAGGGCGCCAGCCCGCACACCATGGCCGACCTCGGCGTGTCCAAGGTGACGACGCTGACCAGCACGTACGACCACCGGGTCATCCAGGGGGCGCAGTCGGGCGAGTTCCTGTCGCGCATCCACGATCTGCTGCTGGGCGCCGACGGCTTCTACGACCAGATCTTCGAGGCCCTGCGCGTGCCGTACCCGCCGCTGCGGTGGTCGCGCGACATCCGGTCTGCCCGCAGCAACCAGACGAACAAGCAGGCCCGCGTCGCCGGCCTGGTGCAGTCGTACCGCGAGTTCGGCCATCTGATGGCCGATATCGACCCCCTCGAATACCGGCAGCGCACGCATCCCGACCTGGCCCTGGAGACCCACGGACTGACGCTGTGGGATCTGGACCGGCAGTTCCCGGTGTGGGACGTTGGCGGGCACACCGGCGACCTGTTGACGTTGCGCGACATCGTCGGCATCCTGCGCGACTCGTACTGCCACACCACGGGTTTCGAATACATGCATATTCAGGATCCCGAGCAGCGCGCCTGGTGGCAGGAGCGCGTCGAACGCCCCCACACGCCTCGTCCTCGCATCGAGCAGCTGCGCATCCTCGACCGGCTCTCCGAGGCCGAGGTGTTCGAGACCTTCCTGCAAACCAAGTACGTCGGCCAGACGCGCTTCTCGCTGGAGGGCGCCGAGAGCGCCATCGTCATCATGTCCGAGCTGTGCGAACAGGCCGCCGACGCTGATCTGGCCGAGGTGTGCATCGGCATGCCGCACCGCGGACGGCTCAACGTGCTGGCCAACGTCACCGGCAAGCTGTACAGCCAGATCTTCCGCGAATTCGACAACCGCGCACAGGCCGAGGATGCCGAGCTGTCGGGCGATGTCAAGTACCACCTGGGCGCCGAGGGCAGCTACACGGCCGTCTCGGGCAAGACCGTGCGCGCCTCCGTGGCCGCCAACCCGTCGCACCTGGAGATGGTCGACCCGGTGCTGGAGGGCATCGCGCGCGCCAAGATCGACCGCAGCGACGACCCGTCCGGCTACGGCGTGCTGCCCGTGCTGATGCACGGCGATGCGGCATTCGCGGCGCAGGGCGTCGTCTACGAGACGCTGCAGATGAGCCAGCTGCGTGCCTACCGCACCGGCGGCACCGTGCACGTCGTCGTCAACAACCAGGTCGGATTCACGACATCGCCCATCGAGGGCCGCACGTCGGTCTACTGCACCGATGTCGCCAAGACCGTGCAGGCCCCGGTGCTGCACGTCAACGGGGACGATCCGGACGCCTGCGCCCGGGCGGCCGAGTTGGCGTTCGCCTACCGGCAGCGCTTCCACAAGGACGTCGTCATCGACCTGGTCTGCTACCGTCGCCGCGGCCACAACGAGGGCGACGACCCGAGCTTCACGCAGCCGCAGATGTACGACCTGATCGAGCAGAAGCGCCCCGTCCGCAAGCTGTTCACCGAGGCGCTGATCGGCCGCGGGGACATCTCGCTGGACGACGCCGAGCAGGCCGTCAACCGGTTCCGCGACCGGCTGGAGCAGGTTTTCACCAACGTCCGCGACCCCAACACGCCGCGCGAATCGGACGAGTACCGCATCGCCCCGCGCTACCCCGACAAGCTGCGCGCCAAGGCGGCACCGGCGATCAGCCGCGAGATGATGGACGTCATCGCGGGCGTCTACGAGAACCTGCCCGAGGGCTTCCACGTGCATCCGCGCGTCGCCCCGCAGCTGGCTCGGCGCGTCAAGGCGATCCACGACGGCCCGATCGACTGGGCCACCGCGGAGCTGCTGGCCTTCGGATCGCTGCTGATGGAACACCACCCGGTGCGCGTCGTCGGGCAGGACACCCGGCGCGGCACGTTCTCGCAGCGGTTCAGCGCCATCGTCGACCGCGTCAGCAACGAAGCCTGGGTGCCGCTCAAGCACCTGACCCACGACCAGGCGCCGTTCGACATCTTCGACTCGCTGCTCAACGAGTACGCGGCGATGGGCTTCGAGTACGGCTACTCGGTGGCCGCACCGGACGCACTGGTGTGCTGGGAGGCCCAGTACGGCGACTTCGCCAACGGTGCCATGGGCATCGTGGACGAATTCGTCGTCGGCGGGGCCACCAAGTGGGGCCAGCAGTCGGGCGTCGTCCTGCTGCTGCCGCACGGGTACGAGGGCGCCGGCCCCGACCATTCCTCGGCCCGTCTGGAGCGCTACCTCCAGCTGTGCGCCGACGACAACATGGTGGTCGCGCAACCGTCCACCCCGGCCAGCTACTTCCACCTGCTGCGCACCCACGCGCTGGTCGACTGGCACCAGCCGCTCATCGTGGCCACGCCCAAGTCGATGCTGCGCAACAAGCTGGCGGTCAGCCAGCCGGACGACTTCATCCACGGCACGTGGCATCCCGCGCTGCCCGACACGTCGATCACCGACCCCGAACGGGTCGAGCGCATCGCGTTATGCTCGGGCAAGATGCGGTGGGACCTGCTGGCCGAGCGCGGGCGACTGGGTCTGGACGACCAGGTGGCCGTCGTCAGCCTGGAACGCCTGTTCCCGCTGCCGGACGAAGGCCTGGCCCGGGCCCTGGCGCCGTACAGCCATGTCACCGACATCCGCTGGGTGCAAGACGAGCCGGCCAACCAGGGCGCCTGGGATTACCTGCGTCTGCACTTGCCGGAGGCCATGCAGGCCCGCCTGGGCCGTCCGTTCGCCTTGCGTGGATACGCCCGCGCAGCGTCCGAGGTCCCGTCCGTCGGCTCGGGCCCCGTCAACACGCAGCAGCAGCAGGCACTGCTGGCTGCTGCGCTGTCGGCACAATAGATCCTGGCAGCGGGAACGGCACACCGTCCATCGACCGATCTGGGAATATCACGCCAAAAATCCTCGTTTCGAGGGGCGGCACTGGTGATATTCGTAGGTTTCGGTGACATGATGGATCGATGTCTTGCGACGCAGGTCCCATCGGCCTGCGTCGTTCGACACAGAAGGTATGGTGCCACCCCGCCTGGCCCCAATGGAACCGACATCTTCTGAAGGAGTAAAGGGATATATGGACTGGCGCCACAAGGCAGCCTGCTTGACTGAGGACCCGGAACTGTTCTTTCCTGTGGGAAACACGGGGCCGGCGCTGGCTCAGATCGAGGAGGCCAAGAAGGTCTGCCGCCGCTGCGAAGTGCGCGAGCAGTGCCTGCAGTGGGCGCTGGAGGCTGGGCAGGATCACGGTGTATGGGGCGGGGCGAGTGAAGAAGAACGCCGCGCTATGAAACGTCGGGCGGCACGCTCACGGCGGCCGTCCGCTGACGCATCTCCGCACACCACCCTGCGCTGACTTCAGCCGACTCCGTCGCCAGACGGGGTCAGTTTTCGGAGCAGCCCGGCGGAGGCGCTGCGATGGCGCTTTATGGCGCCATCGATGGCTGATCATCGCATGCGATGATGATGTCTCACCGCTGCGTATTGCTGTGCCCTCGCACGGATGGCCGAGCCGGTGATCCGCTCAATCGAGCTCTGCGGGTGCCTCCTGGTCGAGCGTGACCTGCACGTGCGCGGTCACGCCGTCGCCGTCCGGGTTGTTGCGCAGCGTGAACGTGCCGCCCAGGTCGGCCACCAGCGTCTGGACGATCGACAGGCCCAACGACCCCGTGGCGCCCATGACGAAGCCGTCCGGCAGCGCGGAGCCGTCGTTGACGACGTCCACCGTCAGCTCGTCGCCGTCGCGGTGCGGCCGCACGATCACCGTGCCCGACTCGGAGCCCAGCCCGTGCTCGACGGCGTTCTGGCACAGCTCGGTGATCACCAGCGACAGCCCGGCGGCTACATCGGCCGGCACCATGCCGAAGCTGCCCTCGCGGCGGCTGGTCACCGTCCCGGAGGCCGCGGCGACGTCCTGCACCATCGAGAGCAGCTGGTCGGCGACCTGGTCGAAGCGCACGGTCTCGTCGAACGTCTGCGACAGGATCTCGTGGACGACGGCGATCGACTGCACCCGCGAGACGGCGTCCTTCAGTGCGGCCTTGGCCTCGCTAGACGTCATGCGGCGCGACTGCAGCCGCAGCAGCGCGGCCACCGTCTGCAGGTTGTTCTTGACGCGGTGGTGGATCTCGCGGATCGTGGCATCCTTGGTGGTCAGCTGGCGTTCGCGGTCACGCAGGGCGGTCGAATCGCAGCACAGCACCACGGCACCGACCGGCTCATTCGCCCTGGTCACCGGCAGCACACGCAGCCGCACCGCGGCCTGCGGAAGGTCGAGGCTGATCTCCTGCGCGCGGCGTCCGTACTCGTCCGGCCCCGCCTTGGTCAGCACCTGCACCGGGGCAAGACTGTCGGTGACCTGCCACAGATCTTCGCCCTCCAGATCGCCGACCAGGCCCAGGCGCCGATACGCCGACAGCGCGTTCGGGCTGGCGTAGGCCACCGTGTCGGACGCGTCGGTGCGGATCAGACCGTCGCCCACCTTCGGGCTGGTCGCGACCGCGCTCGGCGGCTCCACCGGGTAGACGCCGCGCCACAGCATGTCGGTCAGCACGTCGGCGACCTCCAGGTAGCAATCCTCCAGCGCGCCCGGGGCACGGATGCCCATCTGGTTGGTGTGCCGCTCGACGATGCCGATGCAGCGTCCGTCCCGCATGATCGGGATCGCCCACACCCCCACAGGCAGGCCCGCGGACAGCTGGTTGTCGCTGGTTTCGCAGATCTCGTGCGACAGGTATGCCTCGGTCACCTGATGATCGGGCTCGTACGCGATGCACTCCCCCACGAGGTCTTCCTCCAGCGCCGTCGGCCCCGTGTTGGGACGCAGCTGGGCGCCCGCCCAGAACACGTGGTCGTCGCGATCGGGCAACCACAGCACCAGATCGGAGAAGCTCGTGTCGGCCAACAGATGCCATTCGCGCACCAGCGCCTGCAGCCAGTCCTGTTCGGCCTGGGGCAGATCGGTGTGTTGATCCATCACCTGGGACAGCTGCAACATGCCTTCACTCTAGACGCCCCCGCCGCCGACCCGGTGGGCTTGGGACCTCGCACACCGACGTGGCACAATGGACGACGCGCTGGACACTCAGCCGAGCCGGCGCCTCTCATGCAAGGAGGAACCATGGGCAAGGGTGGACGCAAGCGCCGCGCACGTCGCAAGAACGCCGCCAACCACGGCAAGCGTCCCACCGCGTAGCGGAGGGACCTGGCACACGAATCCCCTGGACCGTCTGGCCCAGGGGATTTCTGCATATCGGCCCACGCCGCTTCGGCCTACGCCGCTTCGGTGTCGAGTTCGATGTGGAGCGATTCGACCCGCACCCGCAGCACGCGGGAGGCGCGGGCGGGCGGTGAGCAGCGGCGCAGCAGCACGGTGATCATCTCTTCGGCCTGGTAGTAGTCCATGCAGGCCTCGCAGGCCATCAGGTGCTCGCGGATCTCGTCCCCGGCATCCTCGGGCAGTTCGCCGTGCAGGAACGCGTGGGCCGCATGCATCGCGACACCGCACTCGCTGTCATCGGGCAGATCGATATCGTCTCCCAGCCACTGTGCGCAACACCCCAGTCGTGTCACACCACTCACGCTTCACGCCTCCCCCGTCCGATGCCTTGCTGTTCAGCGTAGTCCGCGAGCTTCGCCCGCAGCGCTGTCCTCGCCCGATTCAGCCGCGACATGACGGTGCCAATCGGGGTGTCCATGATCTCGGCGATCTGCTTGTACGAGAAGCCCTCGACATCGGCCAGGATGACCACCTGCCGGAAGTCGGGGGACAACGAGTCGAGCGCCTGCGTGACGGCCGAATCGGGGATCAACGCCAGCGCGGACGCCTCGGCGCTCGGCAGGCCCGTCGAATCGTGCGAGGCCGCCTTGGCGAGCTGCCAGTCTTCGATGTCGTCGCCGGCCCCCACCTGTGGCTGGCGCTGCGCCCGCCGGTAGGAGTTGATGTACGTGTTGGTCAGGATGCGGTACAGCCACGCCTTGAGGTTGGTGCCGGGTGTGAACTGCTTGAACGAGGCGAACGCCCGGGCGTACGTGTCTTGCACGACATCTTCGGCATCGGAGGGGTTGCGCGTCATGCGCAACGCGGCGCCATACAGCTGGTCGAGGTAGCCGAGCGCGTCGCGCTCGAAGCGGGCGGCCCGCTCCTCATCGGTTTCGGTGTCGCGCACGTCGAACACGTCATCGGTGTGCGGGTCGGGCACCGGCTTGGGCATGGGATCCGAGGTCATCGAGGACAACACTAGCCATCCGACCACGACTGCCGCGTCAGCGGCACGGTCCTCAGGCAGGGTTCGCGGGCTCACAGTCAAGACAACGGCACGGCGCGGGGCCATATTCCGCAGCCCCGACACCCCCCAGCGACGTGCGTTTGCCCGGCTCATGCTGTACACATGAACCATGAACGTGGTGCGGACAGCTGGGCGCGCGTGCTTCGCGGCCTTCTTCGTGGTGGACGGCCTGCGCATGGCCGACCGGTCGGAACAGGACCTGGCCGGCGTGCAGGCGGTGATGGACCGGGTGTTGCCGACAGTGCGCCGCCTCGCCCCCACGTGGGTCAGCGACCGGCTTCCGGACGACGCGGTGACCTGGTCGAAGGCGATCGGCTCGGCGCAGGCGGCCGCCGGCGCCTGCTATGGCGCGAATGTGCTCGCCCGTCCGGCCGCGGCCGTGCTGGCGCTGGCCAGCGTGCCGCAGGTGCTGGCCGGACTGACCTGCAAGGATCCGCACCAGCGGCGCGACATCATGCTGCACGGGCTGGCACTGCTGGGTGCCGCGCTGGTGGCCACGCAGGAGCCCTCGCGCCGTCGCAGCCTCATGGGCGCGGCGTTCCGCGGCATCGCCGCCGTCGATGTGCTGGAGGCCCGCGCGGTGCGCCGCGTGGGGTCGGCCGCCGCCTCGGGCATCCGGTCGGCGCGCGCGCGGCGCGGACAGGCGGATCCGGCAGACCTCTGCGCGATCGCCGAGAGCTGAGCGGGCGACCGTGGCCGCGACACCGTCCGCCTGGGCCGCACCGTCCGCAACCGCACCGGTGCACGCCCGCGTGAGCGTGCCCGGCAGCAAGTCGCAGGCCAGCCGCGCGCTGGTGCTCGCCGCGCTCGCGGACGGCGCCGGCACCGTCCATGGCGCCCCGTGGTCGCGGGATACGCAGCTGATGGTCGACGGTCTGGCGCAGCTGGGCGTCTGCATCGCACGGCAGGGCCCGGACGTCCTGGAGGTCCGTCCGCCCCGCCAGGGCTTGTCCCCCGCCGCAGACGGCATCGACACCGGACTGGCGGGCACGGTGCTGCGCTTCCTGCCGCCGGTGGCCGCGCTGGCCCCCGGCCTCACGTGTTTCCGGGGCGACGAGCGGGCGTCGCTTCGTCCGCTGCGCCCGCTGCTGGATGCGCTGGAGCAGCTGGGCGTCCAGGTGCACAGTCAGACCGGCTCGGTGCCCTTCTCGATGGACGTGCCGGGCACACTCGGCGGGCCCGAGGTGAGCATCGACTCGTCCGCCTCCAGCCAGTTCGTGTCCGGGCTGCTGTTGGCCGGTGCGCGCTTCCCCGCGGGGCTCGACCTGCGCCACGTGGGCCAGACCGTGCCCTCGGCGCCCCACATCGCGATGACCGTGCAGATGCTGGCCGATCACGGCGTGCGGGTCGAGATGCCCGAACCCAACCGCTGGATCGTCCATCCCGGACCGGTGTCGGCCTGCGACGTTCACCTGGAGCCCGACCTGACCAACGCGGCCGCCTTCCTGGCCGCCGGCGTGCTGACCGGCGGCCATGTCGAGGTGCCCACCTGGCCGGACACGACGACGCAACCCGGCGACCAGATCCGGGGCGTGCTGGAGGCCTTCGGCGCGCGCGCCGATCTGGAGGACGGCACGGCGCGGGCCGCGTGCACCGGACCGCTGCGCGGCATCGACATCGATCTGCACGAGGCCAGCGAGCTGACGCCGGTCGTGGCGGGGCTGGCCGCGTTCGCGGGCGGACAGACCACGATCACCGGCGTGGGACACATCCGCGGGCACGAGACCGACCGCATCGCCGCGATCGCCGAGACGCTGACGGCCGTGGGTGTCGAGGTGCGGGAAACACCGGACGGGCTGGTGATCCGCGGCGCCGCGGCAGCGCAGCTGCACCCCGCCGCGCTGAAGAGCTTCGGCGACCACCGCATGGTGCACCTGGCCGCGCTGCTCGGCCTGATGGTGCCCGGGGTCACGGTGGACGATGTCGGCGCCACAGCCAAGACGATGCCCGACTTCCCGCAGCGCTGGGCCGCCATGATCGCAGGACGCGCCGCATGAGCCCGGTCGTGCGCGGGCGGCGCGGTGAGACGTTCGACGACACGGACGCGTCCGACCTGGATGCCTTCGACCGGCCGAAGCGGCACACGCGCCCGCGCACCAAGGATCGTCCCGACTACTCACAGGCCCCGCTGGGCCGCGTGCTTGGCGTCGATCGCGGCCGCTACGAGGTGCGCCTGGACGGGCGCACGCTGCGCGCCGTCAAGGCCCGCCAGCTGGGCCGCAAGGGCGTCATCGTCGGCGACCAGGCCATGCTCGTCGGCGACCTGACCGGCGGGGAGGGCACGCTGGCGCGCATCGTCGGGGTCGCCCCGCGCACCACGCAGCTGCGCCGCACCGCCGACGACACCGACCCCGTCGAGCGGCCCATCGTCGCCAACGCCGACCAGCTGCTCATCGTCTGTGCGCTGGCCGACCCGCCGCCGCGTCCGGGCATGATCGACCGCATCCTGGTGGCCGCGTACGATGCGGGCATCGCACCGATTCTGTGCCTGACCAAGGCCGATCTGGCCAGCCCGGACGACCTGCGCGCCGAGTACGCGGCGCTGGACGTTCCCGTCTTCGCCACCCGGCCGGGCGCCAGCCTCACTGCCCTGCGCGACGCGCTGGATGGGCACACAACCGTGTTCGTCGGGCACTCGGGCGTCGGCAAGTCGACGCTGATCAACGCGCTGGTGCCGGGGGCCGGACGCAGCACCGGCGCCGTCAACGACGTGACCGGGCGCGGGCGGCACACGTCCACCTCGGCGGTCGCCCTGGAACTGCCGGACGGCGCCGGCTGGGTCATCGACACCCCTGGCGTGCGCAGTTTCGGCTTGTCGCACGTGCAGCTGGCGTCGGTGATCGATGCCTTCCCCGACGTCGCGGCCATCACCGCCGACTGTCCGCGCGGCTGCCGCCACGAGGCCGGCGCCGTGGACTGCGCGCTGGACGAGGCGGTCGCCGACGGCCGTCTGGACGCCGCCCGGCTGACATCGCTGCGCCGCATGCTCGTGGCCGTCGCCGACCAGCCCCTGCTGAGCTGAGGTTTTTCGCCACGGCAAGCCTGCCCGCACCCGCCGCGTGTCGCCGGTACCCTGGGTGCCATGAGTAGCTTCACCGACGATCTACGCCTGGCGCATCTGATGGCGGACAACGCCGACTCGATCGGCATGAGCCGCTTCCGCGCGGACGACCTGATCGTGACGACGAAGCCCGACATGACCGCGGTCAGTGACGCCGACCAGTCGATCGAAGCCGCGCTGCGACGCACGCTGGGCAGCGCCCGTCCGCGCGACGCGGTGCACGGCGAGGAGCAGGACGACACCGGCTGGGGCCCGCGCCGCTGGATCATCGACCCGATCGACGGCACCGCCAACTATGTGCGCGGCGTGCCCGTCTGGGCCACGCTCATCGCGCTGATGGTCGAGGACACCGTGCGCGTCGGCGTGGTCAGCGCGCCGGCGCTGGGACGGCGCTGGTGGGCCTCCGAGGGCGACGGCGCGTACGCCGGGAAGACGCTGTTCGGCGGGCAGCAGCTGCACGTCTCAGGCATCCAGCGCATCGAGGACGCGTTCCTGTCGTACTCCAGCCTCGGCGGCTGGATGGCGACGCGGCGGGCCCGTCCGTTCGCCAACCTGCTGCGCGACTGCGACCGCACGCGCGCGTTCGGCGACTTCTGGAGCTACATGCTCGTGGCCGAGGGCACGGTCGACCTGGCCACCGAGCCCGAGCTGTCGCTGCACGACATGGCGGCGCTCGACATCATCGTGCGCGAGGCCGGCGGCCGGTTCACCAACCTGGCCGGACGGCGCGGCCCCGTCGGCCCCGGCGCCCTGGCCAGCAACGGCCTGCTGCACGACGAGGCGCTGGCCCGCCTGGCCCCCGAGCGTGACTGAAATCGATGTCTCACGGGTGATACCGTGGGGTCATGAGTGTGGCGGTCAGCGTGCGTGAGTTGCGCAACCAGGGCGGGCAGGTTCTCGACCGAGTCGAACGCGGTGAAATGCTTTGCGTCACCAAAGATGGTGATGCAGTCGCCGAACTGCACCCCGTTCGCCGCCGCAGCCTGGCACCAGCCGAGCTGATCGCACGCGCCAAGCGGCTCCCGAGAGTGGATCCCGACCGGTTGCGGCGCGACATTGATGCAGTCCTGGATCCGTCACTATGAACCACCCCATCGGTTTGCTCGACACCTCGACGGTTCTGCGCATGGATGAGCTCGAACCGTCTGAGCTTCCCGACGAAATCGTTATCTGCGCCATCACGCTGGCTGAACTGTCGGTGGGACCCCTCGTGACGAATGACGAGACGGAACGTGCGGCCCGTCAGGCGCAGGTGCAGGAAGTCGAAGCTGACTACGGCGACCCGTTGCCCTTCGATGCGGCTGCAGCCCGAGCCTTTGCGCAGGTATCTGCAGATCTACGCCGCAACGGTGGCAAGTCGAGGGTACGAACATTCGATGCGCTCATCGCCGCAATCGCCAAAGCAGCCCAGCTGCCGCTCTACACGTTCAATGCGCGCGACTTCGCCCCAGTGACGGGAGTCGAGATCGTCGCTCTCCCCTCATCTCACGTGTGACTAGAGCAGGCGCACCCGGATGGTGCCGGGGACCTCGGCGAGTTCGGCCGTGAGGCCGGGGGCGGCCTGGGTGACATCGGTCACCACGTAGCCGATGCCACCGGCCGTGGACAGCGCCTGGAAGGCGATGTTCGCCTGGTGCGCCGACAGCACGGCGTTCAGCTGGGCCAACACGCCCGGCACGTTCTCGTGGATGTGCGTGACGCGCCGGCCCTGCATCGGCGGGGTCGCCACCACGGGCAGGTTGACGCTCATGACCGTGGAGCCCGTGGCCAGGTAGTCGGCCAGCTTGGTGGCGACGAAGTGGCCGATGTCCACCTGCGCCTCCTGCGTCGAGCCGCCCACGTGCGGGGTCAGGATCACGTTCGGCACGCCCTGCAGCGGCGACACGAACGGGTCGCCCTTGCCCTTGGGCTCGACCGGGAAGACGTCCACGGCCGCACCGGCGAGGTGGCCGCTGCCCAGGGCGTCCGCCAGCGCGGCCGGGTCGGTCACGAACCCGCGGCTGAGGTTGAGGAACATCGCTCCGTCCTTCATCGCCGCGAACTGGTCGGCGCCGAACAGGCCGGCGTTGCCGGGGCGCCCGTCCACGTGGAGCGTGACGAAGTCGGACTGCGCGAGCAGGTCGTTCATGCTCGCGCAGGCCTTGGCGTTGCCCAGTGCGAGCTTGTCGGCCAGGTCGTAATACAGGATGTGCATGCCGAACGCCTCGGCCACGACCGACAGCTGCGAGCCGATGTTGCCGTAGCCGATGATGCCCAGCGTGCGCCCGCGCACCTCATGGGAGCCCTCGGCCGACTTGTCCCACAGCCCGGCGTGCGTGCTCGTGGATCGGTCGAGCAGCCGGCGCGACAGCGCGACGATCTCGCACAGCACCAGCTCCACGACGCTGCGGGTGTTCGAGTACGGCGCGTTGAACACCGCGATGCCCCGCTGGGCTGCCGCCTCCAGATCGACCTGGTTGGTGCCGATGCAGAAGCACCCCACCGCCTGCACGCTATCAGGCATGGCCTGGATGACGGCGCTTGTCACCTTCGTGTTCGATCTGATGCCGAGCACTTGGACGCCGTCAAGGGCGCCCAGCAGGTCGTCGGCACCGAGCGCCCCCGAGCGGCGGTCGACGTCCAGCCCGGCCTGGCGCAAGATCGGAGTCGCGTCGGCGTGGATGTTTTCAAGCAGCAGAGCCTTCATGGGTAACGATCCTAGGCCGCCGCGCCGTCCAGGGGGTGGGCGTCTCAGCCGGGCCCCCGGAACGCGTCGGCACTCACATCCAGCGCAGGACAATCCACGACGACGCGTTGTACAGCCTCACCGTCTCGTCATCCATCACTTCCGACCGGAACGACTCGCTGAAGAAACGCATGATCTGCAACGGCTCATATCCCAGATCTACTGCCGCAATGTGCCCGCATGCGGGCCCTCCAATATCGCCTGTGGGATACCAGATTTCGCCAACAATTCGGACCGGCACTGAGAACACGCTGCACACGTCATCTGCGGCGGGCGTCACGACGAGCAGTAACCGACCGTAGCTCAAGGGACCAGATGGGGTTACGCTGAACCTGTCAGGAAAATCAACAGCACCAGCATCGGGCATTCGACCACTCACACTCACGAGACCACCACACACGGACTTCCCTGAATTCGGAACCCAACACGGCGACCACGTCTGGGAGATCTCGCGATACACGGGCGCGGAAGCATTGCTGGATCGATGGCTAAGAACAGTCGAGCAACCAGACACCATGACGCAGACCACCACAAGAAACACCTCTAGTGCCAGTACCCTGCTTGACCGCTGTTGCTGCGGAATATGTCGCCCATGTTGAATCAGCATCTCAGTCATCTCATCTTCATAGCCAACCTGATGTGTCAGCCGGTGATTAATGTAGCTCCCAGTTCATTTGCAATAGTGCGCATGGACGTGAAACCGACGCGATCGCTGCAGATGTTGAGTTGGCCGGCAGGGCCAATGTCGTGCACCGATCCGCACTGTCCACCCGTCCATGTACTGCCAAGATAGACCTGAATCATACCTGCGGCCTTGACGGTGCCGTTCGAGTTCACCGTCAGCACTGGTCCGCCGGAATCTCCCTGGATCACTGCAATCTGTCCGGAATTCTGTTGCGTTGCGCGGATGCTGTTCACATGCCCAAATCCATCGCTGGCGGTGACATTTAGGTCGTCAATCTTGAGGTTACAGTGCGCACCGGAGTTTCCCCCGCTGGTACACACGAGATCGTTGATCCCCAGATCCACCAACCCCGTCACAGCCTTGTTGTAGCCTGCCGCATCATTCCATGTGCCATCGTACATACGGCCGGCGCCACGCGCATTCAAGAGTGCCGCAGCAGCGTTGGGATTATCCGTTGTCTTGTACGGCCCGCCAACTGTCACGCTTGAGTTGTCTCTGGCGCGGTATGGGCCCTTGCAGTGCCGAGCGGTGGTGATATAGGACTGTCCCTGATACTGGAGCGCGAAACCTGTGGAACACACGCCCGTACCATTTTGCGTCATCATGTACGCTCCAGCCCAGAAGGGACTGGTGTCCTTCGACCGCGTAGCCGTCCCGGCGGCCCCCTCTGTGAGGGTCACACGTGCCGACACGTCCCGCGCAATCTCTTCGGCGAGCGCCTGACGGGCCACCTGCGGCCCCACACCCACCGCACGGCCCTTCGCCGCCACCAGCTCACCCGTGAACGTGCCACTCACCACCAGACCATCATCGGTGGCACCCACACCAGCCACCGACGACACCTCGAAACCAGCCGCACGATACACATCCGCATTGTCCAGAATCGCATCCGCCGCCGCCTCGATCTGCCCCAACGACATCGACCGCTTCTCCACCACGGCCGCGATCCCCATGCCCGCGGCATGATCCAGCACCTTCGCCAGGAACGGGTCATCCCCGTACCACAACAACTTCACCGCCAGATTCTCAGCATCATGCACCTGACCGATATACC
>Ga0209738_10000073_pt1 | contig 22739 bp, 18 predicted proteins | sample TergutNc150P5_FD_187289 | JGI IMG/M metagenome (GOLD analysis project Ga0209738, IMG submission 187289) | Nasutitermes corniger P5 segment gut microbial community from laboratory colony in Florida, USA - Nc150 P5 (SPAdes) (version 2) | ecosystem: Host-associated > Arthropoda: Insects >...
GTCGCCACGCGCGTGCGGACGGCCCAGGGCGACGCCGAGTTCGTCGCCCCCGAGCTCACGGCGGCCATCCGATGAGCGCCACGCAGATGTCACAGGAACCCCGCCTCACGTTCGGCCGCACCCTCGGCATCGGCATGGCGCTGGCTGCGGGCACCAAGCCCACGCCGCCGGTGCCCACCTACGCGACGGACGTGGATCAGCCCGGCATGCTGCTGGGGCAGGTCGTCATCGCGATCCTGGCTGTCTTGATGGTCACCGGCGAGTACACCTCGGGCGAGATCCGGACGTCGCTGCTCGCCGTGCCCCCGCGGTGGCCCGTGGCCGCCGCGAAAACCGCCATCGCGGTGGCCACCGCGTTCGTCGTCACCGTCGTCCCGGGCTATGTCGTGACGCTGTGCGGCTGGCCACTGCAGCGGAAGTTCGCCGTCGACGACCGTTTCACCGGCACGGGCGTCCGCGTCATCGCGGGCGCGGGCCTGGCCGTCGCACTCGTCGCGTGCATGGCCATCGGAATCGGCATGCTCGTGCGCAGCGGCGCCGCGTCCATCGCCGTCATCGTGTTGGTCACCATCGTGGTGCCCAACATCCTCACGTCCGTGCCCGTCCATTGGCTCGACACCGTCGGCGGCTACCTCATCGGCAACAGCATCCAGGGCCTCATGGCTGTGCCCGCGCAGATCGACCCGACCCAAGGCGTCTTCACTTTCGGCAAGGCCCTGTGGATCAGCGCCCTGTGGGCCGTGGTGCCCCTGGCCGCAGGATTGGCCGTGCTGCGCCGACGCGACGCGTAGCAACCCCCAGTTGCCGCGTCACCGCCGGAGCCGCAACCGACGATCATTCCTTTCCTCACGAACCCCCGGAAAGATGGACACGCAGCATGCCCAAAGATGCTTGATGTCGCGCATGATACGTGGAAAACTGGCCGCACTGTATACACGAGGGCCCCCCGTTTCCCCCGGCCGGGTCGCCCGCACACTCTCGAAGCCGAGATGGGGAGAACTCATGATTGAGACATTCGGGCTGACGAAACGGTACGGCCCGGTGCTGGCGCTGGACCACCTGTCGATGCAGGTGCATCCCGGCGAGGTCACCGGATTCCTGGGCCCGAACGGCGCCGGCAAATCGACCACGATGCGGCTGATCTGCGGCCTCGACCACCCCACCGAGGGCACCGCACTGGTCAACGGCAAGCCCTACGCCGCCCACCGCGACCCGCTGCACCAGGTCGGCGCGCTGCTGGACGCCAAGGCCATGCACCCCGGGCGCACCGCGCGGGCCGAGCTGATGGCCATCGCGCAGACGCAGGGCCTGGGCGCCAAGCGCGTGGACGAGGTGCTGGAATACACGGGCCTGGCCAGCGTCGCCAAGCGCCGCCTCGGCACGTTCTCGCTCGGCATGGGCCAGCGCCTCGGCATCGCCGCCGCGCTGCTGTGCGACCCGCTGACGCTGATTCTGGACGAGCCGATCAACGGCCTCGACCCCGAGGGCGTCATCTGGGTGCGCGACCTGGTGAAATACGAGGCTTCACAAGGCAAGACGGTCTTCCTGTCGAGCCACCTGATGAGCGAGATGGCGCTGGTCGCCGACCGGCTGGTCATCCTCGGCCGCGGCAAGCTCGTGGCCGAGAAGACCATGAAAGAGCTGATCGCCGACGCGTCCGACATCGCCACCCGCGTGCGCTGCGCCCAGGCCACCGAGCTGACCGCCGAACTGGCCGGCCCGGGCGTCCGCATCGACAGCCTCGCACCGGGCCTGTTCGAGGTGCACGGCCGCTCCGCCGAGCAGGTCGCCACCATCGCGCTCGACCACCGCTGGCTGGTCACCGAGTTGACCCCGATGCAGGTGTCGCTGGAGGACGCCTACATGAAGCTCACCCAATCGCAGGCCCAGTACACGGGCACGGCCGTCCCCACCCCCGGGGCGCAGCGATGACCGCGCCGCACCAGCCATCCGTGCCGTCCACGCGCCTCACGTACGCGCACGTGCTGCGCTCGGAATGGACGAAGTTCTGGTCGGTGCCGTCGACCTGGTGGACGCTGGGCGCGCTGGTCGTCGTCATCATCGGCTTCGGACTCATCAGCAACAGCTCCGCATCGGCCACGGCGGGCGCGACGATTCGGGCGACGCAACCGACGTCCGCGGCCTTCACGGTGGGGCAACTGGTCATGGCGATCCTCGCGGTGCTCGTCATCACCGGCGAGTTCACCTCGGGCGAGATCAAAACCTCGCTGCTGGCCGCGCCCGGGCGCTGGCGCATGCTGGCCGCCAAGGCGGCCATCGTCGCCGTCATCGGGTTCGCCGTCACGTTCGTCGCCATCTACATCGCGATGCTGTGCGGCTGGCCGATGATCAGCTCGTTCGCCACCGACGACCGCTTCACCGCCGCGGGCCTGCGCGTCATCGCGGGCGCCGGGCTGGGCGTCGCCCTCGTTGCGGTGATGGCGCTGGGCATCGGCACGCTCGTGCGCAACGGCGCGCTGGCGATCGGCATCGTCGTGGTGGTGCAGTTCATCCTCATGGCGGTCTTCGGGGGAATTAACATCCACTGGATGCACGTCGTGGTCGGCTACCTTCCCGCCGGCGCCATCCGGGGCCTGTCCGCCCCACCGTCCGCGGCGAACGCGGCCGTCGACATCTTCACCTTCGGCAAGTCGCTGTGGGTCAGCCTGCTGTGGGCGTTCGTGCCGCTGCTGGCCGGTGCGGTCGTCCTTCGCAAGAGCGATATCTGAGAGGGGACGTCCGATGAGCCAACCAACAGCCACCACCGTGCACCCGGCGGGCGGACGCCTCACGTTCGCCCACGTTCTGCGCGGGGAATGGACGAAGCTCTGGTCGGTGCGCTCCACCTGGTGGGTGCTGGGCATCCTGGTCGTGTGCCTGGTCGCCACCGGCCTGGGATTCTCCGCCGCCGAGCGCGCGTATCCGCAGATCGGGGCCGCCGCGGCCGGGCAGACGTACGCCTCGGACGCACCGAGCAACGGCATCATGTTCGGCCAGCTCATCATGGCGATCCTGGCGGTGCTGATGATCGCGGGCGAGTTCGCCTCCGGCGAGATCAAGACGTCGCTGCTGGGGGCGCCCGGGCGCTGGCGCGTTCTCGCCGCCAAGGCGACCGTGGTGGCCGGCATCTCGTTCGTGCTCACGGCCGTGATGACGTACCTTCTCACGCTCGCCGCCTGGCCGATCGTGCGCTCGATCGCCGTCGATGACCGCTTCACCGCCGACGGCCTGCGGGCCGCCGCCGGCGCCGGACTGGCCGTGGCGCTCGTGGCGCTCATGGCGCTGGGCATCGGGTGCCTCGTGCGCAGCGTGCCCCTGGCGGCCATGATCGTCGCGGCGCTCACGTTCGTGCTGCCCATGATCACCGTCGAGATGTCCGCGCACTGGATGAGCGTGGTGAACAGCTACCTCATCGGATGGAGCACCCAGGGGCTCACCACGCCGGCCACACAGATCGACCCGTCCAAGGGCATCTTCAGCTTCGGCAAGGCGCTGTGGATCAGTGCGCTGTGGGCGTTCATCCCGCTGATCGCCGGCGCTGTGACGCTGCGCAAGCGCGACGTGTGAACAGACAAGTGTGGGCCGGGGACGCTCCCACGCCTCCGGCCCACACGTCTGCAGATGGGGCGGCAAACCCCGTCCAACCGTGAACGGTAGTCACGGTGTCAACGAAGGATGAGGACGACGGGGGTCTCGTTGACACCGCATGAGTAGCTTATGCCGGATGTATGCGTTCTGCTGCAAACACGGTCGCTTCGGCATCAATTCAGCCCTCAGCAGACACGGGGGACATCCGGACCACCGGATAAACTTGGCGGGTGACTTCAGCGCAGCAACAACCCGCACCCGACGAGCCGTCCCTGTCCGAGCAGCAGGAGGTGCGGCTCGGCAAGCGCCAGCGGCTTCTGGACGACGGCCAGCAGCCGTACCCCGTCGACCTGCGCCGCACGCACACGCTGGCGCAGGTGCGCGCCGGCTGGGGGCAGCTGCAGCCCGGCGAAGAGACCACGGACGAGGTCGCGGTGGGCGGACGCGTCGTGTTCCTGCGCAACACCGGCAAGCTGTGCTTCGCGGCACTGCAGGACGGCTTCACGGCCGCCGACAACGGCGAACGCCTCCAGGTGATGATCTCGCTCGCGCAGGTCGGCCAGGATCGCCTCGACGCCTGGAAGGCCGACGTCGACCTGGGCGACTTCGTCTGGGTGCGCGGCGACGTCATCAGCTCCAAGCGCGGAGAGCTGTCGGTGATGGCCCGCGAATGGCGGCTGGCGTCCAAGGCGCTGCGGCCGCTGCCGACGCTGCACAAGGAGCTGTCGGAGGAGTCGCGCGTGCGCCAGCGCCATGCCGACCTGATCTCGCGTCCGGAAGCCCGGACGATGGTGCGCAGCCGCGCCGCGATCACGTCCGCCGTGCGCCGCGCGTTCGACGACCTCGGCTTCCTGGAGGTCGAGACGCCCGTGCTGCAGCTCATCCACGGCGGGGCGGCCGCGCGGCCGTTCCGCACGCACCTGAACGCGTTCGACATCGACATGACGCTGCGCATCGCGCTGGAGCTGCACCTCAAGCGCGCCATGGTGGGCGGCGCCGACCGGGTCTACGAGATGGGCCGCATCTTCCGCAACGAGGGCGTCGATTCGACGCACAGCCCCGAGTTCACCATGATCGAGGCGTACATGAGCTGGGGTGATCAATTCACGATCGCCGACGTGATCAAGTCGGTGATCATGGCGGCCGCCGACGCCGTGGACACGCACGTGATCGAGCGCGGCGACGACGAGCCGATCGACCTGGACGGCGAGTGGCGCTGGATGCCGCTGTACGAGGGCCTGAGCGAGGCCCTGGGCGAGGACGTGGACGTGACCACGCCCATCGACGTGCTGCGGCACGCCTGCGACGCCCACGACGTGCCCCGCCAGGACGACTGGGTGCAGGGCAAGCTCGCCATGGAGCTGTTCGAGCACCTGGTCGAGCCGGGTCTGACGCAGCCGACCTACGTCTGTGACTTCCCGGCGATCGCGCAGCCGCTGGCCCGTCCGCACCGCACCACGCCCGGCCTGATCGAGGCCTGGGACCTCATGATCGGCGGCGTCGAGCGCGGCACCGGGTTCTCCGAGCTGATCGACCCGGTGATCCAGCGCGAGGTGCTCACCGCGCAAAGCCTCAAGGCCGCCGCCGGCGACCCCGAGGCCATGGAGCTGGACGAAGACTTCCTGGCCGCCCTCGAACAGGGCGCCCCGCCCATGGGCGGCCTCGGCCTGGGCCTCGATCGGTTGGTCATGCTTTTCACCGGCGCGGGCATCCGCGAGACCATCCTGTTCCCGCTGCTGCGCCCGCAGAGCTAGGACGTCGTCCGTCCCCGGCTTGGGCGAACGGACGAGCGTAGCCGTCCGCACACCCCGCGCAGCACAACCGCGCTGTTCGTGGACACCCCGCGCCAACCACAGCGCCCGGGTGCAGGATGGCACCATGCCCGAACCGCCCCTGTGGACTGCCCACTACGGCGCCGGCGTGCCGCCCCGCATCGCGGCGCCCGACGAGTCACTCGACATGCTGGCCGAACGCGCCGCACGCGAGGCTCCCCGCTGCGCCGCGACCACGTTCTTTGGCCGCACGCGCACGTACGGACGGCTCGGCGACCAGATCGCCCGGGCCGCCCAGGGCCTGCACGCCCTCGGTGTGCGCCCCGGCGACCGGGTCGCGATCCTGCTGCCCAACTGCCCGCAGCACCTGGTCGCCTTCTACGCCGTTCTGCGGCTCGGCGCCGTCGTCGTCGAGCACAACCCGCTGTACACGCCGCGCGAACTGCGCCACATGTTTGAAGACCACACCGCTCGCATCGCCATCTGCTGGGACGTCGCCGTGCCCAAGCTGCGCGAGCAGCCGTCCGACATCGCCCCGGAGCACATCGTCGCGGTCAACCTGACCTCGGAGCTGCCGCTGGCGATGCGGGCGGCGTTGCACCTGCCGTTCCTGCGCCGCCGCCGCGCAGCGATCACCGCCAAGGCACCCGACACGATCGGCTGGAAGAAGCTGTTGCGGCACCGCCCGCTGCCGGCGTCGCACCCACATCCGTCCCCCAGCTCGCTGGCGCTGATCCAGTACACCTCGGGCACCACGAGCCTGCCCAAGGGCGCGATGCTGACGCACGCGAACCTGTACGCCAACACGCTGCAGGCGTTCGCCTGGCTGCCGGGGCTGAAGCCCCGCGAGGAGGTCTTCTATTCGGTGCTGCCGATGTTCCACGCGTTCGGGCTGACGCTGGTGCTGACGCTGGGCGTCATGCTGCAGGGCCGGCTGGTGCTCTTCCCCACCCCGGACGCCCGCGAGGTGTTGTCGGCCGCCAAGCACTTCCCGCCGACGGTCTTCGGCGGTGTCCCGCCCATCTTCTACACGGTGGCCGCGATGGCCAAGCGCAAGCGGGTGTCGCTGGCGTCCGCCCGCATGTGCTTCTGCGGCGGCATGGCGCTGCCCGAGCAGACCGCACAGTTGTGGGACGAGGTCGCAGGCACGCCGCTGATCGAGGGCTACGGCATGACCGAGGCATCGCCGGTGATCTGCGGCAACCCGGTCGGCGACAACCGCCGGCCCGGCACCGTGGGCGTGCCCTTCCCGAGCACGGACGTCCGCGTGGTCGCGATTGATGACCCCACCACCGAGGTGGGCACCGGCGAACGCGGCGAGCTTCTGGTGCGCGGGCCGCAGATCTTCGGCGGCTACTGGAACAATCCGGACGAGACGGGGCGCGCGCTGCTGCCCGGCGGCTGGCTGCGCACCGGCGACGTGGTGACGCAGGACGCCGACGGCTTCGTCACGATCGTCGACCGCACCAAGGAGCTGATCATCACCGGCGGGTTCAACGTCTCGCCGAGCGAGGTCGAGGCCGTGCTGCACGGGCATCCGGACATCGCCGAGGCGGCCGTCATCGGCGTGCCGCGTCCGGCCGGTGGTGAGCGCGTCTGCGCTGCCGTCGTGCTGCGCGAGGGATGTGCGTTGCACGAGGACGACGTCCGCGCCTACTGCAAGCAGCGCCTGGCCGCCTACAAGGTGCCGCGGATCATTCTGCCCGTGGACGAGCTGCCCCATTCGCTGCTCGGCAAGGTGCTGCGCGCCCAGGTCCGCGATCTCGTCGCACCCGACGTCACCGACCATCGGTGACGGCTCAGCGTCTCGCCCACCCCAGGCGATGGGCCCAGCGCCGTCCCCATCCGCCGCTGTGGGTGAAGCCCGACTGCACGACGCGGACGTGTGCCACCGGCGGCTCGCGTTTCGTGCGCGGATGTGCCTCGATGACCACAATCGTGCCGGGCGCGAGGTCGAGCATGACAGGCTCGGACATGTCCTCGCACCCCTCGGGCGTGTCGTCACCGATGCCGACATTCAGTGTGTGCCGCCCGGCCGTCAGACCCGTCGCGTACCACAGCCGCCCCGGCGGGGACATCACGCCCCCGGCCTGTTCGCCGTCGACAATCAGCATGATGACGCACCAGGCCTTGACGCTGAGGGCGGCACGCAGGCTTGCGCGGTCGTTGCCCACAGCCACGAGACATTGCGGCTTGCCCAGCTTCGGCTTGGCGTAGTCGATGCCGTCCCGCGCCGGCTGCGGGATCGGGATGTCCTCGAACGTGAGCGTCGGGACGAACGTGGGCGCCGGCAGTTCATCTGGTTCGGACGTCTCAGTCCTGACATATGCGGAGCCGTTGGACGTCGGACGCCCGCACCACTCACGGTCCCAGCCAAGTCGACGAACCCACCGCCGACCCCAGCGGCCGTTGTGCGCGAACCCCGAGTCCAGGATCCGAAGGCTCACTAACGGCGTGCGTCCCAACTCAGGGGGCTGCACCTCGACGAGCACAATCGAGTGCGGACGGATCTCCACGGTGACCGGCTCGATCATGGTGGGCTGGGGCAGCGCAGCCTTTTCAGCGGCTTCCATCGCGTCGAGATCGCTCTTGTCGAAGACGAACATCCCGCGGCGCTTGAGTCTGAAGAGATTCGCTTCCTCGTCGGGGTGATAGCCACCCGGCCAGATGGTGATGGTGTGCCAGCCGGGCGTGATCGCGCACGCATGCCAACGATCCCGCATACCGCCGCTCGCGATCTGTGCACCGTCCACGACCAACGCAATCTCGCCCCACGGCTCGGGGTTCCGAATTTCCGGCACGGGCCCATAGGACCATCGCGCGGCCAGAATGCACTGTGCCCCATCCAGAGCAGATCTGACGTAGTCCATGGCAGTTCGAGCCCAGTACGGAACGCAGATGTCCTCGGTCGTGACCGTCGGGACGATCCGACCTGTCACCACTGGGCCCGTCATCACTGCCCCTTTCCAGCTCAGGAAGGCGCTGCGCTGCGGAGTGTGTGGGCTTGTCGCGCCCGTCGCGGCCGCACGTCCCCGGCAGGACGAGGCTTGGACGCGGGTTGGGCCTGTTTCGGCTTGCCGACAAGCCACTGCTTCGTCCGGCCCCAGAACCCGAAGTACACCAACACGACGAGGGTGACGATCGCCGCCGCCCCGGCCGTGATCAGCGGCGTGTTCGACGACTCGGCGGCTCCACCTTCGGGATCGGCGTTGATCCATATGCCCACAACCACCGACGCAACCAGCCCGATGAGGGTGATGATCGACGTCTTCCCGCTCGCCTCGACCTTGAACGACGCCACGTGAATGAACACGAACGCCGCGACCGCGAAGCCACACGCGGCGCCGACCACCGCATACAGCACGATCATGATTGCCTCCACGTCCAGCATCGAGCCTAGTCGATGCCAGCTCCGTGCGCGGGCTGCAGCGGACACCCGGCCACCATGAGGGTGACGCCTGCGTCAGGCGTCGACGTCTTCGCCGAGAGTCGCCGAAATGTCAGCCTCCCCACTAGGATGAAAGGTCGATTGTTGGCTGACCAATCGTCTTCCCCGAGGAACGTGCACCAATCCATCCACCCAGCACTGGCGATACGATGGTTAGTATCCCCCAAATCACCAGCACATACCAGTGTTCCAGCCCCCACAGGGGCACCTTCAGTTGTGCAGAACACACCTCGCATGGAGACTGGGCTTGAAACGACTGGATGACATCGATGCCACGCCACACCACCCAACAAGAGACCATCCCGAACACAAACCATGCACCCAACAAACCCAAAACCACCCCGTTTTGCAGCCGCTGGTCACCCCGTGAGTCATGGTGAAGCACCCACCATCGTGGATCCTGTTCGCGAATCCTGTTCAGCGTCTCCTGAAGTTCGCGACTGTTGGCTCTGATTCTGGCAGCAATTCCATTGCGCGGCAGGGCGCCTGCGCGACTCCTCGCGGACGCCTCGCTGGCTGGCGCCAGCAACTGATCCATTCCGGTACGCAATGGCGGCGCAGCCTGCGGAAACTGCGACTTCGGCACTTGTACGGGAACAGTACTATCGTCCATGGCATGACGGGCACGATGAGTCTCTGCCTCTGCTCGCGCAGTCTCACCAGTATCCCAAGATTCACCCGTCGGAACTGGGCTGTCACTCATCGACCGAGATACCCCCATCTGGCGCAGTGCCGAAAGGCTGCTGCTCAAGATTGAAGTACGACAGACGCCGCATCATGGATTCCTCGGATACACCGAAATGCACTCGCATGTCATCGAAGGTCATGTTGCTGACGATGCACATCAGAATCTCTTCAGTCGGCATGAGCACATAATGCGCGAAAGAATTCGCAAGATACTCGCGAGGGTTGCGATCACCTTCGGATTTCACTCGAATGTCACCAAAGGCGGTCTCCCTGATTTGCTGCTCAGTCTTTCCTTGAATGAAGACCTGCCAGTGTCCGAGTTCATGAGCCAGCGTAAAGAGTCGACTCTGCGGCGAAAGAGCATTTGAGATCGCAACTTCCGGCATGAGCTGACCCGCGCTCTTGGAGATCGCACCCTCGTTTCCATCCATATCGCTGGGCCAGACCGCGATGCCGAGACCCTGAGTGATGGAAACAAGATCGACCGGATACAGCGACGGGTTGTACCACTTGTGCTCGGCGGCGGTGGCCACAAAATCATCCGCGAGCGCCTCCGCGAGCTTCACGATCAGCTCCCGCTGCTCCAGGCTCAGCGACTCGGTCGGCCCGTCAGGCAGCACAATCTCATCTGTGAAGACTGGCGCCTCTGTCTTCTTGTCTCGGCCGAAGCCAAAGAAACCGGACATGCTAGTCACCTACCCGATCCACACCACCACGTCTAGCACCACGGGTGTCACCACCATGTTTCACGGGGGTCTCCTTGTCATCTTCCCTGTTCCGCGGGGTTGGAACCGGGCCTCTCGGCCTGAGAGTGTGTTCTGAAGTTCGTCGGCGTGTCGCCTTGACAGGCGACAGTGGAGCGATCTTACCACCGGGCTACTCGCCTGCCTGCGCCTCCTCACTTAAATTACACGCTTGTGATTCGATGCGGGGCCAACGGCGCGATGGTTGCCACAACTCATCAGCAGCAGCGGCCACCCGGGTCGTGGTCTTGGGCCGCGTAGCGTTCGCGCCAGTAGTCGCGCACCGACAGCACGGCCTCGCCGTGGGCCCGGGCGTGGACGACGTAGTGCTCGTAGTCGTTCTCGCCCAGCACGCCCTTGACATACCAGACAAGGGCGTGCCAGACGCGTCCCGGCGTGCTCATCGCCTCGGCTCCAGACCGCCGTCCGGATCGTCCGGATCGGCGGCCAGCTGCTCCAGCCCGGCCTCGGCGATCGCAGTGCCGGCGTGCGCGGCGTTGTACTCCGCCCACTGCGCGGCGACGACCTTCTCCGGGCCCGACAGCGCCAGCTCGCGCGCGGCGAACAGGTGCGAGGTGACCTCGGGCTCCTCGGTGGTCGGCAGCGAGCCGGCCCGGATGGCCTTGACCGACACGACCACGCCCACCACGACGACCACGATCACGCACAGCGCGAAGACGATCTGCAAGATCTCCTGCACCATCGTGTTGCGGATGACGGCGTTGAAGTTGGCCATCGTGCCGCTCACCGAGCAGGTCGGGCTGGTGGACGTGTACTTGTACACCCCGTTGGTCGGGCTGATCGAGCCGGCGTTCGCGGCGTCGCGCGCGGCGACGTAGCACTGGTGCTGCGTCCAGTAGCCGATCGCCTGCACCTTCGAGAACGCCTTCTCGGCGCTGGCCGTCAGCGTAACGATCAGATCCCACACCAGGCCGATGCCCGGGATCCACGCCCACTTCAGCTTGCCCTTCTTGATCACGACCACGGTGACCAGCGTCAGCGCGATGGCCGCGAGCAGCTGGTTCGAGATGCCGAACAGCGGGTACAGCGTGTTGATGCCGCCCAGCGGGTCGGTGATGCCCATGACCAGGATCGACCCCCAGGCCGCCACGACGATCACCGAGCAAACCCAGTTGCCGATGCGCCAGCTCGGGTTGCGGAAGCGGCGGAAGAAGCCGGGCAGGTTACCCAGCGCGTCCGACAGCATGAAGCGCGCCACGCGGGTGCCGGCGTCCACGGTCGTCAGGATGAACAGCGCCTCGAACATGATCGCGAAGTGATACCAGAACTCCTTGAGCGCGGCCCCGCCGAGCATCTGGTGGAAGATCTCGGCCATGCCGATGGCCAGCGTCGGGGCGCCGCCCGTCTTGGAGATGATCTGCGTCTCGCCCACGCTCTGCGCGGCCTGGACTAATTGATCACCGGTGATCGGAGCCCCCGGCACGTTCAGCCCGTTGGCCCAGGTGGCCGCATGCGCCGCCGCGGCGGCGACCGCGTTCGAGTCGGAGAACATGGCCACGTTGGTCAGCGCACCCGTCACCGCCGCCGGGCCGTTGATCGCGAAGTACAGCTTCGGATCCAGGGCCGCCGCGGTGACCAGCGCCATGACGGCCACGAACGACTCGACCATCATGCCGCCGTAGCCGATGGGACGCATCTGCGTCTCCTTTTCGATCAGCTTCGGCGTCGTCCCGGACGAGATCAGCGCGTGGAAGCCGGACAGCGCCCCGCAGGCGATCGTGATGAACAGGAACGGGAACAGGTTGCCGGCGAAGACCGGGCCGTCACCGCGCGAGGCGAAGCTCGACACGGCCGGCGCCTGGATGACCGGGTGCACGACGACCACACCGATCGCCAGCAGCACGATCGTGCCGACCTTCATGAACGTCGACAGGTAGTCGCGCGGCGCGAGCAGCAGCCACACCGGGAGGACGGACGCCAGCAGGCCGTAGATGATCAGCCACCACGCCAGCTGCACACCGCTCAGCGTGAACACGTGCGCGAAGCTGCTCGTCGACACGTAGCGGCCGCCCCAGATGGCCAACAGCAGCAGGATGACGCCGATCACCGACACCTCGGCCACGCGGCCGGGGCGGATGAACCGCAGATACAGGCCCATCAGGATGGCGATCGGGATGGTGCAGGCGATCGAGAAGACGCCCCACGGCGACCCGACCAGCGCCTGCACGATCACCAGGCCGAGCACGGCGATCAAGATCACCATGATCACGAGGATGCCGATCGTGCCGAAGATGCCACCGACGGTGCCCATCTCGTCCTTGATCATCTGGCCCAGCGAGCGTCCGCGGCGACGCACCGACAGCCACATGACCATGTAGTCCTGCACCGCGCCGGCGAGCACGCAGCCGACGATGATCCAGATGATGCCGGGCAAGTAGCCCATCTGCATGGCCAGCACTGGGCCGACCAGCGGGCCGGCACCCGCGATCGCGGCGAAGTGGTGGCCGAAGAGGACGCGGCGGTCGGTCGGCATGAAGTCGCGACCGTTGTCGTAGACCTCGGCGGGTGTCGCACGCGTGTTCTTGGGCTGGATCACGTGGTATTCGACCAACCGCGCGTAGAACCGGAACGCGATGATGTACGTACCGACGGCCGCGATCACGAAGTACGCGCCGTTGACGTTCTCGCCGCGCACGAACGCGATCACCGCCCAGGCGCAGGCCGTGATCAAGCCGATGACCGCGAAGATGATCTTCTTGCTTATCGGCATCGTGCGCTTGTCGACCACCCACACGGGCGGCTGGTCGGGATCGGTGCGGATCTGCTCCACACCGGGGATGGCGGTCATGGCGATTCCTCTCTGTACCGACGCCGCCCTATCGGGCGACGAATAGGCAGAATGTAGCGATATCCACGATGCGATCCTTGGTATCTCACTATTCAAGATCCGCTCAACTTCGCCCTCAGGGCCCCATGGACGAGAATGGAAGACGCCTGCCCGACGCCGCCCACAAGGGAAAGAGTCCCAATATGCCCGCTGACTACGCAACACTGCTCCATTTGGACGCGCAGGGCCCGGACGAGCTGCAGGTGCCCGACTTCGCAAGCCTGGACGACGACACCTTCGCAGACGCCATCCGCGCGGGCATGGACGCCTGCCGGGACGAACTCGCCGCGATCGCCTCGTCCTCGCAGGCGCCGACCGCCGATCTGCTGCGCGCCTGGGAGCACGCGGCGCGCCTGCTGACGCGCGCCGAGCTCGCCTTCTCGACCGCCAAGTCGGCCGACACCAACCCTCGGCGCGACCAGATCATGCAGGAGCTGTCGCCCCAGCTGTCCCGGCTGACCAGTTCCATCTGGCTGAACGAGACGCTGTATGCGCGCTTCACAAGCCTGGACGAGCGCGCCCAGGCCGACGAGGTGGCACTGGACGACCAGGACGCCTGGCTGTTGAGCGAGACCCTGCGACTCTTCCGCCGCCACGGCGTCGCCCTGCCTGCGTCCGACCGCGAGACGCTGCGCGAGATCGACGAGCGGCTGGCCACGCTGGGCGCCCGGTTCGATGCGCTGATCACCGCGGGACGCGCGGCGTCAGCCGTCCACATCGCCGACCCGGCGGGCCTGGTCGGGTTGAGCGATGATCAGATCGCCGCCGCCAAGGCGGCCGCGGAACGGTTCGGATGGACCGGCTACGCGCTCGAACTGGTCAACACCACCGGCCAGCCGCTGCTCGACCACCTGGACAACCGCGACACCCGCCAGCTGCTGTTCGAGGCCTCGGTCGGGCGCGGACGCACCAGCGAGACCGACCTGCGCCCGCTGATCATCGAGACCGCCCAGCTGCGCGCCCGCAAGGCCGCACTGCTCGGCTTCGAGCACTACGCCGCGTACGCCGCCGACAACGGCTGCGCCAAGACAACTCCCGCGATCATGCACCTGCTGACCCGCGTCGCACAGGCCGCCGACCGCAACGCCCGCCGCGAGGCCGACGTCCTGGAGGCCCGCTTCGTCGAGCTCGTGCCCGACGAGATCTTCCAGGCCTGGGACTGGCAGTGGACGGCCGCGCACCCGCGTCCGTCCGACAGCGCCGACGCCCTGCCGGACGAGGCGACGCTGTCCCAGTACCTGCCGTTCGAGCAGGTGCTGGAGCACGGCGTCTTCGCCGCCGCGACCGCACTGTACGGCATCACGTTCGCCCGACGCGACGACGTGGTCGGCTACACGCCCGACTGCCGTTTCTACGAGGTGCACGACACCGACGGCTCCCTGATGGCCGGGGTCATGTTCGACCCGTACGCCCGCACCACCAAGGGCGGCGGCGCCTGGATGACGTCGCTGGTCGTCCAGAATCACCTGTTCGGCGAGCTGCCCGTGGTCACCAACAACTGCAACCTGCCGCGCCCGGTGCCCGGCGCCCCCACGCTGATGACGTGGGACGAGGTCACGACGCTGTTCCACGAGTTCGGCCACGACCTGCACGGCATGCTGTCGGACGTGCGCTACCCCAGCGTCGCCGGCACGAACACGCCGCGGGACTTTGTGGAGTATCCGTCCCAGGTCAACGAGATCTGGGCCTGGGAACCCGCGCTGATCAGCCAGTACGCCCGCCACTGGCAAACCGGCGAGCCGATGCCGACCGCATGGGTCGAGGCGCTGGCGGCGTCCCGGCACGTCGGCGAGGGCTACGCCGCGTGCGAGATCTACCAGGCCATGCTGCTCGACCAGGCCTGGCACCAGACGCCGCTGGACGATCTGCCGACCGACCCGGCCGAGGTGGACGCGTTCGAGGAGGCCGCGCTGCAGCGCTACGGCGTCTGGTTCCCGCTGGTGCCGCCGCGGTATCGCTCGTGCTACTTCACCCACATCTGGAGCCACGGATACGCCGCTGGCTACTACGGATACCTGTGGAGCGAGGTCATGGACGCCGACACCGCCGCCTGGTTCGCCGAGCACGGCGGCCTGTCGCGCCAGTCGGGTGAGATCTTCCGTCGTCAGTTGCTCGCCGTCGGCGGGTCGCGCGACGTCATGGCCGCCTACCGCGATTTCCGCGGCGCCGACCCCGATCCGGTGCACCTGCTGCGCCGCCGCGGCCTCGAAACGGCGTGACGCCGGCGCCGCGGCAGCCGCGCGCAGAACCTTCACCCAATCTGTGGATTTTCTGATGGATTGACGGTGTCATCACCTAGAGTTGGTGCAAACAGAATGTGATGCGGACAGCATCACTGCCGACCCCTCCCTTCTGTTCTTGGCCCGCACCCTCGAAAGGACCACCATCATGCGTCGCGCATTGCCCCTCATCGCCACCTTCACCCTCGTCGTCGGCCTCAGCGCATTCACCGCGCCCGCCGCATTCGCCGATGAGCCGACCCCACCGGCCGACTCCCCCGCCGTCACCGTCGCGACCACCGCGGACGACGACGCCGTCCCCGTCACCGACGACACCGCCGACGCGACCGACACCACCGACGCGACCGACACCACCACCGACACCGGTGGCACGACGACGACCGACACGACCACGCAGGCGTCCATGCACGTGGCCGTGGACACCGATGCCACCCTGACCGACACGACCGACATCACATTCGTCTTCACCATCGCGAACACGGGCACCGTGGCGCTGTCCGATGTCACGGTGCGCGTGTCGGCCGACGGCATATCGGACCAGCCGGCGCTGAGCTGCGACATCTATGCCACCGCCGACGAGAGCCAGCCTCTCGATAGCCCGCAGATCCTGCCCGGCGCCGACCGGCTCACGCTGCAGCTCCCGGTCGGCGGCCATACCGTCTGCACCAGCTTCTTCAATGTCGATCCGGCCGCGTCCGCCACCACCTACCACCCCGTGGCCACCGTCACCGCCTCGGATCCGGACGGCAACCAGGTGCTGCCCGACGCCACCTCGGTGACAACGACGGCGGTCGTCGTGCCGGCCATGACCCCGACGCTGTACATGCTGACGATGGCATTCTCGACCGACCCGACCGACCCCGAGGCGAATCCGCTGGACGACGACGCCGTCGTCGCCGTGGGCAGCAACGTCTGGTTCGCGACCGTCGCCTACAACATCAGCCCGACCACGCTCAGCCACCTGGTGATCGCGCGGAGCGCGTTCACCGGTGCCGGCACGCCCAGCGCTCTGGCGTGCTACGGGCCCTACTTCGCCGACGACGACGTTGCGGACGACACCTTCCCGACGAACATCGCCAACCCGTCGGACGGCTCGCTGACGCTCACCTACGGCGACCTGGTGATCTGCATCGCGAAGTACACCGTGCTGCCGGAGGATGCCGGCAAGACCGTGTCGATGACGTTCGACGCGACGGCCCAGGCGACGCTGAACGGCACGGTCGTCACGGTCGTCCCGACCGTGGGCGATGACGAGAACATGCTGCCGTCCGACCTGACCGCGTCCGTCACCGTCTCGGCCAAAGCTCCGCTGCTCAACACCGGCGGCTCCGGGGCCAGCGCCGACACGGGCGGCATGATCGCCCCGGCCTCGCCGCTCGGAGCGATCACCGGGGCGTTGCTGGCACTGGCCGTCGCTGCGGCCGGCGTCACGGTGCGGCGCTACGTCGTCCGCACGTGACACCTACCTACGTTTCCGTAGGCGTTACCTACGCAAACGTAGGCTTCACCAGCGCAAACGCTGATCGTGAACCAGCTTGCGGGTTCTCGGACAGCCCATAGAGTTGGAATCAGCAGAGCCGATCGGGCGTTGCGACCAGGGCCGTCATTCGGCGGCCAAGGCCGCATGGTCTGCTGGGAAGCGCTGACAATAGCTGTTCCGACATGTACGGTCAGCGCTTCCCGTGACCTCTCCGCTGCGTCACCCCTGGACGGGGGCCGGTTGCGTCACCAGCCGGTCCCCGTCCTCCACGCTCAGAGGTGCTTTGCGGCCCACGCCGCGCCGACGATACCCGCCTGATTGCGCAGCTGGGCCGGCACGATGGGTGTGCGCAGATGCAGCAGCGGCAGGAACTTCTCGTGGTTCTTGGAGACGCCGCCCCCCACGACGAACAGGTCGGGCGAGAACAGCATCTCGACGAAGCCGAAGTAGCGATCGAGGCGCTTGGCCCACTCCTTGTAACCGAGCTGCTCGCGCTCGCGGGCACCGGCGGAGGCGCGCGATTCGGCGTCGTGGCAATCGAGCTCCAGATGCCCGAGCTCGGTGTTGGGCAGCAGCACGCCGTTGTGGATGATCGCGCTACCGATGCCGGTGCCCAGCGTCTCGACGATCACGACACCGGGCTGGCCCTTGGCCGCGCCGTAGTAGACCTCGGCCAGGCCCGCCGCATCCGCGTCGTTGATCAGCACGATCGGACGCCCCAGGCGCTGCGTGAAAAACTCCAGCGCGGGCAGATCCGTCCACCCCTTGTCCAGATTGGCCATGCGGGGCACGAAACCGTGCACCACCGGCGCCGGGACGGTGATGCCGATCGGCTCGTCGCCCAGCTGATCGGCGAAGGCGTCGATGATCTGGGCGATCACGTCGCAGCACGCGCGCGGCGTCGAGTGCTTCGGCGTGGGGATCCGGACGCGGTCGCTGGCAAACACCCCCTGATCGAGGTCGACCAGTGCGCCCTTGATGCCCGATCCGCCGACGTCAATGCCCAATACATATGCCATGGCAAGAGCCTAGACGATGCCCACGTACGCGCGGAATGCGTGCACCATCCTTAGACCAAACAAGTCCGGACGGAAGCGTCGCGCCTACCCGAACATGCCTGCCATGCCGCCGCGGCGCTTGGCCGGTGCCGCCGCCTCCAGCTGCTCCTCGTCCTCCTTGCCGGCGGCGAACTGCGCGCGGTACAGCTGCGCGTAGGCGCCGCCCGCGGCCAGCAGATCCTCGTGGTTGCCCTGCTCGACGATGGAGCCGTGGTCCATGACCAAGATGATGTCGGCGTCGCGGATGGTCGACAGGCGGTGCGCGATCACGAACGACGTGCGGCCCTGGCGCAGCGCGGCCATGGCCTGCTGCACCAGCACCTCGGTGCGGGTGTCGACGCTCGACGTGGCCTCGTCCAGAATCAGCACCGCCGGGTCGGCGATGAACGCACGCGCGATGGTCAGCAGCTGCTTCTCGCCGGCGGAGACGTTGCTGCCCTCGTCGTCGATCTCGGTGTCGTAGCCCTCGGGCAGCGCATGGACGAAGCGGTCGGCGTACGACGCCTTCGCGGCGGCGTGCACCTCTTCGTCGGTCGCGCCGATCTTGCCGTACGCGATGTTGTCGCGGATCGTGCCGTGGAACAGCCAGGTGTCTTGCAGCACCATGCCGAACTCGCTGCGCAGCGCGCCGCGCGCCACGGTGGCGGTGTCGACGCCGTCGAACGTGATGCGGCCACCCTGGATGTCGTAGAACCGCATCAGCAGGTTGACCAGCGTCGTCTTGCCGGCGCCGGTCTCACCGACGATCGCGATCGTCTGGCCGGGCTTGACGTTCATCGACAGATCGGTGATCAGCGGGCGCTCGGGGTCGTACGAGAACGCGACGTCCTCGAACGTGACGGCGCCATGGACGGGCTCGGGCAGCGGCGCATCGCCGTCGGGGGTCTGCTCGTCGGCGTCCAGCACCTCGAAGACCCGCTCGGCCGAGGCGACGCCCGACTGCAGCGTGTTCAGCTGCGAGGCGATCTGGCTGATCGGCTGGGTGAACATGCGGGCGTACGTGATCGAGCTGGTCACCGCGCCCAGCGTCAGGGCGCCGGCGACGGCGCGCAGGCACCCGACGATCGCGATCACGACATAGATCAGGTTGCCGACGAACATGTTGATCGGCATCAGGGTGCCCGACAGGAACTGCGCCCCGAAGGCCGCGTGGAACAGGTCGTCGTTCGTCTTCTTGAACGTGGCGTCGGCCTCGGCGCGATGGCCGAAGACCTTGACCAGCGAGTGACCGGTGTCGGTCTCTTCCACCTGGCTGTTGAGCTCGCCGGTGGCCTCCCACATGCGGATGAAGCGCTTCTGCGCCCGCTTGGCGATCGTCATGGTGATCGTCGCCGACAGCGGCACGATGATCAACGTGATCAGCCCCAGCAGCCAGCTGACCGTGAAGATCATGATCGCGGCGCCGATCAGAGTCAGCACCGAGTTGACCAGGCTCGCCACCGACTGCTGCAGCGACTGCTGGATGTTGTCCATGTCGTTGGTCACGCGGCTGAGCAGCTCGCCGCGCGGCTGGCTGTCGAAGTACTTCAGCGGCAGGCGGTCGAGCTTGTGGCTGACCTGTTCGCGCAGGTGGAAGACGGCCCGCTGCGTCATCTTGGTGATCATGAAGCTCTGCAGGAACGTCAGGATGGACGCCACCAGGTAGATGCCGGCGATCAGCAGCAGCCAGTGGCCGATGGAGGTGAAGTTGATGCCGTAGCCGGGACGGAAATAGGTCTCCATGCCCTGGATCACCTTGAGCGCCGACGTGATCCGCGAATCGGCGCCGGGGGTCGAGGCCATCTGCTGCATCTGTTGCAGGAACTGACCGGCACTCATCGACTGCAGCTGCGCAACCGTGACGCCCGATCCGGGGGCCGTGACGGCCTTGGTGACCTGGTCAGACATGAACCCGGCGAAGATCTCGTTCATCGGGTGCACCATCAGCTTGGGATTGATGACGTTGCCGACGACGCCGATGGCGCCGACCAGCAGCACCAGCACGACCATGACCTTCTGCGGCATGAGCAGCGCGATCAGGCGCTTCAGCGACGGCCAGAAGTTCAGCGCCTTCTCGCCGGTGCCGACGTGGCCGCCGCCGAATCCGCCGCCGTGGTGGCGGCTCTGCTGGCGCACGATCTGCGCCTTCGTCCTCTGGTTGGAGCGCGGCTCGTGGTGCTTGTGGCCGTGCTCGACGATGGTGGACGGGGTTGCGGGGCTGGTGTTCTTGTCGCTCATCACTCGGCCTCCGCCACTGTCTGGTCGGTCACTGTCTCGTCGCTCGCTGTCTCGTCAGTCACTGTCTCGTCGGCCAACACCGTCTTGTTGGGCACGGTGTCGCCCCCGTCGTCCGCGACGGCGTTGGGATCCGCACCCAGCGCCACGGCCATCTCGTCCCCGGCCCTGACTTGGGAATCCACGATCTCGCGGTAGGTGGGACATGTCTGCATCAGTTCGGTGTGCGTGCCGGTTCCGACGATGCGTCCCTCATCGAGCACCAGGATCTGGTCGGCGTGGCTGATGGACGACACGCGCTGCGCGACGATCAGCACCGCCGCCGATCCGGTGTCGGTGGCCAGGGCCGACCGCAGCTTGGCGTCGGTCGCGACATCCAGGGCCGAGAAGGCGTCGTCGAAGATGTAGATCTCGGGCATCTTGATCAGCGCGCGGGCGATCGACAGACGCTGGCGCTGCCCGCCGGACACGTTGGTGCCGCCCTGCGCGATCTCGGCGTCCAGCTGCCCCTCCATCTGGCGGACGAAGTCGTCGGCCTGGGCGATGCGCAGCGCGCCCCACATGTCGTCGGTCGTGGCGTCGGGCTTGCCGTACTCCAGGTTGCTGGCGACCGTGCCGGTGAACAGGTAGCCCTTCTGCGGCACCAGGCCGATCTTGCTCCACAGCGCCTCCGGGTCGAGCTGGCGCACGTCCACGCCGTCCACCAGCACCTGGCCCTTCGTGGTGTCGTACAGCCGCGGGATCAGGTTGACCAGCGTCGTCTTGCCGGCGCCGGTCGCGCCGATGATCGCGGTGGTCGTGCCCGGGCGCATGGTGAACGAGATGTCCTTGAGCACGGGCTGCTCGGCCTGCGGATAGCTGAACTCGACGTCGCGGAACTCGACCTGGCAGTAGGTGTCGGGCGGGAAGTCCGTCGTCTTGGTCGGTGCCTCGACCGACGATTCGGTGCCGAGCACCTCCTGGATACGCCCGGCGCAGACCTGCGCGCGCGGGATGAACATCGTCATCATCGTGGCCATCATCACGCTCATCAGAATCTGCATGAGGTACTGCAGGAAGGCCGTGATGTTGCCGACCGCGATGTCGCCGTTGCTCACCTGGCCGGCGCCGAACCACAGCACGCCGACGTTGGACGCGTACGCGATCAGCTGCACCAGCGGGAAGGCGAAGCTGAACGTGATGCCGATCTTGATGCCGACGTCGCGCAGCGCGCCGTTGGCGATCGCGAACCGCTGCTCTTCGTACGACTCGCGGACGAAGGCGCGGATGACGCGCACGCCGGACAGCTGCTCGCGCATGACCCGGTTGATGTCGTCGATGCGGGTCTGCTGCTGGCGGAACAGCGGCAGCAGCCGCGAGATGATCACGCCGATCACGATGCCCAGCGCCACCACGGCGACCACGATCAACCACGACAGCTTCGGGCCCTCGTGGATCGCCATGATCACGCCGCCGATCGCCGTCACCGGCGCGGTGACAAGCAGCATCGCCGCGAACATGACGACGTTTTGCACCTGCAGCACGTCGTTGGTGTTGCGGGTGATCAAGGTCGGCGCGCCGAAGTGGTTGATCTCACGGGCACTGAAGCTGAGCACGTGATCATACAGATGCCCGCGGATGTCGCGCCCCATGCTCATCGCGGCCCGCGCCCCGCAGTAGATCGCGATGATCTGCACGATCACCTGCACGGCCGACACGCACAGCATGGCGCCGCCGCGCGTCCAGATGTAGTGGGTGTTGCCGTTCGCCAGGCCGTCGTTGATCACGTCGGCCTGCAGGTTCGGCAGCGTCAACGACGCGATCGCGCCGATGATCTGGAGGATCAGCACGCCGACCAGCAGCTGCCAGTACGGTTTGATGTGTTCGACTACGACTTTCATCAACATGGCGGGATGATCATTCCTTTACGATTCCGTGGACGATGACCTGGGCGGCCTCGTCGGCATTGATCTGGGTGACGCGGGACAGGAACGGGTGCGTGGTGGCCAGCGCGGTGAGCAAGACCCAGGCGGCCGCCTGCGCCGGCGTGATCGCGAGTTGGTCACGGTAGGGCTCCAGCACGTTTTCGACCGCGTGCCGGGCCTCGATGAACTGGCCGCGCACCGGGGCCATCTCGGCCTGCGGGAACATGTGGCGGGCGCTCCCCATGTGGTGCGCACCGCCCTGGCCCATCAGGTCGAGCGCCGTGGCCGGGCCCTTGGACATGGCGCTGATCACGGCCTGCACATAGTGCGTGCCGGTGATCTGCTCGCTGATGATCGCCAGGATGGCCTGGACGCGCTGCTCCAGCGGCTGGTCGCTCTTCGCGAGTTCGGCCAGGTGGTCGCACATGGGGCGCAGGTTGAGCAGGTCGGACGCGACCGCGGCCATCAGGTCGTCTTTGGTACGAAACACGCGGAACAGCGTGCCCTCGGCGATGCCGGCCGCCTCGGCCACCTCACGTGTCGTGAACGTGGCGCCCTGGTGTGCGACGATGGTGCGCGCTGCGGCGATGATCGCCGCGCGTCGTTCATCCGCAAACATCCTCCGCGCCCTGGGCATCCGTACAGCATAAGTGAGTGAGCGCTCACTCGCAACCGGTCAACCGTGCGCGGCGGCAAACTCTGGACGCATCCACAGACTATCCGGGCGGGCAACCGCCCCACGGCGCCCGCCCGGGAC
>Ga0209738_10000074_pt1 | contig 22540 bp, 18 predicted proteins | sample TergutNc150P5_FD_187289 | JGI IMG/M metagenome (GOLD analysis project Ga0209738, IMG submission 187289) | Nasutitermes corniger P5 segment gut microbial community from laboratory colony in Florida, USA - Nc150 P5 (SPAdes) (version 2) | ecosystem: Host-associated > Arthropoda: Insects >...
GCTGGTCGCTGCGTACGTGACGGCCCTGACGCAGCTCTACAGCCGCATGGGGGCCGGCACCCCCTCCGTGCAACAGGCCGAGCGAGGCGCCGAACTCTACGACGACTTCCATGCCGACCTCGTGCGGCGGATCATGCGCGCGGTCCACGAGCAGTCTGACGGGGTGTCAGCCCGGCTCTGAGCCACGCTGCGTCACGGGAATTCCGCTCTCGGCGTGACGAGTCTGCACCTTCACGATAGGTGCGGGCCCGATGCTTGACGTTGACCCCGTGTCACGCGCTTCATTGGTGGTGCCGTCACAGTCGGGCGGCTGCCGGATGGGGCGGCATGGAGACCATCGCTCAGCGAGAGGAGGTCACGATGAGCAACGAAGAGACCACTAACGATGAGGTCACGATCAGCACGGACGAGCAGTCCGACTTCGTGATCACGGAGTACGACGCGGTTGACGCCCCTGGCTTCTACCTGGGTCTGTAATCGCTCAAGACTGTGGGTGGGGCCAACGGGGGGCCCACCCACAGTCGTGTTTCATCCGTCCGGCAATCTTTCATCTACCGAGTCACCCCTTCTGCGTCCGCACCCCGGCGTCGGTTGAGGGTGCACCGGCCCGCGTGTGCAGGGCCGACCCCTTCCGTTCCCACGAGGCTTCCCCTCCCCGTGTGGACATGCTGTTTCACCAGGACTTTCCTTCCCACCAGGAGGCCCTCATGGCTGTCACTGCTGTCCCCACCCCCGCTCGCAAACCATCCACGCCGTCCACGCCCGGCTTCACGCTGACGCCGACGGCGACCTACGCCCGCAACATCGAGTCGGGCGCTCCGCTGGTCTTCCTGGCCGACGAACGCGTGCTGACGCTGTCCGAGCCGCTGGGCCAGGTGTGCGACATCCTGGCCCACCGGACCAAGCCCGTGCGCCCGGCCACGCTCGCCAAGAAGCTGAGCTGGAGCCAGCCGCGGGCCACCCAGGCGTTGCAGGCCCTGCGGGCCGCCGGCGTCGTCCAGCAGGGCACCTCCGCCCCAGCGGCGCCCATCCAGGCGCCGCGCGTCGAGTTCCGGCGCCCGTGCATGCTCAAGGTGACGGTGTTCGACCCGGAGCCGGTGTGCCGGTCGCTGGCGTCCGTGGCCAACCGCCTGCGCAGCCGGCTGGGCGTCGTCTTGGCCATCGTGGGTGCGGTGGCGCAGGTGCTGGCGTGCCTGTGGGCGTCGCACACGCACGGGCTGACGCTCATCCCCGGCGGCGGGTGGACGGTCGTGGCGATGGCGCTGGGCCTGCTGGCGCTCATCAACCTGGTGCACGAGCTGGCCCACGGTGCCGTGCTGATGAGCGCGGGCGGACGTCCCCGGCGTCTGGGCGTCATGTTGTTCTACCTCGCCCCGGCGTTCTTCTGCGACGTGTCCGACAGCTTCCGGCTCGGGCGGCGCGCGCAGACCGAGGTGGCACTCGCCGGCGTAGCCGTGCAGTGCCAGCTGGGCCTGGTGCTCGCGCCGCTGGCCCTGACGATGCACGACGCGTTCGGCGTGGCCGTGCAACATGCCATGGCGCTCAATCTTCTGGCGGTGCTGATCAACCTGCTGCCGTTCGTCGCGTTGGACGGCTACTTCGTGCTGCGCGTGCGTGTCGGCCTGCCCAACCTGCGTGAGGCGGCCATGGCGGCGTGGAAGAAGGCGTTGCACCGTCGTCCCAGCTCCCCCCGGCCCTGCGGCCGGGCCGCGCAGAGGCTGCCCCGGTGGGCGATCCCGTACGGCGTGGCGGCGTCCATCGCCCCCGTCGTGCTGGTCGTCTGGAGCCTGTATGTCTGTGCGGCCCGGTGCTGGTCGGGGGAACCTGCCGGGTGGGTGCCGCTCGGGATCGGCGTGTTGGTCGGACTGCACTACCTGTGGGGCCAGCGTCACGCCGCCGGCGCCTACCTGCGCCTCCACTTCCGCCGGGAGGACCCTTCCCGGGCAGCGTGAGAGGCGAAGCCTTGAGCCGTACGAGATCAGCTAGACGCGTCTGATGCGCACGGTCTCGACGACGTGATCGGCGTCCTTGCGCAGCACGACGGAGGCGCGGCCGCGGGTGGGCACGATGTTCTCGCGCAGGTTGGGTCCGTTGATGTCGCGCCAGACGCCGTGGGCGACGGCGATCGCCTCGTCATCGCCGAGCACGGCGTACTGACGGAAGAAGCTGCCCGGGTCGGCGAACGCCGAGCCGCGCAGGGCCAAGAACCGCTCGATGAACCAGCGCTCGATGGCGTCCTCGTCCGCGTCCACGTAGACGGAGAAATCGACGAAGTCGGCCACCGACATCGACAGCCCGGCCGAGCTGGGCGGGGGCTGCAGCACGTTGAGGCCTTCGAGCACCAGGATGTCCGGACGGACGATGCGGGTCACTTGGCCGGGCACGATGTCGTAGCTGACGTGCGAATACACCGGGCAGGCGACCTCGGGTGTGCCCGACTTGACGGCGATGACGAACCGCAGCAGCGCATCGGTGTCGTACGTCTGCGGGAAGCCCTTGCGGTCGGCCAGGCCGCGCTGTTCGAGCACCGCGTTGGGCAGCAGGAACGAGTCGGTGGTCACCAGCGCCACGGTGGGATGGCCGCAACTGCGGCGCAGCAGCTCGGCCAGCAGCCGCGACACGGTCGTCTTGCCGACGGCCACCGATCCGGTGACGCCGAGCACGAACGGCGGCGTCGGCACGTCCAGGCGCAGGTACGTGTCCCACTCGCCCCACACCCGGTCGACCCCCCGCGCGAACCGCGTGATCAGCTCGGTGAGCGGGTGGTACACCTCGGCGACGTCGCTCTGGTCGGTCGGGTCGCCCAGGCCGCGCACCTGGTCGAGCACCTCGCGGGCCAGCGGTGCCGGCGTGGAGGCGGCCAGCTCCGCCCAGGCGCGGCGCGGCAGCTCGACGTACGGCCCCACGGCCGATGGGCTCATGGCATCTCCGTTCTCGGGCGCTGCTCATTGATCCCCTCAAGCCTGCCACACGCCCCCCGTCGGGTGCGCACAGTCCCAGACCTGTAGGCCCCGCTTGCTAAGGTGGACGCCATGTGCGGCATCATCGGCTACGTCGGCGACAAGGACGTCGTCCAGGTCATCCTGGACGGCCTGGCACGGCTGGAATACCGCGGCTACGACTCGGCGGGCATCGCCGTCGAGGCGGACGGCGTGCTGCACGTCGCCAAGCGGGCCGGCAAGCTCGCGAACCTTCGCGAACAGCTGGCGTCCACGCCCCTGCCGTCCAGCCACCACGGCATCGGCCACACGCGCTGGGCCACGCACGGCCAGCCGACCGACGCGAACGCGCACCCGCACCTGTCCGATGACGGACGGATCGCGCTGGTGCACAACGGCATCATCGAGAACCATGCGGCGCTGCGCGCCGATCTGGAGGCCCGCGGCATCGTGTTCGCCAGCCAGACCGACTCGGAGGTCGCGGCGCAGCTGCTGGGCGTCGAGCTGGCCGCGTGCGGCGACCTGACGCAGGCCATGCGCGCCACGTGCGGCCAGCTGGCCGGCGCGTTTACGCTGGTCGCGATCGACGCGCAGGATCCCGATCGCGTCGTGGCGGCCCGGCGCAACTCGCCGCTGGTCGTGGGCGTCGGGCAGGGCGAGAACTTCGTGGCGTCCGACGTGGCGGCGTTCATCGACCACACGCGCGAGGCCATCGAGCTGGGCCAAGACCAGGTGGTGACGATCACGCCGTCCAGCATCGACGTGACCGACTTCGACGGCCACCCCGCGACCACGCGCCGCTACCACGTCGACTGGGACGCCTCGGCCGCCGAGAAGGGCGGCTTCGACTGGTTCATGCGCAAGGAGATCTTCGAGCAGCCCCGCGCGATCGCCGACACGCTGCTGGGCCGCTACGACGAGCGCGGCCAGCTGACGTTGGACGAGGTGCGCATCGGCCCGGAGGAGCTGCGCCGGGCCGACAAGATCGTGATCATCGCGTGCGGCACGGCGTTCTACGCCGGCATGGTGGCCAAGTACGCGATCGAGCACTGGACGCGCGTGCCGTGCGAGGTCGAGCTGGCCAGCGAGTTCCGCTACCGCGACCCGATCATCGACTCGCGCACGCTGTGCGTGACGATCTCGCAGTCGGGCGAGACGATGGACACGCTGATGGCGATCCGGTACGCCCGCGAGCAGGGCGCCCGGGTGATCGCGATCTGCAACACGTACGGGGCGACGATCCCGCGCGAGTCGGATGCGGTGATCTACACGCACGCCGGCCCCGAGATCGGCGTGGCCTCGACCAAGGGCTTCACGACGCAGGTGGTGGCCTGCTACCTGCTGGGGCTCTTCCTGGCGCAGGTGCGGGGCACCAAGTACGGCGACGAGATCCGCGCCGTCGTGGCCGAGCTGGAGCAGTTGCCCGAGTACGTGCAGCAGGTGCTCGACCGCGCCGATGACACCTATGCCCTCGCCCGGGCCATGGTGGACGTGCAGGACTTCGTCTTCCTGGGCCGTCACGTCGGCTACCCGGCGGCGCTGGAAGGCGCGCTGAAGCTCAAGGAGCTGGCCTATCTGCACGCCGAGGGGTTCGCGGCCGGCGAGCTGAAGCACGGGCCGATCGCGATCATCGACTCGACGACGCCGGTGTTCGTGGTCGTGCCGCCGCAGGGCCGCGACCAGCTGCACGACAAGGTGGTCAGCAACATCCAGGAGGTGCGGGCCCGCGGCGCGCACACGGTGGTGTTGGTCGAGCGGGGGGACGAGTCGGTGGCTCCGTATGCGGACACGGTGATCGAGCTGCCGCGCGTCTCGACGCTGCTGCAGCCCGTGGTGGCGGTCGTCCCGCTGCAGCTGTTCGCCTGTGAGCTGGCCAGTGCGCTGGGCAACGACGTCGACCAGCCGCGCAACCTGGCCAAGTCGGTGACCGTGGAGTGAGGCGCGCCCTCTTCTCAGCGGGTTCCTAGTGAACGGATCAAACATGGCGCAAGGGTTTCGCGCACTAAGTCGGTATGACAAGCGGAGTTTCCGTTGCGGGTGATCTGTGGGCGAACAGTGTCCACACAGGCTTGACATCTACGTCATAACGCGGCAACCTGGTAAGGCCGCAAGAGAAGAGCGAGCAGAACACAAGTTGACTCCCCGTCGTTGTTGTGGGTGTTGGTGCCCTGCTCTTCCTCGTCTCCGTGTGCCCGCTGATCACTACCCGAGTGGCAACGGTACAACGACCAGGAGAAAATCAACCATGGCAGAAACCACCACGCTGGAGGGCTTTGACTGCCTCGCCGACACCGATCTGTTCGATGTCGACGGGGGCTGCTGCCTCCTCACGTATCTCATCGCCCTTTGCTGGACGCCCTGCAAGGTGACGAAGTGTTACACGCCGCCGACGTGCTACACGCCGCCGGCATGCACACCGAAGAACCCCTGCGTGAACCAGGGCTATTGCCCTCCGTAGTCTTCCATCTCCCAACAACCGACTCGGTGTGGCCGGGCCCCGCATGCGGGACCCGGCCACATTGTTTTCTGCGCGCATATTCCGGGCGGATCCCGCTGGTTGTGGGACGGGGCGCAAGCCGGTTCGGCACGATTCTTTGATGGCAAAAATAACGGACTGTCTCAGAGGATGTCGGCGGCGACACTTAAGAAACTTTCCAGCAGCTTGACACGGCGTCAAGCAGTGGTGACACTATAGGTACGCCAGTGATGGCACAGTCCCCGACCCAGGCTCCCCGTGTAATGGGCATGGACCCCGATTTCTGTGTCGTTATGCGCACACCGCAGACCGCCGTGGTCTTGGCATCTTCATAGAAGGAGAACAGATATGTCGGATCAGTTTGTCGAGCTCTCTGAGAGCGAATTGATGGATGTCGACGGTGGCCTGGTGTGCTGCCTGCTCGGCCTGGCGCTGGCCGCGGCCGCCGTGACGATCGTCGCGCCGGTCGTTGTGTCCGCCTTCTCGGGCATCCTCGGCAATGTCCCCAGTCTGCTCAATTCCATCGGGATCTCCGGTGGGACGATCACCTGGTGAGATGAGAGCATCGCGTCGCTGACGTGACATTCCGAGTGGCCGGGTCCCCGCATTGCGGGGACCCGGCCACTCGCGTTTCCATGCAATGCGTGGCCACGCATGGGGCGACCGACAAGGGGCCGGGGGGATCTGTTCGACGGGCGTCATGAGGGGGTGGTGCCACGGCATTGCGGCGGGCGTGTCCGGGTGTCATCGCGCCCAGCGCGTCCTCGTCCGGAACGGACTTCCGGCTGTGCTTCCTAAGAATCGGTGAACCGGGCGATGCGACGTCGGCAGGGATGGTGTGGATGAGTGAGCAACGATGCCTCGGATGGATTCGATTCCATGAAAATAAACATTCGTCATAAAAACGCCAGTGGGCGTTCCTTCTGACGGGCCGACGACGACGATGTGGCGGTGACGGAGGATGTGCTCGGTCTTCAGCGTTGTTCCGGCAGCGTCGGCTGCGTGTTCGCTCTTCCCACAGCGAACACCTAACCCGCGGAAAGATGGCGCGGCAATGCGGACACGGGGGTGTCCATTCTGGTTTGACATTGGGGTGGTTGATCATCCAAGCTAGGGGAAGCTAATGGAGAAGAGAGGACCGGACACCGGACTCCCCGTCAAGCGGGTGTGGTGGTCGCTCTTCTTGTCTCTGTGTGCCCACCACCAGCCAAAGGGGCGGTGGTGACTGTGCAAGAGGAGAAGAACAATGTCGGATCAGCTCGTTGAGCTTACCGAGAGTGAACTGATGGACGTCGATGGCGGTCTGCTGATCGCGCTGGGGACCCTGGGCATCGGCCTGGCCGCCCTGGTTGGCAACAGCATCGTCAACTCCATCATCGCGTTCCAGCAGTCCAATGGGATCTACGCGTACAACAACAGTGGCATCATCAACGGCAACCTGCTGTACAACCTGGGGTTGTGACGTAACGGCCTGAGGTATCCTCGTGATGGCCGGGTTTCGCGCGTGCGAACCCGGCCATCTCTGTCGTGTGGTCCGAAGCGCTTCGTGCCTTCGTGTGCAATGTTGGCTGTGAGTTTCTCAGCTGAACTGCGCTTATCCGCGCCTTCTCGCGGCGCGAAAGTTTCTCGTTTCTCAGAATGCCTCGAATTGGGGTGAGGTGGCGGTACGAACTGGGCTCGGGTGTCCATTTCAGTTTGACATTGCAGCGGTTGATCGTTCAGGCTAGAGGAAGCTAATGGAGAAGAGAGGGCCGAACACCGGACTCCCCGTCAAGCGGGTGTGGTGGTCGCTCTTCTTGTCTCTGTGTGCCCGCCACCAGCCAAACGGGCGGTGGTGATCGTGCAGAAGGAGAAGAACAATGTCGGATCAGCTCGTTGAGCTCACCGAGGATCAACTGTTGGACATCGATGGCGGCGGCATCACCGGCCTGCTGCAGACCACGTTCGGCGTGGTTGTGCTCGGTGGCATCGCCACTGCGGCCAGCATCGTGCTGCAGGCCGTCGGCGCCAAGATCGCGCTCGACAAGCAGCTGGGCCTGCTTCCGCAGGACTTCGGCATCGCGACCTCGTTCTGAGATCGCATCGCTGGGGTGGCTGGGTTTCCGCAAGGGCGGAACCCAGCCGCTTCTGCGTACGGGGCGGGTACGCCCTATGCCTCACTCGAGGGTCACAGCCACGAATACGCCCGATGCCCTTGACAACGGCCGTTTGGGCGGCGAGGCTGGAAGGAGCTAGTGGAGAAGAGAGGGCCGGACACCGGACTCCCCGTCAAGCGGGTGTGGTGGTCGCTCTTCTTATCTCTGTGTGCTCACCATGCGCCAGGGTGGCCGTGGTGCTCTAGCAGAAGGAGATATATATGACTGACCAGTTTGTCGAACTGGCCGAGGATGATCTGCTCGCTCTCGACGGCGGCGCCGTGTTGACGCTGACGCTGGGCAGCCGGTTCAACCTCGTGCTGAATCTGCCGCAGGCTGTGGACAACGCGATCCAGGGCTTCTCGTTCGTGGTTGCGCCGAAGGTTTCCAGCCTGTGGCTTCCGTTCACCTTCAGTCTGGCCACTTCGTAGTGGTGCAGGCTGACTGAGGCCGAATGGCTGGGTTCCGCGTCGCCGGAGCCCAGCCATTCCTCTGTCATCAGCTGTAGATTCGTGTGTTATTTCTGTGTGTGGGTGCGACGAGGCGACACACATGATTTCTGGGACAAACGGAGGGTTCGCCTTGACATCGGGCGGCGCGTCCGCCAATCTAGAGGAAGCTAAAGGAGAAGAGAGGGCCGGACACCGGACTCCCCGTCAAGCGGGTGTGGTGGTCGCTCTTCTGATCTCTCCGTGCTCGCCGTCGGTCAAGGTGACCGCGGCGATTTGGCAGAAGGAGATAGAAAATGACGGATCAGTATGTCGGGTTCGATGAACTCACCGACGACGATCTGATGGACGTGGACGGCGGCATCCTGTGCTGCTGCCTGCTGGGCGCGCTGGTCGTTGGCGCATTGGCGGTTGGCGGGCTGTGCCTGCTGGGCGCCGCTGCCGTTGCGATCAGGCCACCCGTCACCACGACCACCTCGTGCACCTGCAACTGCGGTTCCTACAACCCCGTTTGCCCGGCGTAAGAGGTCGACAGCTCAACCGCTGCCAGAACGGCTGGACGATGGCTGGGTTCCGCATCCGCGGAGCCCAGCCATCGCCGTTGTCAGGGGACTTGTCCCCGGCACGGCGGGGTTCGCTGCCGCATCCCGCGTGCCGTGCGGTCGGCGCCGTCCGTCCGCACCATGTTTGCGTTTATCGCCCGGATCAGGCATGTGGTGTTTATGCAGAATGGTCCGGTAGGCTAGGGGTCACGTGACGAAGAAGCGTCGTACGGCTCCCCGTCTGGCTGAAATCCCCGCAGCCCTGAATTGCCTGCGGCGTCCTTGTGCTCACGCCCCGAGGGAGGAGTGGACGACGTGGCTCGCCTGTACTGTGTCCGGCAACGGGACGAAACTGACTGTGGCGCGGCCTGCCTGGCGACGATCTGCCAGCAGTACGGGTCGAAGCAGCCGCTGGGCCGTGTCCGTGCCATTGCGGGGACGGACAAGATGGGCACCTCGGCGTTCGGCCTTGTCAAGGCCGCCGAACAGCTGGGATTTTCGGCGCGCGGCGTCCGCGGGTCGATGGAGGCGTTGCTGAAGGCCGATGGGCTGCCGCTGCCTGCCATCGCGCACATGGTCACGCCCGAGGGCATGCTGCACTACGTCGTCATCCAGCGCGTCAAGAATGGCGTCATCACGATCGCCGACCCGGGGCGCGGCCTGCGCAAGCTGACGTCCGACGAATTCGCGAAGATGTGGACGGGCGTGCTGATCATCCTGGCGCCGGCCACGGACGGCGTCGTCCAGGGCCCGGGCGAGGAGTCGACGCTGCGGCGGTTCGTCGGCCTGCTGAACGGGCAGGGCAAGTTCCTGGCGCTGATGACCGTCGCGTCCGCGCTGATCACGGTGATCGGCATCGTCTCCGCCTTCTACTTCAAGGTCATCATCGACGACATCGTGCCCGGCGGGCTGCGCAGCACGCTGGTGACGCTGTCGCTCGGGCTGCTCGGCATGTACCTGATCAACCAGCTGCTGCAGGCCGCGCGCTACCAGCTGGTGCTGCACCTGCAGCAGCGCATCGACATCCCGCTGGTGCTCGGCTACTACAACCACGTCGTCGGGCTGCCCATGTCGTTCTTCGGCACCCGGCGCACCGGCGAGATCATCACGCGCTTCTCGGACGCGTCGCGCATCCAGACGGCGCTGACCGGCGCCACCGTGACGGTGTTCGTCGACGTGATCATGTCGATCGTCAGCTGCATCGTGCTGGCCACGCAGGACAAGATGCTGTTCCTGATCTCGCTGGTCATCGCGGTCGGCAACATCATCCTCGGCCTCGTGATGCTGCGCCCGCTGCGCAAGCTCAACATGGAGATGATGGAGAGCAACGCCCAGGTGACGTCGCACTTCGTCGAGACCATCTCGATGGCCGAGACCGTCAAGGCCTACAACGCGCAGGACATCGTCAAGAACAAGGCCGACTCGCTGTACGTCTCGTTCCTGCGCATCATCTTCCGGTTCGGGCAGTGGCAGAACATGCAGTCGGTGGTCAGCGGCGGTCTGCGCAGCATCGGCACGCTCGTCGTGATGTGGGTCGGCACGGTGCGCATCCTCGACAACGACTTCACGATCGGCGGCCTGGTGGTGTTCACCTCGCTGCTCAGCTACTTCCTCGATCCCGTCCAGCGTCTCATGGGCCTGCAGCCCGACCTGCAGAGCGCGGCCGTCGCGGCACGGCGCCTGTCGGACGTCCTCGTGCTCGACCCCGAGGTCGTCGAGTCGGAGACGCAGATCGATCTCAAGCGCATCGACCAGCCGATCGTGCTCGACAACGTCGACTTCCGCTACGGCACGCGGCAGAAGGTGCTGGAGCAGGTGTCGCTGACCATCCCGCCGGGCAAGACCGTCGGCCTGGTCGGCGAGTCCGGCTCGGGCAAGACGACCATCGCCAAGCTGCTGCTCAAGTTCTACGCGCCCGAGGGCGGCCTGATCCGGTTCGGCGACATGGTGTCCGAGGACATCAGCGCCGAATCGCTGCGCGAGCGCATCGCGTACGTCGCGCAGGACACCGGCTTCTTCTCGGGCACCATCGAAGAGAACCTGAAGCTGGCCAAGCCGGAGGCGACGCCCGAAGAGATGATCCAGGCCTGCCAGATCGCACAGGCCCACGATTTCATCGCCGCCATGCCGGCCCGCTACCAGTCGTATCTGGAAGAGGGCGCGGCCAACCTGTCCGGCGGGCAGCGCCAGCGTCTGGCCATCGCCCGCGCGCTGCTGCGCGGGGCCGACATGCTGATTCTGGACGAGGCCACCTCGAACATGGACTCGATCTCGGAGCGGGCCGTCTCGGAGACCATCCACCGCCTCGGCTCCGGGGTGACCAGCCTCGTGATCGCGCATCGGCTGTCCACCGTGGTGGCCTGCGACATCATCTACGTGATGCGGGCCGGCCGCATCGTCGAGTCCGGCACGCACTCCGAGCTGCTGACCCAGGGGGGCGCGTATGCGCAGCTGTGGCAGGCGCAGTCGCCCGTGCCGGTGACGCAGGCCGCCGCGCAGTCGCTGGGGTACGGCGTCCAGCCCGCGATTCCCGCGTCCCGCCCGGTCGTGCCTCGGAAGACCATCGCGCGCCCGATCCCGACCACGACGCCCGCCCAGACCGCGGTGCTGCCCACCCAGACTGCGGTGCTGCCCGCCCAGGCCGCGCCGCGCCCCGTCCGGACGACGCCCGCGGTGGCGCCGGACGAGCCTGCCGCACCGGTATCTGTCCGCCCGGCCGCCGCGGAGCCCGAGGGCACCGGACAGCCGTCGTCGAACAGCCCGGACTTCGTGCGGCCCGGTTCCGCGCACCCGACGCTGCGTTCGGCGACGACCGGACGCACCTCGCAGCCGGCGATCACCACGCTGCGCCATCCGGAGGTGGCTAGCCGTCCGGCCGCGCACCTGGCGCCGTTCGGGCGCACGCACCTGGACGGTCAGACCGCGTCCGACGCGGCCGCGGTGATCGGGGCAGGGGCGGCCGCCGTGGCGACGACGCCCGACAAGGATCCGGCGCCGCAGGCGGAGGCTATCCCGGCCAAGCAGCCCGAGCCGGTGCCCGAGGCGCCCGCCCAGCCCGAACCCGAGCCCGAGGCTGTCGAGCCCGAGGCCGAGTCGGAGGCGCCGATCGTGCTGCCGGACGATGTGCCGCCCGATCTGCCCCGCGAGCTGCAGCAGGCGTTCGCGTCGCTGCAGGCAGCGATGGACGCCGCCCCCGAGCCGTCCGCCCCCGAGGCGGACCTGGCTGAGCCGGCACCGTCCGAACCCGCACCGTCCGAACCGGAACCGTCCGAGGCGACCGCCGCCGCGGAGGAACCGGAGACGCCGACGGTGCAGATCCAGCCGTACGCCCCGGGCAGCACGCCGCTGCAGGTGGCTGCATTCCGCAAAGTGGGTCCGCCACAGGAGTTGGCGGACCGCCTGGCTCGATTGGGGGTGGCGTGATGGCGAATACGTACATCGACCTGGACGACATCGGGACAACGCGGGAGGTCATGCTGAGGACGCCTCCCCGGGGCGTGCGTAATCTGATCCTGATCGCGGCCGGCGTGCTGATCGCGCTGGGCATCGTGCTGGCATTCCTGCCGGTGCAGACCACGCAGTCGGCCCAGGGCATGGTGCAGGGCGCCGAGCAGATGCGCCAGGTGAGCGCGCCGGTGGCCGGCACCGTCAAGACGGTCAACGCGAACGACGGCGACCGGGTGACCGCGGGGCAGACGATCCTGGCGCTGGACGTGTCAAACGCCCAGCAGCAGCTCGCGGTGCTGCAGGCGCAGGACAAGCAGAACGCCGCCGATATCGCCGCCTACGAACAGCTGCGCAAGGCCGCGTCGGGCACGGGCAATCCGTTCGATCCGACGACGCAGCCGAGCTTCTACTACGCGCTGGTGCAGTACCGGCAAAACCTGGCCCAGGCCACCGACACCGCGACGCAGAACAGCGCCTCGCAGACGTCCTCGCGGGCTCAGGCGCAGGCGGCGCTGGGGCAGAACCAGACCGCGCTCAGCCAGACGGCCGACCGCATCACGCAGCTGAACAACCTGGTGGCGGCGATCAAGGGCGGCGCATCGTTCAGCTCGACCGACCAGTACGCCCAGTCGCTGTACCGCTCGTGGCAGTCGGGGCGCCCGCCGGCCGGTGCGGAACAGGCGGGCGGGCAGTCGCCGTCGGACTACGACGCCGCGTTCGTCGTGCAGGTCGAGACGCAGATCACGAGCCTGCAGCAGCAGCAGACGTCGTACTCCACCCAGGTGGCGACGCTCAAGAGCCAGCTGGCCCAGCCCGTGATCAACCCGAGCGCCGATCCGGCCGCCGCTGCCACCGCCAACTTCATGATGACGGCGGCCACGAACGAGCAGCAGATCCAGACGCAGCAGGCGACGATCCAGCTGCAGGAGATGACGCTGCAGCTGCAGATCGACCAGGCGAACATCAAGGCGCCCGTGTCCGGATCGCTGGATTCGCAGGTCAACTACCAGCCCGGTGACCAGGTGAGCGCGGGGCAGGCGCTGTTCCAGGTGGTGCCCTCGGCAGGCGGCACGGTGATCCAGGCGGCCGTCCAGGCGGGCTCCATCGCCGCGCTGGCGGTGGGGGAGACCGTGCCGTGCGTCGTTCCGGACGATCCGCAGGGCAACGCGATCAAGATCACCTGCCAGGTGACGCAGATGTCGAGCGGCTACTACCAGACGCAGGACGGCCAGCTGTATTACGACGTGAGGTTCGGGCTGGATCCCGGCGCCGATCTCAAGGGCTACGGCGCTTCGCTGCCGGCGGGCCTGGCCGTGAACATCACCATCCCGGTGCACCAGAGCAGCGGCCTGCGCTGGCTGGGCGAGAAGATCGGCTTCATCAAGACGTAGGGCGCTCCGCATGCGGGTGATCGCTGCGAGGACGATCTGAATCGTGCACACCACCACGGGCGACGTGGGCGGCGGGAAGCTCAGCTCATCCTGCGGCGACGGCGGAGTGGACATGAGGGCTCTCGTGCTCCGATGATCGGTGTGATCAACGCCAGCGTTTCATGGGTGTGGGCGAGGCAGTTCGGCAAGAATGCTTGCCGCGGCACGCAGCATCCATGTCGGGCGTGGTGTCGCAGGATGATCTCCTAAGCTGAACCCATGACGAACGATCGGGATGCGCTGCGGGAGCTGATCCAGCGGCAGGCCGTGGTGCGTGGCCGCGTGACGCTGGCCAGCGGCCGCGAGGCCGACTACTACGTGGACATGCGCGCGGTGACGCTGGATGGACGCGGGGCGCCGCTGGTCGGGGCCGTGATGCTGGACGCGGTGGCCGGATGGGACTTCGACGCCGTGGGCGGCCTCACGATGGGCGCCGACCCGGTGGCGCTGGCGATGCTGCACGCGGGCGCCGCGCGGGGACGCAGGCTGGACGCGTTCGTCGTCCGCAAGCAGGCCAAGGACCACGGGCTGGCCAAGCGCATCGAGGGCCCGTCGGTCGCGGGACGGCGCTGCCTGGTCGTCGAGGACACCTCGACCACCGGCGGATCGCCGCTGACGGCCGTCGAGGCCGTGCGCGAGGCGGGCGGCGTGGTCGTCGGCGTGGCCGTGGTGGTCGATCGCTCCGCCGGGGCCCAGGAGGCCATCGAGGCCGCCGGACTGGGGTACCGCTACGCCTACGGCCTGGCGGATCTGGGGTTGTGAGGCCGTGTCGGGTTGGCCGGCTGCTGTCTGGCGGGACAAACTTGATTCTGGAGCTCGAAAAACGGCAGCGCATGGCCGTTTTTCGGCCTTGAGGAAGGGTTTTGTCCCGCATGTGGGCGCAGGCGGCGATGCTGGGCCGCCGGGCGCGCTTGATCAGCCGCGCCAGGTGAGCCAGTGGTCGCGCGCGGGGGAGGGCTCGGCGTCGGTATCGGTGAACGGGCGGGCGCCGGCGAGGAAACCGTCCAGCTCCGGGCCCGACAGCAGCCGATAGGGGAAGGCCGAACCGGCGGCCTGGCGGGTCAACCTGCCAATCGGCAGCCCGGCACGGCAGCCCGCGCCGACCAGGTTTCCGAAGCGGCGCCCCTTGAAGACGGCCGGTTCGGCGCTGAGGCTGGCCTGGCCGAACACCTCGACGACGCCCGCCATCAGGCGGCGTGACCATGCGAAGGGCCGGTCGTCCACCAGGTTGGCCAGCAGGGCGCCGTCGGCGTGCAACACGCGCGCCACGTCGGCGAAGAACTCGACGCTGACCAGCGAGGCGGGCACCTGGCCGTCCGCGAACGCGTCCAGAATCACCACGTCCGCATAGTCGTTCGGCAGCTGGGCCACGCCGGTGCGTCCGTCCAGGGCCCGCACCTTGATGCCGCTGTGTGCGGACAGCGGCAGGGCTTCGCGCACCTGCGCGGTCAGCGCCGCGTCCGGCTCCAGCACGATCTGCGGGCTGGTGGGGCGCGTGGCGGCGACGTAGCGGGCCAGGCTCATCCCGGCCCCGCCGATGTGGATCACGCGCAACCGCTGCCCGGCCGGGGCGTGTGCGTCCAGGTGCTGCCCGATGCGCACCATGTAGTCGAACTCCAGGTGCTGGGGGGCGTCCGGGTCGACCCAGCTCTGGTCGATACCGCCGATGCGCACGAACCAAGCGCCGGGCTCCTCACGGTCGGGCACCAGCTCGGCGGGCTGCAACGTCATGTCCCCATCGTGCCACCGTCCCAGACATGGCGGACGGTCCCGCCCACGATGGGTCGGGACCGTCCGGTCTGGGGGGTTGGGATCAGTTGGCCTGGGCCGCCCACGCCGCGTCGCTCGTGGCGCGCAGGCACTCGTCGATGCTGAGTTTGGACAGCTCGATCACACGGTCGACGTCGAGGCCGAGCGCCTGAGCGATGCGCGTGCCGTACTCCGGATCGGCCAGGTAGCAGTGCGCCGCATGGCGGTACTTGACGTTGACCGTCGCCGGGCCGATGTCGGCCTTCGTGTTCGAGATGAGCGCCGCGCGCTGCGTCTCGTCCATCAGCCGGTACAGGTCGCCCGCCTGGTAGAAGCAGTCGTCATCGGCGGTGTGCTGGCTGTAGTTGTCCATGGCGCCGTCCAGCGCCAGCGCCGGATCGGCGTACTGCGGCTGTCCGGCCCACTCGCCGAAGCCGTTGGGGTAGTAGCCCTTGGTGGCGCCGTAGTTGCCGTCCACCCGCATCGAGCCGTCGCGGTGGTACGAATGCACCGGGCAGACCGGCTTGTTGACCGGGATGGACGCACTGTTGACGCCCAGGCGGTAGCGCTGCGCGTCACCGTAGGCGAACAGCCGGCCCTGCAGCATCTTGTCGGGCGAGAAGCTGATGCCCGGGACGACGTTGGCGGGATCGAACGCGGCCTCTTCGACGTCGGCGAAGTAGTTCTCCGGGACGCGGTTGAGCTCCAGGACGCCGACCTCGATCAGCGGGTACTCCTTCTGGCTCCAGACCTTGGTCAGATCGAACGGGTTGTCGCGGTGGTGCCGCGCCTGCTCCTCGGTCATGACCTGGATGTACATCGTCCAGCGCGGGAAGTCGCCTTTGTCGATCGCATCGATCAGGTCGCGCTGCGCGCTCTCGCGGTCGCCGGCGACGATCGCCGCGGCCTCTTCGTTCGTCAGGTTCTTGATGCCCTGCTGCGTCTTGAAGTGGAACTTGCACCAGACGCGGACGCCGTCCGCGTTGATGAGGCTGAACGTGTGGCTGCCGTAGCCGTTCATGTGGCGATAGCCGTCGGGCAGCCCGCGGTCGGACATGACGATCGTGACCTGGTGCAAAGCCTCAGGCAGCATCGTCCAGAAGTCCCAGTTGTTCTGCGGCGAGCGCAGGTTGGACCGCGGGTCGCGCTTGACGGCGTGGTTCAGGTCCGGGAAGTGGATGGGGTCGCGCATGAAGAAGACCGGCGTGTTGTTGCCGACCAGATCCCAGTTGCCCTGCTCGGTGTAGAACTTGATGGCGAAGCCGCGGATATCGCGCTCGGCATCGGCCGCGCCGCGCTCGCCGGCGACCGTCGAGAACCGCAGGAAGATGTCGGTCTTCTTGCCGATCTGGCTGAACAGCGCCGCCTTGCTGTACTTCGTGATGTCGTGGGTCACGGTGAACGTGCCGAACGCGCCGCTGCCCTTGGCGTGCATGCGCCGCTCCGGGATGACCTCGCGATCGAAGTGCGCCAGCTTCTCCAGGAAGAACACGTCCTGGAGCATCATCGGGCCGCGCGGGCCGGCGGTGATGACGTCATCATGGTTGGGGACGGGGGCGCCGTTCTCCCTGGTCAATCCCTTGTCGTTGTCACTCATTGCGTATGTGCCTTTCCTTGGGGGTGCGGCGCATTTCTTGGGCGCCGCGCTGCGTGCGACGCCGGCGCAGGGGGTCTGGCCGGTTGCACCACCAACGCTACGGGACTTTGACCGTCCTCGCTGGGGACACAGGCAAGCTACAGCTACGCTGAGAGTGGACAGCCTCTTGACAGACAGGCCGATCAGCTGGCACCATGTCATCCCGCATGCGATGCAGGCGCCGCTGCGGGCGCCGGTAGGGGGGCGCGATCACCGGCGATGAGGCATCGCTGCGATCCGTGCGAGCCGTCCGGCCAAGGGGGGCCGGTGTGCCGTGAAGGCGACAGCGAACAGGAATCCCGTCATGGCGGTCATGGCCAGCAGTTCTCCGCCGTCCTCCACGGGGGCGAACGGCACGTTGAACGACAGCAGGTCGAGGAACATGTGGTGCGCGGCGTCCAGACCCACCGCGAACACGCCGAGCACGGCAAACAGCGCAAGCAGGACGATGCAGACCCTGCGTGCCTCAACCGGTGAGTACACGTAGGTGAGCAACCCGAACGCGCCGAAGAGGATCGCGATGCCGAAGATCCACAGCAGCTCGCCCGTGTGGACGGCGAAGATGCCCATGTGGGGGTTGGCCTCGCTGAAGGCCGATCCGAACTGCTCGTGGAACATGAACCAGTCATCGAAGAGCATGGAGAGGAAAGCGAGCGCCCCGATGAGAAAGACGGGTGCACGATCGCGCACCGTCAGCAGGATCAGCATCGCCGCCGACCAGATCATCTTGACGCCGTTGATGATCTCGGCGTAGCTCCGGTCGATGGCCAGGTCGAAGGGGCCACCAGGCGGTTCGCCGAGGATCTTGCGGACGACGTGAATGCCCACCAAGAGCACGTCCACCAGCAGAAGCAGGCAGAGGAACGCGGCGGCGGGCCGATGCGTGAGCCCGAGTGTAGAAAGCAGCCGCATCGTGCGTGATTGCTGTGGAGTCACCGCGGGTTCTCCTCGTCGGCGGTGGGCAGGGGCTGAAGGAACCGACACAGGGAGTTTCCAGTATCACCACCGACGCTACCGTGAGTGGCCGGTGCGCGCACGGCGCCACAGGTACATCACAGTCATGGTGAGGGTGGCCGAGTCCGCGGGACAATCCTGCCCCGGATCGAACCGATCGGCCGGATCGTCGGCGTTTGTGCGGCGACAGGGGCCGATTTGTCCCACAATGGGCCGCGACCCGCCCGCGCGGGCCGCGTGATCAGGCGACGCCGGTCATGCGCAGGCCGTCGTGCGCGTCGGCGACGTCAAAGGTGACCCTCGCCCCGTCGGTCACGGCGCCGGACAGCAGCTGGCGGGCCAGCGGATCCTCCAGGTGCGTCTGCAGCAGGCGGCGCAGCGGCCGGGCGCCGTAGACCGGGTCGTACCCGGTGGCTCCGAGCCAGGCCTTGGCGGCGTCGGTGAGGTCCACGTGGATGCGCCGCGGGGCCAGCCGCCCGTTCAACTTGTCGAGGCTGATGTCGACGATCGCGTTCAGATCGGCCTGTGACAAGGGATCGAACAGCACGATGTCGTCCAGCCGGTTCAAGAATTCGGGACGGAAGCTGCCGCGCACCACGTCCATGACGGCGTTGCGCTTCATCTCGGGCGCGAGGCTCTGGTCGGCCAGGATGTTCGAGCCCAGGTTGCTCGTCATGATCAGCACGCACGAGCGGAAGTCGACCGTGCGCCCCTGGCCGTCGGTCAGCCGGCCGTCGTCGAGCACCTGCAGCAGGATGTTGAACACGTCGGGGTGTGCCTTCTCGACCTCGTCCAGCAGCACGACCGAGTACGGACGACGCCGCACGGCCTCGGTCAGCTGGCCGCCCTCCTCGTAGCCGACATAGCCCGGGGGCGCTCCGACAAGGCGCGACACCGTGTGCTTCTCCATGTATTCGCTCATGTCGATGCGGATCATCGCCTGCTCGTCGTCGAAGAGGAACCACGCCAGCGACTTGGCCAGCTCGGTCTTGCCGACGCCCGTGGGCCCCAGGAACAGGAACGAGCCGGTGGGGCGGTTCGGGTCGCTGATGCCCGCCCGGGCCCGGCGCACCGCGTCCGACACCGCCTGGACGGCCGCGTGCTGCCCGATCAGGCGCTCGCCGATGCGCTGCTCCATGTGCAGCAGCTTCTCGGTCTCGCCCTCCATCATCTTGCCGACGGGGATGCCCGTCCAGGCGCTGACGACCTCGGCGATGTCCTGGCTGGTGACCTCCTCGGAGACCATGGACGCCACGGCCGCGTCGGCCTGCGCCTGCGCCGCCTGCGCCAGCTCCTTCTCCAGGCCGGGGATCTGGCCGTACAGGATTTGGGACGCCCGTGCGAAGTCGCCCTCGCGCTGGGCCCGGTCGGCGTCGGTGCGGGCCTTGTCGATCTCCTCCTTGATCGCGCCGACGCGGTTGAGCGCGCCCTTCTCCTGCTCCCAGCGGGCCTCCAGGCCGCGCAGGCGCTCCTGCGCGTCGGCCAGTTCGGCGTTCAGCGCGTCGAGCCTGGCCTTGGACGACGGGTCGTCCTCCTTGTCGAGCGCGAACTGCTCCATGGTCAGGCGGTCGACCTGGCGGCGCAGCGCGTCGATCTCTTCGGGGGACGAGTCGATCTCCATGCGCAGCCGCGAGGCGGCCTCGTCGATCAGGTCGATGGCCTTGTCGGGCAGCTGTCGGTTGGTGATGTAGCGGTTCGACAAGGTGGCGGCGGCGACCAGCGCGCCGTCGGTGATGCGCACCTTGTGGTGCGCCTCGTAGCGCTCGCGCAGGCCGCGCAGGATGGCCACGGTGTCTTCGACGCTCGGTTCGCCGACGAAGACCTGCTGGAAACGGCGCTCCAGCGCCGGATCCTTCTCGATGCGCTCGCGGTACTCGTCCAGCGTCGTCGCGCCGATCATCCGCAGCTCGCCGCGGGCCAGCATCGGCTTGAGCATGTTGGACGCATCCATCGCGCCCTCGCTCGCGCCCGCGCCGACCACCGTGTGCAGCTCGTCGATGAAGGTGATGACCTGCCCGGCGGCGTCCTTGATCTCGTTCAGCACGGCCTTGAGGCGTTCCTCGAACTCGCCGCGGTACTTGGCCCCCGCGACCATCGACGCCAGGTCGAGTGCGACGACGCGGCGTCCCCTCAGCGAGTCGGGCACGTCGCCGGCGACCACGCGCTGGGCCAGGCCCTCGACGACGGCCGTCTTGCCGACGCCGGGCTCGCCGATCAGCACGGGGTTGTTCTTGGTGCGCCGGCTGAGCACCTGGACGACGCGGCGGATCTCCGCGTCGCGGCCGATCACCGGGTCGAGCTCGCCCTGGCGGGCGCGTTCGGTCAGGTCGACCGAGTACTTGTCGAGCGCGGATTCGCCGCCCTCGGTCTCGGGTGAGGTGACCCGCTGGCTGCCGCGCGCGGCGTTGAAGGCCTCGGTCAGTGCCTCCGGGGTCGCGCCGGACTGCGTCAGTGCCGGCTGGATGTCGGACGGGATCGCGGCAAGCGCGATCAGGAGGTGCTCGGTGGCGATGAAGCGGTCGCCCATGGCGTCGGCGCGGGTCTCGGCATCGGCCAGCACGCGGGCCAGGCTGCCCGACAGCTGCGGCTGGGCGACCGACGACCCGGTGCTGCGCGGCAGCTTGCCCATCGCGGCCTGGGCGGCGGCGTCCAGCGTCGTGGGCTCAATGTTGAGCGACGACAGCAGGGCCGAGACGGTGTTCTCGGGGGTCAGCAGCAGCGCGTGCAGCAGGTGGGACGGCTCGGCGCTCGGGTTGCCCGCGGACAGCGCCAGCCGCAGCGCCGTGCTGACGGCGTCGCGGCTCATCGTGGTCAGTTTCTCGGTGTTCATGTGGTTCGATTCTGTATCGGAAGACTTGAGTGTACTGGACTCAACTCTATCGCGGGTTTGGGTATTCCACCTGTTTGCCCGAGACTCCCTGCTGTGATCCTGCGCTTTGGTACCGTAGGTGCTGTGTGAGGGTCCCCATGCCCTGTACTACCGATGACGCACCCCGCGTGCAGACCGTCAGATCCGCATATTCACAGGAGAAATCGATATGACCTCCCGGCATCGCATCTGTGCAGGCGTCGCAGCCTGTGCCACCCTCGTCGTCCTCAGTCTGTCGTTCCTGGCCGGCGTCGCCCGCGCCGATGGGGAGGACTCATCCGGCGATGCGGTTGTGCCCGTAGAGGCGTCGCAGGCGGACGATGCTGCGACGCCGTCCGCAGCGGACGATGCCGTGACGCTGCCTGCAGCCGACGATGCCGTGACGCTGCCTGCAGCCGACGATGCCGCCACGCTGCCTGCAGCCGACGATGCCGCCACGCCGCCCGCAGCCGACGATGCTGCCTCGGCGGTCATGACAGTCTCGTTGACTGCCGATCCGCGAGAGGTCCGGGTCGGATCCTCGTCCAAACTCACCGCTACGGTGCGCAACACGGGCGAGGTCGCGTTGGCTGCCGTGGTGATCACATTCCCGGCGCCGTCCGGGTTCGGCACGATCTCTGGCCGGGCCATCGAGGCGTCCGGGAAGCAGACGTGCGATCCTGTCACAACCGTGCCCATGGCGGGTGGGCAGCAGGAGGCTGCGTCCGACGGCTTGGGATCGTCCGGCGGTCTGGCGGCCGATGGGAAGTCGCTCCAGTTCACGGTGACCGACCCAATTCCGGTGGGCGGGGAGTTTACGTGCAGCATCTCTTTCCAGCCGACTCGTGCGGATGCGGGTTCCTTTGTCACGGCCACGGCGTCGGTCACGGCCACCGGACCAGACGGCACAGCCGCCGTGTTGGCCGGTGATGCGCAGCTCAGTACGGACCTGTGGGTGCCGCTGCTCTCGGTCGGCCTGTGGAGTCAGATGTGGGCGTCGCCCATTCTTCCCGCAGGCAACGAGGTCCTCGTCGGGTTCGGGCTGAGCAACACCGGCAACTATCCGGTCAGCGGCATCAGCGTCGCGGGCCAGCTTCACCATGGCGCCGGGACGCTGTCGCAGATGGAGTGCTCGGTGGTGCGGTCTGGGGTTCTCGATGTGGTCAATGGCACAGATGGGTCGCTCACGCTCGATCCCGGCGAACACGTCGCCTGCCAGGGGATCTACACCATCGCCGCTGCTGATCGTGCCAGATGCATGGCGGCGGACGGGGTCTATGCGGGGGGCGTGCCCGCCGACCAACTGCCCGTGACGTACGACGTGACGGTGTCCGGCGCCACGGCTGTGGTGGACGGCAGGACCCTGTCCGTCGGCCTGATGTCGGATCCGGAGGGTCGAACGTCGGTCACGTCCGTGCAGGTGTTCACGAGCGGGCTCATCTGTGACGACTCCGACAGCGGCGGCGACACGCCGGGCCCGATCGTCGATACCGGTGGCAGCACGGCGACCGGTGGCCGGGCGGGCGTGACGGTCGTGCTGCTGGGCATCGGCCTGGCCACCCTGGCGGTCTGGCGGTGGCGCGTCCAGCATCTGGACGCATCTGCTCGGATCGTGGCACGCACATAGGGTTGTTGGCATGTCACGTACCGCAGCTGCTGGCGCCCGGCGCCCGCGCGGTGCGTGTGCGTCCTCGATGCGAATGCGGTAGACGCAGAGGTGCGTCCCGCCGCGTCCGTGGCGTGGTGTCGGCCCGTCTCTGCGTCTGACTAGCCTGTACCCAGCGCATCAGAGAGGAACCATCATGTCTGACACTTCCCAGGGTCCGTCCCGGTTCACGCGCGCCGTGCGCGCCGGGGCCGCCACCGAAACCTACCGCGACCTCGTGCCGCCGATCCACCTGACCAGCACGTACGCGTTCACCGAGCTGGGGCAGA
>Ga0209738_10000075_pt1 | contig 22511 bp, 21 predicted proteins | sample TergutNc150P5_FD_187289 | JGI IMG/M metagenome (GOLD analysis project Ga0209738, IMG submission 187289) | Nasutitermes corniger P5 segment gut microbial community from laboratory colony in Florida, USA - Nc150 P5 (SPAdes) (version 2) | ecosystem: Host-associated > Arthropoda: Insects >...
TGCACCAGCTCGACCGTCTGGGGCAGCAGGTGCTCCAGGCCGTGGCGGTAGATCGTGTGCGTGTGGCCGCCGCAGACCTCCATGAAGTGGAAGACGCGGCCGTCCTTGCTCAGCTGGCCGGCCAGATCGTCGATCGCCTCCAGCAGGTGCTTCGCGGCGACCGGATCGCGGTACTCGTCGATGAACTTCATGCGCCCCCCTAGACGACAGCGGTCTCTTGGAACGCCGCCATCTCGTCGACGTACGGCTGTCCCAGGCGCTTGATCTGGTCGAGCGTGGCCGTGGCCTCGTCCTCGTCGATCTTCGACAGCGCGAAGCCGACGTGCACCAGCACCCAGTCGCCCACGCCGATGCCCTCGGGCTGCACGAGCCGGATCGACACCGCGCGGCGCACGCCGCTCACCTCGACGGTGGCCAGGCCCGCGTCCTCGTCGATGATGTCGACGACCTCACCGGGAATGCCCAAACACATGTCTCTTGCCTTCTTTCTCAGCAGATCCGCGGCAGCGGGTCGCCCACCAGCATGTCCAGAATCCGGACGCCGCCGAAACCGTTGCGCACCGCGACCAGGCCCGGCGGATCCGCGACGATCTCGCCGACCAGCCCGGCCTGCTCGGCCCCGGCCGCCCGCAGCGCCGCGGCGGCCTGCTCGGCCTGCTCGGCCGGGACGACCGCAACGAAGCAGCCCTCGTTGGCGACGTACAGCGGATCGATGCCCAGCATGTCGCAACAGCCCTGCACCATCGGCGAAACCGGGACGGATTCGTCGTCCAGCACCACGCCCAGGTTGGTCGCCTGGGCCAGCTCGTTGACCACCGTGCCCAGGCCGCCGCGGGTCGCATCGCGCATCCAGCGCGGCGTCACCCCGGCGTCATACAGGGCCTCGACAAGGTGCGACACGCTCGCCGTGTCGGAGTGGATGTCGGCCTCGATCGCCAGATCGCCGCGCGCCATCATGACCGCCATGCCGTGCGCGCCGACCTGCCCCGACAGCACCAGCCGGTCGCCGGCCTGCACCTGGTCGGCGCCGAGGCTGCGTCCGTCCGGAATCACGCCGACGCCCGCGGTGCAGATGAACACCTTGTCAGCGCCGCCCTTGGCGACCACCTTGGTGTCGCCCGTCACGATGTGGACGCCCGCGGCGTCAGCGGCCTTGCGCATGTCGGCGACGATCGCCCGCAGGTCGTCGATGCGCAACCCCTCTTCGAGGACGAACGCGGCCGACAGCCAGCGCGGACGCGCGCCCGACACGGCCAGGTCGTTGACCGTGCCGTTGACCGCCAGGTCGCCGATCGAGCCGCCCGGGAAGCGCAGCGGCTTGACCACGAACGAGTCGGTGGAGAAGGCCAGGCGCCCCGCGTCGGCCACGTCGAGCGTCGCCGCGTCGGCCAACTCCGGGCCGGGCTGGCCAAACGCCTCGATGAACACCGCATCGATCAGCGCGGCCGAGGCCTTGCCGCCGGCGCCATGGGCCGAGGTGACGACATCGTCTTGCAGCTTGGGACGGCGTCCGCGGACGGCGTCGATGCGGGCCAGCACATCCTGTTCGGTGGTCATGCGGGCTCCCCCTCCGGTTCGAGCGCGGTGATCGCCATGCCGGCGTGCACGAGCACGCGGTCGCCGGGCCGCACGCCCGGGGTGAGCGTCAGGTCGACATCCTCGTCGCCGGCGTCCGTCCGCACGCGACCGTCGTCGAGCACGACGCCCGGACGACCCTCGTCGGAGCACGTGATGCACACGTCGCCGCCATCGATGGGCGTACGCACCTGCTCCCAGGCCGCCGCGATCGCCTCCATGAATTCGGCCGCCCGCGGGTCAAGATCGTAGCCACCGCCACATCCGCAGGTCTCGCCGCCGCAGCCACAGCCGCAGCCGCACGTCGATTCGTCCATACCCGACACCTCCATGCTCATCGCTTCACCACGGTAAGGTACCCCGCCAAAGCTTGTCCAAGACTAAGCCCGCCGTCGTTGGCGGGCACCACCCGATGCGTGAGCAGCGGTCCGACGCGGTCGCGCAGGCGCGTGCTCAGCAGTCGGTTCTGGGCCACGCCACCGGACAGGCCGAGCATGCTCGGACGATGCTCGCCCGCGGCTTCGAGCAGCGCGTCGGCGATCAGATCGGCGAAGCCGCGGTGGAAGCCGGCGGCCAGACAGGGCGTGGGGACGCCGCTGCGCGCCCCGTCCGCGATCGCGGCGATCAGTGTCGTCAGATCGGAATGCTCGGGCTCCCAGGCGTGGTGCTCGTGCGAGCAGCGCCGCGCCACGGCCTCCAGCTCGGTGCCCGCCTGCCCCTCGTACGTCTGCTCTTGACACACGCCGAGCATCGACGCCACGGCGTCGAACACGCGCCCGGCGCTGGTCGTCCAGACGCAGCCCACGTGGTTGGCCAGTTGCGACGCGACGAGCCTCCGCTCGGCGGGAGCGCCGGCGTCGTGGCTTGCCAGGCCCTGCTCGCCGACACCGCACGCATCGAGCAGCGCGGCTGCGAGCTTCCAGGGCCGCCGCACGGCCGAATCGCCGCCGGCCAGCCAGAAACCGGGCAGGTGCCAGACGCGCTCGTACTCCAGCGGGTTCGCCGACAGCGCAATGATCTCGCCTCCCCAGACGGTGCCGTCGTCGCCGTAGCCCGTGCCGTCCAGCGCCGCGATCAGCGCGGTCTGCCCCACCGCTGCGTGCTCGGCGAGCAGCGACAGCGCGTGCGCGTGGTGGTGCTGGATGAGCAGCAGCGGGACGCCGAGCTCGTCCGCCCGCCGGGACGCCCAGGCCGACGACGCGTAGCCCGGGTGCTTGTCGGCCACGATCAGCTGCGGCGTGCGCCGGTGCATCTGGGACAGCTGCGCCACCGAGGCGGCGAACGCCCGCTGCGCCGGCAGCGCCTCCATGTCGCCCAGGTGCGGGGACAGGAACGCCATGCCGTCGCGGACGATCGCGAACGTGTTCTTCAGCTCCGCGCCCACGGCGAGCACGGACGCGTCCGCGTCGCCCAGCCGCATCGGCAGCGGGGCGTAGCCGCGCGAGCGGCGGATGGGGACAAGTGCGTCTCGATCGGCCAGCAGCACCGAATCCTCGACGCTGACGTGGATGGGGCGATCGTGCATCAGGAAGTAGTCGGCGATGCGCCCCAGCCGGGTGCGGGCGTCGTCGTTGTCGCAGGCCAGCGGCTCGCCCGACAGGTTGCCGCTGGTGGCGACGTAGCACGCGCCGGGGCGCACCAGCAGCACGTGCAGCGGGGCAGACGGCAACATGATTCCCAGCTGATCCAGCCGGGGGGCGACCGGTTCGGCAAGGTCGTAGTCAGCAGACTTCGGTACGAGGACGATGGGGCGCTGCGGGCCGGTCATGGCCGCGGCGGCCTCGTCGGCGATGTCGGCGAGCGCCCGGGCCGAGTCCAGGTCGGCGCACATGGTGGCGAAGGGCTTGTCGGGGCGGTGTTTGCGGCTCCGCAGCCGCGCGACGGCCTGCGGGTTGCGGGCGTCACAGAACAGCGTGAACCCGCCGATGCCCTTGACGGCCAGGATCGCGCCGTCGTCGAGCAGCTGCTGGGCGCGCTCGATGGTCTGCGCCCAGGCGATGCGCCGGGCCGGGCCGTCCATGGGGGGTGGAACAACCGGCTGCCCCGCGGCCTCCAGCCACAGCGTCGGGCCGCAGTCGAAGCAGCTGATCGGCTGCGCATGGAAGCGGCGATCGGTCGCCTCGGCATACTCGGCCGCACACGCCGGACACATCGGGAAACCGGCCATCGTGGTGAGCGGACGGTCGTAGGGGACGTCGACGATGATCGACAGGCGAGGCCCGCAATTCGTGCAGGAAATGAAGGGATAGCCGAAGCGCCGGTCGGACGGGTCGGCCATCTCGCGCAGGCAGTCGGAGCAGGGCGCGACGTCCGGCGGGATCAGCGTGACAGCCCCGGGATTGCGTGCGGACGCAACGATGCGGAAGCCCGATTCGTCGGCCTCCAGCGGCACCGCGTCGGCCGAGACCGAATCGACGCGGGCCAGGGCCGGCAGGCCTGCGTCCAGCGCCGCAAAGAAAGCGCGCACCGCGTCGCCCGTGCCCTGAGCTTCGATGAACACCCCGGCGTCGTCGTTGCCGACGAAACCGGTGATCGGAAAGTCGCGGGCCCACCGCGCAACGGTGGGACGAAACCCGACCCCTTGGACGATTCCGCGCATGATCCGGCGCACACGGATCATCTGCTGCGCCGATGTCCCAGTCATGATGCCAGGCTAGCAGCGCCACCCAGCGACCCCATCACGGCCGACGCCGCCCCGCCAGCGACACGACCGATGCCACCGCATGGGATCTGTGCGGGTGCGGTCGAGCACAGCGCGCGGGTTTGGCGCACGACGAAATCCGGCTTATCGCCGGCTTATCGGCACCGTATCTCCCGTTGTGGCGCCCCGGGAAGAATGCGGCACTGCGCGCAGGCGGACGAGCATTCCCGACGCCACGCCGCGCCGCCGCGATGCGCGGCCCGTGCGCCATAGCCTTCGTAGGCAGAAATGCCATTACCTATCACCCCACATGTTCATCCAAGGAATGCCACGACAGCCATATCCGACAACAAACCACATCTACCCACACCACACACAATAACATTCTTTCTCATGGTGAAATAAACACAATCACACGCGCAGATAATCACAAGACGCCCGTGACACAAAACCATCAAATGTGACCAAAAACCACACACCGGCAGGCGCGTACTGATTTGACAGCGCGCGCGTATATGCGCGTACGCTGGCGCGCGTGCACCGGGCGCGTTCAGCATCGTCCGCAACGGCGCCCGTCCCACTCAGTGGAACACCTCGATATGCCAACCTGAGAGTCTCTCAGGCGCGACACGCCCATCTGACAAGCCATTTTGCACGAAAAGTGCCCCAGGAATTGCCATGCAGCCGGTCTGTGCCCTACCTTGAAATCACGGGTCGGCGCCCCCCGATCCGTGGCCAGAGCGGACGGCCCCCCATGTCCGCCTAGGTGGTGGCACCATGATGTGGCGCACTAATTCCCTGCAGGATCACGTTCAGTCGGTCCGCATGAAGATGACCCAGTGGCTGCGGCTCGTGAAGCGTAGGCCCGGGGTCCGGCGGCTCGCCGCGACGATCCTGGTCGCAGCCGTTGCTCTCTCCGTCATCGGAATTCCCATTCGCCTGTCCGTGACGGCCGCAGAGCCGGTCCCCGCGACCCAGATCCCAGCGCAACCGCCGTACCAGTCTTCCGCAACAAATCCTGCCGATGATCTGCCGCTGATGATTCTGTCGTCATTGCCCATGAAGCAGACCACTGCTTCCAAGGGTTCCACCCCCACACAGAACGTCAAACCCGCAGTTCCCGCGTCTGCCCCTAAGCCCGCCAAACCGGCGGCTCCGGCGACGCAGACCAAGGCCCCGGCGGCAAAGCCGGCGCCATCCAAGACAACCCCTGCGAAGAAGACCGCGGCGTCCACGACCACGACTAAGAAGGTCACGACGACCAAGGCCACGACGACGTCAAAGCCGAAGGCCACAGCAACGACCAAGGCCACGACGAAGTCTGCTACCAAGGCGACCACTCAGGCCACACCCAAGGCCACGACTGCCAAGGCGGCACCTGCTCCCGCGAAAGCCGTGGCGCCGGCACCTGCAAAGGCTCCGGCGCCTACGAGCACAGCCCCGAAGGCCACGACGCCCGCTGTGGCGGCCAACCACCTGGTTGTTCCGTCGCTCGGCATCAATGCGTCCTTCTCGGCTAACGGTGTCGTCAAGGGCGCTCTCGTCATTCCCGAGAACCCGGCATTGCTGACCCGCTACAGCGGCGGCGCAGCCCCCTGCGCTTCTGCCGGCACGGTTCTGATCGCCGGCCACGTCTCGAACAATGGCAAGAAGGGTGCTCTCTACAGTCTGACCAGCCTCAAGGTCGGTGCGACCGCCTACCTGGGCTGTGGCAACGGACAGACGTCCACCTGGCAGATGAGTAGCAGTTATGTTGCCAATCAGGACGCTCTGACGTGGGATCTGTTTACCAGCGCCGGTCCCAACCGGCTGGTGCTGATCACGTGCACGGGCCCGCTGGGTGCTGATGGCATGTACCACCAGAACCTCGTGGTGATCCTCAAGCGCGTCTCGTAAGAAGTTGTTTCACACGGAAGATCTGACCAAGGCCGATCCTGGTCGGTCGCGGCCACGGACCGTGGCAGGCCAGTCTTCCTGATTCCGGGGGGCGGATGCGGTGGGCCGCAAGACTCATCGCATCCGCCGGAACCGGACCGGTGACAACCACAACTAAAGACCACAAGAGAACCCGACAAGCGAATAGCCGTCGTCCGCCTCACCCCCCTCCTGTCATCGGCGGGCGGCGGCCCCCCAGACGACATCTCGTGCACACAGTGACGAACCGCACGGGGATGCCATGCAAAGACCGGGGCGTGCACTTCAGCAGGTATTCTTTCCGCCCCCCTGCTGAATGGCACGTCCCGGCTTTGCGTCCGGCCGTATGGTAGACAGATGCACGAACTCGCGCTGTGCCGCTCGATCAGCCAGATCGCGCTGCGCGCGTGCGGCGGGCGCCGGGTGCGCCGCGTCGAGATCGACGTGGGGGCGCTGCGGCAGGTCGTCCCGCCGACGCTGGTGTCGTGTTGGGACATCGTCCGGCGCGGAACGCCCTTAGCGGACGCCGAACTGGCTGTCAATGACATCCCCGCGGTCGTAGCATGTGAGGAATGCGGTGCGCACACACAGCTGGACGAACCGTACCTGCTGTGCCCGTCCTGCGGCAGCGCCAAGGTGAGCGTGCTGAGCGGACGGGAGTTCCTGGTGCGTAGTCTGGATGTGGCAGACGATCAAGGAAGGTAGACGATGGGCAGATTTCACCGGCACGACGATGGCACGTGGCACGAGCACAGCCACGACGAGGCGGGCCACGAGCACGTCCACGAGCACCCGCACGAGGACGTGGGCGACCACTCCGGCTACGATACGGGCGCGCAGCGCATCGACGTGCTGGAGGAGATCTTCGACGAGAATGACCGCAAGGCTGAGGCCAACCGCGCGCGGCTGGACGAGGCCGGTGCCGTGGCCGTCAACCTGATGTCGTCCCCCGGCGCGGGCAAGACGACGCTGCTGCGCCGCACGCTGCACGACCTGGCCGCGGACGTCCGCATGGGCGTCGTCGAGGGCGACATCGCCACGAGCATCGACGCCGACCGGCTGTCGGGCCTGGGCGCGCAGATCAGCCTGCTCAACACCGGCCAGGGCTTCGGCGGCGAGTGCCACCTGGACGCCCCGATGGTCGCGCACGCGCTGGACGGCCTGACGCTGGATGCGCTCGACCTCGTCCTCATCGAAAACGTCGGCAACCTGGTGTGTCCGGCCGAGTTCGATGTCGGCGCGCACCACAAGGCCATGGTCTTCTCGGTGACCGAGGGCGAGGACAAGCCGCTCAAGTACCCGGTCATGTTCGCCGCCGTCGAGGTCGTCGTGCTCAACAAGACCGACCTGCTGCCGTACGTCAACTTCGACGAGGCCGCGTTCGAGGCCAACCTGCACAAGGTCAACCCGTCCGCGCGCATCATCCGCACCTGCGCGACCAAGGGCGACGGAGTGGACGAGTGGCTCACCTGGCTGCGGGACATAGCGGCATGATGCCATCGACTGAGGTCGCGGACGAGGTGTGGACGGACGACGCCCAGGCCAGCGTCGCGGTGCCCAGCCATTCCACCTGGGTGGCCGATGAGCTGCGCCTGGAGGCGCTGGCCCGGCAGGCCGGGTGGACGCCGCTGTCGGCGTCGTCCCCGCGCGACATCGAGGAACCGCTCGGCCTGAGCGGCTGGTCGGACGTCATCCGACTGCTCGACCCGCGCCACCGCGCCCCGTCCGGACTGTCGGCCGCGGCGTATGCCGAGCGCCGGGCGATGCGGCGCAGCCTGTCGGGCATGGGCGCGGCGATCCTGGCGCTGCACGTGCTCGGCTGGGGCATCCTGCTGGTGATGGTGCTGGGGCACCGCGACGGCGCGGCGACCACGTTCTTCGGCCTCGGACTGGGGGCGACGGTCTACGCGCTCGGGCTGCGGCACGCGTTCGACGCCGACCACATCGCCGCGATCGACAACACCACGCGCAAGCTGGTGCAGGACGGCCAGCGCCCCCTGTCGGTGGGCTTCTGGTTCTCGCTAGGGCATTCGACCGTCGTCTTCGTCGTGTGCCTGCTGCTGTCGCTCGGCGTGCGAGCGCTGGCGGGACAGCTCGGCGACGGGTCGCAATTGCGGGACGTCTTCGGCGTGGTCGGGACGATCGTCTCGTCCGTGTTCCTGCTCGTCCTGGCCGTCATCAACCTCTTCTCGTTCGCCGGCACGCTGCGGCTGGCCGGACGCGTGCGCGGCGGAGCCGAGGTGGACCCGGCCACGCTGGGCACCCAGGGCGTCCTGACCCGGCTGGTGGGCGGACGGCTGCGCGCGATCACCCGCCCCTGGCACATCTACCCCGTCGGCGTGCTGTTCGGGCTGGGCTTCGACACGGCCACCGAGGTCGGGCTGCTCGCGCTGACCGGCGGCGCCGCGGCGCTGGCGCTGCCGTGGTATGCGATCCTGTCCCTTCCGCTGATCTTCGCCGCCGGCATGAGCCTGTTCGACACGCTGGACGGCACGTTCATGAACTACGTCTACCGCTGGGCCTTCAACCAGCCGCTGCGCAAGCTGTACTACAACCTGGTCGTGACCGGCGTCTCCATCGTCTTCGCGCTCGGCATCGGCACCGTCGAGGCGTCGTCCCTGCTGGCCGACAAGCTCGCCATCACCACCGGCCCCCTGGCCGCCCTCGGGTCGCTCGACCTCACCCACGTCGGCTTCTTCCTGGTCGGCGGCTTCGCCGTCGTCGCGCTGATCGTCTTCTGGCGCTCACACCGGCAAACCGCCAAGCTGACGCAACCTCGTTCTCGCGACTGAACAGTGTGGCCATCGGCCGAATCCGCACTCATACTGACGTTTGGGCATCACTGGCCCCCCCGAAACGAGAGCGCAGTTTCGGATGAGCCAGTCATCCACAGAGCAGTCGTCGTTGCGTCCAGACCTACCCTCACTGTCGTCACCTGAGCACGAACCCTTGACCCCACACCGAAACCCCGCGGCGCCCCGAGAATGCTAGGCTGTGTCTCAATAATAAGGACAGTTGCCACATATCCTCCAGGGGGAATCGCGCATGCCCGTGTTCCAGGAACCGCCACTCGCCCCCCGCGACCGCGCCGTGATCGACGAGATCATCGCCATGCGCAGCGCACTGGCGAGCGATTTACGCACACCCAGCCGCTGGAGCGGCGGCCTGCGCCGGACCGCGGAGGCCCGTGCCATTCAGGCGTCCAACAGCATCGAGGGCTACACCGTCGATCACGCTGACGCACTCGCGGCCGTCGACAACGAGCCCGCGTCCAACGCCGACCTGATCACGTGGCGTGAGATTCAGGGCTATCGGCGAGTGCTCACGTTCGTCATCAACGTCGCGACCCAGGATGGCACACCGATCGATGAAAGCACGCTGCGCTCCATGCATTTCATGCTGCTCGAACACGATCTGGCCAAGTCGCCCGGACGATATCGCACCGGCCCGATCTACGTCAGCGGCGCAGACGGCGTCGTCTACACGGCTCCCGATGCCGAGCAGGTACCCAGCCTCATGGGTGAGTTGGTGACACAGTTGCGGACCTCGCGGGCCGATCTGCTTGTCGCGGCCGCCATGGCGCATCTCAACCTCGTGATGATCCACCCGTTCCGAGATGGCAATGGGCGGATGGCGCGGGCACTCCAAACACTCGTACTCGGGCGCGACGGAGCGCTCGATCCTGCCTTTGGCAGCATCGAGGAGTGGCTGGGACGCAACACCCCGGACTACTACGCCGTCCTCGCCGCCACCGGGGCCGGGGGATGGAACCCGCAGCGCAGTGCATTGCTCTGGGTCAGGTTCAACCTCCGCGCTTATCACATGCAGGCCCAGACCATCACTCGGCGCCTCGCCGAGGCGTCCCAACAATGGGCCGCGATCGATCAACTGGTTGCCGACCGCGGATTGCCCGAACGCATGGCCGAGGGAATCTTCGATGCCTGGCTTGGCTACCGGGTCACACGCCCGATCTATGCCCAACGATCGGGCGTGGACGATCGCACGGCAAGCCGCGACCTGGCGCGGCTGTCCGACGAAGGTATCCTCACGGCGTACGGGCAGACCAGGGGACGCTTCTATCTGGCTGGACCGCAGCTGCGCGAGGCCCGGGAAATCCCGCACCGGCATCGCACGCCCTTGACCGACCCATACCCGGATCTTCCGACCACCATCGCTGCCGCCGCACGCCAAGCTACGTCGCCGACCGCGGACATCCCCTTGCCAGACGATGACGCCCCCCAGAACGAAGCAGTGTCCTGATGTCCTCATGATTAGGACATCAGGACACTGGCAGCATGGCACCGATGATGTCCGCGCCCAACGCTGCGAAGGTATCGATGGACTCCTTCACGGACTGCCCGTCCGGGACCTGTATCGCGAAGCCGTGCCGCACCAGCACGCAGTCGCCGGTGACCGATGAGCAGACGCCGCCCTGCCCGAGGCGGTGCAGCCGCTAGGATTGCCCAAGCGTTTTCGCAACCCGAAAGGATCCCCACATGCCGACTCCCAGCCCGTGGTGGAGCGCCGCCGCCCTTGTCGTCTATTTCGCCTTCATGCTGCTGCTGGGCTACCTGGCGTACCGGCACACCAAGAGCCTGGGCGACTACATCCTGGGCGGACGCCAGCTGCCGCCGGCCGTCGCGGCCTTGAGCGCCGGCGCGGCCGACATGTCCGGCTGGCTGCTGATGGGCCTGCCCGGGGCGCTGTACGTGTCGGGGCTGACCAGCGCCTGGATGTCCATCGGCCTGCTCATCGGCGCCTGGTGCAACTGGCGGTTCGTGGCGCCCCGGCTGCGCGCATACACCGAAGTCGCCGGCGATTCGCTGACGATTCCGACGTTCTTCGACCGCCGCTTCTCGGACGGCAAACATGCGCTGCGCGCCGCGTCCGGCATCATCATCTTGGTGTTCTTCACGTTCTACGTCTGCTCGGGCATGGTTGCCGCGGGCACGTTCATGCACACCACGTTCGGCATGGGCTCGTGGTGGGGCATCCTGATCGTCGGCGGCATCGTGTTGATCTACACCACCTTCGGCGGGTTCCTCGGGGCCACCTGGACCGACGTCGCGCAGGGCGTCTTGATGCTCGCCGCGCTGATCGTCGTGCCGATCATGGCGATCGTCCACATGGGCGGCTGGTCGGCGGTCAAGGCCGCGGTCGAGGCGTCGGTGATCCCGCAGGCCGGTTCGGTGGACGGGCCGAACCTGTTCTCGTTCATCGCCGGGGCGACGGTGCTCGGCGTCATTTCGGCCGCCGCCTGGGGGCTGGGCTACTTCGGACAGCCGCACATCATCGTCCGGTTCATGGCCTTGAAAACCCCGCAATCGGCGACGTTCGGACGCCGCGTCGGCATCATCTGGATGCTGCTCATCTCGATCGGCGCCTGCGCCGCCGGGCTCATCGGGCGCGGCTTCTTCGCCGACACGCCGCTGGCCAACCAGGAGACGGTCTTCCTGGCGCTGTCGCAGGTGCTCTTCCACCCGTTCCTCGCGGGCCTGGTGCTGTCGGCGGTGCTGGCCGCGATCATGTCGACGCTGTCCAGCCAGCTGATCGTCTGCTCGTCCGCGCTCATCGAAGACCTGCTGAAGCTCGTGCGCCACGACCTGCCCAAGAACCGCGAGGTGCTGGCCGGACGCCTCGGCGTGGTCGTCGTCGCGGTCGTCGCGGCCGTCCTGGCGTTCACGTCGCAGGACACGATCCTGAACCTGGTCGCCTTCGCCTGGGCCGGTTTCGGCGCGGCGTTCGGGCCGATCGTGCTGCTGTCGCTGTACTGGAAGCGCCTGACCAGCTGGGGCTCGTTCGCCGGCATGGTCGCCGGTGCCGTCACCGTCGTGGCCTGGGGCAAGTCGCCGCTGTCGGCGCACCTGTACGAGATCGTGCCCGGCTTCGCGATCTGCCTGATCGTCGCCATCGTCGTCTCGCTGCGCACGGCCAAGCCGAGCCAGCAGATCGAGGACGAGTTCACCCAGGCCAAGGCCCTGGCGCAACAGCGCTAGAAGATCTGGACGCTAGACGATCTGAACACCCAACGACGCGAACGCGTCGATGGATTCCTGCGCCGACTGCTCGTCCAGCACCTCCACCGCGAACGCGTGCTGCACCAGCACGTAGTCGCCGACGACCGCCTCGGGCACGTACGCCAGGCAGCACTCGATGATCTGATCGGCCTGGCGGGCGTGCGCCATCGGCAGCGGCCCGGGGCCGATGTCCAGGATCCGCGCGGGAATCGCAAGGCACATGATCAGGCTCCCTTCGCCACCACGGTATCCACCGCCAGGCCCATCTGGCCAATCGGTGCGCTCGTGCACGGCAGGCACGGGTCGGCCTCGCGGATCGCGTCCTCCATCGCCAGCGTCAGCTGGGTCCCCTCGATTCCGGACGACGCCGCCTGCCGCAGCAGCGCGGCCATCCACGGCTCGTTCTGCGCGGTCGGCGTCAGGATGCTCGCCGACGCCATCAGCCCGTCGGCCCCGCCGACGTAGCGGTGCACCAGCAGGCCGCGGCCGGTGTCCACCCAGCCGGTGCCGACGCCGTCTGCGACGGTCGCGACCACCGCCTCGCCAATATCGTCGCTTGTCAACAACGGGTTGTGCGCGAGCTCGCCGATCGCCTCGACGCAGTGCACCATCAACACCGCCCGGGCGGCGTCCGCACGTTGCGGCCCAGCCAGCCAGTCGCGCTGCAGCCCAGCGGCCTGCGGCGTAGCCAGCTCCCCGACGCGCAGCTGCGCGACCGGGCCGGTGCGATATCCGCCCGCCTGCGGGCCGAGCGCCGTCAGATACAGCCGCGGCGCGGCATCGCCGGGCACGGCCTCAGCCACCAGCGTGTCCCATTCGTCGGCCCGGGCCCCGTCCACGAGCACGCGGCCGTCCGCCGCCACAGCCCGCAACCGCGAACCCAGCAGATCGATGCGCCCGGCCTCGTCCACCAGCGCGACGTCGGCGCCGGCGTACGCCTCGCGCGGACGATCCTGATCCAGCAGCCCCCGCGCCAGCCCGAGCGCCGCCGCCAGCGCGGCGGGCACGGCGTCGGCCACACCGGCCGCCTGCTCGGTGCTCACGCGGGACAAAACCGCCCCCGGAACGGCCGTGGTCGGGAAATGCTTGGGCGATCCGGCCGCTGCCTGCACGAATGTCCCAAACCGGCGCAGCGCGATCACCGCGTCGCGGTCGACGTCCAGGAAACCGAGCGCGTGCGTCGCGATCACCGCGCCATGGTTGAGCAGGCGGCGCACCAGCCCGACGGTCGGGGTCACCCCCGCCAGCCCGCCCAGCGACTCCAGCGCCGCCACGCCGGCCAGATGGTGCGCGACCGGGCAGATGCCGCACAGCCGCTCGACCAGCGCCGGCACCTCCGCGACCGGACGCCCCACGAGCACGCCGTCCACCCGCGGCAGCCCGGACAGGTCGAACCGCGCGTCCAGCAGCGCGCCCGCGGCGTCGCGCGTCACGATGACCCGCGCCTGGCTCGGGTCGATGATCTGGTTGATGGCGATGGTCTTGGTCATCGGCTTGCCTCCTATGACACCATGGTGACGTGCATGAACTCTCGTTGCTGGCCCCGGTGGTCGCCGCGGTCGCCCGCGCGGCCAAGGCCGCGGATGCTTCCGAGGTCGAGGCCGTCGGCCTGCGCGTGGGCACGCTGTCGGGTGCCGACGTCGAGGCCCTGGAGGGCGCCTGGACGATCGCGATCGCCGACGAGCCCGTCATGGCCCACGCGCGCCTGGACATCCAGGTGCTGCCCGCGGCCATCTGGTGCCCCGGCTGCCAGGCCGAGGTCGAGATCGACGAGTTCTACGCGCTGAAGTGTCCCGTGTGCGGCACCCCCAGCGGCAACCTGGTGCACGGCCGCGAGTTCGAGGTCGCCTACGCGCAGGTTCCGGACGCGGCGGGCTGACGCACACACGGCGCTCACGCCGACGCCAGCCATCCGTCCAGCACGGCGACGGCCTGCTCGACCGCCGCGGGCACGGCCGCGGCCACGACCTCGGTCAGCCCGAGCTGCAGCTCGACGCACTGCGGCGTCACACCGACAACCTCGACGACCTCCGGCTCGCTGCCGAGCAGCCGGGCCGCGGTGAACACGTCCAGCAGCCCCACCTGATGCGGCGACAGCTTGGTCGACAGCATCCGGGGCACCTGGTCGCCCCTCAGATGCTGCACGGCACCGGCAGACGACCCGGCCACGGCGTCGAGCACCAGCAACCGGGTGGCCTCCTGCACGACCGGCAGCAGCTCCATGCCACCGGTGCCGCCCTCGACGTACTCGATGCGCGCGTCGGGGCGGCGGGCCTGAAGCGCTGCGAGCAGCTCCAGGCCCACGCCGTCGTCCCCCATGATCGGGTTGCCGACGCCGAGCACGGTGATGCCCGTGCCGCCGCTCATCCGACCTCGGGGCCGTCGACGGGCTGCGAACCCCTGCGCAGCCACACGCGGCCGTTGATCATCGCCGACACGCCGCCCTGGCGCTCCAGCGAATCGGCGCGGAACGCCAGATACACGTGCATGATCACGAACGCCCAGATCAGGAACATCATGACCGTGTGGATCAGACGCATGATCGGGATGCCCACGGTGTTGGCCGGCGAGGCCACCAGATCCCAGAACCACGTGTGCGGCTTGTACAGCGCGAACAGCGACAGGCCGACGATCATCTGGAACAGGCAGCCGACGTACAGCAGCGAGTACGTGAGCTGCTGCAGCGGGTTGTGCCCCTCGTACAGCGGCGCCTCGGTCTTGATCAGCGCGTAGTGCTGGATCACCCGGCCGAGGTTGCGCACGTCCTCCTTCTTCTTCAGCGGCCACCACGCCGTCCAGCGCAGGTGCGGGTCGCGGGACGCGAACGCACCGACCAGGCGCGTGATGCCCAAGACGATCCACACGAACGCGGCCGTGAAGTGGATGAGCCGGATGATGCCCATCAGGTACCCGGTCTGCGTGCCCGCGTTGGCCGTCGGCCCGAAGAACGGATCCATGATGTAGTACCCCGAGCACGACAGCACGAAGATGCACACCACGTTCGTCCAGTGCTGCACGCGCAGGCTGGCCGACCACACGTTGACGGGCGCCCAGTCGGCGGGGCCGTTGCCGACCTCGCCGGTCGCCTCGCCCTCGCCGATGCTGACGAAGCCCTGCACCTGGAACGGCCCGACCACGTCGCCCGTCCCGACCTCGGCCACCGCGACCGCGAGCGGACGCCAGCCGTGGCTCTCGGCCCAGGACGCGTTGCGGCGCACCAGCGCACGCTCCTCACGCCCGGAGCCGGCCGCCTTCAGCACCGCCTCCAGCTGCCCGCGCATGATGACGACGTCGCGGACCGAGCCGTCCTCCAGCGTCAGCTCGCGCACGCGCGTCAGCGAGTACCGCCGCTGCACGCTGGCCGGGTCGACATCGGCGTCGTCCACCCGCGGCTGCACCGCGTTCGGACGATACTGACTCACCGCGGCGAGCAGCGCAGCGTCCACCGGGTCGGTGCTGTCGGTGGCGACGGCCGCCGCCAGGGACATCACCTGCCCCTCCGAGAAGTGGTGCAGCGCGAACGCACCGCCCACGCTGAGCCGAAGCTCCTGCTGAACGGCCGTCATGACGCCTGCACTTCCACACTCTCGCCGTCCGGATCCAGCACGTGCACCGCGCACGACATGCACGGGTCGAACGAGTGGATCGTGCGCAGCACCTCCAGCGGCTCCTTGGTGTTGACCAGCGGGTGCTGCCCGTTGCCGGCCAGCGACTCCTCGTACGGGCCCATCTGGCCCTGGGCGTCGCGCCCGCCGGACAGCCACGTCGTCGGGACGACGCACTGGTAGTGCGACACCTTGCCGTCATGGATCGACACCCAGTGGCTCAGGTTGCCGCGGGCCACCTCGACGAAGCCGAAGCCCGAGCAGTCCTTGGGCCAACTCGACGGCTCCCACTTGCTGGCGTCGAACACGTCGGTGTTGCCCTTGGCGAGGTTGGCCTTGAACGTGTCGAAGGTCGTGCTCAGGTTGGCGGCGGACGTGGCGCACTCGACCGCGCGGGCCAGCGTGCGTCCGGCCGTCGAGTTCAGCTGCGCCAGCGTGATGCCGAGCTTGGCCACCGCGCCGTCCACGATCTGCTTGGTCAGCGCGTGGCCCTGCGCGTACGCCATGATGACGCGGGCCAGCGGGCCCACCTGCATCGGCTTGCCGTCGTAGCGCGGCGCCTTGACCCAGGTGTACTTGTCCTGGTCGCCGAGCCACGTGTACGGCGGCTGCGGGCCGGTGTACTTGACGGTCGTCTCGCCCTGCGCGGGCTTCAGGCCGACGTCGCCCTCCTTGTACTCGTACCAGGCCGACGAGACGAACTCCTCGATCTTGGTGTAGTCGAACTGCTGGATGTTGCTCAGGTCGCCGTTCATGATCACGCCCGGCTTGATGGCCTGGTAGGGCGAGGTCGAATCGCCGTTCTTGATCGGATCACCGGCGAACGTCGCACCCGACATGCCCACGGCCAGGTAGTTCGGCGACGACGCGCCGATGTCGAAGTACTCCTTGTAGACACCCAGGATCGCCAGGCCATCGGGCACGTAGCAGTTGTTGACGAATTCGAGCGTGTCGTCGACCCAGCCCTGGATCTGGTCGATCTGCACCTGGTTGATCGTCTTGGACGAATCCTGGTCGATCGAGCACGCCATGCCGCCCACCAGGAAGTTCGGGTGCGGGTTCTTGCCGCCGAACACCGTGCCGATGCGGATCATCGAGCGCTGGAACTCCAGCGCGTCCAGGTAGTGCGCCACGGCCATCAGGTCGGCCTCGGGCGGCAGCTTGTACGCCGGGTGATCCCAGTAGCCGCCGGTGAAGATCGACAGCTGGCCCGACGCGACGACCTTGCAGACGGTGTCGTACACGTCCTGGAACCGCTGCTGCGTGTTGCCCTTCCAGGTCGAGCCGATCGCCTGCGCGAAGGCGACCGCCTTGGCCGGCAGGTCCGTCCCCTTATACTGTGCGATCGCCGCGACGTTGACGAAGTCGAGCGCGTGCAGGTGGTAGAAGTGGATCACGTGGTCTTGGATCTCCTGCGAGCCCAGCACCATGTCGCGGATCAGCTTGGCCTGCACGGGCGGGTTCGAGCCGATCGCGTTCTCGACCGCGTTGATGGACGCGATCGCGTGCACGCTCGTGCACACGCCGCAGATCCGCTGCGTGAACGCCCAGACGTCGCGCGGGTCACGCCCGGTGACGATGGTCTCGATGCCGCGGAACTGCGTGCACTCGCTCCAGGCCTTGTTGATGACGCCGTTGTCGGTCTCCACCTCAATGCGGAGGTGGCCTTCGATGCGGCTGATCGGATCGATGACGAGTTGCGCCATGGCTTATTCCGCCTTTCCGTTGGTTGCGTCGTTTGCGGGTTCGGACGGGGCGGCAGCCTCGGCCTGGGCGGGTGCCGGGCCGTCGCCGAACGCGGCGAGCGGAGCGGCCTCGGCTTCCTTGTGGCTGGCGGCACGCCGGACGGCGGTGGCGCCCGCGTGCACCGCGACGCCCGCGGCCACGACGCCTGCCAGACCCCAGCCGATCTTCTCGGCATTGGCCTCGACGCCGAAGCCGGTCACCTGCGGCAGCCGCTCATAGAACGGCTCGAACCGGTCGTAGAAGTCCTTCTCGGTGCAGCCGATGCACGGGTGGCCGGCGCCGATGGGCCAGCTGGTGTGCAGGTTCCACTGGAAGATCGGGCACGGGCTGAACGTGCTCGGGCCCTTGCAGCCCATGTCGTACAGGCACCAGCCCTCCTTGGCGCCCTCGTCGTCGAACGAGCGGACGTACTGGCCGGCGTCGAAGTGGGCGCGGCGCGGGCACGAGTCGTGGATGCGCTGGTCGTAGGCGAACAGCGGACGTCCCTGCGAATCGGTCGCCGGCAGGTCGCCGCCGTGCGTCAGGATGTAGGCGATCGTGGCCGTGATGACCTCGCCGATCGGCGGGCAGCCGGCCACGTTGATGATGGGCTTGTCGGTGATGATGTCTTCGACGCCGACCGCGCCGGTCGGGTTGGGCTTGGACGCCTGCACCGAGCCCCAGACCGCGCACGCGCCGACGGCCAGGATCGCGGTGGCGTTCTCGGCGGCCTCGCGCAGCACCTGCTCGGCCGTCTTGCCGCCGATCACGCAGTAGACACCGTTGTCGTTGCGCGGGATCGACCCGTTGACGACCAGAATGTGCGGCTCCTTGTTGGTGGCGTCCATGGCCGCGTTGGCCGCGTCGCCGGCGGCGGCCATGACCAGCTCGTTGTAGTTGACCGACATCAGGTTGAGGACGACGTCCTCGACCGTGGTGCCGCCCGAGCGCAGCGCCGACTCCATGCAGCCCGTGCATTCCTGCAGCTGCAGCCACACGACGTTCGGCTTGGTCTGGCTGCCCAACGCGTCCGCGATGGCGTTGCCCGTCAACGGTGCCCCCGAGCCCGTCAACGATGCCGCCGCGGCCTTGGCCGGCTTTACCCCCATAGCGAACACCGTCGCCAATCCGCCGCAGAACGCCAGGAAGGCCCGACGGGACACCCCGGCCTTGGCGATGTTCTCACCAAGCGTCGGTTCGGTCCAGCCATCCATCTGATACGACATGCGAACCCCTCTCTTTTTCTCCGACAAGCTCAAACGCCAGCCCTGGCGCCATCAAACGCTCGTGCACGCGTGCCATCCGTCGGTGCGGGAGGGGAGTACCCCGACACCGACAAATAGAAACACTCCAACCTTATCGGGATGGACCAATCTCACCAAGACTGCCCGCAGGGTGATCCGCTCCGCTATGCTGCCCGCGAAGATTCAGGGACGGACGTTCCAGGTCAGCTCTCGCACGGCAGCGTACTGCTCGCGCACCAGCGGCTGCGCGGTACCGGTGAAGGTCTGGGACCCGCCGATCTGCCAGGCGGGAGGCTCGTCCTCTCCCGACAACACCCATGCGGCCTGGCGGGCAGCGCCGTCCGCGACGTATTCCCCGGCGGGCGGCACGACGACCTCGCGTCCGCCGAAAACCCCGGGGGCGAGCTCGCGCACGGCCGGGGATTGGGCGCCGCCGCCGATCAGGAAGATGCGGTTCGGCTCGACGCCCTGGGCCATCAGCGCGTCCAGACCGTCGGCCTGGCAGCACAGCAGCGCCTCGACGAAGGCCCGCGCGATCGTCGCGGGCGTCGTGTTGCGCAGCGTCATGCCGAGCAGGGACGCGGTCGCGTGCGGCTTGTTCGGCGTCCGTTCGCCCTCGAAGTAGGGCACGAGCACCAGGCCATCGGCGCCCGCCGGGGCGCTGAGCGCCAGGCGCGACACCTCGGCGTAGTCGACGCCGAGCATGCTCGTGGCCGCGTCGATGATGCGGCTCGCGTTGAGCGTGCAGGCCAGCGGCAGGTAGGCGCCGGTGGCGTCCGCGAAGCCGTTGACCAGGCCGGACGGGTCGGCCACCGGCGTCGGGCAGATGGCGCTGACAACGCCGGACGTGCCCAGCGACACCGAGACATCGCCCTGGGCCAGGCCCAGGCCGAGCGCGGCCGCGGCGTTGTCGCCGGCGCCCGGGCCCAGGATCGCTCCGGCGGGCGTGCGTCCGGCCACCGCGTGCGGGCCGAGCACGCGCGGCAGGCGCACGTCGGTGCGGCCCAGCGCCAGGCGCAGCAGGTCGGTGCGGTAATGGTTTTGCTGCGGGCTCCAGTAGCCGGTGCCGGACGCGTCGGACCTGTCGGTGGTCAGCGCGTCCAGATCGGCGTCGCCGCCCTGACTCTTGGGCCCGTGCCCGGCCAGGCGCCAGGTCAGCCAGTCGTGCGGCAAGCAGACCGCGGCGACCCGGGCGGCATTGTCGGGCTCGGCATCGGCCAGCCAGCGCAGCTTGGTGATCGTCAACGAGGCCACCAGCACCGAGCCGCAGGCCTGCGCCCACGCGGCCGCGCCGTGGTGGCGCTCGCCGTCGCCGAGGGCGGCGATCAGCTGCTCGGCGGCGTCCGCGCTGCGCGTGTCGTTCCACAGCAGCGCCGGACGGACGACCTCACCGTCGCCGTCCAGGCACACCATGCCGTGCTGCTGCCCGCCGACCGAGACGGCCGCGACGTCGTCCAGACCTCCGGCCTGGTCGATCGCCTGGCCCAACGCGTGCCACCAGGCGTCCGGATGCACCTGTGTGCCGTCCGGGTGCGAGGCCCGCCCGCTGCGCACGAGCGCGCCTGACGCCGCGTCGCGGATGACGACCTTGCACGATTGGGTGGAGCTGTCGATGCCTGCGACCAGCGTCATGGCGATGTCCTTTGTGTGTGATTTCGGGTGAATATGCCGAAGCCGTGCCCGCCCCGAAGAGCGGACACGGCCAACGGCGTACGGGCTAGCGGGCGCCGAGCAGGTGCTCCAGCGCCAGCTGGTTCAGCTGGACGAAGCCGGCGTCGCGGGCGCCGAGCTCGTCGGGATCGTAGTCGTCCGGCGTCGCCATGAAGCTCTCGGCGGTCTCGCCGGCGGCCAGCGTCGTCTCGGTCAGATCGGGGATCTTCGCGAGCTTCAGCTGCTCCTGCACCTCGGGATCGGCGCGGAAGGCCTGCGCGCGCTCCTTGAGCATCAGGTAGGTGGCCATGTTGGCCTTGACCGTGCCCCAGACCTCTTCCTCGGACTCGGTGCGGCTCGGCTTGTAGTCGAAGTGGCGCGGGCCGTCGTAGCGCGGGCCGCCGCCGGGGAAGCCGTTCTCCAGCAGGTCGACGGTGCCGAACGCGCTCATCAGGTCGCCGTGGCCGAAGCACAGATCCTGGTCGTACTTGATCGACTTCTGGCCGTTGAGGTCGATGTGGAACAGCTTGCCGCTCCACAGCGCCTGCGCGATCGAGACCGTGTAGTTGAGGCAGGCCATCTGCTCGTGGCCGATCTCGGGGTTCAGGCCGACGATGTCGCCGTTCTCCAGCTGGGCGATGAAGGCCAGCCCGCTGCCGACGGTCGGCAGCAGGATGTCGCCGCGCGGCTCGTTCGGCTTCGGCTCCAGCGCGATGCGCAGGTTGTAGCCCTTGGTCTTGATGTAGCCGGCGACCGTGTCGATGCCCTCGCGGTAGCGGTCGAGCGCGGCCTTGTAATCCTTGCTCCAGTCATACTCGGCGCCCTCGCGGCCACCCCACATGACGAACGTCGTGGCGCCCATCTCGGCGGCCAGATCGACGTTGCGCAGCACCTTGCGCAGCCCGAAGCGGCGGGCGCGGCGGTCGTTGGCGGTGAAGCCGCCGTCCTTGAAGACGGGGTGGCTGAACGTGTTGGTCGTGACCATCTCGCACACGATGCCCGTGTCAGCCAGGCCCTTCTTGAACCGCTCAATGATGCGGGTGCGCTCGGCGTCGGACGAGCCGAACGGAATCAGGTCGTCGTCGTGGAACGTGATGCCCCAGGCGCCGTACTCGGCCAGCTTCTCCAGCACGTAGACCGGATCGAACGGCTTGCGGGTCGGCGAGCCGAACTGGTCGCCACCCGTCCAGTTGATCGTCCACAGACCAAAGGAGAAGTGATCTTCCTTGGTGGGAGTCGGGATGCTCATAGTGTCTGCTCCTCATCGCAGTCTGAAGGTGAAGCACCAATCGGTGTGATTCACTGTCGAGCATAGGCCTTGGCACGCGGGGGCGCTGGGAGTTGCCCATGAGTTTCTTACGAAAGTTGCGGACGGCGCGCGGCCCGGCGGACGGCCGTGCGCTCGGCCTTGCGCTCGGCGCGCATCGTGAGGAACTGAGCCCGTCCGGACCGTGCGGCCTGCACCAGCTCGCCCACGCTGTGCACCGGCTCCACGTGCAGGTCGTTCAGCTCGTTGAACCGGCGCGCGGCCTCGACGATGTCTCTGGGCCGCATCCCCGTGCCGGGCAGGCGCAGCGGCAGGTGGTACTCCCCGGTCACGGGGCGCCAGAACGTCAGATCCTTGCGGAACCACATGAAGGTGGACGTCCCGCCTGTGGCCGTGCAATACGTCACCTCCTGCACCCGGATGGTCTTCGTGTGGCCGTCGGCATACACCAACGTAGCCTGCCCGGGTTGCACGATCAGGCGGCGTCGGCGCACGTACCCGCAGCCCCACCAGACATTGATGATGAGACCTGCGATGACGATGACCGCACTCACCACGAGTTCGGCCCACAACACCGGGTCGCCGCCGTACCCCTGCCCAAATCCGGACAACGCGTAGACAAACCAGAGAACTGCAACCGGAAGCGATAGCCACAGTACATAGCTGTATTTCCCAAGCGGCAAAGCGTAATACAGGCCTCGCGCGGCCACGACGTAGGTAGATTCGTCAGCGGCGGTCGCCATCACCATTCCCTATCTCACTCAGATAGCCACTGGGGATGTATTCGGTGTCCCGGACAAGGCCGAGCTGACGCGCCTGCTCGACAGCTGCGGCCTCGAAATCCTGCCGCTGCTGTGGCGTCAGCGCCGCCAC
>Ga0209738_10000076_pt1 | contig 22337 bp, 16 predicted proteins | sample TergutNc150P5_FD_187289 | JGI IMG/M metagenome (GOLD analysis project Ga0209738, IMG submission 187289) | Nasutitermes corniger P5 segment gut microbial community from laboratory colony in Florida, USA - Nc150 P5 (SPAdes) (version 2) | ecosystem: Host-associated > Arthropoda: Insects >...
GGGGGTTCGCGTCCGGGGCCCGGCGTCACGGGCGGTCTGGTGCTGCTGGCCATCCGCCCATGATAGCGTCGCGGCCTCGCCCCGCCCGGCATCGCCGCGGCGCCGTCCCCGCAGGGGGATGGGCGGCGGGGGCCCCTATGTCCGCGACATGTGAACTGCCCCTCACAGCCCTCACAAGGGTCGGCTTACCTGGTAGCGTGAAGCTCACTGGGAGACCGCAGACTCGGGAAGTCAAACCCGAACGACAATCGTCCGGCGAAGGCCAACAAGAATCCTCTCCGGAGAACCAGCCGATTCCGGAAACCAAGCGCGAGCGACAACCGCTCGACCAAGCACCGATTGGAACCCTTCAGTGAGAAGGATTGTGGGGGCCACCATCAGTGGCACGTTCATCACCGTCTCATTGATGCTGGGGCTGACCGGTTGTGAAGGTGTGACCAATTGGCGCATGTTCAGCCGCGGTGATGCTGTGCTTCCGTCCGGCACGGTGTTCGCGGTGTACATGAGCCGCCAGACCCACGACAACCGCATGAACGGCTACGTCCTGCTGGTCCAGCGCGACGGAGCCATCTCTGCGGTGCAGACCGCCGGGATGGATGTGAACGACCTGGTATGGGACGAGCAGGCCAAACATGGGCTCTGACGGCTCCGGTCCGATTTGTCCCAGGACAACTTGCGGCGATGCAGTGCCAATGTTACTGTCGTGCTCGCGGATGCGACTGGGTCGAAGCACAGGGAATGCATATCTATCCCTCTTCCCGGGGCCCCCTGCGGATCGACAGGTCTGCAGTCAGGCAGAAGGGGGAAAGGTGCACAATGAAGAAGGGATTGAGCGCAGGACTGGCCGCTATCACGGTGGTCACGGGGTCGTTGCTGATGGGGGTTGACGCCCAGCAGGCCCACGCAGCGTCGACGACGACGATGACTATCTTCGAAGACGCGAATTACTGCGGCTGGTCGAAATCCGGAACCGGCAGCAGCAACTACACCAACACCGGATGGCTGGATTCCAATGAGGTGTCATCATTCAAGGTGACGGCCTACGGGCAGTACATTCTGTGCGACGGAGCTGATCTCACGGGAACATGCTGGAGCTGGGTGACGTCCTCCAACGTGCCGAACGTGGGTTCGGCCGCCAACGACAAGGCGGACAGCTTCGGGTACAAGGTCCTCTGAACCTTGGTCGACGGTCAGTGACCAGCTCGCTGACCGTCACACTCCTGATGGGGGTCTCGGCTTGCGATTCTGCCGAGACTCGCAGGGAAAGGCGATATGAATGCTGCGAAAGGTATATGCGTGCGTTGCGGTGCCACTCATCCTTGCCATGGCATCGGTTGGATGCTCGGCTGACACGGGCGACGGTAACAGGCCTCCTGGGATGTCGGAGCCCCCGGTGAGTGCCCACGTGGCGCTGGATTGGGACTCGGCCAGTTATCAGTTGCCGTTGGAGGCTTACTCTATGACGCCGCAGGAGCGCGGTGTCGCATGGGCCGCGTACAACATCGTGTGGATCCGCTGCGTGACCGGATCTGACAACGTTCCCGCCGCCGAGTTGGCGCGTTCCCAGACCATGGCAGCAACCCCTGACGTCATCAACGCGCCGAACTGGGATTTGGGCGTATGGGACGCCCCCTATGTCGCTGCGCACGGCTGGTTCCGGTGGCCTGGCGGTGACGCCGAGACGTTCGCCCCGGGAGGCCCCAAAGATGTCTCAGAGGACACCAGGAACAAGTGTTCTTCATCGCCGGAACTACTCGCAGTGACGCCCACGGCCATCCGGTCGACGATTGGCGCAGATACCGCTTTCAGCGCACTGAGCAGCTACTCGACGGATGCACGCGAATACACGTTACGCGACTCACGCTACCAGGCAGCCGCTCAGACATATAAGACTTGTCTGGAGGCGGGAGGCTACTCCATCGCCAAAGGCGGCCAAGGCGACGATTACGTCATCACCGACGTGCAGCAGGCTGGCAACTGGACTGACGAGCAGGCGCAGGCTGCGAAGGTGTTCGCGGCCACCTGCAATGACGACCAGGGCCTGACGCAGCGCCTCGTCGACATCAACGCGGCCTACGAGCATGCGATCATCGACCAGCACGAGGCCGAACTGGTCGCCATGCGCACCGAGGTCGGGAAGCGGGTCGAGGCTGCGCACCAGACACTTCGAGACGTCGGCCTGGAGTAATCTGCCAGCAGAAGAGCATCGGCGGAAGGCCCGCCCCAGCCAGCGTCCGCCCCGAGTCTCCAGAACCCGGACGGACGAAACAAAGGTCACGCACACGGAACGTTTGAACAATTCCACTAAGGTTCCCCCGACCGGATTCGAACCGGCACTTCAGCGGGTTTAAGCCGCCTGCCTCTGCCAGTTGGGCTACGAGGGATCGGCCTGTGGCGGACGCGGTCAGGCGTCCAGCAGGCTTCGTGCGATGCCGTCCAGTATGTCAGCTTCGCTGACCACGAGCGCGCCTGTCCGCACGCGGGCGGCGATTTGCGCCACCACCAGGGCGCCGGGCGCCAGCAGCGGGGCGCGCTCGGGCTGCACCGGGCCGAGCTCGGTGATCTGGGCCGCGGACAGGCCCAGCAGCCGCTCGGCCACGTCGGCGACGGCGGTCAGCGGCATGCGCGCGCCGTGCACGCGGGCGCGGTCGTAGCGCATCAGGCCAAGCCACACGGCTGCCATCGAGGTGACGGTGCCGGCCACGCCGATGAATGTGCCGACCTCCTGGTCGCCCACGCCCGCCCGGTCGAGCGCCTCGTCCACCCCGGCGCGGGCGGCCTCGATCTGGGCGGACGTCGGCGGATCGTCGGCCAGATACCGCTCCCGGATGCGCCGCGAGCCGACATTGACGCTGATGGCCGCGCTGACATGTCCGTCCGCGTCGCCGCGCACGACCTCGGTCGAGCCGCCGCCGGCGTCCATCACCAGCACGGGCTCGCCGGTGAGCGCCACGCCGGCCGCCGCGCCCGCGAAGCTCAGCTGCGCCTCCTGCTCGCCGGTGACGACGTCGATCTGGGCTTGCGGGCCGAGCGTGCGCCGCACGCCGTCCAGCAGCTCGTCGCGGTTGGACGCATCGCGCGTGGCCGAGGTCGCGACGAAGCGCACCCGTTCGCACCGGGCCTCGCGGATCAGCCGCGCGTACCGGGCGCACGTCGCCAGCGCGCGCGCCACGGCGTCCGGACGCAGGCGTCCCGTCGCGTCCACGCCCTCGCCGAGGCCGACGAAGTCGACCAGTCGGCAGCGCTCGCGCAGGCTCCCGTCGGCCTCGACCTGCGCCAGGTAGAGCCGCATTGTGTTGGTGCCGGCGTCGATCGCCGCCACCATGGGTGCTGGAGTCATCGGCGGTCCTTCCGTGTGTGTCCGGGCACGTCGCTGGGCTGTTCGACCAGCCGCGGCCCGCAGTCGGGCGTCCAGAAATCGCCGATCAGCTTCAGCGCCTCGTCCCCGATCGGGTTGACGCCGGGGCCCGCGGCCAGCGCGTGCCCCACCAGCGCGTGCAGGCACTTGACGCGCGTCGGCATGCCTCCGGCGCTGACGCCGGCGATCTCGGGCACCTCGCCCAGGGCGGCCCGGTCGGCCAGGTACGCCGCATGTGCTGCGGCATAGGCGCTTGCCAGCGCGGCATCCTCGCCCAGGCGGGCCGTCATGGTCGCCATGAGCCCGGACGCTTCGAGCGCGCTGCACGCGGCCACCGCGTTGGGGCAGGTCAGGTAGTAGGTGGTGGGGAACGGCGTACCGTCGGGAAGCCGGGGCGCGGTCGCGGTCACGCCGGGACGTCCGCAGGGGCAGCGCCAGGCCACGCCGACGACCCCGCGCGGGGTGCGGCCCAGCTGCGCGGCCACCACCGCCAGGTCGTCGTCCGACGCCGGTTCGAAGGCATGCGCATTCACGTGTGTCATCATCCCATGCCGGCTTGCGGCCCCGCCAGCGTGGCCGTCGGCGGCCGGTAGAATCACCGGCATGGCCGGGCGGATCGTGCAGGAGGACATCGAGACGGTGCGCGAGCGCGCCCGCATCGAGGATGTCATCGGCGAACACGTCACGCTGCGCCGCACCGGCGCCGACCTGGTGGGCCTGTGCCCGTTCCACGACGAGAAGACGCCGAGCATGCACGTCACGCCCTCGCGCGGCTTCTACTACTGCTTCGGCTGCGGCGTCGGCGGCAACGTCTTCGACTTCATCATGCGCATCGACAACCTGAGCTTCGCCGAGGCCGTCCAGCAGCTGGCCGACAAGACCGGCGTGACGCTTCGGTACGAGGACGCCCGTGCGGGCGGTGCGCCGGCGTCCGCCCCCGGGCTGCGGGCGCGGCTGTTGGCCGCGAATCAGGCGGCCGCGCAGTTCTTCCAGCACGAGCTGCGCGGTGCGGACGCCGCCGCCGGGCGGGCGCTGCTGACCGGGCGCGGCTTCGACCAGGAGGCCTGCGACCGCTTCGGCGTCGGCTACGCGCCGCGCGGCGGCCACGACCTGGCCACGCACCTGGCCAAGCTCGGCTTCAGCGACGACGAGCTGATCAAGGCCAATCTGATCAGGCCGAACGGGCATTGGGACGTCTTCCAGGGCCGGGTCATCTGGCCGATCCGCGACTCGTCCTCGGCCGTGCTCGGCTTCGGTGCGCGCAAGCTGTACGACGACGACCGCATGCCCGGCAAGTACATCAACACGTCCGAGACGCCGGTCTACAAGAAGTCGCAGGTGCTGTACGGCCTCGACCTGGCGCGCGCCGAGATCGGCAAGCAGGGCAAGGCCGTGGTCATGGAGGGCTACACCGACGTGATGGCCGCACACCTGTCGGGCATCACGACGGCCGTGGCCAGCTGCGGCACGGCCTTCGGCGAGGATCACGCCCGGCTGCTGCAACGCCTGATCGGCGCGGGCGGGTCGCAGCGCGGCCAGGTCGTCTTCTTCTTCGACGGGGACGCGGCGGGCCAGGCGGCCGCGCTCAAGGTCTTCCGGCTGTCCGACCAGTTCGCCGCCGACACGTACGTCGCGGTCGCGCCCGACAACCTCGACCCGTGCGACCTGCGGCTGGCGCGCGGCGAGGCCGCGCTGCGCGACGTCGAGGGCCAGCGCATCGCCTTGCCGCTGTTCGTGATGCGCGCGGTGCTGGCGCGCTTCGACCTCGACCGGTCGGACGGGCGGCTGGCCGCGGTGCGCGCGGTCGCCTCCGACGTGCTGCGCGCGGTGTCGGACGCCGAGCAGCGCCGCGGCTACGAGGACGACCTGGCCCGCCTGGTGGGCATGGGGGTGGACGACGTGCGCCGCATCACCGCGGAGACGCTGCGCCGCGCTCCGTCCGGGCCGACGCGCCGTCCGTCCGCGCCGGTGCAGGCCGAGCCGGCGTCGCAAGCCGTGCTCGTGACGCCGTGGCCCAATCCGTCCGACCTGAGGCTGGACGCCGAACGGGCCGTGTGCCTACTGATGTTGCAGTATCCGACGTTCTTCAGCACCGACTGGAATGGCTTGTCACTGCTGGATTTCCGGCATCCGGCCTATCGGGGCGTCTTCGAGGCGGTGCGCTCGCTGGCGTTCGATCCGAACGGCTGGGGCGATGCGGTGCAGCAGGCGACCACGGATCCGACGGTGCGCCGCCTGGAGCTGGAGCTGCTCGTCGAGCAGCCCCTGCTCGCCCCCGACGAGGCCTACGTGTCGGCCTACACCGCCCGGCTGCAGCTGATCCGTGTGACCGGTGAGATCGACAACCTCAAGAGCCGGATGCAGCGCACCAATCCGGTCGAGCACGCCGACGAGCACCGGGCCATGTTCGCCCAGTTGCTCGACCTGGAGCAGCAGCGCCGCGAGCTGCAGCAGCGCAGCCTCGGCCTGCCCGAGTGAGCGCCCCGGCATCTGGCAGATGCCCAGTGTGCTGACGGAGTTCGCGTGGGGGAGCGTCATCGCCCGGACCGGTCCTTCCGCGCCACCGTGCGCGAGGTGTTGGCGCCGCAGTCGCGGGTGTTGTCCGTTTTCGGGGGCGGGCGGACGGCTCGGGGGTCATCTGGGTGCCCGATGCCGGCTTGGTCAGGGGAAAGGCCAGTTGTGAGGCTTGGGGACAACAAAGTGTTGTCCGTCTGAGTCCGTGCACAGCCGTTGTGTGCCCGGGGCGCCTCGGGTTGGCTGGGCCGCATGACCATCGAACTGCCAGCACCCGTCATCTTGACCCGCGACCAGGAGATCGACCTCGCCAAGCGCATCGAGGCCGGCCTGTTCGCCCGCCACCTGCTCGACCTCGCACCGTGCCCGGCCAACGTCGTGCCGCTGCGGCCAAGGCCCCCGCGCGGCGAGCTGGAGGCCGTCGCTGCGGACGGGGACGAGGCCTGGCGTGACTTCTTCCTCGCCAACCTGCGCCTGGTGATGTTCATCGCCATGCGGTGGTCGCGACGCTATCGGCTCGATGTCGAGGACGTCTTCCAGGAGGGATGCCTCGGGCTGGCCACCGCCATCCAGCGCTGGGATCACGCCCGCGGCACGAAGTTCTGCACGCTGGCCTGGGCGCAGGTCACCTGCTGGGTGCGGCGCGCCTGTGTCGAACGGGGCGGTGCGTGCGAGGCGCCGAGCTGGTGGATGGACACCCAGAACGACCTGCGCCGGCGCCACGGCGAGCTGCAGGGCGCGCTGGGCCGTGAGACGGTCACGTCCGAGCTGGCGACGACGGTGGGGCGCACGTCGGCGTGGGTCGAGCGCACGCTGGCCTGGGAGCCGCCGCGCAGCGTGTCCGAGCTGCCCGATGTCGAGGCGGAGCCGGAGCCCGAGACCGACGCGTCCGCCCGCATGCGCTGCTCGATCGGCCTGGCGCAGATGCCCGACCTGGAGCGCCGCGTGGTGATCGGACATTTCGGCTTGTCGGGGCGGGCATACAGCTACGAGTCGATGGCGGCGTCGCTGGGCTGTTCGGTGCGCCAGATCAAGGCCGCCGAGGTCCGGGGCCTGGTGCGGCTGCGCGGGTTGGTGACCGACATGGCCGAACAGGAGCTGGCGGCGTGACCCGCCCGCGTTCATCGCGCCGCGTCGGTGAGACGCGCGATGACGCCACCCATCCAGTCCCAGTGGGCCTGGATGTCGTCCAGCAGCGCCAGCTGGTTGCGGGCCCGGTCGAGGTTGTGGCCGGCGCGGTCGATGCGGTAGTACACGTCGCCCTCGATGTGGTCGGTCAGGAAGCGCAGCGACGTCTCCAGCGTCATCATGCGCACGCCGTGGCGCAGGTGGGCGAGCTCGCCGGGCGCCAGCACGGCGCCGCAGGCGCCCAGGTAGCCGGTCAGGAACGCTTCGAACAGCTCCGGGACGAAGCGCACGTGCGCGAGGTCGGGATCGTCCTCGGCGGCGCTGGCGGCACCCGACCGGATGGCGTCCCCCACGTCGTTGACGGCCAGCCCCGGCTGCACGGTGTCCAGGTCGACGACGCACAGGGGCTCGCCGGTGGCCGCATCGACCAGCACGTTCGCGACCTTGGCGTCGTTGTGCGTCACGCGCAGCGGCATCAGCGCCGGATCGTCGAAGTCGTGGCTGGCGGTCTCGTAGGCCAGTGCATGCGCGATCTCGTCGGCGACACCGGCGGCGCGCCCGCAGGGGTCGGCGGCGACGGCGGCACGCAGGCGGGCCACATAGCGGGGCTCGTCGTGGAAGGCCGGGATCGTCGTGAACAGCCGGTCGGCGGGCAGGGTGTCCAGCTGCACGAGGAACGCGCCGAGCCCGGCGCCGACGCGGCGCATCTCGGCGGGGGACACCGGCGCCTCCAGCTCGGCGGAGCCCTCGATGAACGCATACATGCGCCACCAGCCGCCCGCGTCGTCCACGTGCCACCAGCCGCCGTCGACGGTCGGGATCAGGTGCAGCGCCCGGCGCGGGTCGGTCACCGTGGCGCCCAGGTGCGCGGTCACGGTGACGATGTTGTGCATCACCTGATCGGGGTGCGCGAACGCGCGCGTGTTGATGCGCTGCAACAGGAAGCGCCCGCTGCCGGTCGTCACGGCGTACGTGTCGTTGACGTGCCCGCTGCCGAACCGGCGCACGTCGAGCACGGGACGGGGCAGCTGGAAGCCGGCCGCGATGTCCGCGGGGGTGGTCATGCCCAGAGGTCTTCGGGGTAGATGCCCTCGTCGCGCAGCCGGGCCAGGCGCTCCTGCACGCCCTCCAGGTCGTCGGCGTAGGTCAGCCCCATCCAGCTGTCGGACGTGTCGAGCACCTGCACGCCCGGATCGTCCACCAGCGATGCGGCGACATCGGGCAGGTAGAACTCGGCGCCGAGCGGATCCGCCGCGGCCTGTGTGCGCCAGAAGCGCGGGAACAGATCGGTGAACGCGTGCGCCGCGCTGGCGCGGAAGCCCCAGAAGTTCAGCGACACCGGGGTGTCGGCGCGCAGCGTCGCACCGGACGTGCGCGAGCAGAAGCCGTCGCCGGTCTGCTCGATGGCCGTGTGCTCGACGACGCCGCGCAGGCGTCCGGACGCATCGACGTCGCACACCCCGCGCGAGACGGTGCCGTTCTCGGACAGCGTGTTGGCCAGGGGATATGCCACCATGGCGTGCCGCGTGCCGTCGCGGCCGAGGAAGTCGGCCATCGCCTCGTACGCGTGCGGGCCGTAGTAGTCGTCGGCGTTGATCGTGACGAACGTGTCGGGCACGAACGGCAGCGCGCACAGCACCGCGTGCGCCGTGCCCCAGGGCTTGATGCGTCCGGACGGAACCTCGAAGCCGTCCGGCAGCGCGTCCAGGCTCTGGTAGGCGTAGGCGACGTCGATGTGCTCGGCGACCCGCTGGCCGACCTGGGCGTCGAAGGCGTCCTCGGTGCCGGGCGAGATCACGCAGACCACGCGCTCGAACCCGGCGCGCACGGCGTCATACATCGAATAGTCGAGCAGCGCATTGCCCTGTTCATCGACGATCGCCGTCTGCTTGTTGCCGCCGAACCGGCTGCCGCGGCCGGCCGCCAGCACCACCAACGTCGCTCCCATGCCCGTCAGTCTATCGGGACGCCGCAACCACCTGCGTTCACTTGATCGATCCGGCGGTCAGGCCGGCGACCAGCTTGTTCTGGATGATCGCGAACAGGATCAGCACGGGCACGATGGCCACGATCGACACGCCGAACACGTACTGCCACTTGGTCTGATACTGGCCGACGAAGCTGAACAGCGCCACCGACAGCGGCTGGCGCGTCGGCGCGGACGACAAGATGACGACCGAGGCCGCGAACTCGTTCCAGGCGGCCACGAACGTGAAGATGACCGCGGTGACGATGCCGGGCCAGATCAGCGGCAGGTTGATCCGGGTCAGCACCTGCCAGGTGTTGGCGCCGTCGATGCGGGCGGCCTCGTCCACCTCCGTCGGGATGCTCGCGAAGAACGAGTGCAGGATCCATGTGCCGAAGCTCATGTTGAACGCCGCGTTGATCAGGATCATCGCCGCCCACGTCCCGTTGAGCCCCAGCGCGAACGCCTCCCGGAACAGGCCGGTGACCAGCACCGCGGGCTGCAACATCTGCGTCATCAGCACCAGGAACAGGAACGCCATGCGCCCCGGGAAGCGGTATTTGGCGGTGTAGAACGCGGCGGGCAGCGACACGGCCAGCGTCAGCAGCGTGGCCAGCGACGCGATGACGATCGTCGAGAGCAGGTTGTCCGGCAGCGGCGTCTCGGAGACGCTCCACATCGTGATGTAGTTGTCCAGGTGCCACTGCTGCGGGATGAACGTGGGCGGGGTGCGGCTGATCTCGGCCAGCGACTTGAACGAGCCGAGCAGCATGACGATGTACGGCACCAGGAACAGCAGCGCCAGCACGACGCCCATGCAGATGCGCAGCCACACGCGTCCGGGCTCGACGGGCGAGGTGTAGCGGGAGGACGGCCGCAGGTGGGCGGCCTGGGTGCGGGCCATCATTCGTCCACCCCCTTCAGCGGCTTGACCAGCCACATGTAGGCGGCGATCACGACGATGACGATGCCGAAGTTGACGACCGACAGCGTCGCGGCCAGGTCGGCGCGCTGGTTGGTCTGTAGCAGCTTGAACATCATGGTCGTGGTCGTGTCGGCGCCGAATCCGGGCATCGACCCGGTCAGCACCTTCAAGATGGGGTACGAGTTGAACACGTTGATGATGTTGATGATCGTGGCCGCCATGAGCGCCGGGCGCAGCATCGGCAGCGTCACGTAGCGGTAGGTGCGCCACGACGTCGCCCCGTCCACGCACGCGGCCTCGATGACGTCCTTGGGCACCGACTGGTAGCCGGCCAGCAGCGTGTACGTCGTGAACGGCAGCGACACGAAGATGGCCACGAAGATCGCCAGGATGAACGCGGCCGGCATGCGCTTGGTGAACCCGTAGTCGCCGTTGGCGAACGTGACGAGCCAGTCGAGGTGCAGCGGCGAGTTGGCGAGCCACGCGTGGATGCGCATCAGCAGGTTGTTGACCAGCCCGTAGTTGGGCTCGAACATGTAGTAGATGACCAGCGTCGTCATGAGCACGCTGGCGGCCCAGGGGATGATCAGGATGATCCGCACGATCGTGCGCCCGGGGAACGCCTTGTTCAGGAAGTGCGCCAGCACCAGCGAGACCACGACCGTCCCGGCCACCACGACGACCACCCAGATGAGCGTGCGCAGCAGCACGCCCGGCAGGTCGGACAGCCCGAAGATCGTTGCGTAGTTGGCCAGTCCGACGCCGCCGCGGTCGACGCCGGACTGCGAGATCCTGCGGGTGGATGTGTAGATCATCAGCCCGGCCGGGAACAGCACGACGGCGATGATCAGCACGAGCCCGGGCAGGATCCAGGGCGTGGCGCGTCCCAGGTCGCGCAGACGGTGGGACGATCCACGCCGCGGATCTGCCGCGGGCAGCATTGGCAGTGCGCTCATGTGTGCTGTCTCCTGTGGGGACGAAGGGCGGCGGCGCGCCGGCTGGATCGGTTCGCGCCGCAGCGTCGGGAGATCAGATGCCCGCGTCGGTCGACTTCTGGATGTTGTCCAGCACGGTCTTCGGGTCGGCACCCTGACCGATCGTGCCGATCTGCTGCTGGATCAGCCCCTGCATCGTCCCCCACTTCGGGTTGGTGGACGGGTAGAAGCTGGCATCGGGCAGCAGGTCGTTGAAGATCTTGAACTCCGTGTGCGTCGTGGCCGCCGCGCCCGACTTGGTCGTCGGCAGGAAGCCCTCGGTATCGACGAACTTGACGTAGTTGGTCGGCTGGAAGAAGAAGTCGATGAACGCGCCCGCCGCCTTGCCCTTGGCGGTGTCGCCGTTGTTGAACGCCATCAGGTGGTCGGCGACGCCCAGCGTGGCCGGCGAGCCGGTCTTGGTCGGCATCGGCGTGATCGAGTAGTGCAGGTTCGGCGCGTTCTGCTTGAACATCGCGATGAACGGCGGCAGGCCGACGGCCATGCCGCACTTGCCCTGCATGAACAGGTTGTTGATCATCGGGGTGCGCTGCGTCGAGCCCGGATTCGGTTCGGTCAGCCCCTGGTCGATCAGCGACTTCATGAACGTGACGGCCTGGACGTCGGCATCGGAGTTGATCGTCAGCGTCGTGGCGTCACCGTAGTTGCCGCCGTTGCCGAGCAGCCACATGGCCAGCTCGGCCTGCGCCTCCTCGTTGCCCAGCGGCATGCAATAGCCGTAGTTGCCGTCGCCCACGGCCTTGATCGCCGCGGCGTCGGCCTGCAGGTCGTCCCAGGTCTTCGGCGGCTTGGTCGGGTCGAGGCCGGCCTTGGTGAAGATGTCGTCGTTGATGAACAGCGCCCGGGCCGACGCGATCAGCGGGAAGCCGTACTGCTTGCCGTTCATGGTCGCATTCTGGACGAACGTGGGCTGGAAGTCGGCGATCGTGGACGGCGACAGGATCTGGTCGGCCGAGTAGAGCAGGTCGTCCTCGACGTAGCTGGAGAACGCGTCGATCGAGAGGATGTCGGGCGCCTGGTTGGCCTGGATCTTGGTCTTGATGACGTCGTTGATGTTGGCCCAGGCCTGCATCTCCAGGTTGATCGTGATGTTCGGGTGCTGCGCGTGGAAGGCGGAGATGAAGCCGTCCCACAGCGTCTTGGTGTTGTCGGAGTAGGTGGCGGCCAGCATGGTGAGGGTGACGGGGGCGTTGCTGTCGGTGGTCGACGTGGTGGAGTTGCCCGTGTTTCCCGAGCATCCCGTCGTGACAAGGAGGGCAGCCGTGACGACCGCCGCCGCGAGTTGTTTGGTGATCATGGAGTCGAACCTTCTTTGGTTGTGGGGGGCCTGCGTCGCGGTCGGTCCCGGCAGCCTCGCCGTCCCGGCCATGGCAGCCGTCTCCGGGCTGCAACAATCAGCCTACCGTGTGTCGGACGGCCCAGTCAGTTGCGGGTCTTTCGGCGTGTTCTGTGCCGGGAAGGCGGGGATGTGTCCACCCGGGGTGCCCCCGGGCGGTTGGTCCCGGCCCGTCCGATCTGCTAGCGTAGAGCCCGCCGTTCCCCTGTAGCTCAACGGCAGAGCATCTGACTGTTAATCAGAGGGTTGATGGTTCGAATCCATTCGGGGGAGCTCATCGGGGCCGCCATCCTGCGGGATGGCGGCCTTTTCCGTTGTCGGGGCCCTTTCGCGGGTGCGACACGCGCGCCGATCCACACCGACGACGTTTTGCGGCTCATCGCGCGCTACTCTGGAGAGGAGGGGCGCGAGCGACGCCCCGGAGAGGAGGCGCACCGTGGGTATATTCGACGAAGCCAAAGCAAAGGTGGAAGGCCTGGTTGGCTCGGACAAGGTGGACTCGGCTCTCGACAGGGTGGAGGGCCTCATCAACGAAAAGACTGATGACAAGTTCGCCGACAAAGTTGACCAGGCGACCGATCAAATCAAGGAGCGCCTGGGCGGTCACGCCGACTAGCCCTTCCACCTGACCTTCGACTTCGCGGCGGGTCGTCCCCTCTGGGGACGGCCCGCCGTCTTGCATCTGCACATCGCTTCCCGAAGGCCGCCCCGTCCAGCAGGCGCGATCCGGTGGCGCGCACCCGTGGCATCTGCGATGCTGGACGCCATGACCTCCACGTCCGGCGCATCCCGTCCCGTCTCGCCCCGGTCGCGGCTGTGGGCGTCCACGATGGGGGGCCACAGCGGCGATGAGCCCATCGTGCAGGCCCACGCCCAGACGGGTGTGGGCATCGCCACGGGCCGGCCGGTCACGCGCGAGCAGCGGGAGGCGGACGAGGCGGCCCGCCTGCGTCCGGGCGCGGCGCTGGCCCGCGGTGCCGGCGACCGGGCCCGAGCCGAGGCCCCCGACCCCGAACGCACGTGTTTCGAACGCGACCGCGACCGCATCGTCCATTCGGCGGCGTTCCGGCGCCTGGCCGGCAAGACGCAGGTGGTCGTCTACCCGACCGACCACCAGCGCACCCGGCTGACGCATGCGCTGGAGGTCGCCCAGGTCGCCCGCTCGATCGCGGCCGGCGTCGGCGCGAACGTGACGCTGGCGGACGCGATCGCCCTGGGCCACGACTGCGGGCACGGCCCGGGCGGCCACGCCGCCGAGGATGCCTTCGACGCCTTCCTGCCCGACGGCTACGACCACGGCCCCTGGGGCGCGGACGTGGCGTTGGCAAGCCTGAATCTGTGTGAGCAGACGCTGGACGGCATCCGCAACCACTCGTGGTCGCGCCCCGTCCCGTCCACGATCGAGGGCGAGATCGTCAGCTGGGCCGACCGCATCGCCTACTGCGCGCACGATCTGGAGGACGCGGTGCACGCCGGCATCGTCGCCCCGGGCGACATCCCGGCCACGGTCGCCGACGTGTGTGGCACCACGCGCAGCGAGCAGCTGCACACGTTCATCAATGCGATGGTGGCCACGACGTCCGCCGCCGGCCGCGTCGGCATGGACTCGGCGACGGCGTCGGGCCTGGCCGCGCTGCGCGGGTTCAACTACGAGCGGATCTACACCCGTCCCGAATCGTTGGCGCAGGCCAGCGCCGTGATCGACGTGCTGCAGGGCCTGGTGGGCTGGTATGCCGCGCATCCGGACGCGCTGCCCGACGGCTTCGCGGACGCGGACGATCCGGTGCGCGCGGCCGTCACGTACACCGCGGGCATGACCGATCGCTTCGCGTTCGACCAGGCCGTGCAGTTGCTCGGCTGGCATCCCGAGCGGCTGCCCAAGGGCATCGGTCACGGCGCCTAGCGGTTACCCGCCGCTGACGTCCCCCTCGGCGTCGGACAGGTCGAGGTCGAGCCCGCAGCGGTCGTCCAGCCAGCCGTACGGCATCGCGACCTTGGTGCGCGGGGAGCCCTGACGTCCGCGTGGGCGTCCCAGCTCGGCGGCCGGGAAGGGCACGGACGGGTCCAGCTGGGCCAGCAGCGCGTCCAGCTCGTCCAGGCTCGACACCATCGCCAGCGCGTGCCGCAGCTCGCCCCCGAGCGGGAAACCCTTGAAATACCAGGCCGGATGCTTGCGGAAGTCGGCCATGCCGTGGCGTTCGCCCATCAGCCGCACCAGCAGCTCGGCGTGGCGGCGCACCAGCGCGCACACCTGGCCCAGCGTGGGCAGCTCGGTGTCGGGACGCCCGTGCAGCGCATCGGCCAGGTCGTGGAAGAGCCAGGGCCGCCCGAGCGCGCCGCGTCCCACCTCGACACCCGCGCAGCCGGTCCGGGCGATCATGGCCAGCGCGTCGCCGGCCTCCCAGATGTCGCCGTTGCCGAGCACGGGGATGTCGACGGCGGCGACGGCCTGCCCGATCGCATCCCAGTGCGCGGCGCCCGAATACGCCTGCGCGACGGTGCGGGCGTGCAGGCACACGGCCGCGACGCCCTCGTCCTGCGCGACGCGCAGCAGGTCGAGGAAGGTCGTGTGGTCGTCGTCGATGCCGATGCGCGTCTTGACGGTCACGGGCACGCCGAACCGGTCGGCGCTGCGCACGCTGGCGCGCAGGATGGCCCGCATGAGGTCGAGCTTCCAGGCCAGCACGCCGCCCCCGCCGCGCCGGGTGACCTTGGGCACCGGGCAGCCGAAGTTGAGGTCGATGTGCTGCGCGCCGAGGCTCTCGATGGCGATGCCGATCGCCACATCCAGGCAGGCCGGGTCGGTGCCGTACAGCTGCACGGACCGCACCGGTTCGCCGTCCCAGAAGGCCATCATCTGCGCCGACCGGTTGTCCCCGGCCACCAGGCTCTGCGCGGTCACCATCTCGCAGATGGCCAGGCCGGCGCCCTGCTCGTAGCACAGCGTGCGGAAGGCGGCGTTGGTCACGCCCGCCATCGGCGCCAGCACGGCCGGCGGGTCGATCACCAGCGCGTCGTCGGGGTCGACGGACGGTGCGCGCAGCCGCAGCGGGGGGACGGACGCGGTCGCCGGTGCCGCGAGTGGGACAAACTTGTCCCTCGTCTCGTCCAAAGCCCCGGCAACGGGCCCTGGCACGCCGCTGGCGGCGGTTGTGTCCCACGTCATGCCCATCCGGCCAAGTCTAGGAGCTCGGCATAAGTGTCACCCGGCGGGCGGCGCTGCGGGCGTGCCACCTCAGGTGGCGAAACGAACGCCAAACGCCTACTCTCGTAGTCAAGACTGCCAACGCGCCCCAGCATCGGCGTCGATCCCCCAAGGAGTACCCATGGAACACCCCCATGACGACCATTTGGGTATGTCAACCGGCTCGTCCGACTCTGGAATCGTCGATCCGCCCCACCCACGGCCACACCGGCGCAGTCGATTCCGGGGCGCTTCCTCCTGGCGCCGCGGCGCCGCGGCCGTGACGGCTCTCGGCACGCTGATCACGGGGCTCGTGATGGCTCCCGCGCTGCAGATGCTGTCCTCGACGACGGCGTCGGCCAACGACTTCCCGCCCCCGGCGAAGGTGGCCGACCCGTCCACCGCCACGCAGTACCCGGGCGCGTCGAACCCCGATTACCTGCAAACCTCCGATTACAAGGGACGTATCTGGACGGACAAGAGCGTCAGCACGTCCAGCATGACCGTGGGCACCGTCGGCACGGGGACGTCCGCGCACATCGTCGACGTGGGCCAAGACGAGCTGGGCGTCACCCTGTCGGCGCTGGGATCCAGCCGCAGCGTGTTGCAGGGCGTGTCCGCCCCCGTGGACCTGTCGCTGATCCTGAGCGTGGCCGACCTGATGGCCCAGTGCATCGATCCAACCGCCACCGCCGACGGGTGGTGCAACGATCCGGACAACTACACCGGTTCGCGCGCCTACGCGATGGCGCAGGGCGTCGAGCAGTCCATCGAGACGCTGGCGTCCTCCGACTCCCGTGACCGGGTGGGCATCGTGGCGTTTGCCAACACGTCCTCGGTGCTGTTCGCGCTGAACACGCCGGCCAAGATCTCCGGCACCAACGCGTACGTGCAACTGCTCGCTCCGACCACGACGAACGGCACGATGACGCTGAAGACCGCCAACAACTCGGTCCAGATCGGGCCGTCGGGCTCCGAGATCCACGCCAGCAACCTGCAGCTGGGCCTGGTCGCGGGCATGAACCTGCTGGCCAATCAGACCTCCGCCAACGTGTCGGGGGCCAACCAGCGCCTGCCCGAGGTCATCGTCTTCACGTCCAGCGCGCCGACGCTGTCGAGCAACGCCGGTTCGCTGGGGTCAGGCTGGTGGAAGGTCACCTCGTCCACCGCGGTGCAGGGGCCCGGCGTGTACGGCGACCCGCAGTTTTACGGCAACGCGCTGCTGGCGGTGCTGGCGGCGTCGTTCCTGAAGAACAAGATCGCCACCGTCTACAACAACCCGACGTACAACGCCGCGAACAACCTGAGCCCGATCACCCCGGGCATCTACACGATCGGCATGGATCTGTCTGCCCTCGGGCCGCTGTCCGAGCGGCCGCTGGCGCAGGCGGCACTCGACCCGGCGCACGTCGCCCAGCAGCAGGCGAGCGCGGCCAGCGGCGCCGTGGCCGACTTCATCGCGCGCGCGTCCGACTATACGACCGGCCACTTCGTCCAGGCGCAGGTGTCGGCGTCGGGCTCGCTGATCAGCATCGGTCACCCCGGTGACGCCCCCGACACCAACTACGATCCGACGAGCATCGCCTACAACACGGCCTTCTACTCGCCCCTGACGGCCGCGGACGCCTCCGCGGCCTTCCAGAACATCCTGAGCGGGTTCGCGACGCCGCCGACATACCCCAGCGAGATCGAAGGCGGCGCATCCCCGGCGATGTCGGGCTACGTGACGTTCACCGATCCGATCGGCCCGTTCATGCAGGTGCGCGACCTGGACAGCGTCACGTTCTGCGTACCGGCCTCGGTGGCCTCGCAGCCCTGCAAGCCGACCACGTTCGTCAACCCGACGACGTCCGACCTCGGCAACGGCCTGACGCAGTACACGTTCTCCGGCACCGTCGCGGCCAGCGTCATCGCCGGCCCGACCAGCGTGTCCGAGCTGATCGTCACGGTGCAGCAGTACGACACGCTCGCCCGCGGCGACGTGGTGACGATGAAGGTGCCCGCGGCGCTGCTGCCGGTGCGCTACGAGACGGTCATGACGACGGCGTCCGGCACTCCGGTCGCGTTGTCGATGCAGGACGCGCAGCCGATGCACCTCGACTATGTGGTCGGGCCCAAACCGGGGGTGATGGACGCGCTGTCCAACCCCGATTCGCTCAACTCGGCCACGAGCCAGGACGGCACGTTCCTGCGCGACTACATCGCCTCGCACTCCAGCGGCGGCCAGGTGCGGTTCTACTCGAACGACTACTCGGTGGCCACCGACGGCTCCGTCCAGGCCAGCACGTCGGCCAGCTGGGTGCCGAGCGACACCAACGATTTCTACCGGTTCTCGGTCAACACGCCGCTGTACGCCGATTCCGGGTTGACGACGCCGCTGACCTCGTCGGCCTGGGCGGGCCTGGCCTCCGGCGCGACGATCTGGTACTACGTCACCGAATACCGCTACACCGATGCCACCCAGACCGCGATCAAGGCCGACCAAGTGACGCTGACCACGACGAAGGCGCAGCTCCAGGCCGCGATGGCGGCGCAGCCGAACCAGCAGGGCGTGGTGGCCTCGGGCGGTGCGATGGTCGTCTCGGCGGGAACGCTCGACTTCGCGCGCAACGACCAGCTGAACGAGGTCAAGTGCCTCACCCTGAGCTGGTCGAACGGCAACCCGGTCTGCAACGACACCGGCTCGGGCACCCCCGGCAACCTGAGTGGCACGGCGATCTACCAGCGCCAGACGACGTACGCCAGCACGACCGTCCAGGTGGCGCTCGGCAACGACGGCTACCTGTCGTTCATCCTGCCCAGCACGCTGACGATCACGCCGACGGTGGCGGCCGCCTCGACGCTGCACCCGGCCGTCGATCAGGAGTTCCCGGTGCATGTCACACTGACCAATGCCGACGGTTCGCCGTTCACACACCCGGTTGACTACGCGATCTTCAGCGCCAAGGACCTCACGACGGCTCTGGTGGGCGCGGGCGGATCGCTGGTGTCGACGGCGACGCTGTCGCTGCAGGCCGGGCAGGTGGCGGTGCTGCAGGTGCCGCAGGGGGTCACGTACACCGTGACGGAGGACGTCCCGGCGGGCTACACGCTGTCCTCGTCCAGCGGCACGACCGGCACGACCACGGCGACGACCCAGGGCCAGGCCACGTTCGTCAATACCTATCAGCCGACCACGGCCACGGTGGCGCAGGGCCCGCAGGTCAGCGCGACGCTGGACGGTACGGATTGGCAGCCCGGCCAGACGTTCACCGTGCAGATGTGTCCGGACGGCGGCACGATGTCCCAATGCCAGTCCCAGTCGCTGAGTGCGGCGGCGCCGTCGGCGACGTTCCCGGGGCAGACGTTCACCACGCCGGGCACGTACGTCTACACGATGAGCGAGCTGCCCGAGTCGGCGATCGAGGGCGTCTCGTACTCCGATGCGCTGTACGTCTGGACGGTCACCGTCACCGACGACGGCCACGGTGCGCTGCAGGCCTCGGGCGTGCTCACGCGCAGCCTGGACGACGGGGGCGAATCCGCGCCGGGCACCGTCTCGCAGGCGACGTTCGCCAACGTGTCGACCGAGTCGGCCTACCGCGCGCAGCTGATTGCCGCGGTGCTGGTGGACGACCAATCGACGGGCCAGGTCCGCATCCCGACGCACAGCTACAACTTCGCGTTCAGCTACGTGGGCGTCGATCTGCAAGACAGCGACGCCGACACGACCGGCCTGACCCCGCCGGCGTTCGACGGCGCCACCTCGGTGATGTCGTCCGGTTCGGTCATCGTCGGGCCCGGCGTGTTGCTGACCGAAGACCAGGTGGGTCACACCTGGTACTTCAAGGCGCAGCAGGCGGACACGACGCCATCGCCGGCCGTCACGAATTCGAACGACGTGTGGTTCCGTGCGATCGACCTGGAGCAGAACGACGACGGCATGCTCACGCCGGTCATGAGCAACTGTCACACGACCGTGGACACCGTCACCGCGGACAACCCGCTGGGCGGGTGCGCGGCCACGGTGGGCTCGTGGGGCACGGTCGCGGAGACGCAGCGCCAGTTCATCATCACGTACTCCCCGGACGCCACGACGACGACGGCGTACGGCGATGTGACGCTGCAGGGCCGCCCGTGGCAGGATTCGCCGTCCGACAATCTCAAGTTCGAGGTGACCCCGAATGACGCTGTGACCACGGCCGCCGTGGACGCGGGCTGGATCCAGCCCCGTGAGGAGCCCCTGATCAACGTCACGTACGCCAACCTCGATGCGGGCAGCACGAACACGGCGGCCCTCGGGTTCGCGCCGTTCCACTACACGCGCCAGGGCACGTACCAGTTCGCCGTCGATCAGATCATCCCGTCGACACCTGCCCCGGGCGTCACCTACGACACGCACACGGCCGTCGTGGACGTGGTGGTGGGCACCTCGTCGCAGACGGGCCAGTTGTCCGTCACGGTCACGGTGCGCGACAACCAGCCGGGCGACACCACCGTCCACTTCGTCAACCGCTACCGCGCCTCGATGCAGTTCGCCGACATGTCGGCGGCGTTGACGCTGAACGGGCGTGCGATCCAGCTGGGCGAGTTCGCGTTCACGGTGACGGCCGATGATGCGGCATCCTGCTCGCACGGCATGTTCGGCAGCACCTGCACGCTGAGCGTGACCAACGGCACCGGCAACGCCGATCCGAGCCAGACGGTGCTCGACAGCAACTTCCGGTTCACGCAGGCCGACCTGGGCTCCACGTTCGGGTACACGGTCACGCAGGCGAACACCGGACGCCCGGGCGTCACCTACGACACATCGCAGTACCACGTCACGCTGCAGCCGAGGTACGACCCGACGACGGGCGGCATGTACGTGATGACTTCCGTCAGTCAAGGCGATGCGGTCATCGGCACGTACGATTCGCGCACCACGGCGAGCCCGGCACTGGCGTTCCACGACAGCTACCGGGTCCAGGCCGGGACGGCCGATCCGACGTTCTCGCTCGGCATCATCGGGCGTGGCTGGAACAGCGACGATTCGTTCACCTTCGCGATGTCGCCGCTGAGCCCGGGTGCGCCGCCGCCGCCGACGTCGGTGGTGACGCTGACGACGCCGGACCAGGCCAGCAACTTCGACTTCGGTTCGATCCCGTTCACGCAGGCGGGCACCTACCGGTACTCGGTGTCCCAGGTGGTGCCGACCGACCGGGCGCCCGGGCTGACGTACGACCGGGCCGCGTCGATCGCCACGGTGACGGTGACCGACACGGGCGTGGGCCAGTTGCAGACGGCCGTGGCCTACGACGGCAACGAGGACTTCGTCAACAGCTACCGCACCGTCGTGTCGGTGAATCTGGGCGTGTCCACGGTGCTGCAGGGCATGGACGCCACGCCGGGCATGTTCGCCTTCCAGCTGGTGCCGAAGGACGGCTCCGCCGCCAACGCGGCCGACCTGAGCAACACGGGTCTGCAGTGGACGAATGCGCAGGCGCAGCCCGCCGGCGTGCCGGAGGTCATGTATCCGCTGAATCACCCGCTGCGCTTCACGCAGGATGACTCGGGCCAGACGTTCACCTACGAGGTGAGCCAGGCCGACTCGCCGAACCCGGTGCAGGGCGTCGTGTACGACCAGACGGACTACACGATGGCGTTCACGGTGCAGGACGACAACAGCGGCGTGCTGACGGTCACCACGACCGTCAGCGACAGCAGCGGCGTCGTGAGCACCTTCACGTCGCGCTCCACCGATGCGACGACGGCCGTGGCCGCCGCGGCACCGATCGACCCGCACGTCGACTTCGTCAACACCTACTCCGTGGCCGCGCCCCCGGTCTGGACGGTGGCGACCAGCTCCTGGCCGCTGCCGGGTTCGTCCGTCCGCCCCGGCGACAAGATCCGTTTCTCGATGACGGTGACCCCCGGCGCGCAGTCGACGTCCGGCGTCGTGGTGACCAGCGACCTGGCCGGCGTGCTGGGCAGTGCGACGTTGAGTCCGGACGACATCACGGCTCCCGACGGCACGACGGCGCGGCTGGACGGCACGACGCTGGTCTGGAACGTCGGCACACTGTCGGCCCCGCTCACGCTCAACTACCTGGTGACGGTGAGCCCGACCGCGCTGGGCAACACGTTGACCAGCAGCGTCACGGGCGACTCGTCCGGCTCCGCGCCCGACCAGTGCGGCTCCGGCCAGCCATGCGAGCTGTCGTACACGGTGACCGCCGATGCGACCGTCCCCAGCTGGGCGCTGACCATGGTTTCGGCGCCTGTTTCCGGCTCAAAAGTCCCTGCTGGTGGAACAATCACGTATACCCTCACCGCAGCGCCTTCCAACGGCGTAGTCTCTGATGCAGTAGTTGTCGACGATCTGTCGGGTGTGCTCGCCCATGCCACACTCGGACCCGTCGATGCACCGGCTGGTACGAAAGTCGTCGTAGACGGCTCGACGCTGACTTGGACGATCGGTGATCTCTCCGGGCCACTCGTGCTGACATACAGGGTGACGACGGCATCGAATGCCGGCGGCATGGCTCTGTCCAGTGCATTCTGGGGTCAGGGCTCAGACACTGGGTCGAGCGATCCGGTGGCGTTGCCGCCAGTGCAGTGCACGGTCGCAACACCGTGCACGACCGTTCATCAGCTGACTACGACGACGAGCAACACGAGTCCGGGTGGAGTGACCAACCAGCCGGGCACGACGAACAACAACAACAACAGCAACAACAACACGATTGACAACAGCTCCTCGGTGCCGACTGGCGGCACACCTGGAGATGCGACGGGCATGCTGGGTGCGGTTCTGCCGTATCTGGCTGGTGTCTTCATGGTCGCGGCGCTGATCTGCGGATCAACGCTGCTGCGTCGGACGCGTGAGCGGCACTCGCTTGGCTGACGGGGAGCCATAGTTTGAGTCGGCTCCGCGTTCCGACCTGACGGCGCCCGGGGATTCGTCCCCGGG
>Ga0209738_10000077_pt1 | contig 22270 bp, 19 predicted proteins | sample TergutNc150P5_FD_187289 | JGI IMG/M metagenome (GOLD analysis project Ga0209738, IMG submission 187289) | Nasutitermes corniger P5 segment gut microbial community from laboratory colony in Florida, USA - Nc150 P5 (SPAdes) (version 2) | ecosystem: Host-associated > Arthropoda: Insects >...
ACGCTGGTGCGCGTCATCGTGCCTGTGCTGGCGCCCGGCATCTTCGCGGGCGCGGTGCTGAGCTGGGTGACGATCATCACGGAGCTGTCCACGACGCTGTTCCTGTACACCAACGCCACGCAGACGCTGTCGCTGCTGATCTACGCGACCGTCGTGCGCGCCCAGCTGGGCACGGCCGGTGCGGAGGCGACCATCCTGTTGGTCATCACCATCCTGTCCCTGTTCCTGCTGACCAAGCTGCCGGGAGGCAACGACAATCTGAAGGTGTGACGTCCGTCCTCACCTGCACCGGTGCCCGTCCACACGCCGTGGGCGGGCACTCGTGTCTGGGGACGGTGTGGGCAGTGGACGGTGCGTCATGGTGATTATCGGTGTTTGACAGGGGTAAATACGGCTCTGACTAGGTGGTGGCCGGGACCAGGGTCGAACTGGTGACCTCATCCTTTTCAGGGATGCGCTGCTACCGACTGAGCTACCCGGCCATCAAGTGAGACGTCCGCGTGCCCCGCAGGGCGTCCCACAAGAACAAAGCGAGGAGGGCCCGCATCGCCCACCTCACCTCGCGACCCCGATGGGACTTGAACCCACGACCTCCGCCGTGACAGGGCGGCGCGCTAACCAACTGCGCTACGGGGCCAGTGCCTTGCGGCATGGCTGCTGCGCGGGCGACGCGCAGCATGAAGAAGCATACCTGGCCACCCTCCGGTGCGCCAATCCACAACCTCACAGCCTGGCCAGGACGACGCCGACCAGCAGGCCGATGGCGGCGGCGAACTCGGCGATGCTGACCTGCTTGAGCACGCGGATGAGCCCGGGACCCGTCCCCCCGCGCACGACGAAGATGAGGGCGGGGGCCATCCAGAACAGCAGCACGAGCCCGAGCAGGCCCCACCAGGTGGTCATGGCCGCCACACCGACGACGGCGGCCACGGTGAGCACGCAGTAGGCGACGAACACGACGCGCGAGCGGGCATCGCCCAGCATGGCCGCCATCGTGTGTTTGCCGGCCGCCAGATCGGTCGGGATGTCCCGCAGGTTGTTGGCCATCAGCACCGCGCAGGCCCCGAAGCCGCCGATGCAGCTGGCCACGAGCGTCGTCAGGTCGAGGCGTCCCTGCTGCGTCAGCGTCGTGCCGGCGGTCGAGACGAGCCCGAAGAAGATGAACACCGACAGGTCACCCAGGCCCATGTAGCCGTACGGATGCCGCCCCCCGGTGTAGAACCACGCGGCGGCGATGGTGATCACGCCGACGGCGAGGATCCACCACTGGTGGCTGAGCACCACGAGCACCAGCCCGGCGATCGCGCCGACGCCGAAGCAGCCGAACGCCGCCCTCTTGACGGTGCGGGGGGCCGCGGCGCCCGAGCCGACCAGCCGCTGCGGGCCGACGCGGTAGGCGTCGGTGCCGCGCACGCCGTCGGAGTAGTCGTTGGCCAGGTTGACGCCGATCTGCAGGCTCAGCCCGACGATCAGCGCGAGCAGCGCGCGGACGGGGCGCACCTGATCGTGGGCGATCGCCACGGCCGTCCCCACGATGACGGACGACACGGCCAGCGGCAGGGTGCGCAGCCGCGCGCCCTCGATCCATTGGGCCCGCGTGGCCATCAGGCGGCCTCGGGCCGGATGGCGCGGTGCAGGGCCACGATGCCGACGCTCAGGTTGCGCCAGGCGACGTCCGTCCACCCGCAGGTGCGCAGCAGGCGCGCCACGCCGCGCTGGTCGCGCCACGCCAGGATCGATTCGACGAGATAGTCGTAGCTGGCCGGGTTCGACCCCAGGCGCGCCAGCCGCGACAGCACCTGCGTCAGCCACAGCCGGTAGCCGGCCCGCAGTGCCGCGTTCGGTGGTGTGGAGAACTCGCACACGACCAGCCGCCCGCCGGGGCGCACCACGCGCCACATCTCGCGCAGCGCGACGTCCGGATGCTGCACGTTGCGCAGTCCGAAGCTGATGGTGACGGCGTCGAACGACGCGTCCTCGAACGGCAGCGCCTCGGCGTCGGCGACGACGAACTGGAGCCCCGGGTGCCGCACCTGCCCGACGGACACCATGCCCACCGACCGGTCGGCGGCCGTCACGATCGCCCCGGCCCGCGCCAGGGGGACGGACGACGTCCCGGTGCCGGCCGCCAGGTCGAGCACGCGTTCACCAGGCACGATGCCCAGTGCGCGTGTGGTGGCGATGCGCCACAGGTGGTCCTGTCCGACCGACGCCAGCGTGTTCATGAGGTCGTACCGCTGCGCGGTCGCGTCGAACATCGCCGACACGTCGTCGGGTTGCTTGGCCAGGCTTGCGCGCACGGGCGTTTCGGTATTCAGCACGCCAGCAATCGTGCCACACGCGGCGCAGACCCCGTGCGCGCAGGCGGAGAAGAACGCTCACGAGCGGCATGCCGACCGGAGCTGACCGCAGCGGTGCCGCGACGAACGTCCTTCGCGGCCGGAACGCACACAGATGCGAGTTACCGCAGCGTCTCCAGGAAGTCGGCGATGCGCTGGATGGCCAGGCGCAGGACGTCCTCCTCGGGCAGGGCGACGAGGCGGAAGTGGTCGGGGTCGGGCCAGTTGAACCCGCGTCCGTGGCTGACGAGGATCTTCTGCTGGCGCAGGAGGTCGAAGGCCCACGCCTCGTCGTCCTCGATGGGGTAGACCTCGGGCGACAGCTTGGGGAACAGGTACAGCGCGCCCTTGGCGGGCACGCACGTGACGCCGGGGATCGCGACGAGCAGCTCGTGCGCAAGCTTGAGCTGGTCGTGGAAGCGTCCGCCGGGCACGCACAGCGCGTCGATGCTCTGGTAGCCGCCCAGGGCCGTCTGGATGGCGTGCTGGGCGGGCACGTTAGCGCACATCCGCATGTTCGCCAGCAGCTGGAGCCCTTCGAGCAGGCTCTCGGCCTGGCCCAGCGGGCCGGTGGCGACGACCCAGCCGGCGCGGTAGCCGCAGGCGCGGTAGGCCTTGGACAGGCCGGAGAACGTGAGGCACAGCACGTCGTCCCCGGCCAGCGAGGCGGTGTGGGTGTGGGTGCCTTCGAAGATGATCTTCTCGTAGATCTCGTCCGACAGCAGCACGAGGTTGTGCGCGCGGGCGAGGTCGACGATCTGCTGGACGACGGCGGACGAGTAGACGGCGCCGGTGGGGTTGTTGGGGTTGATGAGGACGATGGCGCGGGTGCGGTTGGTGATCTTGGACGCCAGGTCGGCGACGTCGGGGTTCCAGCCGTTGTCCTCGTCGCACAGATAGTGCACGGCGTTCCCGCCGGTCAGGGTGGCCTGGGCCGTCCACAACGGGTAGTCGGGGGCGGGGATCAGCACCTCGTCGCCGGGGTTGATCATGCTCTGCAGCACCATCGAGATGAGCTCGGAGACGCCGTTGCCGAGCCAGACCTGGTTGACGTCGACGTCGAGGCCGAACGACTGGTAGTAGCTGGCGACGGCGGTGCGGGCGCTGTAGATGCCCTGCGAGTCGGAGTAGCCCTCGGATTCGGGCAGGTGCGCGACGACCGAGCGGACGATCGCCTCGGGCGTCTTGAAGCCGAAGGGGGACAGGTTGCCGATGTTGAGCTTGAGAATGCGCTCGCCCATGGCCTCCATGCGTTGCGCCTCGACCATGTTGGCTCCGCGCACGTCATAGCGAACCCCCCGCAACCGTTCCGCCTGCTGATACCGTGCCATGCCGTTCCTTTCTGCGGTGTGCTCTTCGTCGATTATCCGCGCTTGCGGCCCGCCCGCGCCACCCGGTTTCAGGGTGGTCACGGGCCACGAGCGCTAGGCGTCCACCGTAAACTGGAACACTGATCGCAGATTGTGAGGACGCATGGACGACGCGGGCGCGACGGTGCTGGTGGTGGGCGCAGGCCCAGCCGGCGGCGCGACGGCGATCGCGTGCGCCCGGGCGGGTCTGGACGTTCTTGTGCTGGAAAAGTCGGCGCAGTGGCCGCGGCACAAGCCGTGCGGCGATGCGCTGACGCCGCGCGCGGTGCGGGCGCTGGACCGGTTGGGGGTGACGCCGTGCCCCGGCTGGCATCGCGTGGACGGCCTGGCGGGCTACGGCGCCGATGAGCGGGCGCACGTCTACCGCTGGCCGTCGGGCGTGGACGATCTTCCGGCCGCGGCCTACGTGGTGCCGCGCGCGCAGGCCGATGCCGCGGTCGTGGCCGCGGCGCAGCAGGCGGGTGCCCGGCTGGAGACGGGGGCCGGTGTGCGTCGGCTGCTGTTCGACGGGCGCGGGCGAGCCTGTGGGGTCGAGCTGGCGGACGGACGGACTCTGCGGGCCGACGTGGTCGTGGATGCCAGCGGACCGTCCTCGCGCCTGGGCGAGCAGGTGGGCCTGCCGCGCCGGCAGGGCTTCCCGATGGGCGTGGCGGTGCGCAGCTACCTGCGGACGGCGCCGGGATGCGGGCCCGATCCGTCGCTGCTGCATTCGTGGCTGGCGTTGCAGGGGGCGGACGGGGTGCGTCTGCCGGGTTACGGCTGGATCTTCCCGCTGGGCGACGGGCTGTTCAACGTCGGGGTGGGGCAGCTGTCGACGTCGGCGAGCTTCCGGCGCACCGACTACCGCGCGCTGCTGCAGCGCTTCGTCGCGTCGCTGCCGCCCGGGTGGGGCATGTCCTGGGTGGGCGAGCCGCGTCCGGCGCGGGGCTGTGGCGATGCGGGCCTGGTGGCCGAGGCGACGGCGACGCCGGTCATCTCCGGGGCGGCGCTGCCGATGGGTTTCGACCGCGCGGTGGCGTACCGGCGCGGGGTGCTGTTGGTCGGGGATGCGGCCGGTCTGGTCAACCCGTTCAACGGCGAGGGTGTGAGCTATGCGCTGGAGTCGGGGCTGCTCGCGGGCCGGGCGATCGCGCAGGCCGCGGACGCCCCGGGCGGCTGGGGCGGCGCGGCGTCCGAACGCGCGCTGCAGGGCTATCACCACGCGCTGGCTGACGCTCTGCGCGGCTACTACCGACTGGGCCGGGGCTTCACGCGGCTGATCGCGCACGACGCCGTCATGCGGGCCGGCCTGCGCTGGGTTTTGCCGCATCCGGTGCCCATGGCACCGGTCAATCGTCTGATGGCGAATCTGCTTGCCGAAACGGGAGGCGGGCCCACAGATAGGGTGGTGCGAGGTCTCCAGCTGCTGGCGAGGGCGGTATGATTCAGCCTGAGGATGTTTGCGCGCCCGCCTGTGGCGCGCGTCGCGAGGCAGCAGCCGGCTGGGGCGCGACGAGGCGCTCGGTATGCCGGCGACCGACGAGGGGGTAGGACACGATGAGTCCATATGTGCCTGTGCTCGGGCTGATGCTGTTGGCGGGGATTTTCGTCAGCGTGGCGATGTTCCTGAGCTCCCGGGTGGGGCCCCGGCGCTTCAACCGGAGCAAGTACGACTCGTTCGAGTGCGGCATCGAGCCGACGCCGGCGCCGGTGGGCGGCGGTCGGTTCGACGTCAAGTACTACGTCACCGCCATGCTGTTCATCGTCTTCGACATCGAGGTGGTGTTCCTGTACCCGTGGGCCGTGGCCTTCGACAAGTTGGGGACGTTCGCGGTGGTCGAGATGGCGATCTTCATCGTGACGGTGTTCGTCGTGTACCTGTACGTGCTGCGCCGCGGCGGCCTGGAGTGGGACTGACGGTAGGAAGGCTGACGTAATGGGATTGGAAGAGCGTGTTCCGGCCGGCATCCTGCTGACGACCGTGGAGGCCGCGGCCGGATGGGTGCGGCGGACGTCATTTTGGCCGCTGACGATGGGTTTGGCCTGCTGCGCGATCGAGATGATCAGCTACGGCGGCGCCCGCTACGATGCGGCCCGCTGGGGCCAGGAGGTGTTCCGCGCCTCGCCGCGCCAGGCCGATCTGATGATCGTCTCCGGGCGGGTGAGCCAGAAGATGGCCCCCGTCGTGCGGCGGCTGTACGACCAGATGCCGGAGCCCAAGTGGGTCATGGCGATGGGGGCGTGCGCGTCCAGCGGCGGCATCTTCAACAACTACGCGATCGTCCAGGGCGTCGATCACATCGTGCCGGTCGACATCTACGTGCCGGGCTGCCCGCCGCGTCCTGACCAGCTGATCGATGCCATGTTCAAACTCAAGGAGAACGAGGTGCGCCACCTGCCGATCGGCGCGGACGCCATCGCCGCACGCGAGGCGGCCGAGGCGGCGGCGCTGCAGGCCCCGGCCACCATCGAGCAGAAAGGGCTGATGCGATGACCCAGCCGGTTGACAGACCATCCGGGCTGCCGGCGTCGTCGGTGCCGGACACCTCCGTGCTCGGGGTCGCGGGCACGCGCGACGGCGTTTTTGGCGTCGATGGCCTTTCGTCCGAGGTGAGCGGCTTCGGCGGCATGCACCAGGCGATCATGCTGCCGGAGGCGTCCCAGCCCCCGTACGGCGGCTGGTTCGACCTGGTCGCGCGGCAGATCCGCACGGTGGCACCGCAGGCCATCCTGCAGGTCGTCGTGTACCGCGGCGAGGTCACCTTCTATATCGACCGCACGCAGCTGACCGAGCTGGTGAAGCATCTGCGCGACGACGAGGGGCTGCGCTTCGAGGCGCTGATGAGCGTGCACGGCGTGCACTACCCGGCGCAGGTCGGCAGCGAGTTCCACGTCATCTACGAGCTGATGTCGATGACGCACAACCGGCGGATCCGGCTGGAGACGATGTGCCCGGCGTCCGACCCGCATGTGCCGAGCGTCGTGGCGACGTACCCCATGGCCAACTACGACGAGCGCGAGGTCTGGGACATGTTCGGCGTGATCTTCGACGGACACCCGGGGCTGACGCGCATTCTGATGCCGGACGACTGGGTGGGTCACCCCCTGCGCAAGGACTATCCGCTGGGCGGTGTGCCCCTGGAGTTCAAGGGTGCCGTGGTGCCGCCGGTCGACCAGAGGGAGAACAAGGCGCGATGAGCGAGCCAATCATCACCCCGGACGAGGCACAGCCCCGAGACGATGCGGTGTACACCCCCGATGCGACGTTGTTCGCACAGCCGGACGATCCGGAGGGCGCAAGCCAGTACCTGGCGGGCGGCGCCGACTGGGATCAGATCGTGGCGAACCAGGCCGAACGTGCCGACTCGATGATCGTCGTCAACATGGGCCCGGCCCATCCGTCCACGCACGGCGTGATGCGGCTGGTGCTGGAGATGGACGGCGAGACGGTGCTGTCGGTGCGCCCCGGCATCGGCTTCCTGCACAGCGGCATCGAGAAGCAGATGGAGCACCGCACCTGGACGCAGGGCGCCCCGGTGATCTCGCGCTGCAACTACGTGGCGCACACGTTCAACGAGGCCGCGTACTGCCTGGCGGTCGACAAGGCGCTGGGCATCACGGCCGACATCCCCGAGCGCGCCAACGTGCTGCGCGTGATGGCGATGGAGCTGAACCGCATCGCCTCGCACCTGATCGCGGTGGGCTCGTGCGCGCTGGAGCTGGGCGCGTCGTCCGTCATGATGGTGTGTCTGCGCGAGCGCGAACGCTGCCTCGACTTCTCCGATGCGGTGTGCGGCCTGCGCATGAACACGGCCTACATCCGTCCCGGCGGCGTGTCGGTGGATCTGCCCACCGACGGCGTCGACCGGCTGCGTGAGCTGGTCGCCCGGCTGACCGAGGGCCTGCCCGAGATCGGCGAGTTCACGCTGGAGAACCCGATCTTCAAGGCCCGCATGGAGGGCGTCGGTACGCTCGATCTCGCCCAGTGCATGGCGCTGGGCGTGACCGGCCCGGCGCTGCGGGCCACCGGCTACAGCTGGGATCTGCGCAAGATGCAGCCCTACTGCGGCTACGAGACCTACGACTTCGACGTGTGCGGTGACACGACCGCCGACGGCATGGCCCGGTGGAAGATCCGCCTGATGGAGATGGACGAGTCGGTGCGCATCCTGAAGCAGTGCGTCACCAAGCTGCAGGACACGGCCGGGCAGCCGCACGTCATCCAGGATCCGATCCTCGGCTCGCCGTCCGACCTGTCGGTGGGCGCGGACGGCCAGGGCAACAGCAACGAGCACGTGCGCACGATCATGGGCACGTCGATGGAAGAGCTGATCCACCACGTCAAGAAGGTCACCTCGGGCTTCCCGGTGCCGCCGGGCCAGGTGTACCAGGCGGTCGAGGCGCCCGGTGGCGAGCTCGGCTGCTTCGTCGTCAGCGACGGGGGGAACAAGCCGTTCCGCGTGCACCTGCGCGACCCAGGGTTCCACCACGTGCAGGCAATTCCGATGATGTGCGAGGGCGGCATGCTCTCCGACATGGTGGTGTCGGTCGGTTCGATCGACCCGGTGATGGGAGGGGTGGACCGATGAGCCCGGCGCACCAGGATCCGCATCCGTTCGAGGCCGACCTGTCCGGCACGGGCGGGGTCGACCAGTCGGATCAGTCGACGCACATCACCGACCAGACGGTCGCCGAGTTGCGCGAGCTGGCCTCGCGCTACCCGCAGCCGCGCTCGGCGCTGATCCCGATGCTGCACCTCGTGCAGAGCGTGGACGGCCGGGTCAGCGCGGCGGGCGTGCGCGTCTGCGCCGACATCCTCGGGTTGACCCCGGCGCAGGTGAGCGGCGTGGCGACGTTCTACACCATGTTCAAGCGGCGCCAGGCGGGCATGCACCACCTCGGCATCTGCACGACGGCGCTGTGCGCGGTGATGGGCGGCGACATGCTGTTCGAGCATGTCAGCCGCCGGTTGGGCATCGGCGACGGCGAGACGACGGCCGACGGCCTGTTCTCGCTGGAGGCCGTCGAGTGCAACGCCGCCTGCGACTACGCGCCGGTCATGATGGTCAACTGGGAGTTCATGGACAACATGACGCCCGAGAAGGCCGACAAGATTTTGGACGACCTGGCGGCCGGACGTCCCGTGACGGCCGACCGCGGCGCGGTGGTCACCAGCTGGCGCAACTCCGAGCGCGTGCTCGCCGGCTTCTCGGACGGCCGCGCCGACGAGGGCCCGGCCAGCGGCGAGGCCAGCGTCATGGGCCTGCGCGTGGCCAAGTGGCACGACTGGAAGGCACCCACCCCGGGTGCGGCCTCGTCCACCCCGACGGGCGGTGAGGCACGATGACCGACACGCTCACTCCGATCCTGACCGCCACGTGGGCGGTGCCGCAGTCGTGGAAGCTCGACGCGTACACCCGCCACGGCGGCTACGACGGCCTGCGCCGCGCGCTGACGATGCGTCCGGCGGATGTCATCAACGAGGTCAAGGCCTCCGGGCTGCGCGGGCGCGGCGGCGCCGGCTTCCCGACCGGCATGAAGTGGAGCTTCATCCCGGCCGACAACGCCCATCCCAAGTATCTGGTCGTCAACTGCGACGAGTCGGAGCCCGGCACCTGCAAGGACATGCCGCTGCTCATGGCCAGCCCGCACCTGGTCGTCGAGGGCGCGATCATCGCGTGTTACGCGGTGGGTGCGCACCAGGCGTTCCTGTACGTGCGCGGCGAGGTCGTGCACGTCATCCGCCGGCTGCGCCAGGCCGTCGAGGAGGCGTACGCGGCCGGCCTGCTGGGACCAAACGTCGCCGGCAGCGGCTACGCCTGCGACATCGTGGTGCACGCCGGGGCCGGCGCGTACATCTGCGGCGAAGAGACCGCGCTGCTCGACTCGCTGGAGGGCCGCCGCGGCCAGCCGCGCCTGCGTCCGCCGTTCCCGGCCGTCGCGGGCCTGTACGCCTGCCCGACGGTGGTCAACAACGCCGAGTCGATCGCGTCGGTGCCGGCGATCATGCGCAACGGCGCCGCGTGGTACACGTCGATGGGCACCGAGAAGTCTGCGGGCGCGACGATCTATTCGATCAGCGGCCACGTCAAGAATCCGGGCCAGTTCGAGGCTCCGCTGGGCATCACGTTCCGGACGCTGCTCGACCTGGCCGGTGGGGTGCGCGAGGGGCACGAGCTGAAGTTCTTCACCCCGGGCGGGTCGTCCACGCCGCTGTTCACCCCGGAGCACCTGGACGTGCCGCTCGACTACGAGTCGGTGGCTGCGGCCGGGTCGATCCTGGGCACCAAGGCGCTGCAGGTGTTCGACGAGACGGTGTCGGTGGTGCGCACGACGACGCGCTGGGTCGAGTTCTACCAGCACGAGTCGTGCGGCAAGTGCACGCCGTGCCGCGAGGGCTCCTGGTGGCTGGTGCAGCTGCTCAAGCGGCTGGAGGCCGGCCAGGGACAGCCCGGGGACATCGAGAAGATCCTCGACATCTGCGCGCAGGTCAGCTCGAAGAGCTTCTGCACGCTGGCGGACGGCTTCGTGGCCTGCGTGACCAGCGCGATCAAGCACTTCCGTCCCGAGTTCGAGGCCGGCTACCACACCCCCGCGTGGGAGCTGCTGCCGTACGAACGCAGCGCCGCCTTCACGCTGGTCGCCCCGGAGCCCGAGCCGGCTCCGGCGCCCGCGCCCGTGGCGGCACCAACCCCTGCTCCGGCGGCCCCCGCCCGGCGAACCATTGGCAAGCCGAGGCGCCCGCGCCGCGGCCGGGGAGGTGAGGACGCATGAGCGAGCAGACTCCGACCGACATGGTCACCCTGACGATCGACGGCATCGAGACGGCGGTGCCCAAGGGCACGCCGGTGATCCGCGCGGCCGAGCAGGCCGGCGTGGCGATCCCGCGGTTCTGCGACCATCCGCTGCTCGATCCGGTGGCGGCCTGCCGCGCCTGCCTGGTGGACGTGCCTGACGCCGGCAACGGCCGCGCGATGAAGCCGCAGCCCGCCTGCGCGCTGGAGGCCATGCCGGGCATGCAGATCGCCACGGGCGCCACGAGCCAGAACGCCCGCGACATGCAGGCCGGCATCCTGGAGTTCCTGCTGGTCAACCACCCGCTGGATTGCCCGATCTGCGACAAGGCGGGCGAGTGCCCGCTGCAGAACCAGGTGATGACGGACGGCCGCGAGCACAGCCGGTTCGACGCCGCCAAGCGCCGCTATCCCAAGCCGACGCCGCTGGGCTCGCTGCTGCTGCTCGACCGCGAGCGCTGCGTCCTGTGCCAGCGCTGCACGCGTTTCCTCGACCAGATCAGTGGGGATGCGGCGCTGTCGCTGGTCGAGCGCGGCGCCAAGAGCCAGATCGGCACGGTGCCCGGCGAGCCGTTCGACAGCTACTTCGCCGGCAACGTCGTCCAGATCTGCCCGGTCGGCGCGCTGACCAGCCGTGACTACCGCTTCCAGGCGCGTCCGTTCGACCTGGCCAGCACCGCGACGGCGTGCGACAACTGCGCCGCCGGCTGCTCGCTGCGCACCGACGCCCGCCACTACGCGGTCAAGCGCCGCCTGGCCGCTTCCGACCCGGACGTGAACGAGGAATGGGCCTGCGACAAGGGACGATTTGGCTTCCATTCGGGTCATCTGGATGACCGCCTGACGACGCCGCTGGTGCGTCGCGGCGACCAGCTGGTGCCCGCAAGCTGGCCCGAGGCGCTGGCGACGGCCGCCAAGGGCCTGGTGCAGGCCCGCCGCAGCGTCGGCGTGCTGCCCGGTGGGCGCCTGACGACGGAGAACGCGCTGGCGTACTCCCGCTTCGCCCGGGCCGTGCTGGGGGTCAACAACATCGACTTCCGTGCCCGCGCAGGCAGCGCGGAGGAGGCCGCGTTCCTGGCCTGGCTGGCGACGCGTCCGCAGCCGGAGGCGATCGGCTACCCGGAGCTGGAGTCGGCGCGGCAGGTCGTCCTGCTGGCGCTGGATCCCGAGGACGAGTGCCCGATGATCTTCCTGCGGCTGCGCAAGGCGTGGCGCAAGCGCGGCCTGTCGGTGACGACGATCGCGCCGCTGCTCAGCCGTGGCAGTCGCCGCATGGGCGCGAGCCTGCGCCAGACCCGTCCGGGCGAGGAGGTGTCGGTGCTGCGCGGCATGGCCGAATCCGGCGTGCTGGGCCCCGATGCCGTTCTGCTCGTGGGCGAGCGAGCCGCGCTGGTGCCCGGCCTGCTGTCCGAGGTGGCCCGCCTGGCGGAGGAGGCCGGGATGCGTTTCGCCTGGGTGCCCCGTCGGGCCGGCGAGCCGGGCGCGGTGCGGGCAGGCTGCCTGCCGGGTCTGCTGCCCGGTGGCCGCGCGGCCGACGACATCAAGGCCCGCATCGAGCTGGCCGCCATGTGGAACATGCCGATCCCGGATTCCAAGGGCATGGACGCGTCGGCGATGCTCGCCGCGGCCGCCGCGGGCGAGCTGGTCGCGCTGGTGACCGGCGCGCTGGACGTGGCCGATCTGCCCGATCCGGAGCAGGCCGAACGCGCCCTGGCGAGGGCGTTCACCGTCAGCCTTGAGCAGCGGGCGTCCCTGGCGACCCGGTACGCCGACGTGGTGTTGCCGGTTGCGCTGCTGGAACAGCAGGAGGGCACGTTCATCAGCTGGACGGGCGCGGTGCGCCACGTCGGGCTCGTGGACGACTCCGCCGTCTCGCCGATGCCGGACGTCCGCGTGCTGGCCGCGTTGGCGCAGGCCATGGGCAAGGACGTCGCGATGCGCAATCCGGCGCAGGCCCGCGCCGCGTACGCCGAGCTGGATGACTGGCGGGGCACCCCCTCGCCGCGTCCGCAGACCGAGGCGCTGGCGGTCGATCAGCCTCGCCTGGTGCTCGACAAGGACGCGATCGAGGTCACGTTGGCCGGATGGCGCACGCTGCTGGACGATTCGCGCTGCCTGGACGGTGCCGACGCGCTGCGCGCCGCCGCACCCGCCGTCGTGATGCGCATGTCCCCGGTGACGGCCGCCAAGGTCGGCCTGGTCACCGGCGCGCTGGCGACGCTGTCGCACGACGAGCACGCCTGGACCGGCCCGGTCGAGGTCGTGCCGATGGTGGACGATGTCGTGTGGATCCCGTTGCGTGCCGATGCCGGCACGTACGGATTCGTGGCCGCCCAGCCGGGTGACCGCGTGCGCCTGAGCCTGGGAGGTGTGGCATGATCCCGATGCAAACGCCCGGTGTCATCGGCACCGATCCGTGGTGGCTGGTCGTCATCAAGGTGATCGTTGTGCTGGTGGTCCTGCTGGTGTGGACGATCTTCAACGTGTGGTACGAGCGCCGCGTGCTCGGCAAGATGCAGCAGCGCCACGGCCCGATCATGAACGGCCCCAACGGCCTGTGTCAGGCCGTCGGCGACGGCGTCAAGCTGATGTTCAAGGAGGACTTCCGTCCGGCCCGCACCGATCCGTTCGTGTTCAACCTGGCGCCGTTCCTGACGGGCCTGGCGGCGTTCTCCGTCTGGGCCGTCATCCCGCTGGGCGGGCAGGTGTCGGTGTTCGGACGCGTGACCAACCTGCAGGTCGCCGACCTGCCGGTCGCGGTGCTGTTCGTCATGGCGATCGCGGGCCTGGGCATCTACGGCCTGGTGCTGGCCGGCTGGGCCAGCAACGGCACGTACTCGCTGCTCGGATCGATGCGTGCCTCGGCACAGCTGATCAGCTACGAGGTCGCCATGGGCATGAGCCTGGTGGCCGTGTTCATGTACTCCAGCTCGATGTCGACGTCCGACATCGTGAGTGCGCAGGCGGTCCCGCTGACGTTCGGCACCTGGGAGCTGCGGCTGCCGGGGTGGTACGGCCTGCTGCTCATCCCGAGCTTCCTGACGTACATGATCGCCGCGTTCGGTGAGACCAACCGCCTGCCGTTCGACCTCGCCGAATGCGAGAACGAGCTGGTCAGCGGCCACATCACCGACTACTCGGGCTTCCGCTACGCGCTGTATTACCTGGCCGAATACATCAACATGGCCACGGTCTGCGCGGTGGCGACCACGCTGTTCCTCGGCGGCTACCGGGCGCCCTGGCCGTTCAACTTCTTGTGGGGCGGCTACCTTGATCAGGGCTGGTTCGGCCTGATCTGGTTCGTCATCAAGGTGCAGATCCTGGTCACCGTGTTTGTCTGGGTGCGGGCCGCGCTGCCGCGCTTCCGCTACGACCAGTTCATGGGCTTCGGCTGGAAGATCCTGATCCCGTTCAACCTGGCGTGGATCCTGGTGCTGTCGGTGTTCCGCGGCGGGGAGGGCACGGGCCGGATGCGCCTGCTCGTGGTCGCGTTCGTCGTGCTGGTGGTGCTGGTCGCCATGTATGTCTGGGGTTTCTTGTCCGACCGCAAGACCGACCGGGACAAGCCGGAGGCCCCCGCGCCGTTCGACGCGTTCGCCGGCGGCTACCCGGTGCCCCCGCCCCTGGGAGACCGGGTGCCGGTGTTCGGGGACAGCTACGGATTAGGGCCGGACGATGCCGAGCCTGCGGGGCCGTACCAACCGGTCGCCGCCGAAAGGGGGGTGGGCTAGATGGCCGCGCTGAGCGGATTCTGGATCACGCTGCGCACAATCTTCCGCCGTCCCTTCACGCAGGGCTACCCTCAGAAGGGCAGGGAGAAGGTCTTCGCGCCGCGCTTCCACGGCCGGCACCAGCTGAACCGCTGGCCGGACGGCCTGGAGAAGTGCGTCGGCTGTGAGCTGTGCGCCTGGGCGTGCCCGGCGGACGCGATCTACGTCGAGGCCGGCGAGAACACCGACGACGAGCGCTACTCGCCGGGTGAGCGGTACGGACGGGTCTACGAGATCAACTACCTGCGCTGCGTGTTCTGCGGACTGTGCATCGAGGCGTGCCCGACGCGGGCGCTCACGATGACCGGCGAGTTCAAGCTGGCCGATCGCACGCGCGACTCGCTCATCTACACCAAGGATGAGCTGCTGGCCCCGCTGGGCGCCGGCATGACGCAGCCGCCGCACCCGCGCTACCTCGGCAACGACGAGACCGACTACTTCACCGGGCTGCCGCCGACCGGCCAGCCCGACCGCCGGGTGCCCACGACGCGGCCCCCGGTCGTGGCGGACCAGCGCCGCCGCGGCGCACGGGGAGGTGCCAAGTGATCGCGATGGCAATCGGCGTCCAGGTGACGTTCTGGATCGTGGCGCCCTGCTGCGTCCTGCTGGGGCTGGGCATGGTGCTGCTGCGGCGCATGGTGCATTCGGCCCTGTGCCTGGCGGGCCTGATGATCGGCCTGGGCATCCTGTACGCGAGCCTGGACGCACCGTTCCTGTTTGTGGCGCAGATGATCGTCTACACCGGCTCGATCATGATGGTGTTCGTGTTCGCGATGATGCTGATCGGCATCGACAACGCCGAACAGATGAAGGACGCCATCAAGGGCCACCTCGTGCTGGCGATCATCGCCGCCGTGGGCGTGGCTGCGCTGCTGATCGCGGCGATCGGACACGCGTTCGTCGGTGATCCCGCCGGGCTCGACTCGGTCAACTCGGCCAGCGGCGGCAACGCCCAGAGCCTGGCCGTGCTGCTGTTCAGCCACTACGTGCTGGCGTTCGAGGCGACCGCCGCGCTGGTGATCACCGCCGCGCTGGGCGCGATGGTGCTGGCCCACCGCGAGCGGCTGGGACGCAAGCGCACGCAGACCGAGCACGCCGCCGAGCAGATGCGGGCGTACGCGACCGCGGGCGTCCACCCCGGACCACGTCCGGGCCCCGGCGTGTACGCGCGGCACAACTCGGTCGACTATCCGGCCCTGCTTCCGGACGGCACGGTCGCGCCGACGTCCGTCTCGGCGACGCTGGACGAGCGCGGCCAGTCGGTGCTGGATCCCCAGCAGCTGGCCCGGCCCGTCATCGAGGCCCACAACGAGATCGTGGGCGCGCATGCGGAGGTGTCCGGCCAGGCCGTGATTCCCGTCCAACCGCTGATCGCGCCAGAGCCGATCGAACGGTCCGCGCCGGCGCTGCCCGCGCCCCCGGCCGCCGATGAGCTGGGCGAGCAGGCCTTCGAGGAGCCGGCGCCCCGCACGAGCGAAGGGGACGAGCAGTGAACCCGAACGATTACCTGATCCTGTCGGCGATCCTGTTCGCCATCGGCCTGGCCGGCGTGCTCGTGCGCCGCAACGCGCTGATCGTGTTCATGTCGATCGAGCTGATGCTCAACGCCGCCAACCTCGTGCTGGTCAGCTCCGCCTACCAGCACGGTGACCTGGGCGGGCAGGTGGCCACGTTCTTCGTGATGGTGGTCGCCGCGGCCGAGGTCGTGGTCGGTCTGGCCATCGTGATCACCATCTTCCGCAGCCGGCACACCGGCAGCGTGGACGAAGCCAAGCTGTTGAGCCGGTAGGGGGAGCCGATGACGATCATGGAAACGCTGGCTCCCGTCGCCGCGACGGGCGTCTTCACGCAGGCCTGGGTGCTGATCGCGGTGCCGCTGCTGGTCGCCGCCATTCTGCTGGTGGCCGGACGCCGCGCCGACGCATGGGGCCACTGGCTTGGCGTCGCCGGGCCGGTCATCTCGCTGATCTTCGCGATCGTGCTGTTCGCGAACCTGCTGGGCCTCGACCCGTCCCAACGCGCGCAGTCCGTGCACGTGTACCAGTGGCTGGCCGTGGGCGGCTGGACGATCGACGTCGGCCTGCTGGTCGACCCGCTGTCGATCCTGTTCGTGCTGCTGGTCACGTTCGTCGGCTCGCTGATCTTCCTGTATTCGGTGGGCTACATGGCCCACGATCCGGGACGGCGCCGCTTCTTCGGCTACCTGAACCTGTTCGTCGCCGCCATGCTGCTGCTGGTGCTCGGCAACAACTACGCGATGGTGTTCGTCGGCTGGGAGGGCGTGGGCCTGTCCAGCTACCTGCTGATCGGCTTCTGGCAGCAGCGGCAGTCCGCCGCGCTGGCCGCGAAGAAGGCATTCGTCGCCAACAAGATCGGCGACCTGGGCCTGCTGGCGGCCATCATGATGCTGTTCAGCCAGGTCGGCTCGCTGAACTTCGCCGCCGTGGACGCCGCGATGCCCCAGATGGGCCACGTGTGGGCCGGCCTGATCGGCTTCGGGCTGCTGCTGGCGGCCTGCGGCAAGTCGGCGCAGGTGCCGCTGCAGAGTTGGCTTCTGGACGCCATGGAGGGCCCGACCCCGGTGTCGGCGCTGATCCACGCGGCGACGATGGTCACCGCCGGCGTCTACCTGGTGGTGCGCTCGGGTGCGATCTACGCGGTGGCCCCGGCTGCCCAGATCGCCGTCGCGATCGTCGGCACGGTGACGCTGCTCGTGGGCGCCTGGATCGGCTGCGCCAAGCAGGACATCAAGAAGGTGCTCGCCGGATCGACGATGAGCCAGATCGGCTACATGATGCTGGCCGCGGGCCTGGGCCCGGTGGGCGCGGCGCTGGCCATCTTCCACCTGCTGACGCACGGCGCCTTCAAGGCCAACATGTTCCTGGGCGCTGGCTCGGTGATGCACGGCATGAACGACTCGACCGACATCCGCGTCTTCGGCGCGCTGCGCAAGGTCATGCCGTTCACCTTCTTGACGTTCGCCTGCGGATACCTGGCGATCATCGGCTTCCCGTTCACGTCCGGCTTCTACTCGAAGGACCACATCATCGCGGCCGCCTTCCAGCAGAACATGGTGTACGGCGTGCTGGCCACGCTGGGTGCCGGTGTGACGGCGTTCTACATGACGCGCCTGGTCATGCTGACGTTCTTCGGCGACAAGCGCTGGGACGACGGCGTCGCCCCGCACGAGTCGCCGGCCGTCATGACCGCGCCGCTGGTCGTGCTGGGCATCATCTCGCTGTTCCTGGGCCTGGGCATCAACGGCTGGATCCAGGGCTTCCTGAGCCCGGCCATCGGGTCGGTCGTGGGTGACCACGGGCTGCTCGAAGTGACCTGGCAGTCGGGTGTTGCGCTGCTGGTCGTGATCATCGGCGTGGTGGCGGCCTTCCTGGTCTACCGCCGGCCGGTGGAGGCGCTGGCCGCCGAGCCGCACAACGCCCTCATGGTGGTGGGCAACAACGAGCTGTACGCCAACCAGGCGGTGGACACGGTGCTCGTCCGCCCGGGTGAACTGCTGGCCCAGGGTGTGGCGGCCGTCGATCGCTACGTCGTCGATGGCGGCGTGCGCGGGGCCGCGCACGGGCTGGGACGCGGGTCGGAGCTGGTGCGAAACCTGCAGAACGGCATGGTGCGCTCGTACGCGCTGGTCATGGCGTTCGGCGTCGTGGTGGCGCTGGCCGTGCTGCTGGCCGGACTGTGGATGTGACGGGGGAGGGACGAGGATGCTGACCATTCTGGGCGTGTTGCCCATCGTCGGAGCGGGCGTGACCTTCGCCGTCCGGGGACGGCTTGGGCGCTGGATCGGCCTGGGCTTCGCCGCGGTCGCGCTGGTGCTCGCCGTGGTGCTCGTGGCCATGCAGGGCCACGGCGGCTACGACTTCACGGTGGCCTATCGCTGGATCGCCCCGATCGGGGCCTGGTGGGCGCTGAGCCTGACCGGTCTGGCCAAGCCGATGGTGCTGCTGGCCACGCTGCTGCCGCTGGCCGCGCTGATCGTGACCTGGCGGCTGGGTGCCGCCGATGACGACGCGGTGCCGCCGGACGAGTCCGGGACGACGCCAGACGACGAGCACCGCGGCGCCGGCAAGGCGATCGGCTGGTCGTCCGACCTGTTCACGCCGCTGACGCTGCTGCTGTCGGGCCTGGCCCTGTTCGTCTTCTTGGCGAACGACCTGCTCGTGTTCTTCTTCTTCTTCGAGGCGACGCTGATTCCGGCGTACTTCCTGATCGGCGGCTGGGGCGGACGCCACCGCGGCGGTGCGGCCCTCAAGTTCTTGATCTATTCGCTGGCGGGTGGGCTGATCCTGTTGGCCGGCGTCATCGGCCTGATCGCCGCCTCGGCGGCCACGGGCATGCCGAGCCTGCTGCTGTCCGACCTGGCCAACCTGCATCTGGCCCCGGTCGTCGGGCGCTGGTTGTTCATCGCGTTCTTCGTGAGCTTCGCGATCAAGGCGCCGCTGGTGCCCGTCCACTCCTGGCTGCCGGACGTCGTCGGCCAGTCGGCGCCCGGGGCGTCCATGCTCGTCGTGGGCGTGCTCGACAAGATCGGCGCCTTCGGCATGATCATCTTGTGCCTGCGGCTGTTCCCCCAGGCCAGCCAGTGGGCAAGCCCCGTCGTGCTGGCGCTGGCGATCCTGTCGATCCTGTACGGCGCGTTCATGGCGATCGCCTCGCGCTCGCTGATGCGGCTGGTCGCGTTCACGTCCATCAGCCACTTCGGCTTCATGGTGTTCGGCATCTTCAGCTTCACGACGGCCTCGATCACCGGTGCCGGCGTCTACATGTTCGCGCACGGGCTGTCCGCCGCCGCGCTGCTGCTGCTGGCCGGCTGGACGTCGGTGCGCCTGGGCACGCAGACCATCGGACGGTTCACCGGCCTGGCCCGCAAGGCGCCGCTGCTGGCCGGGTTGTTCCTGATGTCGGGCCTGGCGACGCTGAGCCTGCCGGGCTTCGGCAACTTCACGGGCGAGCTGCTGGCGCTGGCCGGCGCCTGGCAGCGCCACCCGATCTACACGACGGTCGCGATGCTGGGCACGCTGGCCGCCGCCGTCTACATCATGCTGGTCTACCAGCGCACGATGACCGGCGAACCCGACGAACAGGCCCTGGCCCATGTCGTCGATCTGGGCAAGCGTCAGACCGCCGTTGTCGGCGTGCTGCTTGCCCTGCTGCTGGTCGTCGGCTTCGTGCCGGGCCCGCTGACCAATGCGGTCGCGCCGAGCGCGACGCAGGCCATGTCCGCGCTGGGCGTCGATGATCCGGCGCCCGCGATCCTGGGAGGCAACCGATGACGCCCGTGATCGAGTACCTGAAGCTCGCCCCGGTATTGGCCGTCGGCATCGGCGCGCTGCTCGGCGTGCTGGCCGAGGCCGTCGTGCCCCGGGCGTGGCGCTTCACCGTCCAGGTGTGCCTGGCCGTGCTGACGCTGGTCTGCGCGCTGGCGTTCACCATCGGCGACTGGGTGCACCTGCAGCACACGGGGGGCTTCCAGATCGGCGCCGAGGGGGCGATCGCGTTCGACCAGACGTCGTACGCCGTGTGGACGCTGCTGCTCGTCCTCGGCCTGGGCGCGGTGGCGCTGGCCGGCGAGCGGCTGGCCGGGCAGGGATCGTCCAGCTTCGCAGCCTCGGGCGTGGCGACGCCGGGCTCGCCGGACGAGCGCGAGGCGCTGGCCGCCCGCAGCGAACACTCCGAGGTGTTCCCGCTGATGCTGTTCTCGATGGCCGGCATGCTGATCTTCCCGGCCGCGTCCGACCTGGTGACCGCGTTCGTCGGCCTGGAGATCCTGAGCCTGCCGCTGTACCTGCTGTGCGGGCTGGCGCGTCGGCGCCGCCTGCTGTCGCAGGAGGCCGCGCTGAAGTACTTCCTGCTGGGGGCGCTGTCCAGCGCGATCTTCCTGTACGGCATCGCGCTGCTGTACGCGTACTCCGGCTCGTTCGCCTACCGCGGCATCGATGCGGCGCTGTCACCGGCGGCCAGCCAGAACGTGACGCAGATCGCCGGCCCCGTCTCGGGCTCGCCCGACACGCTGCTGTACGCCGGTCTCGCCCTGGTGGGCATCGGCCTGCTGTTCAAGGTCGGCGTGGTGCCGTTCCACTCGTGGGTGCCCGACGTGTACGCCGGCGCGCCCACCCCGATCAGCGCGTTCATGGCCGTGTGCACCAAGGTCGCCGCGGTGTTCGCGCTCATCCGCATCCTGTACGTGGCCCTCGGCGGGCTCGTCTGGACGTGGCAGCTGCCCCTGGCGGTCGTGGCCGTCGCCTCGATGGTCGTCGGCGCGATCTTCGGCCTGACGCAGGGCAACATCAAGCGGCTGCTGGCGTACTCGTCCATCGCCCACGCCGGCTTCGTGCTCGTGGGCATCGTGCCCGCCGCGACCCTCGCGGTCGCCGCGCCGGTGCTCGGCGGCCTGGACTCGCTCAGCGCGACCTGGTTCTACCTGGGCGCGTACGGCCTGGCCACGATGGGCGCCTTCGCCATCGTCATGATGGTGCGCACGTCCGCCGGCGAGGAGCCCGGCTTGGAGGCCTGGGCCGGGTTCGGACGCCGTCACCCGGTGGCCGGGGCCGCCATGACGGTGTTCCTGCTGTCGCTGGCGGGCATCCCGCTCACCGGCGGGTTCATGGGCAAGCTGTTCGCCTTCACGCTGGCCTGGCGCGGCGGATACGACTGGCTCGTCGTGGTCGCGCTCGCCTTCAGCATCGTGACGGCCGCGTTCTATGCGCGCGTGCTGTGGACCATGTTCTGGGGCACGACGCCGGGCGACGTCCAGCCCCTGCGGGCCTCGGTCGGGCTGTGGGCCGTCGTGGCCGTCTGCGCGGCCGGGACGATCTTCCTGGGCGTGTACCCCGGCCCCATCACCCACCTGGCCGTCAGCGCGGTCAGCGGCATGCTGCGCTGAGCGCGTATCGGTGCGGACGCAACCGACCGTCGCCCATCTTGAGGGGCGCCGCGGCGGCCAGATAGCGTAGCGTTGGCATGTCGGTATGTGCATGCTGGCCGCCGTACGGAAAGAGGGTGTTGTGACAGACGAGGGCTTCGCCGGGGCCGTGGCCGACGACCTGCGGCGCATCGAAACGGCGTTGCAGCGCGTCGCGGTCGCCGAGAGCCCGTTCGTCACCCAGGCGGCCCGGCACGTCATCGATGCCGGGGGCAAGCGCTTCCGTCCGCTGCTCGTCGTCTTGGGCGCGCGGCTGGGCTCGGGCATCGAGCAGTGGCGCATGGATAACGCGGCCCTGGTCGTCGAGCTGACCCACGTCGCAAGCCTCTACCACGACGATGTCATGGACCAGGCCCAGACCCGCCGCGGCGTCGAGGCCGCCAACGTCCACTACGGCAACACCGTGTCGATCCTCGTCGGCGACTACCTGTTCGCGCGGGCGTCCTCCATCGTGTGCACCTTGGGTGTCGATTTCGTGGCCCGGCAAGCCGAAACGTTCGCCAGGCTCGTCCAGGGCCAGATCGGCGAGACGCGTGGACCCGCCGACGGCGACGATCCCATGGAGCACTACCTGCACGTGCTGGACGGCAAGACCGCGTCCCTCATCGCGACGTCGGTGGTGTTCGGCGGCATGGTCGCCGGGCTGGCAGGCGACCAGCTGGCGACACTGGATGAATTCGGGCGCCACCTCGGCATGGCCTTCCAGCTGCACGACGACCTGATCGACATCACCTCCGATACGTCCGGCAAGGCCCCCGGCGCCGACCTGCGCGCCGGCGTGGCGACGCTGCCCGTATTGCTGTTGACCAAGACCGGCAAGGCGGCCGACCAGGCGCTGTTCGACCGCATCCGCGCGGGCCTGGCCCCGGCCGAGATCGACGGCGTCATCGCCACCCTGCGCGGGCACGAGGTCATCGGTCTGGCCCGCCAGCAGGTGTTCGACCGTGCCGAGCAGGCGCGCGCGTTGCTTGCCGGCCTGCCGCAGTGCGCTGCCCGCGATGCGCTGGACCAGCTGTGCGACCAGGTGGGTGCCCGCTCGAACTGATGCGCGCGGCAGTGGGCCGGATGCCCGTATGTG
>Ga0209738_10000078_pt1 | contig 22148 bp, 16 predicted proteins | sample TergutNc150P5_FD_187289 | JGI IMG/M metagenome (GOLD analysis project Ga0209738, IMG submission 187289) | Nasutitermes corniger P5 segment gut microbial community from laboratory colony in Florida, USA - Nc150 P5 (SPAdes) (version 2) | ecosystem: Host-associated > Arthropoda: Insects >...
CATTGATCCCTCGATTCTGATCGTGTCGCACCGAACGTCGCACACACCGCGACGGACGCGCTCCGCGACGTAGTGTACCGGCACGCGCGCAGGAACCACGCGCACGACGTGGCTGGGATCCAGGCCCGGCGCGCAGACTCGGCCTCGGCCGGACGCATGCCGACGGCGTCGATCACCCGTTGACCCGGTGGAAGGCCGCACATGGCCACATGGTAAAATCTCTTTGAGATAATTCCGTAGCGACGAAACCACTGATGCAGAAGGGAATTCCGCGCATGGCAGGAGGAATGGGCGAGATCGCGGCGCGTGAAGGTCGGCGAGCGCTGCGCGGAGCCATCAATATGATGGCGGCGAAAGTCAACTCGCCCGTGCGGGGCCCCGCCTTTCATGAGATCGAAATGCTTTTCGATCCGGACTGGTATCTCAACACCTATCCCGACATCCGTCGGCAGTTTTCCAGCAATCCCTTGGCGCATTACCTGCGGTACGGCATCATCGAGAACCGCCGCCCCGGCCCGCTGTTCGATCCCGTGTTCTACGGCACGCAGGTGCCCAAGCAGATCGTGTCCGGCGGCATCATCGGCCTGCCTGAGACGCGGCGCCCGCTGATCCAGCACTTCCTGCGCGTGGGCGGCCTGAAGGGCCTGAACCCCGTACCCATCGGCTTCGACAGCACCTGGTACATGAACCAGCACCCCGAGGTGAAGGAGCAGGGCAAGAACCCGCTGATCCACTGGCTGGAGACCGGCTGGAAGCGCGGTTACGACCCGGCGCCCGAGTTCGACCTGTCGTACTACCTGGAGCAGAACCCCGATGCCGCGGTGTCGGGCATCAACCCGCTCGTGCACTACATCACGTGGGGCTACAAGGAGGGCCGCGACCCCGATCCGATCTCGCCCAAGCCCTGGAATCCGTCCGGCGTCGAGGACGTGGAATACCCCACCGTCGGCACGGACGTGCTCTTCGTCAACGGCGTCTACCGGCTGTTTGCACCCCACCCGCCGCGCTTCCGCATCGACCACCAGATCGAGCAGCTGAACGCCATGGGGCTCACGGCGCAATCGGTCTACACCGACGATCTGACCGTCGACATGGTGGCCCAAGCGCGGCTGTTCGTGCTCTACCGCTGCCCGGTGACGCCGACCCTGCGCGAGTTCATCGCCGAGGCGCATCGCCAGAACAAGAAGTGCTTCTTCGACTGTGACGACCTCATCTTCGATGTGCGGCACACGGGTCAGCTGTCGTACATCCAGGACATGTCGCCGAAGGAGCGCAGCCAGTACGACGAGGGTGTCTGGGGCTACCGCAACCTGCTCGAACTGTGCGATGGCGCCATCACCAGCACCAGCACGCTGGCCGATCAGATGCGTCAGGTGACGCCGGCGGTGCTGGTCAACCGCAATGTCGCCTCCGAAGAGATGGTCGCACGCGCTGCCGACGCGGTCGAACGCATCCCCCGCAACGACGATGGCGTGCTGATCGGCTACTTCAGCGGCTCGCTGACGCACAACGATGACTTCGCGATGATCACCCCGGCGCTGGTCGCCTTGATGGACGCGCGCCCGAACGTCCGTCTCAAGCTGGCCGGCCCGCTCGACCCCGCCAGTGAGCTGGCGCGCTACCGCGACCGCATTGTCACGGCCCCGTTCATGGGATGGCGCGCCATGTTCGACGAGCTGGCCACCGTCGACATCAATCTGGCCCCGCTGACGCCGACCGTCTTCAACGCCGCCAAATCGGAGAACAAGTGGATCGAAGCGGCGCTCGTGGGCGTGCCCACCGTGGCCAGCGATGTCGGTGCGTTCGCCGACATGGTCGAGGACGGCCAGACCGGTCTGCTCGCGGGCCCGGACGGCTGGCTCGAAGCCCTGGAAAGGCTGGTCGACGACGCGTCCCTGCGCCAACAGCTGGGCACACAGGCCCACGACTTCGTGCTCGGCCACTGCGTCACTACGTCCCGCCCCCAGCTGCTCGCCGACCTCGTGCGGTCGAACATGGCCCCGGCCATCGCGTTCGCGGTGCAGGGCATGGTGTGGTCGGGTGGCATGCGGGTTGTCAGCGCCCACATCGACATGCTGCGGGCACGGGGCTACAACGCCTTTCTGATGTGCATGACCAAGGACGACGACGAGGACGCCCCGCGCGACCCCGAGGTGCTCGACGCCGCAACCGACCCGGCCATGCATCTGGACGCCCTGGTGGCGACGTTCTGGCCGACGGCCTGCGTGGCGCAGCGGTATCCCTACACCCGCGCGCGTTCCTACCTGGTGCAAAACCGCGAGACCGAGTTCCACGAGACCGGCGACCGCGAACGAGCCCGCGCCATGGCGACCTACAGCTGTCCAGAACTGCGCTACCTGACCGTGTCGCGCTGGTGCCAGGGGTGGCTCGCCGACGAGTTCGGCCAGGAATCCACGTACGTGCCCAACGGCATCGACCTCGATCTGTTTGCGCGCACCGAGCGCCGATGGGACAAGCCTCGCAAGATACGCCTGTTGCTGGAGGGTGACTGCACCACGCCGTGGCGCAATCTGGACGAGAGCTTCGCCATCGTCGATCAGCTCGATCCTGCTGACTACGAGGTGTGGTACATGTCGTACGGTTCGGTGCCCAAGCCGGGCTACCGCGTCGACCGCTTCCTGCATGGCGTGCCCGCCGACAAGGTGGCCGAAGTCTACGCACAGTGCGACATCCTGCTGAAGTCGAGCATCGTGGAGAGCTTCTCGTATCCCCCGCTGGAGATGATGGCGACCGGCGGCTACGTGGTCGTGCGGCCCAATGGCGGCAACACCGAGTACCTGCGTGACGAGCAGAACTGCCTGTTCTACCGTCCCGGCGACGTCGACCACGCCGTGGCGCAGATCAAGCGCATCGTGGCCGACGCCGCCGTGCGGAACACGTTGGACGAGGGCGCCAAGGCGACCGTCGCGGCCCGCGACTGGCGCGTGCTGGAGCCTGCGATCGTGTCCGTCTACGAGCAGCTCATGGGCCTGGACGTCGCACACTGACGCACGACATGACGAAGGGGGGCCGACCGCCATGCGCGGCCGACTCCCCCTTCGCTATCGTTCAGCGGACGATCATCCGATCGCGGCCATGTGCCGACGACGCCCGAGGACGCAGAGGGCGACACCGGCCAGCACGATGAATCCGGCAGCCGCTGCACCCAGCGGCGATGTCGGTGCGACCGTGCCGCCCGTGTTGGCCCCGACGCCCGTGGCGGGCACCGTGACCGACAGCGTCGCCGAGGACGAGTCCGAGTCGCCGTACGAGGCTGTGACGGACGTCGAAACATCGTCCAACGTCGCCTGCGCGGTGCCGCCGGTCGAGGTGAACGAGACCGTCGTGCCCTCGTCCTTCGCCATGCTGGCGTAGGCGATGCATGTGACGGAGTCGCCGGGGGCGAGCGTGATGGCACCGTTGGTCAGGCCCGGGACCAGCGAACGCACTGGCGCGGCCCACGGAGTCGATCCGGCGGGCAGCAGATAGCCTGTGCAGTCGAGGCTGCTGAGCGCGCCAGCACCCGTGGACGTGGGCTCGGCCACGCGCACGTTCGTCAGCGTGGTGGTCCCGGTGTTGTACAGCGTGGTGGACACATAGATCGTGGCCTTGCTCGGCACGATGGCGTTGTCCTCCAGCGGCGACATCCCGCTGCCGGCAGGCCCCGTGGACAGCGTGAACTCGGCTTGCAGTGCCGAGTGGAACGCGGGCATCGTGATCCCCGACTCCAGCACCGAGCTGGCGTCGGGCGTCACGGCAGCACCCTGGGGATCCTGTGCCGTGACGCTGACCGTCAGCGGATACGTCACCGCTTTCGCGCTCGCAGGCACCGCGATATTCATCGAGCAGACGGCATGTGCGCCGACGGGGATGCTTTCCAGTGTGACGTTGTCGGCCTCAGGGGCGTTCGTGGTGGAGACGCCCTGGGTGCCGCTTGGGTCCGCGTAGACGCTGCACACCAGTGACACCTTATCGCCCGCGCCGGTGGCGCCCGCCTCAATCGCGACGTGTGACAGCGGCACGGCGCCGGTGTTGGTGACGATGAACTCGAACTCGATGTACGGGGTGCCCGAGACCGGAGAGACCACGCTGGTCATCGAGTCGGGCGCGACGTGCAGCGAGGCACCGCTGACCGCCCCATCATCAACGGTCGCCGCAGCATCGGTGTCGGTCGCGACAGCATCAGTGTCGGTCGCCGCAGCATCGGTGTCGGTCACCGCAGCATCGGTATCGGTCGCCACAGCATCAGTGTCGGTCGCCACAGCATCAGTGTCGGTCGCCACAGCATCAGTGTCGGTCGCAACAGCATCGGTGTCGGTCACCGCAGCATCGGTAGCCGCAGCATCCACGGTCACCGCAGCATCGGTGTCGGTGATCGTGGCGTTGGTGGTCGTGATGGCCGTCGTGGCATCGTCGGAGACCGGAGGCTCGTCGGCGAATGCCAGGGGCGCCGACAGAGCGGCTGTGGCGATGACGAGAGCGGCGCCCACGATGACGGGGAGGGCACGTTTCATGATGATCCTTTCGCGGAGGGACAGGGTCACGGGGTGCGCAATCAGGACAATCGGAGACCTTGATGGGACCAACGCTACGGGATAGGCGGCTCATAAAACAGACCCTGTGCCGACATTTTGCGTCTTTTCTAGAGGTTTCCAGCCTTCTATCGAGCCTGTCAGTAAACACCGATCACAGATCGCGACAATCCGAGGCAGCCGACATCCCCGCATCACCCCGATCACGACGGCGCCGCCCGCCCGTGTCGGTGAGGCCGAACTCGAACCAGACTAACGGCGGATTATCGCGCCCCTAGCGGCAGCGTCTTGTCGCGGTAGCGGCCCAACGCGAACAGCGTGGACGCGACCACCGGGAAGTCCTTGGTCTGATACACGAAGCCGTACCGGCGCAGGAACCGCAGGCGCGCGGCCAGACTGTGCTGGTCGAGGAACGTCAGCAGCGTGCGCCGATCCGCCGGGCTCAGCTGCTGCCCCACCGCGTCCCACAGCGCGTACGCCTGGCGGCTCCAGACCGTGCGATCGAGCGTCAGCACGCGGTGCACGCCGCCCCAGAACCGCTGCCACGGCGTGGTCAGGTAGCCCAGCTCGTTGTCGGAGTGCATCCGGTACAGCGCGTGCGGCGTCGGATCGACCACCACCTGGCCCAACCCGGCCGCCAGCTGGTACAGCCACCAGTCGTGGATGAACACCTGCGTGGGGCGCAGCGTCTCGGCGCCGAGCACGAGCAGCGCACGATTCATGGCCATCGTGTGGCCCGGTGAGATGTTGTGCAGCAGCGCGTTGACGAACGAGGGGCCCTTCGGCGCGGCATCGGTCACCCCGATCGGACGCAGCGCGGCGTCGGTGATCGTGGAACGTCCGCAGTACAGCACGGGAACGTCGCTGCGCTGCGCCCGCACCGCGTCGGCCGCACATTCCACCTTGTCGGGAAGCCAGACGTCGTCCTGGTCGCACAGCAGGAACACGTCGGCGTCGCGGTCGGCCGCGCGCAGCAGCGCCGCAAACGACGCGATGACGCCCACGTTCTCGCCGGCGATCACCTCGACGACCAGATCGCCGGGGTCGAACGCGCGCACCAATTCCGGCGTGCCGTCGGTCGAGCCATCGTCGCGCACGAGAACCCGCATGCGGCCCGCCACGGTCTGGGCGCGCAGGCTAGCCAGCTGCTCCTCCAGGTACCTGTGGCCGTTGTACGTGGACAGCAGCACCTGAATGTCGCGAATCTGCCCGGGCTGCGCCGTCGCCGGGGCGTCCGCGTCGTGCGCCACCGCGGACGTCCCTACTGGCCCTGGGCGGCGTACTTCGCCTCGGTGGCGGCCTTCTGCGGGCGCCACCAGGACTCATTGTCCCGGTACCACGCGATGGTCTGGGCCAGACCGTCACGGAAGTCGGTGTACTGCGGCGTCCAGCCGAGCTCGTCGCGCAGCTTGGACGCATCGATCGCGTAGCGGCGGTCGTGGCCCGCGCGGTCGTTGACGTGGTCGTAGTCGTGCGGGTCGTGGCCCATGAGCTCCAGGATCATCTCGACGACCTGGACGTTGTTCAGCTCGCCGTCGGCGCCGATCAGGTAGGTCTGGCCGATGCGGCCCTTGTCGATGATCGTCCAGACGGCGCGGTTGTGGTCGAGCACGTGGATCCAGTCGCGCACGTTGAGCCCGGCGCCGTACAGCTTCGGACGCACCCCGTCGATCAGGTTGGTGATCTGGCGCGGGATGAACTTCTCGATGTGCTGGTAGGGGCCGTAGTTGTTGGAGCAGTTGCTGATCGTGGCGGCCACGCCGAAGCTGCGCACCCAGGCGCGCACCAGCAGGTCGCTGCCCGCCTTGGACGCCGAATAGGGCGAGGACGGGTTGTACGGCGTGCCCGGCGTGAACTTGGCCGGGTCGTCGAGGGCCAGGTCGCCGTAGACCTCGTCGGTCGAGATGTGGTGGTAGCGCACGCCGTGGCGGCGCACGGCCTCCAGCAGCTGGAACGTGCCCACCAGGTTGCTGCGGATGAACGGGGACGGATCGTTCAGCGAGTTGTCGTTGTGCGACTCGGCGGCGAAGTGCACCACGACGTCGGAATCGGCGACCAGCGGATCGACGACATCCGGGTCGGCCACATCGCCCTGCACGAAGGTGATCTTGTCGGCCACGTCGTCCAGCGATGCCTTGTTGCCCGCGTACGTCAGCTTGTCCAGCACCGTGACCTGCGCGTCCGGCCTGTCGGCAAGCGTCTGGTGGACGAAGTTGGCGCCGATGAACCCGGCGCCCCCAGTGATCAGAACCTTCATGATTTCCCCTCTTGTCTGGGTCGCCGATGACGTGCTGCACCCAAGTTTATCGTCCGATCCATCCGACTCTCTCGCCCCGCGCCCGCGGCGACTTCATAACGCCTTATTGGCCGGTGCTATCGTGGCGTGAACACATTCACGAAGACAGGGGAATGCCCGTGCCGGCCGATGCGCCACGCCCGTCCTTGATCCGTCGGCCTCGGCTGTGGGTCTGGGTCATCGTCATCGTGGGCCTGCTGGGGGCTTGCCTGTCGTGGATCGTCGCCTCACCCATCGGAGCGGGCGCCGATGAGGACTGGCATCTGGACTCGGTCTGGTGCCCCGGCCCGGCCGGCACGACGTGCGCAATCGTCGGCCACAGCCCCACCGGTGCCCCGTTGATCGCCGTGCCCCAGGCCATCGCCGCCAGCTCGTCGTGCATCGACGCGCTGAAGTCGGACGACGCCCACTGCCCCGTCCCGTACGTGCCCAACGCGATGGAGGCGACCTTCCGCCACAACATCGGCCAGTATCCCGGCGGCTACTACCACGTGATGCACCTGTTCGTCAGCGACAACTACCTGGGCTCGGTATGGGCCATCCGCATCACCAACGCGTTGCTGGCGCTCGGCCTGATCGCGGCACTGTGCTGCCTGCTGCCGCCGGCCTGGCGTCGGCTGCTCGTCTACACGATTGCCGCGACGTTCGTGCCCCTGTGCTTCTACACCATCACCTCGGTGAACCCCAGCGCCTGGGGCATCGCCGGCGTGTTGACGGTCTTCTTCGGCCTGACGGGCGTCTTCGTCGGACGGACCCGAACCAGACGCGTCGCGCTGGGCGCGCTCGCCGTCGTGGGGGTCGTGCTGTCGGCGCTGTCACGAGCCGACTGCGCCGCCATGTCCGCCCTGACGGCGGCGGCGGTCGCGGTGATCCACCTGCCTCGGCCACGGCCGTTGCGTCCCCGTGCCGCCGCGCAGGCCTGGCGCGGGCTGCGCGGGCAGCTCGTCGCACTGGCCGCCGTCTTCGTGGTCGGCGTCATCGGATTCCTGTCCGCCCAGCAGAGCGAGGTGCTCGCCCCCGAGACGGGCATGGCCCTGTCGGCGCAAGGCCCGCGGAACATCACCGAGCTCGGCCTGCTGTGGCACAACATCACCCAGCTGCCCCTGCTGCTCGACCAGCTGTGGCTGCCGCGGTTGGGCTACCCCGATTTCTGGGTGTCGACGCTCAACGGAGCGCTGGGCGTGGGCGTGGCCCTCGGCCTGTTCGTCTGGGGCATTGCGCACCGCTGGACGAGGCGCAAGCTGGTGGCTTTCCTCGGCGTCGGCTTCGTCACCGTCGCGCTGCCGCTGTACGTCGCCCAGGCCAGCTTCGCCCGACTTGAGAATGCCGGCCTCCAGGGCCGCTACATGGCCCCGCTGCTCATCGTGGTGTTCGCGATCGCGATGATGCGCCGCGACGCCACCGGCGCCGATCCGCTGCCCCCCTTGCCCACGCTGGCGGCCTTCGGGCTGCTTGCCGCCGCGAACTGCATGGCGTTGCACACGACGATCCAGCGCTACGTCGTCGACCTCGCCCACCCGACGCTGGTCATGAGCTCGGGCGTGCCCGCCTGGCCCACCGGCGTCGGCTCACCGATGTTCGTCTGGATCGCCGGCTCGGTGGCCTTCGCCGCAGCCCTGGCATGCCTGTTCGCCGTACGCGATGCGCCGGCGCGGCGCGCGGGCCGGCTGTAGGGCGTCACCGTCTCGCGCCCGTGGCTGGCCACCACACGGTGTCCGGGGATCCGCCGACCGGGGACGCCAGACTCCAGGCACCCAGGCTCAGCAGCGCACCCACGACGATGAGCACAGCCACGAGGCCCGACGACTAGCGCGGACGGCGATGCTCATCCTGGCGTATCGCCTTGCCATCAAGGCTCTTGGATGCGGTGACCCCCGTCTCGTCCACGCCTGCCCCGGCCCCCGTCCACACCGGGCCGTCCTCACACCCCGTGCGAATCCGATTCTTTCAAGATAGCCACCGTATGCGCCAGGGCCGTCGGCACGTCGAACAGGGGTGCCCAGCCGAGCCCGGCCAGCTTGGTGCCGTCCAGCAGCGCGGTGGTCGCGGCGGAGAAACCGCGCCGCTCCACCTCGTCAGGCAGGTCGAAGATCACCCGGGTGCCGGCCACCTCGGCCGCCGCCTGGGCCAGCTCGCGCAGATGGAGATCCCAGCCCGGGTCTGCGACGTTGTACGCCTGGCCGTCCTGCCCCGCCAGCAGGCACGTCAGCAGCCCCGCCACCGCATCGGCGACGTACAGGTACGAGTAGTGCTGCTCGCCGGGGCTCTTGAGGACGATGTCCTCGCCGGCGACGGCCTTGGCGATGAATTGGGACGATGCCTTCGAGTCGTCCGGCAGCACCGTCGGCCCGAGCACGCGCGGCAGCCGCGGGATGACGCATTCGATGCCGTGCTGGCTGCGGAACGCCTGGCACAGCGACTCTCCGACGCGCTTGCCCTCGGGGTAGCCCGCCCGCACAGTGTTGCAATCCAGATAGCCCAGATCGGCCTCGGCGAACGGGCGCTGCCCCGGCCGGCCGTCGCCATAAATCTCGACGGTGGACACGAAACATGCCCGTGTCGCGTGACTGCGCACGGCGTATCCGAGCGCGTTCAGCGTGCCCTGCACGTTGGTCATCACCGTGCCGACCGGATCGGTCGCGTACGCGACCGGGTGCGTGTTGCTCGCGGCGTGGATGACGAAATCGGCCGGGGGCAACGCGTCCGGCCAGGGCTTGGTGACGTCCATGCCCACCAGCCGCAAGGCGGTGTCGTCCGCCCCCGCCGCAACGCCGAACCGACGGCGCAGCCGGGCCTCGTCGCGGGCCAGCCCGATCGCCCGGCACTCCACACCGCGCGCGCGGCCAACCGCCACCAGCACGTCGATCAGAAACGAGCCGATCATGCCCGAGGCGCCGGTGACCAACACCGTCTTGCCGCTCAGGCTCGACCAGTCGAGCGGCAGGCCCACGACGGCCGCAACATCGGCCTGGTACAGCGCGTGGTCGGCGAGCCCGGCACTCATTTCAGCCAGCTCCCATGGGACGAGTGCAGCTGAGCACGGAACAGGTCGAGGTCTTCGCGCGTGGTCAGCTTGATGTTGCGCTCCGACCCGGCCGCGAAATACAGCCGCTCGCCCAGCTCGACCATCATCGTGTTGGTGTACGACGATCCCGAGATGCCCACGCCCTTCGCGAAGGCCTCGCGGTACCGGTCGCGCAGCAGGCCGAACCGGTACGCCTGCGGCGTGCTCACCCGACGCAGCGTCTCACGGGGGATGAAGCGCGTCGTCGACTCGTCATCGTCGGCGATGAAGATCTGCTCGTTGTACGGCAGCGAGGTGACCCCGTTGCCGTGGCGCTCGCACGTCACGATCACGTCGGACAGCACATCGGAGTCGAGCATCGGACGGATGCCGTCGTGCACCACGACGATGTCGTCATCGGCGCACACATCGCTCAGCGCCTCGACACCGTTACGGATCGACTCCTGGGCGGTCGCGCCACCGCTGACGATGCCCCGCAGTTTGGTGATGCCGAACTGCTTGGCGTAGGCCCACAGCATCTCATGCCATCCGTCGATGCAGACCACCTCGATGGCGTCGATCTTCGGATGCCGCTCGAAACCCTCCAGCGTGTAGACGATGACCGGCTTGTCGTCGATGTGGATGAACTGCTTGGGAATGTCCTGGTGCATACGATGCCCTGAGCCCCCTGCGATCACGAGCCCGACGTTCACTGATTGCCCCCTCGCCTCGGCGCGCCGACAGGCGTGCGCGTCCTTGCAGTGTAACACCCCGTCACGCGGGGCTCAGGGGCGCAGACGGCGACCGTTCACGCGTCAGGGACGCAGGGCGCGGGCCGCGGCCAGGAACCGCTCAGCGGTTCGTTTCCAGGTGAACTCAATGCCGACGCGTTCGGACGCGTGCCGACTCGCCTCCGCGCGCCACCGTGCGTCCGACAGCGCGCGCGTCAGCGCGGCCGCGATGGTCGCCGGCCCGTGGTCGTCCATCAGCAGGCCGTGGCCGTCGTCCACGATGACATCCACCGCACCGCCCACCCGCGTGCTCACGATCGGCGTGCCCAGGGCAGCGGCCTCCAGTACCACCGTCGCGAAGCCCTCCGAGTACGACGGCAGGCACACCACGTCGGACTGAGCCAGCACGGCCATCGTGTCGTCATGCGACAGCTCACCCAGCCAGCACACCCCCGAGTCCGGCGCTGCGGCTGCGTCCTCGACCTCCTGCCGCAGCGGGCCATCCCCGACCAACGCCAGCACGGCGTCCGGAACCGCCGCCCGCACCGCGGGCATCGCCTCCACCAGCTCGCGCAGCCCCTTGTCAGGGATCAACCGGCCCGCGTACGCGATCACCAGCTGTCCGTCCGCCAACCCGAGCCGACCGCGAAGATCGATGCCCGCATCGGCTGCGGCCGCGCGCACCGTGGCCACGTCCACCGCATTGCACAGCACCCCGCGCGCGGTCACGCCGAGTCGGCGCAGCCACCCGGATGCGCTCGCCGACACCGCATAGAACACCGGACGCGCCCGCGCCACCAGCCACAGCGCGCCGCGCTCGTACGCGTGCACCGCCAGATCCAGCATGGATCCGCCCAGCGACAGGTATCCGGAGCCGTGCTCCAGCACGATCGTGGGAATGCCGTGGCGCCGACACTGCCACACCGCCCACACCGACAGCGGCCAGAACCGGGTGTTCACCAACGCGACATCGTACGAGCGGCGCCACACGGGCCCCATGACGGCCCGGAACCGCCGTCCCGGCTTCGGCACCGGCAGCCGTCCGCCCACCGGAAGCCAGGACGGCACGCGCAGCACCTCGACGCCTTCGTCCACCTCGCGCCACGGCGTATCTGGCATCTGGCTAGCCACGATGGTCACCTGATGCCCATCGCTCACCAACTGCCGCGCCAGGCTGTGCGTGTAGCGCTGGACGCCGCCCACGCTGGGCAGGTACTGCGCGGAGAAGATGAGAACCCTCATGACGGCGCCGTCCGCAGGCTCAGCTCGCGTCGGGCTGGCCCGGCTGATCCAGATTGGGCACGAACGTGTGCGTGTGGACGCGCTGCGCGACAGGCGGCAGCTGCAGATAGTTGCCGTAGCGGCTGCGCAGCAGGCGGTCGTACTCCCGCGGCACCGGCATCTGCGTATGCTCGAACGGCACCTGGATCAGATCGCGATAGGTCGCCGCCGGCACCGCGCGCCGACGGTGACGCAGATCGCCGCCGTAGCAGACCATCCACCGGCATCCCGCGCCGTCCCACCGCGTCGCCCCCCACAACATCACCTTCGCCAGCGTCGACTTGCGCACGAGGCGAGCTCCGTAGCTCAGCGCGCGCACGATCGCATGCGGGTCGTTGTGGCCGTACTGCTTCGCCGACAGCACCACTCGCGCGCCCGCCAGCAGCGCCGAGATCGCGAACTGCGACAGCGACGTCGGCGCCGGCACCTCATCCAGCAGGAAAATGTCCAGGAACATGCCGTTGCGCGTCGTCACGTCGGCGATCATCTCTTCGGTGTACGGCTTGGGAGACAGCAACCGCACCTTCGGATGGAAGTTCCAATACTCCGGCTCGGTGCGCCAATCCTGAATCATGTAATCCGGCCCCAATTCGTCGCGAACGGCGAAGAAGCGCTCATAATCGGCGCGCGTCATCATGATGTCAATGTCATCGTCCCACGGGATGAACCCGTGATGGCGGATCGCCCCCAGCAGGCTGCCCCAGGCCAGGCAGAACCGAATGTCGTGCCGGTCGCACACCGCCTTGACGTCTTCGAGTATCTTCAGCAGCCATCGTTGAATATCGTCAACGTCCACATCATCGCCCATGCGGCCCGCTCCCCCTTCGCCCCGCAGCCAGCTGATTGGTCAATCCTGACCGTCAAACCTGTGTGCCGTCGTCTTCTCGGCTGAGCATATCCTCCATGCGCGCTTGGAACAGCACCTGCTGGCGCACCACCTTGGCGAACCGGCGCTGCTCGCTTTGCCGAAGCAGGCTCGTGTTGATCATCGACGTCAAGACGACGATGACCAGACAGTACAGCAACAGGTCAGTGCCACGGCCGACGCCGACCAGATGCGCGATCTTGCCCGTCCAATCGGGAAAGATGACCACGAGCACCGCGAACACCGTGAACAACAGCCCCAGGATCTTGGCCCACGCGCGCGTCCGCACCGACGTATGCGTGATCAGCCGCACCATGGCCACCACGATGGCCGCAACCAGCAGGATCTGGATCACCAAGGTGGGGTTCATCGGTGCACCGCCTTCGATACGAGCGTGTCAGCCGCAATGTTGACGGCGTTCATCATCGACTGCCCCTTCTGCAACGAATACTCGGTGTACCGGATGGTCACCGGCATCTCGGCCACGGCGTAGCCCAGCTCATGGATGCGAGCCACGAACTCGGACGCGTGCTGATAGCCCGGCTCTTGCAGGTCGATCGTCTGCGCCACATGCCTGTTGAACAGGCGCAGCCCGTTGTGGGCGTCGGTGAGCTTGACCCCCGATGTCGCATTGGCGAAGCGGACGGCCCCGCGCAGCAGCAGGCGCTTGCCCAGCGGCATGTCCTTGGGGTCGTGACCGAGGAAGCGCGAGCCCAGCACGATGTCCACCGGATCGTCCACCATGCGCTGGCGCATCGCCACGACGTCCTCCACGCGGTGCTGGCCGTCGGCGTCGAACGAGCAGAAGTACTCGACCGGCAGTGTCAGCGCGTACTCGATGCCAGTCTGCAGCGCCGCCCCCTGCCCCAGGTTGACCGGATGCCGCAACACCCGCGCACCGCCTTGCCGGGCCTGCGTTGACGTGTCGTCGCTCGATCCGTCGTCGACGCAGATCACGTGCGCGAACACCTCGCGCACCTCGCGGATGGTCGCCTCGATCACGGCCGCCTCGTTATGGGCAGGCACAATGATGGCGGTGTCGGCGATAGGCACCGTGTCACGATACCGCATGCGTCAATGGACACGCCGCAGGCTGGCCAGGCTCACCCCACGTCCGTCCCTACCTGCACGCGCGCTCACCGCGCCCGTCGGCGGGTCCGGGCTGCGCGGCGACCGGCGCCGGTGACCAGCAGGACGCGCGCGATCCAGGTCTGCGTCGCGGTGGCCCGGCGGTACCGGTTCCGCGCAACGACGGCCAGCCGACGCAGCGGGTTGCCGTGGCTCAGCACGAGAAAGTCGCGCATCTGGGCCTGCTGCCGGGCGCCAATCGCGTCCGAATAGCCTGCCAGCACGCTCGCCACGCGCGCCCAGGACGCCTCGACCAAGTCCCAGAACTGGCCGACCGCGTCGATCGCGCCGTCCGTGCGCGCCACGCCGATCGCGTTGCCCCCGTGCTGGCGGTACTGCACGAGCGGCTCATCCACGTACACCAACCGCCCCAGCACCAGCGCGAGCATGGCCAGGTACGAGTCATGCATGCCGACATCGGCATAGCGCCAACGCGCCGCCAATGCGGCGTTGATCATGCTGCTCATGCCCCCCACCGAGTTGCCGACGAAGCTGCGGCACAGCGTCATCGCCCGATAATGCCCGTCGCCGTTGAGCAAGCGGGGCTTCAGCAGCGTCAGATCGGCTCCCACCACCGCCACGTCGCTGTACCACATCGTCGGCGTCGCGGGATCGCACGACTTCGCGGCCCCCAACAGCACCTCCAGCTTGTCGGCGCGCCACACGTCGTCCTGGTCGGAGAACACGTAGAAGTCAGCCGGAGCGGCCTGCACCAGCTCGTAGAAGCCGCGATGGGGGCCGACATGCGTCGCCGCGCCCGCGTCGACCATCTGGATGCGGGGATCGTCCGCCGCCAGGCCGCGCACGAGCTCGACGGTGCCATCGGTGCTGCCGTCGTCGCGGATCAGCAGCCGCCAGTCGGTGTGCGTCTGCCGCTGGATGCTTGCCACCTGTTCGGCCAGATAACTCTCACCGTTGTACGTAGCCAACAGGATGTTCACTGTGCACATGGTTCAGCCTTCCTCGGTTGGGGTTTTACCGGTGAATACCGATCCGTTCCACGGCCCCGAGCGCGCGCGAACGACACAGCCACCACGATCGTGAACATCACCGCCTGCGCCGTCGCAATCAGCGTCGACAGCACGCACGCACCGTTCAGGCTCCAGTGCGCCACCATGGGCGTGGCGCAGATCAGGCACGCCAGCGACACGGCGGCGCTGAACACAAAGACCCACACTTGCTGCCGCTGCACCGTCAGCACCGATGTCGCGAATCCGGCCAGTGCCGACATGCCGCCGCCGATCATGAGCACCGCAAACTGCCACGCATACTGGTCGAGACGCTCGTGGAACACGAACGACAGCACGGGAGGCCCGATGAAGTAGCCCACCACGGTGGCCACGATCGTCAAGCCCACGATGGTGCCCGCGACGCGTCCGACCAGTCGGCCCAACGCGCCCAACGCGCGATCGCGCCAGTGATGCGCCATCGTCGCGACCATCGGGTTGTAGATGAAGCCACTGACCACGTTGATGATGAACACCGGCATGACCAGATACGCGAACAGGCCCTGCATGCGGTTCGGATCGGCCAATGCCGCCTCGATGGCGTACTTCGGCGCGTTCGCCAGATACATCGCCAGCAGGCCGGCGGCGAACAGCGGGAAGCACTGCGCCAGCAGCTTGCCCACCTCGCGCGGCCGACAGGCGCGGTCGCCCCCCAGGCTCAGCGCGGGGCGCACCAGCGTGACGGCCAGCGTCAACACCGCGGCACTCACGCAGATCGACACCACCAGCGACACGACCAGATCGTGCGTCACGAACAGCAGCACGCCGTAGACCACCATGACCACGGCCGACCGGACGGCCGACACGCGTCCGGCCGCGTGCAGATGGCCCTGCTGCTGCAGTTCGCCGTAGACCACGTCCTCGCAGACGTCCACGACCCGCAACAGCGTCACCAGCGCGACCACGGTCAGATTGCCGCTGTGGCGATCGACCACCAGGAACACCGCGCACACGATCACCATCGCCGCGACCGTGCCGGCCCGCGACCAGATGTACTCGACGAAGGAGAACCTGCGCGCGACGTCCGAAACCTGGAACCGGCGCATGCTGTAGCCGCCGATCGTCCAGAACAGGTACGCCTGCGCCGTGGCCAGGCTCATGATCCCGGCCTGGTCGGTGCCCAGCGTGATCGAGGCGACCCACACCAGCACGTACGACTGCAGTGCGAAGATCAGGCTGGCCGCGGAGTTCCAGATGACGCCATCGCGGGCCACGTGCCGGGAGCCAAAGATGGCTGCCGAGACCGTCATCCGTCCCCGTCCCTTTCTGCGTCGCCGCGTTGTGTGCCTCGCCTTCGCGCGCGAACGCTCGCCGGAAAGCCACTCGCTGCCGCACCCAGGCGGCTGTTGACCTTGTCAGATCACGTGCCGTGATCATCTCATCGTCACTTCCAGCGAGTCTACCCGCCGCCCGCCTCACACCGATTGACCGGGTCTGCCGCCACCGATCGCGCGCCCATCTCCGCGCGCATGCCGCACGCCGCCACCGATCGATGCGGGCCTGCCCCGATCCTCTAGACTGGCTGACATGCGCGTCCTACTCGCCGGCGGGGCCGGCTACATCGGCACTCACACCGCGGTCGAACTGGTGGCCGCCGGGCATGAGCCGGTGATCGTGGACGACCTGTCCAACTCCAGCGAAGAGGCCGTGCGCCGAGTCGAGCGGATCACGGGCGCGCACATCCGGTTCGTCCGGATGGACGTGCGCGACCCGGAGCTGGGCGCCGTGTTCGCCGACGTGCGCCCCGACGCCGTGATCCACTTCGCCGGGCTCAAGGCGGTCGGCGAATCGGTCGCGCAGCCGCTGCGCTACTACGACGTCAACCTGAACGCGACGCTCAACCTGCTGCGCGTCATGCGCGCGCACGACGTGGGCCGCATCGTGTTCAGCTCGTCGGCGACGGTGTACGGCGACCCGTCCGAACTGCCGCTGCGCGAGACCAGCCGCACCGGGGTGGGCCTGACCAATCCGTACGGGTGGACGAAGTTCATGAACGAGCAGATCCTGCGCGACGCGGCCGTGGCCGACCCGGGGCTGTCGGTGTGCCTGCTGCGGTACTTCAACCCGGTCGGCGCACACGCTTCGGGGCTCATCGGCGAGGATCCGGCCGGCGTGCCGCTCAACCTGATGCCCTACATCACGCAGGTGGCCGTCGGGGTGCGCGACCATCTCGACGTGTTCGGCGACGATTACGACACCGTGGACGGCACGGGCGTGCGCGACTACCTGCACGTCGTCGACCTGGCCACCGGGCACGTGGCGGCGCTGAACCACGCACCCGGCGGCGTGTCCGTCTACAACCTGGGCACCGGCACCGGCACGTCCGTGCTGCAGCTCGTGCACGCCTTCGAGCAGGCCACCGGACGCGACGTGCCGTACCGCGTGGTCGCCCGGCGCCCCGGCGACATCGCCACGTGCTACTGCGACGCCGGCAAGGCCGCCCGCGAGCTCGACTGGACGGCCACCAAGACCGTCGCCGACATGTGCGCCGACGCCTGGCGCTGGCAGTCGATGAACCCCCGCGGCCTGCGCGACGCCTGAGGAGGCCCGCGTGAAACGCAAGCGCCCGGCGACGCCTGACGAGCCGGCAGCGACGCCGTCCCCGCCGCCACTGCCGACCTCCATCGCCGAACTCGTGCGGCGCGGCAACCTCACGGCCACCGCCGAGGGCCTGGCGGTGGAGCTGGCCATGCGCGTCGGCGAGCTGATGTCCGCCAACGGCATGAGCGTCAACGACACCATCGCCACGATGCGCCGCGTCTGTCGGGCCTACGGGCTGGCGGACGCGCAGATCGACATCACCACGTTCGCCATCACCGCCTCGTACTCACCAGGAAACGGCCTGCTGCCCGTCACGGCGATGCGCACCGTGACGCCCACCGTGCCCGACCTGACCAAGGTGCACGCGGTCAACAAGCTGGTGTACCGCATCCAGGACGGGCTGGCCCTGGACGCCGCGGTCGCGCGCTTCGAGCAGATCGTGCACGCGCGCGAGCCGTACCCCACCTGGCTGGCCTGGATCGCCGCCGGCTCGATCAGCGCCACCGTCCAGCTGCTGTACAGCACCTCGCCCCGCGTGCTGCTGCTGGCCCTGATCGCGGGCGTCGTGCTCAACCGGCTGATCGCCGGGCTCGACCGCCTCGGCGTGCCGCGCTTCTTCCAGCAGCTGGCCGGCGGCTGGTTCGCCGTCGCCCTGGCCGCGCTCATCTCATGGATCAACCGCGGCGGCACGCCCGACTTTCTGGTGGGCCTGTCGCCCACCCTGGCGGCCGTGGGCTGCATCTTCCAGCTGGTCTTGGGCATGAAGTTCGTCGCCGCGATGCAGGACGCCATCGACGGCTTCTACGTGACCGCCACGGCGCGGCTGCTGCAGGTGGGCCTGGAGACCGCGGGCATCGTCATCGGCCTGTTCACCGGGCTCGATCTGGCCAACCGGACGGGCCTGTTCGTCTACATCAACCCCAACCCGTTCGCGCTGGCCGCACCCCCGATCCAGTACGCCGCAGCGACCGCGTCCGCCGCCGTCTGGATCGCCGGCAGCTTCGTCAACTGGCGCACGCTGGCCCTCACCGTGGGGGCCGCGCTGCTCGCCTGGTTCGGCTATTCGATGGCGCTGGCCGCCGGTGTGCGCATGGCATTCGCCTGCTTCCTGGGCGCCGGCGTGGCCGCCTTCGTCGCCACGCTGCTCGTGCGCCACACCAACGTGCCCGGCTTCGCGGTCGTCAACGCCTCGGTCGTCGCCCTCGTGCCCGGCCTGACGCTGTACCAGGGCCTGCTCGCCATCGTCGGCACGCCCACCGTCGCCGCCGACCCCGGACGGGGCTGGGGGCTGGTCGGCAGCGCCGCCGCCATGGCGCTGGCCATCGCCGCCGGCGCCAGCCTGGGCACGTACTTCGGCCGCCCGATCGGCGACCGCGTCATGCCGCTGCCGCTGAGCTGGTACGGCCGCCTGCGGGATCGTCGCGCATCCTGACTCTGGTGTGTGCGCTCCGGTGCAGGGGACGCTCGTCTGCCTCTTGACACCCCGCGCTCACGGGTCCACGGCTGATGGGTGTGCGCGCAGGCGCAGGCGGACGCTCACGAACAGCACGTCGGCCGAGCTGCCCGCTGCGGTCCGGGCTTGCCCGGAGCGCCGGGATGCGAGGTCGTCGAGTGGAGCGCGCCGGATAAGATCGCGCAGCGATCCGGCGCGTGGAACGGTGCTGTGACGAGCGTCCTCCGGAGCCGGAGCGCACACCCTACCTGGGTGGGGCCACGAATCCGGCGGCGGCTTTGGTCACCGCCTCCTGCTTGGCGAACAGCTTGAACCTCGGCAGGAACTTGTCCCAATCGATGGCGTGGGCGTCGATCTCGGGGCCGTCGATGCAGGCGTGCTTGCGCACCAGCTTGCCGTCCACGACCACGGGCACCATGCAGGCCCCGCACATGCCAGTCGCGTCGACCATGATCGAGTTCAGGCTGGCCACCGTGGGCGTGCCGTAATCCTTGGTCAGCAGGGCGACGTTGCGCATCATCATCGGCGGGCCGATGGTGGTGACCTCCGCGACGCGGCGCACCGAAGTGCCCGCCTTGTCGGCGTCGAGCATGTCCTTGAGCGGCACCGTCACGAAGCCCGGCGTGCCGAACGACCCGTCGTCGGTGGTGTACACCACGTCCAGCAGGTCGCCGAACTCGGCCTGCAACTGTGGCACGCGCTCACCCTCGCCCGTCCAGAACATCAGGCTCTGTGAGCGGAAGCCCGAGATCAGCGTCACGTGGTTGCCCAGGCGCAGATGCTCGCGCGCGATCGGGTAGACCGGCGGCAGGCCCAGCCCGCCCGCGGTGAACACGACCGTCTCGTCCGCACCGATCGTGTCGAGTTTGGACGGCAGCCCGAGCGGCCCGGCGATACCCACGAAGGCATCGCCCACCGACATCTGGTTGATCTGCAGCGACGAGGCGCCCATGGCCTGCACGACCAGCGTGATCGTCCCCTTGGCGGCGTCCCAATCGGCCAGCGTCAGCGGGATCAGCTCCCCCTTCGGCTGTGCCAGCACGCGGACGAACTGCCCGGCCTTGGCCGCCGAGGCGATCGCCGGGGCGCGCACCTCGAACTCCTCGATTCCGAGGCTGAGGTTCCGCTTGGCCACGATGACCGGCAGTTCACTCGCCCGCTGGGTGTACGCCGCCGCCTTGGCGACCAGCCCCGCGACGTCCTCGACCTCGGCCGCCTCCAGCGCCGCCTCGATCTCGCGCGCCGCCGCCTGGCCGTCGCCGGCCGCGTTGATGGCCGTCGAGCCGCCCCGGGTGGCGTCGCCACCGGAGTAGATGCCCGCCTTGGTCGTCTCCTGCGAGTCGGCCCGCGCGAGGTCGATCGTGCCCCACTTGGTGGTGCCCAGATCGGGCTGCGAATCCTTGATGATCGGGTTGGTCGAGTTGCCCAGCGCCATGATCACCAGATCGGCGTCCAGCACCTCCTCGCGCCCGGTCGCGACGGGGCGGCGGCGTCCGGACGCATCCGGTTCGCCCAGCTCCATCACGTCGCACACCGCATGCGTCACGAAGTGCGTCTGCTCGTCGCCGGTGAAGCTGCTCGGCGAGCGCAGCACCGCCAGCTCGATACCCTCCTCCAGCGCATGCTCCAGCTCCTCGACACGGGCGGGCATCTCGGCGCGCGTGCGCCGGTAGACGATCGTCACGTGGCCGCCGAGCCGACGCGACGTGCGCGCCGCGTCCATCGCCGTGTTGCCGCCGCCGATGACCAGCACGTGCTTGCCGGCCACCTCGGGCAGCGGGGTCGCGTAGTCGTCCAGGTTGGCGTGCATCAGGTTGACGCGGGTCAAGAACTCGTTGGCGCTCATGACGCCCAGCAGCTCCTCGCCCGGCACCTGCATGAACTTCGGCAGGCCCGCGCCCGACCCGACGAAGACCGCCGCGAAACCGGCCGCCTTGAGGTCGTCCAGCGTCGCCGTCTTGCCGACGACGAAGTTGGTGACGAACTTGCCGCCGAGCAGCCTGATCTTCTCGACGACGTCATCGATCAGCTCGTTGGGAAGCCGGAACTCCGGGATGCCGTAGCGCAGCACACCGCCCAGCGCGTGGAAGGATTCGAAGACCGTGACCGGGTAGCCGGCCCGCGCCAGCAGATACGCGTTGATCAGTCCCGACGGCCCGGAGCCCACGATCGCGACCGGAGCCTTCGCGGCGACCTGCCACGGATCGGGCGTGCCCTCCAGCCGCTTGACGGCCTGCCCGGGGTGCGCGACCTTGTCCCATTCGGGCAGGAACCACTCCACCTGCCCGATCGACATCGGGTGCTTGTGGATGCACACGCCCTCGCACTGCAGCTCCTGCGGGCACACGCGCCCGGTCACGTCGGGCAGCGGGTTGCAGCCCTCCAGCATGGCCAGCGCCTGCTCGAACTTGCCCTGGCCGATCAGGTCGAACATCACCGGGATGTGGATCTGCACCGGGCAGCCACCCGTCGTGCGTCCGCCGATCAGCTTGCCGAGCTCGCAGGTGGCCTCCTCGCACTGCTTGTCGCGGATGGCCTCCAGCCACACGAACAGCTCGACCTCGCGCAGCGTATAGCCCTCGTCCAGATAGCCCAGATACCCGGTGTTGACCAGCTTGAAATCGTGGCCGCGTTCCTCGGCCCCGCGGATGCGCGGCCCGATGCCGCTCTGGGCGGGCCAGGCCCGCGACAGGCCCTTGAACATCGGATACCGGTCGGACAGGTAGTCGTCCACCGCGTTGATGAACAGCCGCTTGCGCCCCACCGGCAACGTCCAGAAGAACCGCTGGAACGTGGTCGCACCGTCGCCGCCGTCCAGCAGCGTCTGCCACAGCTGCTCGGTCAACTCGCGCGAGAGCGGCTTGCCGGCGCGGAACGCCGACACCACCGTCTGGATGCCGGCCCGCACGAACAGCCCCTGGAACACGCTCGGATCCTCGTCCAACTGCTCGTTCAGCACCTCGCGCTGGGCCTGATAGACGCGCACGGCGTCGGACGACTCCAGCTGCGCCACGGTGTCGATCGCGGCGTCCATCGTCTTTTGCGCATCGAGGTACGCGCGCAGGTCGTTGTTCACGGTCGTGGTGCTCACTGGATGATCTCCGAATCGCAGGTGTCGCGGACCTTGTCCATCTTCCGTTGCAGGTCGGGTGTGATCGCCACGCCGTCCAGGCTGCCCGGCTTGAAGTGCGCCACCGGGCGCGCCTCGCCATCGACCAGGATCGTCGTGCGCTCGAAGAACGCCGGCAGGTCCTGGTAGCAGGTGCCGCAGTCGGTGCAGCGCGGCTCGTCGGCCGGGTCGATCCAGATG
>Ga0209738_10000079_pt1 | contig 21952 bp, 17 predicted proteins | sample TergutNc150P5_FD_187289 | JGI IMG/M metagenome (GOLD analysis project Ga0209738, IMG submission 187289) | Nasutitermes corniger P5 segment gut microbial community from laboratory colony in Florida, USA - Nc150 P5 (SPAdes) (version 2) | ecosystem: Host-associated > Arthropoda: Insects >...
GGGGCGCGCAACTGGTCAAGGAAGTCGCTTCCAAGACCAGCGATACCGCGGGCGACGGTACCACCACCGCCACCGTGCTGGCGCAAGCCATCGTGCGCGAAGGCTCCAAGTACGTGGCCGCCGGTCTGAACCCGATGGACCTCAAGCGCGGCATCGACAAGGCCGTTGCGGTGCTCGTCGAGCAGCTCAAGAAGGCCAGCAAGGCCACCACCACCAGCAAGGAAATCGCGCAAGTCGGCTCCATTTCTGCCAACAGCGACGAATCCATCGGCAAGATCATCGCCGACGCGATGGACAAGGTGGGCAAGGAAGGCGTCATTACCGTTGAAGACGGCAAGAGCCTGGATAACGAGCTGGACGTGGTGGAAGGCATGCAGTTCGACCGCGGCTACCTCTCGCCCTACTTCATCAACAACCCCGAAAAGCAGGCCGCCCTGCTCGACGATCCCTATGTGCTGCTCTACGACAAGAAGATCAGCAACATCCGCGATCTGCTGCCCACGCTGGAAGCCGTGGCCAAGGCCGGTAAACCCCTGCTGATCGTGGCTGAAGACGTCGAAGGCGAAGCCCTGGCGACGCTGGTGGTCAACACCATCCGCGGCATCCTCAAGGTCGTCGCCGTCAAGGCGCCGGGCTTTGGCGACCGCCGCAAGGCCATGCTCGAAGACATCGCCATCCTCACCGGCGGCAAAGTCATCGCCGAAGAAGTGGGCCTGTCGCTGGAGAAAGTGCAACTGTCCGACCTGGGCCGGGCCAAGCGCATCGAAGTGGGCAAGGAAAACACCACCCTCATCGACGGCGCGGGCAAGACCGCCGACATCGAAGCGCGCGTCAAGCAAATCCGCGTGCAAATCGACGAAGCCACCAGCGACTATGACCGCGAAAAACTGCAAGAACGCGTGGCCAAACTGGCCGGCGGCGTGGCCGTCATCCGGGTCGGCGCTGCGACCGAAGTCGAGATGAAGGAAAAGAAAGCGCGCGTCGAAGACGCCCTGCACGCCACCCGTGCAGCGGTGGAAGAAGGCGTGGTCGCCGGCGGCGGCGTGGCGCTGCTGCGCGCCAGACAAGCCGTGGGCAACATCAAGGGCGATAACGCCGATCAGGAAGCCGGTGTCAAGCTGGTGCTCAAGGCCATTGAAGCGCCGCTGCGCGAAATCGTCGCCAACGCCGGCGGCGAGCCGAGCGTGGTGGTCAACAAGGTGCTCGAAGGCAAGGGCAACTTCGGCTTCAACGCCGCCAACGACAGCTACGGCGACATGCTTGAACTGGGCATTCTGGACCCGACCAAAGTCACCCGCACCGCGCTGCAAAACGCCGCCAGCGTCGCCGCGCTGCTGCTGACGACCGAGGCCATGATTGCCGAAGCGCCCAAGGACGAAACGCCTGCCGCGCCCGGCGCCGGCATGGGTGGTATGGGCGGCATGGGCGGCATGGACATGTAATTGCCCGTGCTCCGGCTTTACTGAAAGCCCTCAGCACCAAGCCCCACGGTTTGAAAGCCGTGGGGCTTTTTTCATGCCCGGCGCTTGGGCGCGATGCACCGTCGCCAATCAGCCGCGGCTAATACGGGCGAATCTTCCACACGATGCCACTTTGGCTGGACTGGCATTGCGGCGGGCTACCTCGGCGGCCATACCAACAACCTTCGCGCAACGCCGGCAAGATTCATAGCTGCTCACAATGATCCAGCAAACGTTCCAAACATAAAAGATGCTGAAAACCTTGTTGAACTGCGGCAAGTGTCTATCAAATCAATAGGTTGCTTGCTTTTTGTCCGTTGCGTCCCCCCTCGGACCTAGGGTAAACCCTAAGTCCAAACCTAGGGTAAACCCTAAGACCTAGGGCAAACCCTAATTAGGGTTCACCCTAGGTTTTTTCCCGCAATTCGGCGCTATAAACACGTACAGGGCAAGCCTGTCTGTTTGTGCTTACTGACGGGCTGCCTGACAGCCTAACCAACGCTGTACAGGAGATTAGTACCATGCCTATCAATTCCTTAGCGAGCTTTACGCCCCCCACTATCCCCAACCAGGATGAGGCTGAGGCTGCGGCCCAGTCAGCCAACGAGTCATCATCATCATCTGAGTGCAGCGCTGCGCCATCGAGCGCCACCATTGCTCCGGTAGATAAGGTCGATACCTATTCTGTCGGCCAGCAAGGCGGCTTGCAAGAGCATGGCGGCGGCGCGGACGGCGGCAGCTCCCTCGCGTCCCTTCGCTATCGGGCAGGAATCGACAGCACCATGGTGTCGGCCAAACTCGCCGATGCAACCCAAACTTTTGAACAGAAGCAAGCCAAAGCTCCGGCACAGCCGCAAGCCAAGCCGCAAACCTTTGGCGACCTCCCTAACCAAGTTTCCAACACCCTCATAACCGCCGTGCGCGACGCCGACGCGGTAAAAGACTGCATCGGCAACGCCATCGACTCAGGCGAAAAATCCGTTGAGAACACCATCGACGAAGGCCGTGCCTGGCTCAGCAGCCACGCTGGCCCGTTTGGCTGCACCCTTGCCACCGACATCGGCGTCGCCGAAGGGGCCGCCATCGCTGTATACGACACCGGTAAAGGCCTTGTACAAATGGCCGACGGCGCGGCCTCCCTGCTCAGTCCGGCGGAATGGGCCGCCAACCCGCAAGCGAACATCGCGCGCGTCAAAAACGTACTCAACGTGGCCGAAACCCTAAGTAAAGTCGCCAACCTCACCAACCCCCTAGCGTGGGCGGCCAACCCCCAAGGCAACCTACAAACCGCCACCGCCTTGGCTCAAGCGGCCAGCGCCGCCGGGCACGGCGCCGTCCAATCCCTCGAGCAAGACCCCGCTAAATTCACCGGCGAGGTCGCTGGCACCATCGCCACAGCAATCATTCCCGGCGGCGGTGAAGCAGCGGCAGCGACCGACATAGCCCGCGGCGTTGAAATAGCTGGTGATGCCGGTAAAGCTGTTGAAGTGGCGGCCGATGCAAGCAAGGCCGAGCAGTTAGCCAATGATGCGGGTACAGTAGCAAAAGCAGGGCAGCAAGCAGAAGAGGCGGCAAGCAAAGCGGCGGATGCGGCCAAAGCCGAAACTGCTGGAGGTACGGTAGCCAAGGGAACTGATAAAGCTGAGGCAGGAGGAGGTGCTGCCGAAACTTTCGCAAATAGAGGGAAGGTTGTTAAGAGCTTTTCAGCTAACGAAATTCGTCTTTCTCAGAAAACAGTTTCTTATAATAAAATCGATCGTATTACTGGTACAACTTATACCTATGATGATTTGGTTAAGAATATGAAAACCAATGGTTGGAAAGGCAATCCTGTTGACGTCGTAAGAATGCCCGATGGCAAACTAACGAGTATGGATAACACGCGTATCATGGCTGCTAGAGAGGCAGGAATTGACGTACAAGCTGTTGTTCATGATTACAATGAACCTCTAACTCGCCAGATGCAAGCCGATCGTGGCTGGCAGCAATACAACACTTGGGGGGAAGCGATTCAAGGGCGAATTCAGAGACAAGGAAGTAGCTTCAGTAAAGCTAACCCGTATGGTGTTCAGCAATCCCCACACATTACAGGAAAACCACAATGACGAGACCATTTCTTTTTAATGAACCATTACTTCCAGATGGATTTAGGTTCCCTGAAAAATATATTGAATTTGCACAAAACAACTCATGGCCTGATCTTGCTCCTTGGTCTTTTTTATCATTAGATAAGGCAACCTCTTTGTCGTATTTTGGTGATATGTTGCGAAAATTCCCGGAAGCAAAATTAATACCATTTGCATGGATCAATGACCAGTCCGGGGTTTATAATGATGGTTGGGTGATTTTGGCATTATTTGATGCTTCAGAATCGGAAGAGCCGCGCATCAGAATTTATGACTGTGCACATCCCAAAAACACGCCGTGGGATAATTTGAGTTATCTAAATTTTGATGACTGGATTGTCGCTGCAAAGAAAGAATCTGATCGATTTAAATTGGAAAAGAAGCTGGAGTTGGAGGGGGATGATCATTCTTGAAAATATGCTGTCGGCACATTCTGGGTTAGCCAAACTCCGTTGTCAGCCTGATAGAACTTGAAGCCCTGCTCGAACATGAGCAGGGCTTTTATTTTGAGCACAACGGGTTGCCCATAGCGTTGGCCGACAGCGATAGCCGTGTTCTCATCTGCCGATAAATGTACGTGATGCCGGGAACCGGGCAATAAACCTTGCTTCCTGATTGACGGCAAAAACCGTGTGGCCGTTCCATGAAACAGGAACTCGGGCGGCTTTTGCTCCACATGCGCAATCGCCACGCTTTGTGTTGAATGGCCTTGCGCTGCGCGAATGCGCAATCCGTCAGATGAGATCGTGAACCGCTTCTTGTCGCTGGTTTCCACGATTTCCTGCAGCAACGGGCGGGTTAATGCTTGGCCTGACTGGGTAGCGCAAGCAATCAGCGATTCGATGTCCGCCCAGCCTTGGGTATCGAGCGTCAGGCCGATGGCTTCAGGTTTGTGGCGGAGCACGAAGCTCAAGAATTTACTGGTTTCGGTATGTTGTTTGTCCATCTATGCGTCTTCTACTGCGCGATGGTTTGTTCGGTGGCGGAACTTGCTCCGGCACATTGCGCGGGTTCGTCCACCACCTGCGGCGCAAACGAATCGCTGCGCGCCGCCGGCCACCATTTCTGGTACAGCGGATAACGGTAACGCCCGGCGAGCAGATCACCCGGTTGCAGATAGTTGAGCAGGTCGGACATCAGGCTGATTTCGTACAACGAACGCCGCCGCACGATGTGATGCGCGCGCAGCTCAGACGGGCTGTTCAGCCCCGCCGCCTGCATGAGTTCTTTTAGCGCGTGCATCGTGTTCTCGTGAAAGTTGAACACACGCTCGCTCTTGTCGGCGACGTCAAGCGCGCGCTGGCGCAAGGGGTCTTGCGTGGCGACGCCGGTCGGGCAGCGGTCGGAATGGCATTTCTGCGCCTGGATGCAGCCCACCGCAAACATGAAGCCGCGCGCCGAGTTCACCCAGTCCGCGCCGATGGCCAGCGTGCGCGCGATATCGAACGCGGTGATGATTTTGCCGCTCGCGCCGATGCGGATTTTGTCGCGCAGGCCGATGCCGACCAGCGTGTTGTGCACCAGCAGCAGCCCTTCTTGCAGCGGTGTGCCGAGGTGGTCGGTGAACTCGATGGGCGCGGCGCCCGTGCCGCCTTCCGCACCATCCACGACGATGAAATCGGGCAGGATATTCGTTTCGAGCATGGCCTTGGCGATGCCGAAAAATTCCCACGGATGGCCGATGCACAGCTTGAAGCCGACGGGCTTGCCGCCGGACAACGTGCGCAGCCGCTCGACGAATTCGAGCAGCCCGCGCGGGGTGGAAAACTCGGAATGGCGCGACGGCGAGATGCAATCCTGCCCTAGCGGTACGCCGCGCGCCTCGGCGATCTCCGGTGTCACCTTGGCCGCCAGCAGAATGCCGCCATGCCCCGGCTTGGCGCCTTGCGAGAGTTTGATCTCGATCATCTTCACCTGCGGCTCGGCGGCCTGGCGCGCGAATTTGTCGGGGTTGAACGTGCCGTCGTCATTGCGGCAGCCGAAATAGCCGGACGCGATTTGCCAGATGATGTCGCCGCCTGCTTCGCGGTGGTACTTCGACATGGAGCCTTCGCCCGTGTCGTGTGCGAAATGGCCTTTTTTCGCGCCGAGGTTCAGCGCGCGAATCGCGTTGGCGGACAGAGCGCCGAAACTCATCGCCGAAATGTTGAACACCGACATCGAGTAAGGATGCGCGCGCGCGCCGCCGACGAGGATGCGGAAATCGCTGCTGTCGATTTTTGTCGGCGCGAGCGAATGACCAATCCATTCATGGCCAGGCATCTTCACGTCCAGTTCCGTGCCGTAGGGACGGCTATCGACGGCGTTCTTCGCGCGCTGGAACACCAGGCTGCGCTGCTGCCATGAGAACGGGCGCTCGTCGGTGTCGTCCTCGACGAAATACTGGCGGATTTCGGGGCGCACGAACTCAAACAGAAAGCGGAAATGCCCCAGCAGCGGATAGTTGCGCAAGACCGCGTGGCGCTTCTGCGCCAGGTCGTACAGGCCCAGCGCGACGAGCAGTGCGGGAATGACTGCGCAGTACCACGACATGGCCCATAGCGTTGTGCCCAGCAAGCACGCGGCGAACAGCAGCACAACACACCATAAGGCGAGATAACGGCGGGAGAACATGACCTAAGCTCCTTCATGCTTCAAGCGAGGCAATATCGCGGCAGAACCTGCCGCGCTGATGCGCCAGCCTTGATGTTGCCACGCTTATCGACCGTATGTTGGCATCCGGGTGATGTCAGGTCATACGGTGTGGCCGATAAACTCAGACGGCCTCATGATGGGTGGAGACGTAAAGGAATTTCATGGACGTACCAGATGCGCTGCGCCAGCGCCATTCCGTGCGCGCTTTTCTGCCTCGCGCACCGGAGGCGCCGTTGGTGCAATCTATCCTTCAGGACGCAGCTTGGGCCGCGTCGGGCGGTAATCTGCAACCTTGGCGCGTGTTGGCGTTGACGGGTGCGCCGTTGCGGGCCGTGCTGGATGCCGTGGCCGCCGCCATGCCGGAGGAAGGGCCGCAGGTCATAGACACCTATCCGCCCAATTTGTGGGAGCCTTACCGCACGCGGCGCTTTGCCAATGCCGAGGACCTGTACCGCGCTCTGGACATACCGCGCGAGGACAAGTTTGCGCGCCTGTGCCAGATGCGCAAGAACGGCGCATTCTTCGGCGCTCCCGTGGGGGTGTTCATCTGCGTGGACGAGCGCATGGGGCTGGCGCAATGGACCGACCTGGGCATTTATCTACAGTCGTTGATGTTGCTGGCGGTGCAGCACGGCCTGGCCACCTGCGCACAAGGTTACTGGCGCCGCTACACGCATACGCTGCAAACCGCGTTGCGTTTACCGCCCTCTTACCGCGTGGCTTGCGGCGTGGCTCTGGGCTATGAGGATACGGCCATGCCCGTTAACGCCATGCGCCGCACGCGCGCCGATTGGGCTGAGTGGGGAGAACTGCGCGGTTTTTAAAAGGGGCGTTTGTTTTTCCGCTTGGCTGCACAACCCGCCGCGGTGGCTGGCGGGTTGTGCAGAGGTTCCTTAGACTTTGCCGACCACGCGCGCCATATCCAGACACCGGTTGGAATAGCCCCATTCGTTGTCGTACCAGGCCACCAGCTTGACGAAGGTGGTGTCCAGCGCAATGCCCGCACCGGCATCAAAAATGCCGGAATGCGCGTCGCCGCGGAAATCGGTGGCGACGACCTTGTCGTCGGTGTAACCGAGGATGCCTTTGAAGACGCCCTGGCTCTGCGCTTTCATCTCGGCCTTGATCTCGTCGTAGCTGGCCGGGCGTTCCAGTTCGCAGGTCAGATCGACCACCGATACGTCCGAGGTAGGGACGCGAAAGCTCATGCCGGTGAGTTTTTTATTGAGCGCCGGAATGACCACGCCCACCGCTTTGGCTGCGCCGGTGCTCGACGGAATGATGTTTTCCAGAATGCCGCGCCCGCCGCGCCAGTCCTTGTTGCTGGGGCCGTCCACGGTTTTTTGCGTGGCGGTGGCGGCGTGGACGGTGGTCATCAGACCGCGCTTGATGCCCCATTTGTCGTGCATCACCTTGGCTACGGGCGCAAGGCAGTTGGTGGTGCAACTGGCATTGCTGATGATGGCTTGGCCGGCATAGGTCTTGTCGTTGACGCCGTAGACGAACATCGGCGTGTCGTCCTTGCTGGGCGCGCTCATGATGACTTTGCGGGCACCGGCGGCGATGTGTTTTTGCGCCGCTTCTTTGGTCAGGAACAGGCCCGTGGATTCGATCACCACATCCGCGCCCGCGTCGCTCCATTTGAGGTTGGCCGGGTCTTTTTCGGCGGTCAGGCGGATCTTCTTGCCGTTGACGGTCAGCGTGTTGCCCTGGACTTCAACGGCGCCTTTGAAGCGCCCGTGCACGCTGTCGTAGCGCAGCATGTAGGCCAGATATTCGGGATCGAGCAGGTCATTGACGGCGACGATGTCGATGTCGGAAAAGTTCTGGAACGCGGCGCGCAGCACGTTGCGCCCGATGCGGCCGAAGCCGTTGATGCCGATGCGTAAGGTCATGTATTTCTCCCGGTTTGCTATTAAAAAAAGAGCGAATAACGTTATTGCAGTACGGACTGTACGGTGTCTGCAACGTTCTTGGCGGTCAGGCCGAACAGGCGGAACAGCTCGTTGCCGGGCGCGGATTCGCCGTAACGGTCGATGCCGATGACCGCCGCGCAGCCGTATTTCCACCACAGGGCGGTCACGCCCGCTTCCACTGCCACGCACGGCACGCCGGGCGGCAGCACCTGCGTCCGCCAGTGCGCGTCCTGCCGGTCGAACACGTTGGTACTGGGCATGGAAACAACCCGCACCGCTATGTTTTTGGAAGCAAGCAAGTCTTGCGCCGCCAGCGCCAGATGGACCTCTGAGCCGGTGGCGATGATGACGGCGCGCGGCCGGCCGTCAGGCGCGTCGCGCAGCACGTAACCGCCGCGCGCGATGGCCGACACGTCGGTCTTGGGCAGATACGGCAGGTTTTGGCGCGACAGCAGCAGCGCCGCGGGCCGGTTGCGCTGCGCCAGCGCAGCCGCCCAGGCCGTCGCCGTTTCCGTTGTGTCGGCGGGCCGCCACACGTCCAGATTGGGAATCAGCCGCAGACTGGCGGCGTGTTCGATGCTTTGATGCGTCGGCCCGTCCTCGCCCAGGCCGATGGAATCGTGCGTGAAGACGTGCACCACGCGCCGGCGCATCAGCGCGGCCATGCGGATGGCGTTGCGGCTGTAGTCGCTGAAGGTGAGGAACGTGCCGCCGTAGGGGATGTAGCCGCCGTGCAGCGCCACGCCGTTCATGATGGCGGCCATGCCGAATTCGCGCACGCCGTAGTTGATGTGGCGCCCGATCTTGCCCTCGGCGGTCCTGACGACGTGGTTGTGCTCGTCGAACCGCAGCGGCGCGGTGGCGGCGGTTTGCGTCAGGTTCGAGCCGGTCAGGTCGGCGCTGCCGCCCAGCAGTTCCGGCAGGGCGGCGGTCAGGGTTTCCAGCGTGATCTGGCTGGCTTTGCGCGTGGCCAGCGTGTCGGCTTTCTGGTGCAGCGCGCCGATGAGCTTTTGCACCGTGGCCTGAAAGTCGGCGGGCAGATCACCCGCGATGCGGCGTTTGAATTCGGCGGCCAGTTGCGGCTGCGCGGCGGCATAAGCGGCAAAGCGCCGGTTCCAGTCGGCTTCCTGCGCCGCGCCTTTGGCCTTGGCGTCCCAGTCGGCGTACACCTCCGGCGGAATCTGGAAAGGCGGCCAATGCCAGCCCAGCCGTTCGCGCGTGGCGGCGATTTCTTCCGGCCCGAACGGTTCGCCGTGCGCCTTGGCCGTGTCCTGCCGGTTCGGCGAGCCGTAGCCGATGTGCGTCTTGCAGATGATGAGCGTGGGCTTGTCCCCGCTGTGCTGTGCCAGCGCGACGGCACGCGCCACCGCCTGCGCATCGTGTCCGTCGATCGGCCCCATCACGGCCCAGCCATAGGCGGTGAAACGGTCGCCCACGTCGCCGGGCCGCCAAGGGGTGATCGGGCCGTCGATGCTGATGTCGTTGGCGTCGTACAGCGCGATCAGCTTGTTCAACTGCCACGCCCCGGCCAGCGCGCAGACTTCGTGGCTGATGCCTTCCATCATGCAGCCGTCACCCAGGAAAGCGTAGGTGTGATGATCGACGATGACGTGCCCGTCCCGGTTGAATTCGGCGGCCAGCAGTTTTTCCGCCAGCGCCATGCCCACGGCGTTGGCAATGCCCTGACCCAGCGGCCCGGTGGTCGTCTCCACGCCGGGCGTCACGTCTACTTCCGGGTGTCCCGGCGTCTTGCTGTTCAACTGGCGAAAGCGTTTGATTTCGTCCATCGGCAAGTCGTAGCCGGTCAGGTGCAGCAGACCGTAGAGCAGCATCGACGCATGGCCGTTGCTCAGGACGAAGCGGTCGCGGTCGGCCCACTTGGGATTGAGCGGATTGTGTTTGAGGTGCTGGTCCCACAGTGCCACGGCCATATCGGCCATGCCCAGGGGCGCGCCCGGATGACCGGATTTGGCTTGTTGCACGGCATCCATTGCCAGCGCGCGCAGGGCGTTGGCCATCAGGGTATGGTTGGGCATGACGCTCGATCCGAAAAAGTAAAGAAAAACGTGGATTATCCTAGCCCGGCCCCGCTGCGCGGGCAGCGCGTGCGGGCAGTCCGCGCCTTTGCCGCTTGCAAAGTGCGCCGCATGACGTTGCGCGATCCGCTTTTGAGTCTCGCATCGGCGCACTGCACTTGGTGCGGCGCCTTGTCATCGCAGCACTTGGCGACGTATGCAACGCCTGCGCAGGTCAGGCTTTTTGGACTTCGGCTGGTTGCGTCGTGGCCCCAGGCTCTTTGATCAGCGCCGCGTCCAGCACCTCGATCCAGTGGCGCACCGGCACGTCGGTGCCGGTCTGTAAATGCATGATGCAGCCGATGTTGGCCGAAACAATGGCGGCGGGCTTGCCCGCTTCGGCGGGCAGCAGACGGCTGAGCTTGCGCGCGCGCAATTGTTCGGCAATGGCCGGTTGCAGTACTGCGTTGGCGCCGCCCGCGCCGCAGCACATCTGTGCTTCCTCATTGGCGGGCCGCAGCTTGAAGCCCATTTGGCCCATGTATTTCTCGACGATGCCGGGCAGTTTTTGGCCGTGTTGCAGCGAGCACGGCGGGTGGTAGGCCAGCACCTCGTCGGGCGGTTGAATGCGGTTTTGCAGCGCGCGTGCGATAACCGGCAACATCTCGCTCAAGTCGCGCGCCAGGCTGCTGGCGTGCGCGGCCAGCGGCCCGTAGCGCAAGTCGCCGGCCATTAGGTAGCCGTAGTCCTTGAGCATCGCGGCGCAGCCGGAGGCGTCGGAGATGATGGTGTCGACTTTGCGTGCGCCATGCTCCAGATAGGGCCGCCAGGCATCGAGGTTGGCGCGGATTTGGGTGCGCGCGCCCTCCGGATCGGCCAGGTGCTGGCACAGCGCGCCGCAACAACCCTGCCCGCGCGGAAACACCGTCTCAATGCCGGCAGCGGCCAGCACGCGTGCGGTGGCGCGACCAATGGCGGGCGCCAGGGCCGGTTCCACGCAACCGGCCAACACCAGAACGCGGGCACGCCGCTTGCCCGAAATCGGCGCGGGCCGCGGGCCGGGGTCGCGCCACTCAGGCAGGTGCTTCATGATCGCTTCAGGCACCCGCGCCTTGATCGGATCGGGCAGCACGTTGCGCAGTGCCTGTCCGACACGCACCGCCGGTTTGAGCAAGGGCTTGAGTGTGGGCGAGGTCAGCCCCACGCGCAGCAACTCGCGCGGGCGCGTCTCGCTGGTCGGGCGCGGCACTTTCGATTCCACGATGGCGCGGCCTATGTCGACCAAACGCCCGTATTCCACCCCGCTGGGACAGGCGGTCTCGCAATTGCGGCAGGTCAGGCACCGATCCAGATGCAACTGCGTCTCGCGTGACGGCGGGTTGCCCTCAAGCATCTGTTTGATCAGGTAAAGGCGTCCGCGCGGACCGTCGAGTTCGTTACCGGTCAGTTGGTAGGTCGGGCAAACGGCATTGCAAAAACCGCAATGCACACACTGCCGCAATAGCACCTGGGCTCGTGTGCTCATTGGATTGTCCGTGAATTCCGAAGCGAGTTTGATTTGCATGGCAGCATGGGTCAGGAGGCCGCATCCGAATTGGGTTGGGTAGGTTCGGCAGCCTTTTTTGCAGGGAATAGAAGTGACGCTATTACGCCTGCTGCCAACATGCCTAGAATGACGGACAAACTCCAGCCCGCCTTAATATGTATTCCGGTATCGAAAACGGCATGGTTCCAGGATTGGAGCGCCATTTTGGCGCCGATGAAAAACATCAGGCAAATCACCGCTTTTTCCAAATGCACCATGTAGCGCGCCAGCGCGGCCAGCACGAAATACAAGCTGCGCAAACCGAGGATCGCAAAAATCATCGCCGCATAAACCAGCAACGGTTCCTGCGTTACGGCAATCACGGCCGGTACCGAATCGAAGGCGAATGCGACGTCGGACGTCTCGATCACCATCAGGCATAAAAAGGCCGGGGTGGCATACAGCAATCCCTGACGGGTGACACGGTCGGTGGCGCTGCCCTCGGCGATTTCATGTGGGCGCACGAAAAAATGATTCAGATGCAGTTTGGTGTAAATCGGTATCAATTTCCCGACGAACCGCACCGACCAGTGGTTGGCGTAATCTTCTATTTCCTCGTTGTCGCGGCCCGAATGCTGGAGCATTTTGATGCCCCCCCAAATCACGAACGCGGCAAATAAAAAACCGACCCACGGACTGGCCATAAATAATCCGGCACCGATGGTGACGAAAATGGCACGAAAAACCAGCGCGCCAATAATCCCGTAATAAAGAATGCGGTGTTGCAGTCCGCTTTTGATGCCGAACGACGAAAAAATCGCCATGAAGACGATCAGATTATCTACTGACAGGGATTTTTCCAGCGCATAACCTGCCAGATACAGATTCGCCCATTCGGAGTTGAAATGCACCAGCAGATAGACATAAAACGCCAGCGCCAGCACCAACCAAAATAATGACCAGCAGGTGGCATCGAACAGCGAAATATCTGTTCCTTTGCGGTGTGCGAACAGGTCCAGATACACTGAAACCGCAATCACGCAAATAAAGATCAAGATCGCTTCCAGCGGGAAGCCAAAGTGAGCTGGCATGAAATTTCCGTAACCAATCGTTACAATTGATCCGCTGACATCTGCGGCACTGCTCGGCTGCTTTCCCGTCTCTGCTTATCCAAGCAGTCAGGAAAGGGGGTTATAACATGATTTAGAAATTCGGATACATCCGTCCAGGATTGAGGATGCCGGCCGGGTCGAATTGTTTTTTCAGTGCAGCGTGCAAACGCGCCAGCGGCGGCGTGAGCGGTGTGAAGACGGGCACGCTGTCGATTTCTCCGTCACTGCCGCGAAATAGCGTGGCATACCCGCCTGCGCGGGCGGCGATCTCGCGTACCTCCGTCGCGGCATCGGGCGGGAGTTTGAGCCAGCGTTGCGCGCCGTGCCATTCCACCAGCGTGGGACCCAGATTGAGCGGCGGCGCGGTATCGGGTACGCTGATGCGCCATAGGGCTTGGCCTGCTTCGCGCGGGAAAAAGGGCAGTGTTTGATCCCGCAACCCTTGCCAGGTGCGCTCGGCATCGCGCTGCACCATGAGGTCACCGCCCATTTGCTTTTGGGCTGCCCGCACCGCCGCCTGTGCGCCGCGCAAACGCACTGCAAGCACCCCACCGTGCCAGCAACTGGCGTTGATCGGCAGCGGCTGGCCGCACCAGCGGTTCATTTGTTGGCGAGCGCTGGTTTCCGGCAGATCGAACAACAAGGTGACGTCGGCGGGCGGAATCGGCAGTACTTTTAGACTCACCTGCACCAGCACCCCCAGCGTGCCCAGTGCGCCGACCATCAGACGGCTGACATCGTAGCCGGCGACGTTTTTCATGACTTGCCCACCGAAATTGAGCCACTGGCCGCGCCCATTGATGATCTGTACACCCAGCACAAAATCGCGTACCGGGCCGACGCTGGCGCGCGCGGGGCCGGAGAGGCCCGCTGCCACCATGCCGCCCAGCGTCGATGTGTAGACGAAGCGCGGCGGATCAAATGGCAGGTATTGGCCGTGCTCGGCCAGCGTTTCATCCAGATCGCGCACCCGCGTGCCGGCCAGAGCGGTAATGACCAGCTCGCTCGGTTCATAGCTGACCACGCCGGCGATCGAGCGCATGTCCAGCAGATCGCCTTCGCCGCCGAGGCGCTGACCGTAAAACGCCTTGCTTGCGCCGCCGCGAATGCGCAGCGCGCGTTTTTTGTCGGCTGCCACGCGCACCCGCTCGGCCAGCGACTGAATGGCATCGGTGGTGGCGGAGGGGGCGTCTAACAATGAAGCCATGGTGGGCCGATGGTAACCGGGTATCGGCAGGTGCGGCAATGGCGCAGGCCGCGCCGCGGTCAACCCAGCCTTAGTTTTGTGGCGGCATGGTGCTGATAAAACTGGGGCGCTTCATCAGCCGCTCATCGAGCAGCCGCGCCAAGTTGGCGTGGTGCGCACGCCAATCGATGTTGGGAAAGCGCCAGTCCAGCCACGCCAGGGCACAGCCGGTGGCGATGTCGGCCAACGTCGGGTGCGGTTCGGCCAGGCACCACGGTTTCTCCGCCAACCCGTGGCTCATAGCAGCCAGTGCGGCATCGACTTTGCTCATTTGGCGGTCGATCCATGCTTGGCAGCGCTCGCTCTCGGCGCGTCCTTCCCAAGTGGCCTCGTTGCGCGCGAGGATGGCCGCATCCAGCAAGCCGTCCGCCAGCGCTTCCCAAGTTTTAACTTCTACCCGCGTGCGGCTCGACGCTGGAATGAGCTTGCCCACCGGCGAGAGGGTGTCGATGTATTCGACGATGACGCGCGAATCGAACACCGCCTCCCCGCCATCGAGCACCAGACACGGCACCTTGCCCAGCGGGTTGACGGCGGGTACTTGAGTATCGCTGGTCCAGGGGTTTTCGGTGACGAACAGGTAATCGAGCTTCTTTTCGGCCAACACAACGCGCACCTTGCGCACAAAGGGGCTGGTCGGGGAGCCGATCAATCGCATGGCCATGGCGGAGAGCACAAATCAAGAAACGTAGATGATGATCATTTTAGGGTTTGTAGGCCAAATTTTGCACGCGGGGCCGCTTCCGGTTTTTGCGCAGCGCCGCGTCGCGTCCCATGCTATTCTTGCCGGAGCACTTTTTCATTCCGCATGGGATTGCGGAGGCATGACACCATGAAACTCATTCTGCTGGGCGCCCCCGGCGCGGGCAAAGGCACGCAGGCGGCCTTTATTTGTAAGCATTACGGCATTCCTCAAATCGCCACCGGCGACATGTTGCGCGCAGCCGTCAAGGCGGGCACGCCGCTGGGGTTGCAAGCCAAGGCGGTGATGGATGCAGGCGCGCTGGTCAGCGATGACCTGATCATCAACCTGGTCAAGGAGCGCCTTACTCAGCCCGATTGCCGGGCGGGGTTTTTGTTCGATGGCTTCCCGCGCACCATTCCTCAGGCCGAAGCGCTCAAGCAGGCGGGCGTGCAGCTCGACGCGGTGCTGGAGTTCGATGTGCCGTTCGACGCCATCATCGAGCGCATAAGCGGCCGCCGCAGCCATCCCGGATCAGGGCGCACCTACCATGTCAAATTCAACCCGCCGAAGGTGCCGGGCAAGGACGACGTGACCGGTGAACCGCTGGTGCAGCGCGACGACGACAAGGAAGAAACCGTGCGCAAGCGCCTGGAGGTCTATCAGCAGCAAACCCGCCCGCTGGTCGATTACTACCAGAATTGGGCCAAAGCCGATCCCGCGCACGCGCCGCGCTACCGCAAAATCGACGGCACCGGCAGCGTGGACGCCATTACTGCCCATGCGCTGCAAGCGCTGGCGGAGTAATGCCATTGACCGTGCAGCCCAAAGATGACGTCACCGACGTGCAGGTATTGCACGAGCAAGCCCGCACGCAGGATGCCGGGGCCGCGCAAGTTCCGGCGGATGAAGGTGCCGGGCCGGTCACACTGAAACCGTTGGAGGCCGAGTCGCCGGACGCGCGCAAGCATGTCCGGCCCAGCATGCGCTTTGTGTTCTCGCACCCCGCGCACGCCATCGGGGTGTTCTTCGGCGTCGGTAGCTTTCCTGTCGCGCCGGGTACCGTCGGCACACTGGCCGCGTGGATCGTATGGGGAGTGTTGGCCAATTGGCTGACGCACGCGCAGCAAGGCTGGCTGGCCACGGCCTCGGTTCCCATCGGCTGGTGGGCATGCAGCATCACCGCGCGCGATCTGCGCACCGCCGACCCGCGCGCGGCGGTCATCGACGAGGTGGTGGCCTTTTGGCTCATCCTGTGGCTGCTCACGCCCTCGGGCTTTTGGACGCAGTTTTTGGCGTTCGTGCTGTTTCGCTACTTTGACGCCGCCAAGCCCGGCCCGGTCGGTTGGGCCGACCGGGTGTTTCATGGCAAAGGCATTTGGCTCGGCGGCTTTGGCATTCTGTTCGATGATCTGGTGGCGGCACTGTGCACCCTGCTTGTGATTGCACTGTGGCGTGCACTGGGGGCGTGATGCTATCAAAAAACGAGCAACTGATCGAAGCGGCGCGAGCCGGTCACATCGGCGCCGTCGCCCGGTTGGCGCAAGTGCTCAGACCGCGCGGCTGGCGCATGGCAAGCGCCGAAAGTTGTACCGGCGGCTTGATTGCCGCCGCTTGTACCGATTTGGCCGGTTCCAGCGACTGGTTCGAACGCGGCTTCGTGACCTACAGCAACGCCGCCAAAACGGAGCTGCTGGGCGTGCCTGCCGACCTGATCGAACAGCACGGCGCCGTCAGCGAACCCGTCGTGCGCGCCATGGCGCTCGGCGCGCGTGATCGCGGTGCAGGCGTGTCGGCAGCGGTAGCCGTCACCGGTGTCGCCGGCCCGGGCGGCGGCAGCGCCGACAAACCCGTCGGCACCGTGTGGTTCGGCTGGTGCGTGGCCGGCCAGGTTTGGACGGCGGTGCAGCATTTCGACGGCGACCGCGCCGCTGTGCGCGCCCAGACCGTCGCGCATGCGTTGACGCAGTTGGCCGAGCGGTGTGCAGCGGCCCCGGCAAGCGGCGGGCGCTGATGGTTCGGCTCATGGCCTGACAAGCCGCCGCGCGACGGCGGCACAATGTTCTCCCATGCCCTACGCCGCCACTTTCACCGCCGAAGCCTTGACCCGAACCGATGCGCACGCCACCTGCGGCCCGCTGGTGCTGGAATTTGGCACCAACGAGTGCAGTTGGTGCCGTGCTGCGCAACCGTACATCCGGGCCGCGTTCGAGCAGGTTGGCGCCGTTGCCCACGTCAAGATAGAAGATGGCCCCGGCCGTCCTTTGGGCCGCAGCTTTCGCGTCAAGCTGTGGCCGACATTGGTGTTCCTGCGCGACGGCACGGAAGTCGTGCGACTCGTGCGCCCGCAAAACACCGCCGACATCGCCGACGCTTTGGCGCGCATCGCTGCCGTATAGATGCCTGCCCATCACGGAGGAAATGCAGTGCCGCGCACGCCACTGTCCCCATTCTTCTTTTGCGGGAGCGCTTCATGAACGACCCCACCACGCCCATGCCGCAGCAGCCACCCACCCCGCAACAAATACAAACCTACAAAAACCAGGCCACGCAATACGAACGGGCGGGCGACTACGGGCAGTCCGCGCACTACGGCAACTTGGCTTTGCAGGCCGAGTCGGCCTTGATGTGCGCCCGCGCCGATCTGCAAACCGACGTCATGGCCTTTTCGCTGTTCGGCAATGATCCGCTGTATTGCGAAACGGCGCTGTTCAACGCCCAGGCCATGCCCAGCGTGTATCCCGGCTGGCAGATGTACCTGTACCACGACGACAGCGTGCCTGCGCACGTCCTGCAACGGCTGGCCGCGCATCAGGTGCGCCTATTCCGTGTCAAGGACTGCGGCCTTGCGCATTGGCCGGGCACGTTTTGGCGGTTTGCCGCCGCCGCGATGCCGCATGTCGCGCGCGTGCAGTTCCGCGATACCGATTCCGTCGTCAGCGCGCGCGAAGCGCAATGGGTGCGGGCGTGGATCGACAGCGGCAAGCCCTTTCATGTCATGCGCGACTGGTACTCGCACACCGACTTGATATTGGCGGGGCTGTGGGGCGCGCACGCGCCTTTGCTGGCGCATATGCGCGCATGGGTCGATGATTACCTGCGGCGCACGCCCAGGCTGCACCCGACCCACGCCGATCAGCAGTTTTTGGCCGAAGTCGTCTGGCCGCGCATCATGCCGTATTGCCTGACGCACGATACCGTGCACCAACTGCCGTCCGTCACCCCAATAGATTCACCCAGACCCGGAACACACGCTTCCGACGCGCTCGGCGGCTTCAAAACCAAACAAATGACCGTCACCGTGCCGCCGCATGTTCGGCACTATCTGGTCAAGCTGACCGACGAAAAAGGGCAAACCGTGATGTGCTACGAGCGCGAAGCCAAAGACGGCAAGGACGTGTTCTACATGCCGACCGTCTATTGCGAGCGCGTCGAAGCGGGGCAGTGGCATATCGCCTATACCGGGCGGCCCGATCCCCTCGCCGAGGCGGCGTCGAAAACGGCAAAGCCGGCCGCAAATTAAGCCTGCGGACGCACCGGGAATCTCCACTCATGAGCAGCAACCAGCCCATCTCCGCGCCGGACACCCCGGCGGGCGCGCCCGGCAGCCTGCGCCGGTACCGCTCTTATCTGTATTTGTGGTGCGCGCGTTTACTGGGCGGCGCCTGCTTGCAGATGCTGATGCTGGCCATCGGCTGGCGCATGTACGACCTGACGGCCAGCGCCTGGGATTTGGGGTTGGTCGGGCTGTTCCAGTTCATACCCGCGCTGCTGCTGGCGTTGCCGGGCGGCCATGTGGCCGACCGGTACAACCGCGCCCGCGTGTCGTGGATGTGCCAGGCCGTCGTGAGCGGCGTTGCGCTAGCGCTGCTGGCGGCACACATAGGCCACTTCGATTCGCGGGCGCTGCTGCTGGGCTTGTCGCTGGTGCTGGGCGGCGTGCGGGCTTTCCAGATGCCGGCACAGCAGGCGCTGACGCCGCTGCTGGTGCCCCCGGAGCTGCTGTCCCGCGCCATGGCCTTCAGCGCAGCGGGCGTGCAGGCCGCGGTAATCGGCGGGCCGGCGCTGGGCGGAGCACTCTACGCCTTCAACGCCAGCGTGGTCTACGGCTGTTGCGTCCTGCTGTCGGGCGCCGCCACGGTTTTCATGATGGCTGTGCGTTATGCCCACCAGCCGCCGCCGCATCAGCCTGTCAGCGTTGGGATGCTGCTGGCCGGCGTGCGCTTCATCGCTTCGCGCAAAACGGTGCTGGGCGCCATCTCGCTTGATTTGTTCGCGGTGCTGCTGGGCGGCGCGGTGGCGCTGCTGCCGATTTTTGCCAAGGACATCCTGCACGCCGGCCCCTGGGAGCTGGGCCTGCTGCGCAGCGCGCCGGCGGCGGGCGCGCTGGTTATGTCGCTGTGGCTCACGCGCCACCCGCCCGCGCGCCACATCGGGCGCACCCTGTTGGTGGCGGTGGGGCTGTTCGGCGCTTTTACGGTGGTGTTCGGGCTGTCGCGCAGCTTCTGGTTGTCGCTGGCAGCGCTGGCTGTGACAGGCGCGGCAGACATGGTGAGCGTGGTCATCCGCCAGACCCTGGTGCAACTGGAAACCCCCGACAACATGCGCGGGCGCGTGAGCGCCGTCAACTCGATCTTCATCGGCGCGAGCAATCAGCTGGGCGAGTTTGAATCCGGCGCGCTTGCCGCGTTGGCGGGGCCGGTCCGTTCGGCCGTGCTCGGCGGCATCGGGACGATGCTGGTGGCGCTGGGCTGGGTGGTGCTGTTTCCGTCGCTGGCGCGGCGCGACCGGATGGATGCGCGCGCGCCCTGAACGCTTCGCTGTCAGCCGAGTCGGGCTTTGAGCAGCGCGTTAACCTGCTGCGGATTGGCGCGGCCTTTGCTCGCCTTCATCACCTGGCCGACCAGCGCGTTGAACGCCTTGTCCTTGCCCGCCTTGAACTGCGCCACGTTGTCCGGGTTGGCGGCAATCACCTCGTCCACGATTTTTTCCAGCGCGCCCGCGTCGTTCATCTGTTGCAGGTCTTTGGCGGCGATGATGGCGTCCACGTCCTGCCCTTCGCCCGCCCACAGTGCATCGAACACCTGCCGCGCCGCAGCGTTGGAAATGGCGCCGCCCGCAATGCGCGCCAGCAGCGCCGCCAACTGGCCGCTGCTGACCTTGGCCGCTTCAATATCGATGTCCTCGGCGTTGAGCCGCCGCGCAACCTCGCCCATCACCCAGTTGCTGGCCAGTTTGGCCTGCCCGCTGATCTGCGCTGCCCGCTCGAAATAAGCCGCCACGCGCGGCGATTGCGTCAGCTGCGCCGCGTCATATTCCGGCAGGCCGTAATCGGCCACGAAGCGCACGGCCATGTGCTGCGGCAATTCGGGCATCGCGCCGCGCACGCGCTCGACCCATTCCGGCGCGATCACCAGCGGCGGCAGGTCGGGATCGGGGAAATAGCGGTAATCGGCCGAATCCTCCTTGCTGCGCATGGCGCGCGTCTCGCCCGTGTCCGGGTCGAACAGCACCGTGGCCTGTTCGATGGCGCGGCCTTCCTGCAACTCCGCGATCTGCCAGCGGATCTCGTAATCGATCGCCTGCTGCATGAACTTGAAGCTGTTGAGGTTCTTGATCTCGCGCCGCGTGCCCAGCGGCGCGCCGGGCCGTCGCACCGACACGTTGGCATCGCACCGGAACGAGCCTTCCTGCATATTGCCGTCGCAAATGCCGATCCACGTCACGATCTGGTGCAGCGCACGGGCGTAGGCCACCGCTTCATCGGACGACCGCATGTCCGGCTCGGTCACGATCTCCAGCAGCGGCGTGCCCGCGCGGTTGAGGTCGATGCCCGACTGCCCGCCCGGCACGCCTTCGTGCAGCGACTTGCCCGCGTCCTCCTCCAGATGCGCGCGCACCAGCCGCACGGTTTTTTTCTCGCCCGCATCGAAGAACGACACCGTGCCGCCCTGCACTACCGGAATCTCGAACTGGCTGATCTGATAGCCCTTGGGCAGATCGGGATAGAAATAATTCTTGCGCGCGAACACGCTGCGCGGCGCGATATGCGACCCCAGCGCCAGCCCCAGCTTGATGGCGCATTCCACCGCCTGCCGGTTCATCACCGGCAGCGTCCCCGGCAGCGCCAAATCCACCGCGCAAGCCTGCGTATTGGGCTGCGCGCCGAACGCCGTCGCCGCGCGGCTGAAGATCTTGCTTTGCGTTTGCAACTGGGCGTGCGTCTCAAAGCCGATCACGACTTCGTAGCCGTGGATAAGGAGATTTTTTACGGGCGTTGTCATGGCGTCAATACTCATCGTGCTTGCTCAAATGCCGCCCGGCGCGCGCAGGTGGAAATCGGTCGCTTGTTGCAGGCTATGCGCGGCGTTGAGCAGCCGGGCTTCGGCCAGATAGTTGCCGATCAGTTGCAGCCCCACGGGCAGGCCGTTGCTGAAGCCCGCCGGCACGCTCATGCCCGGCAGGCCCGCCAGCGATGCGGGCAGCGTGTAAATGTCGGCCAGGTAATCGGCCACCGGGTCGCTGCCGTGCTCGCCGATCTTCCACGCCACCGTGGGCGCGACCGGCCCGGCGATCACGTCGCATTGCCGGAACGCCTGCTGGAAGTCGTCGGCGATCATGCGCCGGATTTTTTGCGCTTGCAGGTAGTAGGCGTCGTAATAGCCGTGCGAGAGTACGTAAGTGCCGGTGATGATGCGGCGCTTGACCTCGTCGCCGAAGCCCTCGGCGCGCGTTTTCTCGTACATGTCGGCCAGATCGCGGTAGTCCTGTGCGCGATGACCGAACTTCACGCCGTCGTAGCGCGACAGGTTGGACGAGGCTTCCGCCGGCGCGATGATGTAGTAGACCGGGATCGACAGCGCGGTGCGCGGCAGCGAGATGTCGATGCGCCGCGCGCCCAATTTTTCAAACTGCGCGAGCGCGCTTTCGATGACCGCGCCCACTTCCGGCGCCAGACCCTGGCCGAAAAATTCGCGCGGCACGCCGATGCGCAAGCCCGCGATGTCCGCGCCCAATGCGGCGGCAAAGTCCTCGGCGGGCGCGTCGAGCGAGGTGGAATCGCGCGCGGCATCGGGGCCGCACAGGGCCGACAGCAGCCACGCGCAATCCTCGGCGGTGCGCGCCAATGTGCCGGCCTGGTCGAGGCTGGACGCATAAGCGATCATGCCGTAGCGGCTGGCGCGCCCGTAGGTGGGCTTGATGCCGACCGTGCCGGTCACCGAGGCCGGCTGGCGG
>Ga0209738_10000080_pt1 | contig 21936 bp, 20 predicted proteins | sample TergutNc150P5_FD_187289 | JGI IMG/M metagenome (GOLD analysis project Ga0209738, IMG submission 187289) | Nasutitermes corniger P5 segment gut microbial community from laboratory colony in Florida, USA - Nc150 P5 (SPAdes) (version 2) | ecosystem: Host-associated > Arthropoda: Insects >...
CAGTACCACGGACGGATCGCGGCGCTCGCCGACGCGGCCCGCGAAGCAGGCCTGGGCCTGTGAGCGACGAAAGGAACATCGCATGAGTGGATCACAGCGTCGCGGCACGGGTGCCGGCGAGCAGCGTCGTGGCCGTGACGACCGTCGGGGTGGCCAGGGATCTCGGTCGGATGACCGCGAGAAGAGCCAGTACCTGGAGCGCGTCGTCGCGATCAACCGCGTCGCCAAGGTCGTCAAGGGCGGCCGTCGTTTCAGCTTCACGGCGCTGGTCGTCGTCGGTGACGGCGAAGGCATGGTCGGCGTGGGCTACGGCAAGGCCAAGGAGGTGCCCACGGCGATCGCCAAGGGTGTCGAGGAGGCCAAGAAGCACTTCTTCACGGTGCCGCTCGTGCAGCGCACCATTCCGCACCCGGTGCAGGGCGAGAAGGCGGCCGGTGTCGTCATGCTGCGCCCGGCGGCGCCCGGCACTGGCGTGATCGCCGGTGGCTCGGCGCGTGCGGTGCTGGAGTGCGCGGGCGTGCAGGATGTGCTGTCCAAGTCGCTCGGGTCGGCCAACGCCATCAACGTCGTGTACGCGACGGTCGAGGCGTTGCAGCACCTGGAGCAGCCGGCGGCCATCGCTCGGCGCCGCGGCCTGCCGGTCGAGGAGGTCGTCCCCGCCGCGATTCTGCGGGCGCAGAAGGAAGAGGTGGCCAAATGAGCCAGGTCGTGGTCAAGCAGACGAAGTCGCAGATCAGCGAGAAGCCGACCGCGCGGGCAACCCTGCGGGCACTCGGCCTGCACCGCATCGGTGACCAGGTGGTGCATGAGGACGTGCCCAGCATCCGCGGCATGATCAAGACTGTGGCGCATCTGGTCACAGTGGAAGAGGTGAAGTGAGATGACGCTCAAGGCGCATCACCTGCGGCCGGCTCCCGGCGCGCACACGCCGAAGACCCGCGTGGGTCGCGGCGAGGCCGGGAAGGGCGGCAAGACCGCCGGACGCGGCACGAAGGGCACCGGCGCGCGCAAGAACACGCCCGCCAATTTCGAGGGTGGCGCACTGCCCATGCACATGCGCCTGCCGAAGCTGCGCGGGTTCCAGAACCCGTTCCGCATCGAGTACCAGGTGGTCAACCTGGACAAGCTGCAGTCGCTGTATCCCGAGGGTGGCGCGGTCACCATCGACGGCCTGGTGCTGCTGGGCGCGGTGCGTCCGGGCTGCCTGGTCAAGGTGCTCGGCGCCGGGGATGTCTCGGTGAAGCTGGATGTCGTGGCGGATGCCTTCTCGGCGTCGGCCAAGGCCAAGATCGAAGCGGCGGGAGGCACGGCCGTCCTGGCCGATGTGGAACCGGCCGAATGACACGGTCCGCGTGGGCATGAGTCCCGCGCGGTGAGCAGGGCGGGGGCAGACCGAGTGGTCGGCCCCCGTTTTGCGTTGTGTGGCGTTCGTCGCGGCGGTACCGCGACTTTCGCGGACACCGGCCGGCGGGTTAGGCTTGCGGACGGTACGGCCTGCACGGGCAGGCCAGTTGGCCCCGTAGCTCAGGGGATAGAGCAGTGGTTTCCTAAACCATGTGTCGGGCGTTCGAATCGCCTCGGGGCCGCCCAGTGATGCCGGGGGCTGACCCCACGGAACCCCTCAGACGGTGGCAGCGCAGACAGTCCGCCCATCTTGTATGCAAGAGTAACGAAGAGCGTTCGCACTGTCAATTTATTCGCATGCAGGTGGGAGATACTAGAAAAAAAGAAAAATCTGGAGTACTGGTCGACCCCCTGGCTTGCTTCCGGCGCGCCGCATGGTTAATGTTTCAGGAAAGCGGCGCTGCTCGTGGCACGTCTCCTGGGGGTGGGTAGACGGCTCATGCCACTGAGCAGCGCCGCTTCCTACTACCCAAATGCACTCTGACAAGCGGATTTCCTTGGCTCGTCGTCCTCATCGGTGAGGGTGGCTCGGGTCGGCACGCAGGGGTCGATTGCTGTGATGGGGCTCTGACTAGACTGGATGCCATGGATGAGACGCACCAGGACCGCAATGAAGCTCATGGCGAACTGCGGACAGATGCGGATGTGCCAGAAGTTGCGGCGGCATCCATCGCATGGGCACTGACCGGCGCGGAGTTCGATGGGCGGGATGCGCCAGATGCCATGGACGTCGCTGCCATGGTCTCGTGGCTGGCCGGACAGGGCTGGGGCCACGACCGTCTGCAGGGCCGTCAGAGGGCTCTGGCGGCCGCTGGAGAGCGTTGGCCCGCACCCGTGGACGCCGGGCGCCGCGGAGGGCTGGGAGCCGCTCAGTTTCAGGCGGCGCTGCGTGAGGTGCTGCTGGCGCTCGGTCTGGACCACGCGGCGCCCGTACTGCGCGATGCCAGCACGCCGCTGGATGCGGGGGATCGCCGGCTATTAGCCGATCGACCACCCCACCACGGCCCCGTCGGGTGAGATCCGACGCCGGCTGCGTTGCGGCAGCCCTGATGGATGCCCGATCCACGGCGGGCTGCCGACGCCTTGCCGGCCCCGGATCTCGCTGTGGGGGGAAGTGGTGTTGGGATCCGACGCCGGCTGCGTTGCGGCAGCCCTGATGGATGCCCGATCCACGGCGGGCTGCCGACGCCGGCTGCGTCAGGTCAGCTGTCTTCGATCATCACGCCGAGGCTGGAACCGCTGGCACCGGCCAGAGCCTGTCCGGTGGCCGGATCTGCGGCGACCAGCACCATGACGCCCGAGGTGGTGGTGGAGCCGAGCACGCCGCTGCCGGGCTCTGCGGGTGGGGTGGCGACGCGCACGTGGCGAGCGACCACCCACGTGCCGCCGTCCGGCTGGGTTGCCACGATCGTCAGGTGGGTGCCGGCGCGCAGCAGCGGAGCCACGCTGGCATCGGCCAGATGGAACGGCACCAGCACCTCACCGGCCGCTTGGTCCGTCAGCGCGTCGGCCGCGCTCAGCGCCCACGAGGTCAGCATGGCCCCCTGGGGCAGTCCGACGGCGAGCGTGGCGCCCACGGCGTCGGCGGCGCTGGTGAGCGCCCCGGAGGGGATCAGGTCCGCGGGGGCCTGCACAACGCGCACGTCCCCGGCGACCAACAGCGAACCGGGCGGCAGGGCCCGCGTCGTGACCACGACCGGCGTGCCGGTGGGCTGCGGGGCCAGGGCCATGCCCAGTCCGCTGAACAGACAGATGAGTGATGCGACGACCGCGATCGCGCGGCGGTGCCAACGCAGGACGCGCAGGATGGCGGCAGGATTCCAGATGGCCTTCATAACCCCATCCTGATGAGCAGGGGAGCCGGTCGTCCGTTTATCCACAGGCCAATCGGTCTGCGACGGGGGGTGTGGATGACCTACGCGCTCGCGGTGGGGTGCGCCTCGGCGGCGGGCTTGTCCGCCGGGGCGGCGGATGCAGCGTCGGTGGCCTGCGCCGGCTTGGCGTGTTCGGCATCCGAGTGGGGGCTGGCGGCCTTGCCGGGCGCGGCGGTAAGGCTGGCGGTGGAATGGTGTGAATCCGTGCTGTAGAAGCCGCTGCCCTTGAAGACGATCCCGACAGGGCTGAACACCTTGCGCAGTCGTCCCTGGCACACCGGGCACTTCGTCAACGCCGGGTCGGAGAACTTCTGGAAAACCTCGAAGTCATGATCGCACTCGGTGCAGCGGTATTCGTAGGTGGGCATGGAAGAAGCAGGTCTCCTCGTCAGCGGTCGGCAACCTGGAAAGTATAGTCGGTGCCCCTAGAACGGCCCTGGCATGCCCGGACGCCCGACGGCGTGGCGATCGCATCCACGCGCCGGTCGTGCGGCTCGACGGGCACCCGGAGCAGCACCTCGTCCTCGTCCAGCAGCAGGCACACCGGCCCGCGGGCGTGCACCAGCGCGCGGTCATACCAGCCGCCGCCGCGTCCCAGCCGGTCGCCATCCAGCGTCCCGGCCAGACCGGGCACAAGCACGGCGTCCGCCTGGGCCAGCGCCGCCGCGCCGAGGCTGACCGACTCCCCGGCGGGCGTCCAGTCCGGCAGCCAGCCGCCCGACGCATCGCGCACGAGCCGGGGCACCAGCACGCGCACTCCGCGGTGCTCCAGCGCCGCGATCAGGGCGGCGGTGCCGGGCTCGCTGGGCCAGGATTCGTACGCGGCGACGGTGCTCACGTTCAGGCCCGCCAGCCAGGCCAGCAGCGCGTCCGTGCGTGCCGCGTCGGCGATGTCCCTGGTCGGAGCGCGGCGCGCCCGCGCACGCACCAGGCTGCGTCGCAGGTCCGCCTTGGCGGCCCCGGTCGCGGCCCCGGAGCGTCTGTCCGGCCGCATCGTACCCATTCGGCTATCGTAAGCGGCATGGGATTGTTTGGCCGCAAGACGAACAGGCAGGATGAGGACGGCGCCGCCGAGGATGCCGTTCGGCTGGCGGATCCCCCTGCGCCGCAGATCGACGGGTTGCGCAACCTGGATGCGCACCGCGCCTGGGTGCTGTCGCAGATCACACCGTTGGCACCGCTCGGGCTCGGGCTGGTGGACGCGACCGGGCTGACGCTCGACGAAGAGCTGCGGGCCGAGGCCGAGTGCCCCGCAACGGATCAGGCGGCCGTCTCCGGGTTCGCCGTGGCCGCAGCCGGGCTGGGCGATGCGGCGGCCCGGCGGGCACAGGAGCAGGGCGCCGCCCCCGCCGCGCCCGTGGTTCCCATCTACGCCGGGCAACCGCTGCCGGAGGGGGCCGACACGGTCATCCCCGACTGGATGGCGCAGCCGTCAGCCGACGGCGTGCTGCGGCTGGTGGGCAGGGTTCGCCGGGGCGACTGGGTGCGTCCCGCGGGCCTGGATGCGCACACCGGAGACCTGCTGGCGCGGGTCGGTGACGTCATGACTCCTGCGCTGGCCGCGAGACTGGCGCAGTGCGGCTACGACCGCGTGATCGTGCGACCGCGCGTGCGGGCGATCGTCGTCGGCTTCGACGAGCCCGCGAGCGCCGCTGCGGCCGGTGCGCCCCATCCCGGCCTTCCGGCGTCGTATCTGGTTGCCATGGCCCTGCGCAACCAGGGCGTCACGGCACATCGCATCCCGGTGGCGGCCGACGACGCGGATGCGGTGCGCGAGACGATCGGCAACGAGCTGATCCGCTCCGATCTGCTGGTCTGCTGCGGAGGCCTGGAGGATCCGGCCTCACCGGTCCTGGAGGCGCTGGATGCCCTGGGGTTGCTGGATGTGGCTCCGATGGGGCTGGAGCCGGGCGGACGCTACGCGTTCGGGCTGATGGGCGAGGAACGGACGCCGCTGCTCGGGTTGCCCGGGCAGCCGCTGGCCGCGCTGATCGGCTACCTGTCCGTCGTACGGCCCGCGCTGTGCCTGCTCGCGGGTTCGGCGGCGGATCCGGCACAGACGCTGCAGGCCGGCGGCGCACAGATGCTGCGCACGATGCTGGATCTGCCCGCCCCGGGCGACGTGGCGTGCTTCGTCCTCGGTCGGCTGGTCCACAGCGACGGCGTGCGCCCCCTGGGCATGGGCGGTCTGGCATCCATGGCAGAGCTGACGGCAGCCGACGTCATCATCGCGCTGCCGGCCGGGTGCGCCGCGGTGCGCGCCGGTGAGCCGGTGCAGTGCTGGCCGCTCGGACTGTGAGATGGATCCGCTGGAGCGTTGGCGGTTGCCCGACGGGGTGGTGCTGCCCGACGAGCCGGGCTGGCCGGCCGTGCTGCGCGCCGGGGCGCTCGTGCTGCGGCCGATCTATCGCTGCGACGAACGGGCCTGGATGCAGGTGCGCAGCCGCAACGCGGGCTGGCTGGGGCCATGGGAGCCGACGTGTCCGCCGCGCAGCGAGCCGTGGGGCCAGACCGTGGCACAGATGCGCCACGCGTGGTGGGCGCAGGCCCGTGCCGGCATGGCGCTGCCGTGGGTGATGGCGTGGGACGACGGGTGGCCCGCACGTCCGGCGCCACCGCGGCGCACCCGCTTGATCGGGGCGGTCATGGTGTCGGGCATCACGTACGGGGCCGCGCAGATGGCCGACGTGGGGTACTGGATCGATGAGTCCTTCGCCGGACGCGGGCTCACGCCGCTGGCCGTGGCGCTGGCGGGTGACTATTGCCTGCGCGTGGTGCGCCTCCACCGGCTGCAGGTCGAGATCCGGCCCGAGAACACCAAGAGCCTGCGCGTGGCCGCCAAGCTCGGCCTGCGGGCCGAGGGGACGCGGCTGCGGCTCGTCCATATCGATGGCGCCTGGCGCGACCATCTGGCGTTCGCCGTCGATGAGCAGGATCTGGACGGACCGCTGACGGCGCGGGTCCTGGGGGGCAGGCCCGTGCCCTGCGGCGGAATCGTTGAGACGGGCTGAGGGCGTACGAGGGGGAGCAGGATACTCGTCCGAACGTCGTTTGCGCGACACTCCGTCCCGAATACCGAGCACCGGTGGCGCCGCCCCGTACGGTGGAGGGCGTGGGCGCACTGATCATCGGGATAATCGTGGTCGGCTGGCTTGCGTACCTGCTGCCGTGGTATCTGAAGAACTGGGAGCATCCGGTCGAGGTCGCCGACGATGCCGTCGACCGTTTCGCCGACTCGATGGTGATCGTGCGCCGCAGCGACGAGGAGCACAGCGAGGACGCCGACGCGGCACCCACCGAAATCTCCACACCGCTGCTGCGCAGCGCGGCGCGCGAAGACATCGCGATCCGGGCGCACACCGCCGTGCGGCGCCGTCGCATCGGGCTGATCATCAACATGGTCGTCTTGGCGCTGTGCGCCGCGGCGCCGTTCGTGCTGGCCGTGCCCGGCTGGGTCGGGTTTGTGGGGCCGGTCATGCTGGTGTGCTGGGTGATCGTCTCGCACGCGTCCGTCCGCATCGTCAACCGACGTCTCGACCGGGGCATCGAGGCGCTGAGGCACGGTTGGGACGAGCAGACGACCGTGCTGTCCGCGCCGCAGACCGCCACCGTGCGCAACCGCGAGGTTCGTGAGCAGTCCATCGATCTGTCGAAGCCGATCGATTTGGGACAAAGTCTTCCCGAGCCGATGCCTGTGGCGCCGATGACGTACGTCAACCGTCCACCGCGCTCGGTTCGTCCCATCGACCTGGCTGCTCCGGTGGTGCGTCCCACGGCGCCGCGATTCCCCGTCACCGACACGTACCCGCAGGATGCGCTGCCGTTCGGTTCGGCGACGCTGGCGAAGACGGACGGCGATGAGGTCACGACCTCGCGCGCCGTGGGTGAGTGACGCTGCGGCGGTCCCGCCGACTCAGGCCATGCCGAAGGGAAGATCGGACGTGTTGGCCGCGATCTGAATCAGCCGGTTGTACTTGTTGACGCGTTCGGAGCGCGCCGGAGCCCCGGCGGCCAGCTGGCCGCAGCCTGAGGCGATCGCCAGATCCGCGATGAACGTGTCGCCGGTTTCCCCCGGGCTCTGCGTGATGATCTGGGCGTAGCCGAGGTCGTTGCACAGCCGCAGCGACTGGAGGGCCTGGCTGACGGTGGCGACGTGGTCGAGCTTGAGAGCGGCCGCGTTGGCGATTCCGGTGTCGGCAGCCCGCTGGATGCGCTCGGGGTGCGCGCAGCAGAGCTCGTCGGCCACCAGCTGCACCCGGCCGCCGAGCGCGTCGGTCAGCGACTGCCAGCCCAGGATGTCGTCGGGGGACAGACCGTCCTCGATGCTCCAGATGGGGAAGGCGTCGACCAGCTCGGTGTACCACGAGATCATGTCGGTGCTCGACAGCGTCTCGTTGCCCACCTGGTAGTTGCCGTCGTCGCGGCGCAGCGCGGATGCGGCAACATCGATCGCGATCGCGATGCCGTCGGTGCCCGCGGAGTAGCCCGCGTCGTGGATGGCGTTGATGATCAGCCGCAGCGCCATCTCGGGCTTGGTGAGGCCGCACCAGAATCCGCCGTCGTCGCTGACCCCCATGGTCAGGCCATCGCGGTCGAGGCGGCGGTGGATCGCATGGTAGACCTCCACGCCGGCACGGACGGCGTCCGCCATCGAGGGCGCGCCGATCGGGCAGATCATCAGGTCGGCGAACGACAGGTGGTGCGGAGCCAGCGCACTGCCCGTGAGCATGCTAAGCACGGGCAGCGGCAGCCGGCGCTTCTGGCCCGTGCCGGGCAGCCACGCGTGCACCGAACGGCCTGCCGACCGGGCCAGGGCTCGGGCCACAGCGATGGAGACGCCGAGGGTGGCGTTCGCCCCGAGCGGGGGCATGTCCGGATCGGCGTCCAGGCTGATCAGGGCCTGGTCGATCTCGGCGAGATCGAACCACGGGCGTCCGGCCAGCGTCGGCGCGATCAGGTGCTTGATGCGCTCGCGGGCGGTCAACACGCCATCGCCGTCGAACCGGGTGACGTCCTGGTCGCGCAGTTCGAGCGCGTGCCCCGGGCACAGCGTCGGGCCCGTGGGGACGGTTGCGCTGGCGCGGGTGCCGTCGGTCAGCTGGATGCCGACCTCCAACGTGGGCCGTGCGATGGAATCGATGATCTCCAGGGCCGATACGCATGCGATCTCGAAAGCCACGCCGGATCCTTCCTGTGGGGCGGTGGCCGGCGCATCGAGTCCGTCGTGCGTGGGGGAGGCGATGGACGTCGGCCGCGTATGTGCCAGTTCTGTGCTGACTCATGCCCGCCAGGACATCGCCAGACGGGCTGGGCCGATCATACCCAGATGCGGCAAACACGCTTGTGCATCGCGCATTTCTGGGGTGGGCGCGGTGGCTGCGGATGGGCCTGCATGATTGGTATGATTTACATGTTGCTGCGTACTTAGCGCGGCACAGGCGAAGGTGGGACATCATGGCAGACAAGACGACCCCCGGCTCGTTTCCGTGGCAGTACATGCCGCGTCCGGGCAAGGTGTACGGCGCGGCACGCATCGGCGAGCGCGGGCAGATCGCCATCCCGGCGGACGCGCGCCGAGACCTGAACATCCAGCCCGGTGACAAGCTCATGGTCTTCGGCAATCGCATCAACGGCTCGGTCGTGCTCATCAAGGCCGACGTCTTCGAAGGCTTCGCCGACTTCTTCATGACCAAGCTCAACAAGCTCGAATCCACCGCGCAGGAGTTCCTTGGGTCGTTCACGGCCGAGGCTGCCGAGTCGGACGGCGACGACACGGCTGAGGAGGCGTCCGGTGACCAGGCCAGCCGAGCGGCGGACGAACCCGAACAGGCGTAGTCACTAGACTCCCTGGCATGGGCCTGGCTGGAATCCGTCGCTACCTGGCGACGCTGCGTCTGGCGGTGCTGTTTGCCGTGCAGCTGTGGTGGCTGCGCCGCACGAGGTTCCTGCGCGGCCAGCGCCAGGAACAGGCGGCCAGTGCCCTCTATGCGCGGCAGGGCCGCGAGTTCGTCGCTTTTGCCACGCGGATGGGCGGCCTGATCGTCAAGCTCGGCCAGTTCCTGAGCGTGCGCATCGATCTGCTGCCCAAGGAGTACATCGACGAGCTGTCGCGGTTGCAGGACGCGCTGCCGGGGCTGCCAGCCGAGCAGATCATCCGCGTCATCGAGGCTGAACTGCACCGTCCGCTGGCCCAGATCTACCGCACGTTCGACCGTCTGCCCGTGGCTGCGGCCTCGCTGGGCCAGGTGCACCGGGCGACGCTGCCCGACGGCACGCCGGTGGCGGTCAAGGTGCTGCGTCCCGGCATCGAGAAGGTGGTTGCCACCGATCTGACGTCGCTGCGCGCCATCCTGCGGCTGTTCGACCGCTTCTTCCACCTCAGCCGCATGATCGACCTCGACGTGCTGGAGGCCGACTTCACCGCGACATTCACCAACGAGCTCGACTATGCGCTGGAGGGGCTCCACGCCGAGACGTTCCAGCGCAACCTGCTGTGGGACATGCATGTCGATATTCCGCAGATCTTCTGGGAACGGTCGTCGCACCGCGTGCTCACCATGGAGTACATGGACGGCGTGCGCATCGACGACCTGGCCGCTATCGACGCGTTCGGCATCGACCGTCACGAACTGGCGGTCAACCTGGCCGGGGTCTTCTTCCACATGGTGCTGACCGACGGCTTCTTCCACGCCGATCCGCACCCCGGCAACGTGTTCGTGCGCCGCGACGGTGTCATCCAGTTGATCGACTTCGGCATGGTCGGCACGGTGACGGACGCCGACCGCGCCCGGTACGCCGACCTGGTCATGGCGATGACGCGCCACGACGCGATGGGCATTGTCCGCGCGCTGCGCGCGCTCGGGTTCTTGGGGCCGGGTGCCGACCTGCGCCGTCTGGCCACCATGATCGAGCCGTACATCGCGGCCATCGTCGGCGATGTGTCCCGGATGTACACCTCGGCCTCCGTGGTGGGGTCGATGATGTCCGGCTCGTTCGACCTGACCATCGATGCGGCGACGCTGGAACAGATGCAGCGCTTCATCTTCACCCAGCCGATCGTGCTGCCGGGGCAGGCGACCTTCCTGGGCAAGGCGCTGGTCACGGTCGTTGGCCTGTGCCTGCGCCTGGATCCCGACCTCGATCTGTTGGCCATCTGCGGGCCCTATGTGGCCGAGGCGACCCAGGCGGGGGCCTTTGAGTGGCTGACCAAGCGCGTCGGTGACGGTGCCGCCATGGCCCGCAACGCTGTTCCCACGGCGCGGCGGCTGCTCGCGTTGGCCGAGCGCCTCGATGACGGCACGTTCGAGCTGGAGCTGGGGGAGGCCGTCGAGCGCCGCCTGCGCGCGTCCCAGCAGCAACAGACCCGGCACATCGTCCGCGCGGTGGCTGCGCTGGTCGCCGGTGCCGTCGTGGTGCTGCGCTGGCGCCGGCGCTGATTCGCGCTGCGCGCACGCGGTTCCGCAGTCGTGGGGGGACTCTCCTGGATCGAGGCGTCGTTCCGGCGCTACCACGACCTGTTCGACGCCCATCATCTGAGGGGCTGGGTCGCCAACTGCGCCGTGCGTCTCAAGGGGAAGACCTACATCCTGGATGGCGCCTTCAAGGCGGCGAAGCTGGCTCTGGAGTTCGACGGCGACCGTGGGCGGGCCCCGGGCATACGGAACCGGCCCCGCCAGCTGAGGGCTGGACGGGGCCGGTTCCGTATCGGGTCGGGCGGATCACCGCCCGATCATGTCACCAGCGCGCGATGTTCGGATGCACCTTGCGCAGGCTGAGGGCCACGCCGGCCATGGCCAGCAGTGCCAGGCAAGCCAGCAGGCCCGTCGCGGGGCCACCGCCCACCAGGCCGCCGCCGGTCGGCACCGTCGCACCGCCGCTCTGCGTGCCGGAGCCGCCGCCGGTCGGGGCCGTCGGCGCCTTGGGCACGGTGAACGTGGCCGAGACCGAGCCGGAGACCGAGCCGGAGATGACCACGGTGTGCGTGCCGGTGCCCAGGCCATCGGTCGGGACATCGACCCAGATGTATCCGTCATCGTCGGTCGTGATCCGGCTGGGATCCAGCGACTTGCCGTCCAGCGTCGCGGTGAGCGTCTCCGACGGCAGGAAGCCGGCAGCGACCAGCGTCTGCTCCTCGCCGGGGAGCACCGAGTCGTTCTCCAGGGCCGCATCGATGAAGTTGACCGGCAGATTGGCGATCTTGGTGCCGTTCAGCGAGACGGTCACGGCGCCCACCACGGGCTTGTCCGCGGTGGCCTTGATGGTGTACGTGCCGTCGCCGTTGTCGGTGATGGACGACACCGTGATCGACGGGTCGGATGTCGTGACGGTCAACTGGCTGGCCGCGCCGGACAGCCCGGCGCCGCTGGCGTCCTTGACGGTCGCGGTGATCGTGTAGGCGTCCGTGCCGTCGGCCAGACGGGCGGCGCCGTTGGTCTGCGCGGACTTGTCCGTGCCGACCGACGCCGTCGAGTTGGAGACGCACGCCAGCGGGGACGTGGTGGCGGCCATCAGCTCGCCGACACCCCACTGGGCACCGGACTGGTAGCCCTTGTCACTCGGGTCAGCCCAGTTGGTCAGGCTGACGCGGTGTCCCGCGGTGCCGTCGTCCACCTGGAAGTCGAGGCCCTGATAGGTGCCCGCCCCGCCCAGGCCGTCCATCTTGAAGGACGCCTCGACGGTGTAGCCCGTGGCGGTGCTCACGACCGCGGAGGTGCCCATCAGATCGGCGTTGCCGTTGTTGACGGTCACGACGTTGTCGCGGTTGATCTGGATCTGCGTCATGTCAGGGCTGTAGGCGCTCGCCTTGGTGTTGCCCCGGTCGATGTAGATCTCGACGCCGTCCTTCTCGTACCAGTTGGACGAGCTGGTGTCGGGCGTCGCGTCGGGCACCGTGGCCAGCACGTACAGCATGTCGCCCGACCACAGCGTCTTGAAGGTGCCGATCGTGGGCGTGGTGGCCGTGGTCTGCGAGCTCACGATGCTGGTGGTCACCGCGGGTGCGCTGGCCCACACCGGGTCGTCCGCGTTCCCGTCGATCGTCGGCAGGCACGAGGCCTCGGGGATCTCCATGAAGCTGAGCGGCTGCAGCAGGGTGAGGACGCCGTCCACGCCGATGCTCCACGTGACCGGATCGGTGGTTGCACCGGCGATCGCCACGTTGAAGTTCTCCGAGGAACCGACCTTCGCATCCGAGGGCAGCGGGAGCTTCACCACCAGCGCGTAGCTGGAGCCCTTGTCGACGACGGCCGCCGTGGCGCCCGCGCCGGTCACGGCGCCGGTGAGGCGGTTGACCGTGTATGTGGTGCCAGCGAGCGTCAGCGTCACGACATCGGCCGAGCTGGCGCTGGAGTCGTTGACATCGACATAGACCGTCAGGCCATCGGCTCCCCAACGGGGCTCGAAGGTCGCCACGCCGTTGCCGATGGACTGCATCGGCAGCTTGGCCCACTCCGAGGAGTTGACGCCGTCAGTGGTTGCCGAGATGTTGCCCGTCGTTGCATCGGTGCCGAACACGTTGGCCGACTGGGCCAGCGGGCCGAGCGTGCAGCCGTCCGGATTGATGTTGTCCTGGTCGATCGCGCCGCAGTAGGCGGGCTTGTCTTGCAGGTTCCCGTCGAACAGCAGCGGGGCCTTGGCCTGCCCCAGCCACGACTGCGCGTCGTCCAGACCCCACAGCGTGACCGAGAAGAGCTGCCCCGTGGCGGCGTCGAACTGGCGGAACGCGTTGAACAGATCCTGGTAGTAGTAGCCCTGTGCGGTGAGCAGGGCCGTGGTGGACGTCGTGCCCACGGGCACGTCCAGCTCGGTGATCGCGGTCTGCATGGGGGCGCCGTCGGCGCTCTTGAGGGCCGCGAACTTTTGCAGCGGAGCCACGACGTTGGCGGCCGGAACCGTCATGCCCTGGTTCAGGTGTGCCTGCGAGCCGATGCCGTCGACCTGCACGCCCGCGGCGGTCAGGCGGTTGACCTCGTCGATCATCCGCTGCGTCTTGGCGGCGTCATTCTCGAAGCTGTAGTCGTTGATGAACAGCTTGACCGGACGGTCAGAGCCAGGGGCGGCGTAGGTGTGGTTGAACGCCTGGTCGGCATCCTGGAAGGCCAGGTTGATCCAGTTGGGGCCCAGAACCTGATACCAGCGGCTGTCGCGCAGCCCATCGGGGGTCGCGGTGTCGGCGATCGCCTCGTTGACGACGTCGAACGCCACGAGCGGGTTGGTGTCGGAGCCGAACAGCCCCCAGCCGTCGGACAGGTACTTGGCGACAAAGTTGATGTGTGCCTGCAGCCGGTCGGCCAGGATCTTCTGGTCGGCGGCCGAGTTGGTCAGCGGCGTGTCGTCGGTCGGTGAGACGTTGAAGAACCACGTCGGCATCTGATGGCCCTCGTACCAGGCCAGGTTGTGCCCGTAGACGCGCAGATGGTTCTGCTGGGCGAAGTCCATCGTCTCGTCGGCCAGCGCATTGTCGGTGACGAACGAGCCGTCGGCGTTGTACCACTGGTCGGGCTTCATCGCGTTCTCGGCGGTGACCTGATCGAAGTGGTACGCGGTCAACTGTCCGGCCGGGCCCTCCATCTGGGCCTGGCTGACGGCGACACCGACCGGGAAGTCGACGGTGCTCTTGAGCGGGACCCCGGACAGGTTCGGCTGCACGTTGGGTGCGGTGAACGAGATGTCGTCGATGCAGAAATCGCTGGTGTTGCCGGCGCTGTTGCTGTTGTAGTGCGTCTCGAAGTAGACGGTGGCATCCCCCGGATAGTTCGGCATCGTGAAGGTGCCGCCGACCTGGCTCCAGCCGGTGTTGGTGACCGTGCCGACGTTGCTGATCAGGTTCGGGTACTCGTTGACCGTGCTGCCGGGCAGATGCGCCGAGAGCACGACGGTGTCGGTGGGCTGGTCGGCCGCGAAGCGCATCCAGGCCGAGAAGGTGTACGTCGTACCCGGCGTCAGCACGCCCGTGGCGTTGTACGCGAGGCCGGCGTTGCTGTAGCCGCGATCGGAGACGCAGGCGGCGTAGGTGCCGCTGTGCACGTCAGTGCTCTCGACGGCGACCGTCGGGTTGGCCGATGCGTTGCCCTGGGTGGGGCCCCAGCCGTCCAGCGTGCCGTCCTCGAAGCCGGTGCTGATGGCGGCCGTGGACGTCGTGGGCGCGGGCGTCGTGACGGTGAGGTCGTCGACGAGGTAGGACGGGAAGGGGGCGCTGCCGCCGCTGTCGATGTAGAGCTTGGTGTTGGCTGCGGTGGCGTCGGTCGGGACGGTGAAGGTGCCGGAGACGGTCGTCCATGCGGAGTCGGTGATGGAGGTGCTGCCGGGGACCCAGGCGTATTTGTTGCCGGTGGCCGTGTCGGAGTTGAGGGTGAAGTGGACGTCGGCGGTGCTGGTGTCGCCGGCGAGGAGGCGGACCTTCATGGTGGCGGTGTAGGTCTGGCCGGGCTGGAGGACGCCGGTGGGTGACTGGATGCCGAAGTAGCTGTTGGTGCGGTTGGTGACCTGGAGCACCTGGTTGTTGGCGTTGTCCGGGTCGGCCACGTAGGTCAGCGTCGGGCTGCCGTCTTGGGTCCAGGGGCTCAGCGGATCGAACGGCAGACTCCACACGGTGGTGTCGGTCGAGCTGGTCGGAGTGGCCGCCTGTGCGGTCGCGTTGAGTCCCGGAATGCTCGTGAATTGTGACAGGCCGACCAGGAGCGTCGCCGCCAACATCAAAGCGGCGCCCTTGCCGACGGGATGAGCCAATCTGGCCATCTCGTTCCTTTCTTCATGGGTGGATGGAGTTGCCGGGGGATAGGGACATTGTGGCACCGGCAGACTGTTTATTCTGGAAGTTCTCAGGAATGTCCTCAGCCTATTTGGAAACTTTCGCAATTTCGAGGCCTGAGGGCCGCGGTTATTCCGTTTTGATGTGTCCGCCGGTGCTCATCTTCAGGTGAGATGTCGCTGGGTGAGCCAATCGCGGGCGATGGTGGACGCCGGCAGTTCGTCGTCCACGCTGCGGGCGTTGAGCGCCACGAGGTCGGCGGGGGTCATCGCCGCGCTGACGGCGTTGATGATCGACGCCGCTGCGGCGTCCACCCTGTCGCTGGCCAGCGGCACGACATGCGAGGCCAAGAACAGCCCCTTGGGGTCAGACAGCGACACCAGATTGTCCGTGGTGATCGCCGGGTCGGCCGAATAGAGGATAGCCAGCTGAATTTGGTTGTCGGCCAGCGCCTTGACGGTCAGGGGACCGCCGCCGTCCTCAATCGGGGTGAAGCCCACGTGCACTCCGTACGCCTTGAGCAGACCCTGGGGGCCGTTCGGACGGGTCTGTGCCTCGGAATTGGCGCCCATCGTCATCGGCACGGTGACCTTTGCGAGGTCGGCGATCGAGGTCACCTCCCATTGCGCGGCGAACGCCTGGGTGACGACGTACGAGTCCTGGTCGGTGGCGCTCGACTGGTCGAGCACGCGCAGGTCGGACGGGGTGGCGGCCTGCAGCTGCGCGTACACCTGGTCGGCCTGCGTCGCGGTCGTGTCCGGCTTCCAGTACTGCAACAGCGGGCCGGTGTATTCCGGGAACAGGTCGATATGGCCGGCCTCGATCTCGGGCAGGTAGACCTCGCGTTGGCCGATGCGGAACTGCCGGTCGACGGTGTATCCGCCGTGCTCCAGCGCCTGGGCGTAGATCTCGGCGATGATCTCGTTCGAGTAGTAGTCCTGCGAGCCGACGACGATCGTCTGACTCGCGGGGCCGGGGCCGTACAGGTCGGCATTCGAGCAGGCGGTCAGCGCGAGCGCGGACAGCACGGCGATCGCGGCCAGCAGGGGTCGAGAGTTCATCGGTCTGCTCCTCCCGGCGCGTGGGGAAGACGGGCAGCCACCCGCCGCTGCGCGAACCCCAGCGCGAGCTCCAACACCAGGGCCACGGCGATGACAAGCACGGCTCCGCCCAGCATCTGCCCGTAGTCGCGCGTCTTCAGGCCCGTGAACAGGTAGCGGCCCAGGCCCCAGTCGGCGGCATACGCCATCAGCGTTGCGGTCGAGACGACCTGCAGCGTCGCGGCGCGCACGCCGCCGATGAGGACGGGCGCACCGAGCGGCAGCTCCACCTGCGTGACGATGCGCATCTCGTTCATGCCCACCGCGCGGGCAGCGTCGGAGGTCGCCGGATCCACCGCCTGCACGCCGGCGTACGCCCCGGCCAGCAGCGACGGGATCGCCAGTATGATCAGGGCCAGCAGGGGGGCCCGCAGGCCGATGCCCAGGCCGAGCGCGAACAGCGTCAGCAGGCCCAGCGTGGGGACGGATCGCGCCGCCCCGGCTATCGCGCCGATGATGCCCGCGCCGCGCCTGGTGTGTCCGATCGCCACGCCCACGGGCACGGCGATCAGCGCGGCGATGACGACCACGAGCGCCGTCGCCAGCAGGTGCTGCCCCAGGCGCACGGCGATGCCGGTGCTGCCGCTCCAATGGGCGCCATCGCCCAACCAGGCGAACGCGGAACGCACATAGATCATGGACGCCCCCGTCCCTGGCGTCGGGGCCATGTCCACGGTGTGAGCGCGCGTCCGGCCGCGATGACCACGCCGTCCAGCACCAGCGCGACCACGACGGTGGCGATGATGCCGGCTGCCACTTCGGCGGCGATGCCGCGCTGGAAGCCGTCGGTCAGCAGCACGCCCAGGCCCGACTCGCCGATCAGCGCGCCCAGCGTGACCAGGCTGACGGTGCTGACCGTCATCACGCGTGTGCCCGAGACGAGCACCGGCGTGGCCAGCGGCAGATCGACGCGCCAGAACAGCGTCCGTCCGGAATACCCGACCGCGATGGCGGCCTGACGTGCCTGCGCATCGACGGCGGCGAACGCGTCGGCCGCGGTGCGCACCAGCAGCGCCACGCCGTAGAGCGTGAGCGCCACGATCATGGTCGCAGGCGAGCGCAAGGGCGTGCCGAAGATCAGGGGGATGATGACGAGCAGAGGCAGCGCCGGCACGGCGTACAGCAGCGATGCCGCGCCCAGCAGGGGTGCGCCCACCAGCCGGTGCCGGTGCGCAAGCCAGCCGATCGGCACGGCGATCAGGATGCTGAGCAGGATCGCGGGGATGCACAGCTCCAGGTGGTCGCCGACCAGACCGGGCAGCTGCTGCCAGTTGGCGGCCAGCCACTTCACGACGTCGCCTCCGCGGCCAGCACGCCGACTGCGCGGCCGGCGCCGTCCAGGACGACGGTGCGTCCGTCCACGTGTGTCGTTGTCAGTGCGCGGTCGGCACCCGCCGAGCCGATGAACGTGCGGACGAAGTCGTCAGCCGGGTTTGCCAGGATCTGCGCGGCCGTGCCGGTCTGCGCGATGAGCGCGTGCTCGCGCAGTACGACCACGACGTCGGCCAGCCGGAACGCTTCGTCGATGTCGTGGGTGACGAACAGGATCGTCTTGCCGAGTTCGGTTTGCAGCCGCAGCAGTTCGTCTTGCAGTTCGCGGCGCACGATGGGATCGACGGCGCCGAACGGCTCGTCCATCAGCATGATGTTCGGATCGGCCGCCAGGGCCCGCGCGACGCCCACGCGCTGCTGCTGTCCGCCGGACAGCTCGGCGGGGTACCGGTCGGCCAGCGACGCATCCAGGCCGACGCGCTCCAGCAGGCCGAGCGCGTCGTGGCGGGCCTGTCGGCGCGGTGCGCCGTTGAGGATGGGCACGGTCGCGACGTTGTCGGCGACGGTGCGGTGCGGCAGCAGCCCGCCTTGCTGCATGACGTAGCCGATCGAGCGGCGCAGCGCGACGGGGTCGGTGTGCGCGACGTCCTGCCCGTCGATCAGCACCGCGCCGGACGTCGGATCGACCATGCGGTTGACCATGCGCAGCAGCGTGGTCTTGCCGGAGCCGGACGATCCGACCAGCACCACGGTGCGGTGGGACGGCACGGTGAGGCTGAAATCGGAGACGGCCGGCAGGTGCGAGGGGCTGGCGCCGGACGATTCGCCGTAGTCTTTGCATGCGTGACGGAACTCGATCACGAGACGCCGCCGTGGAGGGGGTCGGTCGAGTCTGGTGCCGCCCCAGGGGCCGGCGTCGGCCAAGACATCTGCTCAGCCTAGCAGGGGTTTCGCGACGTCCGGGGCGTTCGGCGTGTCGCGCACAGGCCCCGGACAAGCACGTTCGCCGTGGCGTCAGGCCAGCGGGCCGACGCCCAGCGTGACGGTGGCGGTGTGCGAGGCGCCCGCCTGGTCGATCCACGAGACGCTCACCTTGTCGCCCGGCTGGTGCTGGGCCAGGATCGTCGAGATGGTGGTCTGATCGGTGATCGTGGTGCCGTCCAGCCGCGTGAGCACCGACCCGGGCGTGATGCCCGCCGTGGCCGCCGCGCCGCCGTTGACGACGCCCACGATCTGCACGGCGTTTGCCTGCGACGACACCGTGATGCCCAGGGCGGCGGTGCGGCCCAGCGTGATGGTGCTGCTGGCCTGGCCGGCCAGCACGGCGTCCGCGACGCCCATCACGGTGCTGATCGGGATGGCGTAGCTTTGCGCGAGCGCCGAGTTGGTCGAGCCGGCCACATTCATGCCGATGACCTGGTTGTTCGCGTCATACAGCGCGCCGCCCGAGTCGCCGGGGACCAGGCCGGCGTTCACCTGGATCAGGTTCGTGAGATTGGCGGTGCCCGAGCCGTCGTCCTCGGTCACGGTGATGCTGACGCCGGTGTCGGTGACCTGGCCGGGTGCCGCGACGAGTCGTCCGGCACCTTCGGCGTTGCCCACCGCGGTGATGCTTTGACCGCTGGACGGGAGGCTGGGATTCGTGGTGACGGTGGACAGCCCCGAGGCGCCCTGGAGCTGCAGCACGGCCACATCGTGGGTCGTGTCGTAGCCCAGCACGTCGGCGGAGTAGACCTTGCCGGTGCTGGGGACGGTCACGCTCACCTGCGTCGAGTCGGCGACCACGTGGTGGTTGGTGATGACGATGCCGTCCGACTCAATGACCATGCCGGTGCCGGCTGCCTGGGCGGTGCCGTAGTCGACGACCGTGTTGATCAGCACGAGGCCGGATGTCTGGGTGCTGGTTGCGGCCGTGGTTGAGGCCGAGGGGACGCTGCCGGCGCCGCCCTGGCCGTTGCCGCCGTTGCCGTTGCCCCGACCCGGCGCGGTGCCGCGGGGCCAGGGGGCGGTGGTGCTGGGGGACTGCGTGCTGGGCGCGTTGGGCGCTGTCGTGCTTGGGGCCGGGGTCGGGGAGGGCGACGTGGAGGGGGTGGACGGGGCGTCCTGCCCGCCCGAGCGCAGGCCGGGCCATGTGGCGCCGGATGCTTGGGGTACCTGCGTGGCGGCCTCGGGGGTCGTGGTCAGCTGGGTCGCGGCGATGCCGATCGTCGCGGCCGCCATCGCCGCGATGGACAGTGCGGTGAGGAGCGTGCGCATCTTCTTCATCATCAGAACTCCTCGGTCTTGATGGACGACTCCTATCTTGGCCATCCAGGCTCAGCAGACGCACAGAAAGACCTGTGAGGCGCCTACTGGATGCCAGGCTGCGACGGGGATTGCGGCGTGTCGACGGTGACCAGGCTGAGTGTCCGAGGACATCATGGCTTGTCAGGATCGACAATTGAGTCTAGCAGACCGGGGGCCAGGCGCAGATCTGCCGATGGCTTGGCCCCGCTGGTGCCGATCAGTAGCCGCGCGACGAATCGGCCACGGCGGCGCCGGTGAGCGCGGCCAGGTAGTCAGCGGCCGTCATGGGCTTGGAGAACATGGGGTAGTCGTAGGCGATCGCGCCGTCATGCTCGGCCTGGCTGGTCGCCGCGACCACGTCGGTCAGCGTGATGACCTCGAAGCCGCGCTCGTACGCGCTGCGCATCGTCGATTCGACGCAGCAGTTGGTCAGGAACCCGGCCAGCACCACCGTCTGGATGCCCTTGCTGCGCAGGATGAAGTCGAGATTGGTGGAGGCGAAGGCGTCCAGGCCGCGCTTGCCCTCCAGCACGATGTCGCCCTGCTGTGGCGTCATGCAGTCGACGATTTGCGCGCCCCAGCCGTCCTTGATGAACGAGTTCGAATCGACGACGCCCGCCAGGATGCCGTACGGGTGCGCGGTGATCTCGCAGTAGCCGGGCTGGAACATGATCGGGCTGTGCATGACGATGCCGCCGGCCTGGCGGGTGGCGTCGGCCACCGCGACCGCCTTGTTGAGCATGTCGGTCGAGGCCATGACGTCCTTGACCGCGTCGTGCAGCGTGCCACCTTCGGTGGTGAAATCGTTCTGAAATTCGATCAAGACGAGAGCTGTTGTCGTGGGATTCATGATTGTCCTTAGGATCTATCGGGGGATCGCTGTTGGGGACGGTCTGCTCTCCCATCATAAGTCAGCCCTGGGGGCCGATCCAGGCGCGAGCATGCCGCCAAGCCAGGGTCAGCAGACACCCTGGCTCGGCGGTCACGGCACGCGGTCCGAGAGGCGGACGGCGTCCGGCCAGTGTCAGATGCCCTGGGCGAACAGCAGTCGGCCTCGTGCCGCAGATCAGCCCTTCTTGATCAGGCCCAACGGTGCGCCCAGCGGCAGGATCGTGCGTCCGAAGAAGCCGTTCAGGAAGATCGCGCCGGACGCGTAGAACCCGAGCAATGAGATGCAGAACTCTGCCCAGGCCGCAAGGGGGCTGAAGAAGCCGGCTGCGACGTGCAGGGCCGACATCCCCAGCGACAGGAACAGGACGTCAATGAGCACCAGGATGGCCGCGAACACCTTATTGGCCTCCAGCGCGGCCACGGTGATGAATAAGGAGAAGATGAGGTATCCGAAGTAGGCGAATCCCACCTGCCGGGGGTCCGCCAGCGGGCCGACGGCGCCCAGCCAGCCCAGGCCGATCGCCCAGTGCAGCGCCACCGCCATCCAGAACAGGCCGTACGCGCCCAGCACGATCGAGCCGAAGTAGTTGTTGTTCTTCATGTCGACGCTCGCGGCCCAGAGCTGGGCCAGGGAACCGAGGATGAGCGCCCACGGAATGATGTAGGTCGATCCGGTCGTCCAGTTCAGTTTGGACGAGGATGCCACCAAGGTCACCATGGCCAGGCCGAAGACGCCCAGCGCTGTCGCGTCCGACATCCGGATCTTGGTCTCGGTGAGAACTGTTTGGGTCGCAGTCATCGGACTATCAACCTCCTCTGGGTAGGGGGCCGAAGCATTGCCTAGCCGGCGCTTGGGCCGAACGTGATTGGCGAGAACTCTACGGATCGCAGTCACGGCGTGGTGATGTGTCCTGATGGTGAGATATGCGGAGGCGGACGCCCGTCCGTGGCGGCCGCCTCGGTCGGGCTGGATCGCCTCGCCACTGTGAGATGTGTCGGCGTTGTCTGTGTGTGGCCGCGCCGAGGGGACGGTCTGACTACGCTTGTGGGACATGAAGACGTGGTTCATTACGGGCACATCCAGGGGTTTCGGACGGCAGTGGGCGCAGGCGGCGCTGGAGCGCGGGGATCAGGTGGCGGCGACCGCCAGACAGGTCTCATCGTTGGCCGGGTTGGTCGAGCAGTTCGGCGACCGGGTGTTGCCGCTGCAGTTGGATGTGACCGATCGTGATGCGGTCTTCGCCGCCGTGCGGGCTGCGCACGACCGGTTCGGACGTATCGACGTCGCGATCAACAACGCCGGCTACGGGCTCTTCGGCGCCGTCGAGGAAGTCAGCGAGGAACAGGCCCGGGCTCAGCT